>Ga0306924_10004696_pt1 | contig 13372 bp, 6 predicted proteins | sample sta12Can44000111_FD_203756 | JGI IMG/M metagenome (GOLD analysis project Ga0306924, IMG submission 203756) | Lab enrichment of tropical soil microbial communities from Luquillo Experimental Forest, Puerto Rico - statanox.12C.anox.44.000.111 (v2)... | ecosystem: Environmental > Terrestrial > Soil... | reverse complement strand
CGTGAGCCTCGAGCTGGGCGGCAAGAGCCCGAACGTGGTCTTTGCCGACGCCGACCTCGATGCCGCAGTCGCGGGCGCCTACTTCGGCCTGTTCTTCAACCAGGGCCAGTGCTGCTGTGCCGGCAGCCGCCTGTTCGTCGAGGAAAAGGTCCACGATCAGTTCGTCGAAAAAGTCTTGAAGAAAGCCAGGTCCCAGAAGGTCGGCGATCCCTTCGATCCGGAGACGACGCAGGGCCCGCAGGTTTCGCAAGAGCAATTCGACCGCGTCATGGGCTTCATCGAGTCCGGCAAGAAGGAAGGCGCCAAGCTGCTTATCGGCGGCAATCGCTGTGGTAGCAAGGGTTACTTCATCGAGCCAACCGTGTTCGACAACGTCACCGATAACATGAAGATTGCCAAAGAGGAAATCTTCGGCCCGGTGATGAACATCCTCAAGTTCAAGGACGTGAACGAAGTGATCCAGCGCGGCAACCAGACGTTTTTCGGCCTGGCTGCCGCCGTGTGGACGCGCGACATTTCCAAGGCCCATCGCCTCGCTAACGGACTCCGCGCCGGCACCGTGTGGATCAACTGCTACGACGTCTTCGACGCGGCCGCGCCGTTCGGCGGTTTCAAGATGAGCGGCTTCGGTCGCGAACTGGGCGAATACGCCCTCGAACTGTACACCGAGGTCAAAACGGTGTATGTGAACCTGGCGTAACAAGGTCAGACCATCTCATGAAAATCCAGCGCCTCAGTGTCTACCAGGCGGATCTCCCGCTGCGCGAAGGGAGTTACAAATGGTCCGGGGGCAAATCCGTCACGGTGTTCGACAGCACGGTGGTAAAAATCGACACGGATGCCGGTATCACGGGCTTCGGTGAGGTCTGCCCACTGGGGCCGTTCTACTTGCCGGCGTATGCGGCTGGTTGTCGAACCGGGATCAAAGAGTTGGGGCCGCACCTTCTAGGCGAGGATCCCCGGCAACTGGAATTGTTCAATCGAAAAATGGATGCCTGTTTGAAAGGGCATCCGTATGTCAAGTCGGCTATTGATATGGCCTGCTGGGACATCCTGGGCAAGGCGACAGGATTACCGGTGTGCATCCTTCTGGGGGGTCGCTACGGAAAAGATTTCGGCCTGTATCGTGCCATTTCTCAGGAATCACCCGAGGCAATGGCCGAGCGGGTGATGGGCTACCGGGCTGAAGGTTACCGCCGTTTTCAATTGAAAGTCGGAGGCGACCCTAGCGACGATATCGAACGCATAAGAGCCGTTGCCAAAAGGTTGCAACCCGGCGACCGCCTCATCGCCGACGCCAACACCGGGTGGCTCATGCACGATGCTCTGCGCGTGGTTCGTGCCCTTCGCGATGTAGATATTTATGTCGAACAACCGTGTGGCAGTTACGAAGAGTGCCTGGCGGTCCGCCGCCACACCGATCATCCCTTCATCCTGGACGAGGTTGTCGATTCCATCGAAATGCTGGTTCGTGGCCGGGCGGACCTGGCCATGGATGTGGTGAATATCAAGATCAGCAAGTTCGGCGGCCTGACCCGCGCCCGCCAGGCCCGCGACCTTTGCGTTTCGCTCGGCATTGCCATGACATTGGAAGATAGCTGGGGGGGAGATATCGTTACCGCGGCCATCGCCCACCTGGCACACAGCACGCCACCCGAATTCCTGTTCACCGCCACCGATTTCAACAGTTATGTGACCGTCAGCCTTGCCGACGGAGCGCCGCAACGCGTCGATGGCCGCATGGCTGCTTCCCGGTCGCCTGGCCTGGGCATCATGCCGCGGATGGATGTTCTCGGCAAGCCGGTAATTGAGGTCGAATAGCTTATTTCAAGAGAACGACAAAACCCGCCTCCTGAAAATGCGCGTCCTTGGTGAGTGCGTATCGAAGCCGCAACTCCTTCATGATGTGAAAACTGAGGCAATCCGTGAAGGACCAGGCCTGGTCCAAATGTTTCAGAAAGAATGCTTGAGTTTTGTGGAAGCGATCCGGGTCGGTCCATTCGATGCGGCAGGCCTGCGATGCCAACACCTTGTGAAAGAAGGGGGCGAGCAGGTGGACAAAGCCGCGGGCTTTCAGCAGGGTTCCTGTCTCGTCCAGGACATAGTCGGTCGTGACAAAACGGCGTTTGCGCTGCTTTGCTTCGCGCAAGGCCGCTTCGGCTTTTACGTGCCGGTCATCCCCTTTGACCAGGAGAGCATAAAATCCGCTGGTGTCCACGAAGATTTCATTGCCCATATAAAATGTCGTCAATCTGTTTATTGCTGAGGGATGCTCCGTTTTCACCACTCAGCTGATTGAGAGAATAGAATGGATCATCGTCGGGAACCGATTTGACCAGGATGGGCTCGAGGCGCGCCACCGGTTTGCCACGAAACGTCAAAATCATTCGCTGCCCTTTCTGAACTTGGGCAATGATTTTTTCGGCATGCTTACGAAATTCGAGCATGGAAATGTTCTTCATGATCGGCCTCGCTGAAAGAAGCATCAAGTTAAACTTGAAGTTCAACCTATGCTGTGGCGGGCGTGATGTCAAGATCGGATCCAGAGTCGCAACGCCGCAGCGCCCGATGGATTGCAGCTACCAGGATCGCCAGCGGGTAAAACGAGCCGAAACCTTCGAGTAAGCCATGATCCGCTTTCGTTGTGAATGTGACGCCGATTTTCATGTGCCGGAATCCCAGGGAGGGGTCAGGTCTGGTGTCCGGGTTGCGATGACTTTGTGTCCGTTCCGTTTCCAGGATCCGATCAGCCGGATCGGTCCAACCAGTTCTGCCCCGAGTGCGACAGCACTTCCATCCGCCGCATCACCAGCCGACGGGAAATGAAGAGAAAACTGCACGGCGGTGATCCCTTTGCCGGGGATGTCGGCGAACTGAACCAGGCCTTCGTCTTCCGCCTGCCGCGCGAATGCCGAAACTGTGGAGCGATCTGGGTGCCGCCGATCCCGCGCTGGGCCGGAACCCTGATCGTGCTGGCAGGCTTGCTGCTGCTCCTGTTTTTTCTGGGCCTGCCGATCTACCTGTTTTTTTTCAATGCCGGGCCCGTCGAAATTATTTATGTTTCCGGAGGCATCGTTGTGGGCTCGATCGCGGTTCTAGGCTACGGCTGGCATGTCGCCACCGGCGGCTCGCACCGGGCACGCATCCTTCGACCTGGAAAAGGACGACCTCGCTCAGGAAGCGCCGGCGAGGAATAAGACCACACAGGGTTCGGACACCATACTGAGAAATTCAACCCGCCGAATGCAAGCCGCTGCCCGGTGCTGCAGGAGTGGTCCGGTGGACGAGGCGTTGCAGCCAGGTGGCAGCCAGGATGAGGCGGGCGCTGACACCAACTACGACCAGGGCCAGGCCGATCGCGCTGGCTTCAAAGAAACTCCAGCCGACCCAGGCAAGCAACAAGAGTTGCTCGGGCCAAAGGTAGTGCAGCCAGGCGAGGGTCCGAGGCAGGCACGTCAGGATTCCCAGGCCGACCAGGATCAAAAGCAACACCTCCGAAGCGACCAGGGCACGGTGCGTGGCCTGTTCGGAGCGTGGTATCAGGATCACCCGGGGTGGATTGGGGCCTTCGCTGCGCCAGGAAACCGGCCGGCCTTCCAAGGGAAGAGCCAATATCGAATGGCCCCCGGCACCATCGGGGAGCACGGCCTCCTTTTCTGCCTGGAGGCGGATTTTTTCCTTGTCCAGCTTGGCCATGAGCAGGACGTTCTGCCGGCGCAGGTCATGGAGGGTTTGGGCCGGCAAGCCCGACCGGGTTGTTTGAATCTCGGCCTGTCGGCAATACCAGGCAAGATGTTTCTGGGCCTCAAATAGTTTTTGGTCAACCGCCAGTGGAGTTTTTGTTTTCGCCGTTTCGATTTCGCCGAGCAACTTGGAAAGCTCCAGTTGCGCCTTGGCCCTCAGGATCATCAAGTCTGCCGACGGCGTGGCCCCGTCCACATCAAACCCTGCGGGGATGAAAACGGTCCCTTGAAGTGCAGTTTGAGGGATGCCCTGGATGCTTGGGCCGGCCAGGTTGGGGCGGGTTAACGATTCATCCTTCGGGAATTGCCAGGTCAGCCGCAGCCAATGTGGACCAGGGGCGCCTTCCAGCGGCAACCAAAAAACGTCCGCTTCCGCCCTCTGCCGAGGAGAAACCGGTTGTTCATCCAATGCCATTGCCGAGAGTCGAGCACCGTGCGGCAAAGTTAGATGAACCTCCGTTCTGCTCTTGACGAAAATCAGGAAGGCGGCCTGATGGACCCAGTGGCCGTCTTCTCCCACCATCGCCTCCTGCTCCGCGTGAAGAATCTGGATGCCGACAGCAAAGGGGGCAAGTCGGGGTTTTATCTGCAAATTCCAATCCTGCGCCGTGATCTGCCAGGCAGTTCCTTCCTGGAGAATTCGTTTCGCTTCCAACGGCCATCGCGCCAATCGGCTCTGAATGTCTTGAAGGGGCGCCAAACCGCGGATGGGTTCCCCGCGCGGGGTCGGGCCAACCAGGGCGAGAAAACGGCCGGTTTCCCTGGCCAAAGGAACGCGGACATCCGGCAAGGTCACGCTGCCCTGAAGTTCCCGCCGCCCCGAGAGCCGGCAGGAGAATTCTTGGGGAATGCCCGGCGGCAAAAAAATGGTCCAGGAATGGCCCTCCTTGTGCTTTTGATGAGCGACTCGCGCTGCCAATTCCAGGACCTCCAGATTGATATCGTCGCCGGACCAGCGGTCCACCTTGACCGTTAGCTGGTTCAGTTCGCCGGGAGGCAGCCGGCAATCCAAGTGAGAAGTGAAATCCACGGCCTGGTTGTGAATCCTGGCAACCGTGAGAATTCCCACCTCGGGTTGGGCTGGTGCGACTGCCAACAGAAAGGAGCCTCCATAATTTGCGGGCGGTTGTTTTTGCGTCACCAAGGAAAAAGCACCAGCCTCGTCCTTGCCCGGCCGCACCAAGTTTTGCAGATTGAGGATTTGCATGGTCAGGCCGGGTAACGGCGTTACCCGAATGCTGGTAGTCACGGAAGTTTGATTTTTGAGCATCAGTGCCGGCAAATCAAAACGTCCTTTGCCGCCTGCCAAGGGCTGAGAGTTTCTGGCCCAACCGGCCAATTTCAGGTTGGTCTTTTTTTGCGGTCCTGATAGCCAGACCTGAAGGACGGCGGCCGCACGCGACCAGTGCCGGACATCGGGTCCGCTCACCTCTTCCAGAACCACGCTTGAGGGAATTTGCCATTCGATCAGCATCAGATTTTCAGCGGAGCCGACCAATTCGCAAGAAAGCGTCCAATCGGCGTACTCCGGCCCCACCTTCCAGGTAATTTCCTGGGAGGCCTGGGTTCCGGGTGCAGCGAGTGTCAGACCCAATGCGGCCTTGGGCGCATTGCGGCGAAAACTGAACGCGCGCGTGGAAACAACCCCGGAACGCGGGTCGGCAACCCGCCAGGCTTTACTGAATACTTCTGGGCTGATGCCGATCACTCCCAGGTTTTGGGGGTTTTGCTGCGCTTCCAGGTCGGCGAGCCGATACCCGAGGAGTCCTTCCAGAAACCCATCCGGTTGCTTCACTTGTAAAGGAAAAGGCAAGGCCAAGGCGATATTGCCCGGCGCAAGGGAAAGCCGCGGGATCAGACCGAGCCTGATCTGGACGCCGCCGCCGACCGGATTGTGGAAGTCGATGTCCAACGTGCGCTGGCCGTTCTTCTCAAGCACGCGCCAGCTCTTGAGGCGGGGCTGCAAACCTTCCGCTATCTTGGAGTTTTCAGAAGATTCTGGGGAGACCTCCACGGTGCGGACTACGACCCCCTCCGGGAGCACCAGGGAAACGCCCGGAAGCATGCCTTTCTTGACGGAATAGTCCAGGATGGCGTTGAGCAGCGGCGCCGGGGGCCGCAGGTCCCACAGGTACAATTCACGGACCTGAACCTCGGGCGCCGGCGCCGCCTGGCTTCCCGACCGCCAACGAACCTGAACGGCATTTTCCCGCCCGATCTGGGCTCGCAATGTTTGCGAATCCCCTTTGGCTATGAGGCGCTGGTCTCCTTGGGCATTGCTTGCCTGAATGTCCTGAACGTTTTTTGGAAAAGTCAATTCGACCTGGCTTTGGGCCAGCCTCGGAATGGAAAAGCGCAGCTCCTTGTTGGGGCCGGTGCCTGCCGCGCGAATGCTGAACCCCAGGGTTAATTTTTGCAACCCCTTTTCGGTCAAAGGCAAGGAATAGCCTGCCTGTGTTCCCTGGAGTGCCACAGGAAATACCGGTTGCCCGTTCAAGAAGGCTTTGCCATCCAGCAGATCCACGCCGTCCAGCGGGATGACTAATGTTGATTTGTCGGCAAAATTGAAGCAATCCAACTCGGCCTGGAATTCCACGGTGGATCCTTTGATCGTGCCCTGATAACGGGCCCGGGTCAGCACAGCCCTGTTCAAGAAGGAAGTCCCCCGCCCGGCGATTTCGTCCAACTTTTTCAGCAAATCCGGCTGAACCAAAGCGGTCTGCGGTTCGCCATCGGCCCCCGGGATCAACAGAACAACAGGAATCTTTGGTCCCCCCGATGTTGCCGCCTGGTGAAACATGGCCGGTGTCAGGAGAACCAGCAAAGCGGCCACGGTGGGGGCGGGTCGTGCTATGCTCTCGGTTCTTCCGGTTGCGGCTCGGATCAACCAGCGAACATAACCAACCACAATGAAAAGGAGCGGCGGTAACGAAATCCAAGCGAGCGCGGAGCTGAACACTGTGGGCGCCCAAAGGAGCGCTATCCCCCCGACGGTCAACCAGACTACCAGCAATCGGTAGAACCAGGACCGAGAGAGCCGGCCTCTCAGCCGCCAGGCCAGAATGGTACCGACCACGGCCAGCACCAAGCCGGTGCGGTTCACGGTGCGTCGCTGGACCACCACCATCCGGTCCGGATGTGGCTGCCCGCGGGTAGGCTGCCATTCCGACCAGCCGAAATCATATTCCGACGCCTTGGGAAAAGAGCCAGCATCTTCTTCGCCACTCCGAAGCCAATGATCCAGGGTGCGAAAGCGGCTGGAGCGATCCTGGCCATAGAGCGCCGCCTCGGTAACCGCTGGACCAATAGAATCGGCAAAGGAAGTTTTCGGCGACAGAACATTCCAGCTTTCCAGTTTCACCTTCGTGGTCAACAACGGAGCGCCGGAACAGGGCACATAAACCAAGCCGGCACTCTCCCAGAATGGCGCCCCCTCAGCGGATTTTTTTCCTCCGGCAATGACCGCAGTCGGACTCAAACCTGCGGCCTTGAGGGCCTCGGCATCCAGAACAAGGGTCGCAAGGTCGGCAAGCGAGTCCACGGCCAGAATTTGAAGGGCTTCCGCCAGCAGCCAGTCCTTGGCTAGTTTTCCCCGAACAGTCACGTCCGCATTCGCCATCAACTGACGCTGCGGCCTGACCCAATCTTCCGCAATGGACAGCCCCAGCCGGGCCAGCCAGGGATCGCCTGCATGCCAGGCCTGACGGATTCTCGACAAAACCGGTCCTTCTTTGTGAATATCGGTTATGCAAATGAATGAGGATTCCAGCGGTTCCACGCCAACAGGAAGCCGCCATTTCCGTTGCAAGACGAGGGGAGGAAGCGGCAGCTTCGGCGTAGGCGCTTCCAAGCCGGCCCATCCCGGCCATGTCCAACCGGGAGCTGCACTCGTGTAAATAATCTCAAAATGGTGCACGTTGCCTGCCGGAGGGACTGTCAGCATGACCTGAATACCGTCGACGTGTTGTTGCGGCACTTGCCCCAACCAGCGGCCGTCCACGCGCGCTCCCAGAATCTGCTGCGTATCCGCCGGCAAGACCAGGGGCAAACTGCTTTTTCGCCAGTTCCATACCCGGAAGCGAAACTGGTGCACCATGCGCCCTTCCGGGTCCACCAGGGTGGTGAAATCCGCGCGATCGCAAACCTCACGATCATGTTTTTCTTCTGCTTTCGGACGGCTGCTCAAGACCAGGCGCGGAAATCGGCCTCCCTTGGAGAGCTCATACTGATAGAATCGAGTCCTTGACCGGGCAAGATCTTCATCGGATTCTGAACGCAACCCGGCCTGTTTCACCTGCAGCAGTTCTGCCCCGGCCAAGTCGAGGGAAACGGCGCCGTCAAAGCCGGAGTCCAGAAGGGAAACCAAGGGCACTTCCAGATGCTTCGGCCAGTCCCCGGAACGATTCAACATGGTTTGCAAGATCAGGCGTTGCTTTGCTTCCAGCGGTTTTGCCAGGGTCAGGCGCCAACGCTGGCCTCGGGGAAGCAGCGTTTGCAGAGTCGCCCATTCCAGCGGTTGGCGAGCGCCCAGGGCCAGTAAGCTGGGCAAGGTTTCCGCGAGCGGAAGTCGTTCCCGCTTGACGAACTGGTTATCCTCCGTTTTCCACTGCCAGCCTTTGGGAAGCGGTGCGGACAGATACAGGTCCAGGGCGGTGGGATTTCCCTGCACCGGTTCCAAATCCAGGCGCGCATTCAGTGCCGCACCCCCTGGACCAAGAACTACCTCCGAAGAACAGCGCGCCTGGACTTTGGGACGGTATGGCAACAGTCGAAGCTTTCCGGCAACCGCTTCATTTCGGAAAGGGTAATAGAACTGGGGCAAAGATGATTTCCACGGACCGGAGCTTTCCGGGCCCGCCGCGAGCGACGCATTCACAACGGCCTGGTAAGGGGCTCGCACGCTGATGGCCAGGACCCCACTTCGCAGGCACGGCTCGACAATGCGAATATCAGGAAAATCCAGAAATTGTCCGTGCGCCGGCACCTTCCTTCCGGCCGCCGAGGATAAGCGAACTCGAAAGGTGCCCTTTGTCCCGGCAACCAGACCACGATGCAGATCAATTGCCAGAAGATTTCCCGACGCAACCCAGGTACCCATGCTCTCCGCCGGATCCATGGCAACATTTTCCACGTTCCAGCCGGGGGTCCCAGTGGGAAGCAGAACAGATAATTGGAATAACTTGCCCCGGTTGATTTCCAGGTCGATGTCGGCTGTTAACGTTGACCCGTTGGGGCCGATTTGCCACCAGGTTTTTTGTTTGGCCAAGAAATCAACGCCGCGAAACTTGATCGTGCCACCCGGCCGGGCTTTCTTTTCCCCTCCGGAATCCAGCAGGGTCAATGATTGGGCCCCATCCTTCTCGCTACTAGTGGTTATGAGACGAAAACGGCCAGCTTGCCAATTCTCCAGCCGCACCCCGGGCTCCGGGGTAAGCTTCAAAGTCTCCCCGCGCTCCATGCCGTTCAATAAATGCAAACCCGGACTGGTCCAGGGCCCTTCGCCTTGGACCGGCGCCAGGCAGCGAACCTGCAATCCCGCCAGGACTCCCTGGATCGGTTCGCGCAGCTGAACTGCCAGGGTTTTTCCAGGTTGTTTGCTCTTTTGCAGTTCCCAGCTCTTGATGTCCGCATTTCGACTGGTGACCTCGTACGGCTCCAGACCAGGATCACAAGCGAACAAGAACTGTTCAGCGCTGCCATGGAGCACTTCCAGGTGAAAATCGAAATCCGCCAGACAGCGACCGGCGTTAAGCTGCTGCCTGCCCTGAAGCTGGGAAAGCACCAGGGGAGTTGCGCCCGGCCCGTTTTTTTTTCGAATTGCCAGGTCGATCTGGGACCGGCCGGCAAAATGGAGCCGCCATTTCCGCTAGTTCGGGACTTCCGATTCGTGCCCGGATAGGGTCGCCCAACTGGAGGAAACCGCCACCAGATGGTCCACGGGCACCGTCAGTTCCAGAAAATTCACAGCGCACGGCGGCACCTTGAGTTCAAATTGTAGGCCGTCATTCCCGGCTTTGCCGCGCAACGTCCAGTCAAAATAGATGGGTTGACTGCCGCCTTTCTCAATCAGAAGCCCAAGGTTTTTTCCATCCAGGTTGCCAATTACTGCCTCCGCATCTTCTTTTGTTTTCACTTTTTCCAGTGCAAGGTTTAATTCTCCCAGAGGCAGGATGCCTGCTTCGGGACCCGGATTGAGCACGGTCCATTCCCCCCGGCCGTTCGTCAGGGAGCTGCCGTCCAGCACGGCCCGATATTCGGCTTTGACGAGGCGGGGGGGATTTTTGCGCGCCTGTGCAGCACGAGCCGCTTTCTGAATCTTGTCCTCGAAATCCGGCCTGGGCATCGAGATCAGCACTCCCTGCCGCACCTTTTCCAACTCTGCCGGTACTCGGCTCGCCGGAATCAATACCCGCTTGATGGGCAAGGGGTCCTCCAGGACAGACGGTTGGCCGCCGACGGCAGACAGGGAAACGAGGAATATTCCCACGAGGATTGCCAAAGAACGACCGAGAGACAGAGGGACATAGGGACATAGCGACTCTGCGATCGAGAGGCTTCCGATCTCTCCGTCTCTACGTCCTTCTATCTCTCGGACTAACCTAGAATTTGACATCTCAAATTCCTTTGCCTGGTCCGGAAACGACACTGGGAGCCGCCTCCGGCGCATCCACCGTGGTGGGTTCGCGAGCTCGACCGGCCCCCGAGCGGATGAGGGAGGAATTGGATTTCAGACGTGTAAAGCCGGGCATGAATACCACCCGGCGGCGATAGCGTTCCTGTAGCATCCACTGAATACCCAGGATGACGATCAGGACAACCAGACCCGGCTGACAGCCGTAGACAAAATTCGGGAGTAACGCAGGCCAGGTAAGTCCAGCCCCGATGCCGATGCCGATCACCAGCGAGAGCATCAACCAGAAAAAGACACGCGAAGAGGAAAGACCCAAGACGAGTCCGACAGCCAAAACCAATCCAGAACAAACCAGAAACCAAATTTGCCGGGGGAAATGCCAGATGCGCATCGGCTCCAGGGCGTCGCCGGCAAAAGCCACGCTGATGGATCTGGAAATATCGCTGCCTGATTGCCAGACCTGACGATCTTCCTTCGAGACGTTTGGCTCCGGGGTCAACAACCAATTACGGATTTGCCAGTGATAATCCATTGGTGCCCCGGCAACGGCCAGGGCATCGGACGGCAAGGCAATTTGCCAACGAACCCCGGCGCCGAACACTGCATCCGCTACGCGCGGGGGATGCAAAAAGGTCTGCCAGACGCCGTCGCGCTTCGCAATGGAAGCCGGGACCAGGTATTCCAGGTCCAGAAATACCGGTTCGGCAACCAGGCCCGGTTTGACCGGCACCCGCAACGTGGAGCTATCGGTTTCCAGGGGAGCGAAATTGTCGATTCTTTCTTTGTCCAGGGAAATCGCAAGCAGCATATTCATGGCCGGGCCCGGAAAGCCGATATCCAGATGGTCGCGATTCAATTTGCGGACCAGGAAGCGCGCGCGAACATATTGGGCGCCATCTTCGCGAACAGAAACTTGCACCAGGCCGCGATCAAAAACCACGGCAGGCAAGTTCGCCTCTCGTTCTTCCAGACGAAGATTCAGGGGCAAGACCAGGCCCGAACCATGAAGGACTAATCCGGGCAAACTATGCTTATCGGGCACCGCTTCGGTGCCGCGATCGCGCCAGATATCCTGAAGAAAATCAGGATTCGCCAGGGTGGGAACCACTCCCACATCGCACCACAGCCTCACTTTGGCATCGATATGAGTCGCTTCTTCCGGCCAGAGGAGAGGAACGGAAATGGTTGGCGATCTATTGGCGCCTGTCCCCGCGGGCAAGACCAGGTCATACTCAAGAACAACCGATGAACTGGTTCGGCCCTCCTGGAGTGGAAGAATCCAGGCGATTCCTTTCTCCGGCTGGTAGCTGCGCAACCGCTCAGGAGGGTCGATCTTCAAGCCCTTGACTTGCGGCGGAATTCGGAAAAGGAGCGGCGACGGCCCCTTGCCCTTGTTTGCCGAACTCTCCTTTGCTTTCGGCAATTGAAGCAGTTGGCGGACATGGGCGTTGCTATGGTGAATCGTGATATCGGCGACCCCAGAGACAGGGAATTCAGGCCGAAAAGGACGCCAGGCGAAATCGACCTTGCTTGGCGCCTGGTCGAAGGAAACGATAGAACTTTGTTTGCCGGGGGCCTGTTCCACCAGGGTGGGGTCGCTGGACAGCAGTTCCAGGTTTTCGTCAACTACGATCTTGACCTGGCCTCCCCGGTCTTGGGTCCCCAGCGGACGAGGCAAGTCCAGGCCGGCTTTCCACACGCCGGCAGGCAAAAGGAATTTGCCAGTCAAAACCACGGTAAATTCTTTGGTATCGGAAGGCTGCAGGTGAATCCGATTGCGTCCCGGGGCGGCGCCCGGGCGAAGCTCGGGGTTGATGCCGCCTTCGCCATGACACTGGAATTCAGCGGGAGCAACGAGCGGCCAATACTTTTGGTGGACCAGATACAGCGCTCCCCAGGGAAAGCCCGGAAAGCCCTGGCTGGCTGCCAGAATGGCCAAACCATCCGGTCGCGGCCGCGGCAACTGGACGTCCATGGTTTCGACATTCGCGGGAAGCGACTTGCCCTTGATTTTCGTAATCAATTCGGCCTGCCAGCCTTCGGGAATCGGACTCAACCGCAGCAGATGCTCGACCTGCGTTTCAATTTGCCCCGTTTGGGGTTTCAATTCCAGATCGAGGAGTGCCCCTGCACTTGCCGGTTTTTCCGCCTTCCCGGGACTGGCAAGCTTGTCATAGGAAAAGCTGGCCACCACGTCGGGCGGAGAATTCCCCGGGATTTCACGCTGAACGACTTGCCCGCGGGGATGAAACAGCAATCGCACACCACGCCGCGCTTCTGGCGGCGCCTTGATCAGGATCTTCCCCTGCTGCTCGAATGCCCCCAGGAGAAGAAATGGACCGATCGCTTGCTTTGTACCCGGAGTGGGTCGAGATTGAACAGCCTGCACCATTACCTGAAGATCGGTGCTGGCTTCTTTCAGGCGAATGATGGTCGTTCCTTTATTTTTTTCCGCAGGGACAATTTCCGCCCGCAACCCTCCGGATCCCTTCACTTCCACCACCTTGGCCTGGGGAGGTAAGAGCAAGTGCCATTCTTCCTTGGGCTGGCCACGCAGATCGGCCAGTTTCAGCTCGGCGGTGGTGTGCACCTTGGTTTCGTCCAGCTTCACCGCGATCTGGGCCTCGGCGGTCAACAGCGCCCCCGTACCGGGCAACGACACCGGTTCCTTCCAGGACACATTCAAGGACTTGATCTTGCCCAGCGTCAGCCGTGCCGCTTCCTGACGGGTTTCAAGGTGATCGTTCCAGCGGATTTCTTTGACCCCGGCGGGCGGCTCAAAAGACAACGTTGTCACTGCCGACCCAGGCAGTCCCAACTCGAAGGTCCGCTCATTTCCTGTCCCGGATCGTTTCATGCCGACCGGCAATTTCAAATTCAGGGTGAGCTTGTAGGGACCAGGCTTTTCCACCTGGACCGTATAACCGTCGGGACCAAAATCCAGCAAAGGGGTCTGTCGCTCGACTTGCCCGCGCAACAACTCGCCTTCGTCTTTCAA
>Ga0306924_10004695_pt1 | contig 13373 bp, 10 predicted proteins | sample sta12Can44000111_FD_203756 | JGI IMG/M metagenome (GOLD analysis project Ga0306924, IMG submission 203756) | Lab enrichment of tropical soil microbial communities from Luquillo Experimental Forest, Puerto Rico - statanox.12C.anox.44.000.111 (v2)... | ecosystem: Environmental > Terrestrial >... | reverse complement strand
GCACGATCAAAGTGACGGTGGCGTTGGCAGCGATCAGCAGCAGCGTCTGATCGTCGAGCGCGAGCACGTTGCCGAACAGCACGTGCAACAGATCGATATTGGTCCCCTTCAGCGAGATGATGGTGACGCCGACCGCGAGCGAGAGCAGATAGAAGGTGGCGAGCGCGGCGTCTTCCTTGAGCTCGGTCGTGCGCGCGACCAAACCGGTCAGCAGCGCGACCACGAAGCCGGCGATGAGGCCGCCCGCGGTCATGGCGAAGAGGCTGAGGCCCGAAAGGAGAAATCCCACTGCGGCGCCGGGCAGGATGGCGTGCGCCATGGCGTCGCCGACAAGCGACATGCGTCGCAGCATCAAAAACACGCCGATGGGACAGGCGCCGAGCGCCAGCGCCAGCGCGCCCGCGAGCGCGCGGCGCATGAACTCGAACTCGGCGAAGGGACCGATGAAAACCTGGTACAGCATCGACACCTGCGTGCGCCTCTCGCTGTTCGTTTGTTTGCTAGTTCAGGTTCGATGAAATGGAATCATCGCGAGCGATATTCACGGATGGGAATGATGAGTGGCGCGCGAGACTTCACCGCTCGGCTTGAATGCCGGAGCTTTCTCGTCGACGCAGAGCTCGGCTTGCTGGTCGAAGGCCTCGCACATGCGCCGCGCCGCGAGCAGGTTTTCCGGCGTGAGCACGTTCGCGGTGCGCCCCCAGGCGACCGGTTCGCGCGCCAACAGCAGCGTTTCCGGGAAGTTCGCTCGCACGAAATCGATGTCGTGCATGGCAGTGAGCACGGTGCGCTGCTCGCCGTGCCAGCGCCGCACCAGATCGAACAAGTCGGCGGAGGTCTTGGCATCGACGGCGTTGAACGGCTCGTCCAGCACGATCACGCGCGCATCCTGCAGTAACAGCCGCGCGAACAGCATGCGCTGCATCTGCCCGCCCGAGAGCGTCGCGATGGCGCGGTCCTCGAATCCGGAGAGGCCGACGGCGGCGATCGCCTGCTCGATCAGGGCGCGCGCGCTGCGGTCGATGCCGCCGAACGACCCGGCGCGGCGCCACAGCCCCATCGCCACCATGTCGTAGACGTTGATCGGGAACGTGCGATCGATCTCGGCGGCCTGCGGGAGATAGGCGATGTTTTGCGGGTTGGGATCGCCGCGCTCGATGCGGCCCGCCAGCGGCTTGATCACGCCGACGATGCCCTTGAACAGCGTCGACTTGCCTGCCCCGTTGGGACCGACGACGGCGACCAGCGCGCCGGTCTCGACCGCGCCATCGAGGTGGTGCACCGCCGGATGCCGGTCGTAGCCGAGCGTGAGATCGCGGAATTGCAGCGCAGCGGTCATCGCGTCACGTCTTCATCGCCCAGAGCACGGCGGCCCACAGCAGCACGATCAGCGCCGCGGCGATCCCCAGCCGTTGCGCGACCGACATGCGCAGGATCGACGGCGAAATCGCAGCCGGCGGGTGTCCGTGACCGGGATGGTGGTGATGATGCGGGTGAGGAACCTGGGTGGGCATGATCAATCAAGGTAGTCGATTTTGGGTAATGTTACAATGTAACATTGGCGCGCGTCCAGCCCGACAGCAAGCATTGACGGCCCAGCGGCCTCTCGTTAGCGTCAGCCGCGATGGGGGTGGAGTCCCCCGAAACCGCCTGCAATGGCCGATGACTCCTACCGCGACAGCCGCGGTCGGAGTCCGTGCATGACCCGCCGCAAGGCGGGTTTTTTGTCGTCTGCCGGCCCACCTTGAGCCGGCAGCGAACACGACGGAGCGAGGAACGAGCATGACAAGCGTGTGGGCACTTGCGGCGCTGTGGCTGGGTCTCGCTTTGATCGCCGGCCTGATCTCGATCTGGCTGCGCATATCGACGGCGTTGTCCGAGATCGTGGTCGGGACTGTCGCGCAATTGATTTTCACCGCCGGCATCGGGTCGGCCGTGCTTGGGGCCGACGAGGGTTGGATCAAGTTTCTCGCCGGTATCGGCGCCATCGTGCTCACGTTTCTCGCCGGCGCGGAGCTCGATCCCATCGTGTTCAGGCTCAAATGGAAAGAGGCGGCGGCGGTCGGGCTGGCGAGCTTCTTCTTCCCGTTTCTCGGCTGCGCGGCAGGCGCCCACTACGTGCTCGGCTGGGACGTGATGCCGAGTTGGCTCGCCGGCGTCGCGATGTCCACCACATCGGTCGCGGTCGTCTACGCCGTGATGCTCGAGTTCGGCTTCAATGTCACCGAGTACGGAAAGACCGTTCTCGCTGCCTGTTTCGTGACCGACCTCGGCACCGTGGTCGCGCTTGGCCTCATCTTCGCGCCTTTCACGATAAAGACGGTCGTGTTCGTGGCGGTCGGTATCGCAGCCTTCGCGCTGCTGCCTTGGCTCACGCCGCGCTTCTTCCGCCGCTTCGGCAACCGACCCTCGGAGCTCGAGGCGAAATATCTGCTGCTCTGCCTGTTCGGATTGGGCGCGCTGGCGACATGGGCGGACAGCGAGGCGGTGCTTCCCGCCTACGTCATCGGCATGGTGCTGGCAGGAACGGTCGGCAAGGATCACGCGCTCATCCGCCGGCTGCGGACGCTGACCTTCGGGCTGCTCACGCCGTTCTACTTCATTCGCGCAGGCTCGTTCGTCTCCGTCCCGGAGCTGATTGCCGCGCCGGCGGCTTTCATCTTTATGCTGGTGCTCAAAGTGTTCAGCAAGATCGTCGGCGTCTATCCGGTCACCAAGGTCTACAAGGCGCCGAACAAGGAGGCGATGTACACCACCTTGCTGATGTCCACCGGGCTGACATTTGGTACGATCTCGGCCCTGTTCGGGCTGTCGCGCGGGATCATCGATCAGAGCCAATACTCGGCCCTGGTCGCCGCCGTCATCGCGAGCGCGGTCATCCCCACCGTGATCGCCAATGCCTTCTATCTGCCGCGCCACCTGTTGCCCGCGTCGGGGCCGGACACGAAGAAGGACGCAGAGCCAGTACCGCTGCGCAGCGCGGCAAAGGAAGGCTGAATGAGTGCGGGAGGGCACGCATGTTCGAGAAAATCCTGCATGCCAATGACGGCTCGGAGCACGCCTTCCACGCATTGGCACTGGCGCTTGCGTTGGCGAAGCAGAACAATTCCGAGCTCCACATGATCTCCGTCGAAGAAATCGATTACATGCCGGAGTTCATCGAGGAAGTGCGGGAAGAGACGGGCACCGCCGCGCGTCGCTTTCATTCCGTTCTGCAGCGCGCCCGCGCGATGGCGCAAGAACATGGCATCAAACTGCAAACCCACGTCGTCGCGGGACACCCGGTGCGCGCCATCGTCGGACACGCGGCCGAGCTCAAGGTCGCTCTCCTCGTCATCGGCGCCACCGGCCATTCGGCGCTGTACGAGCGCATGATCGGCAGCCGCGCCGACCGCATCATGCAGCTCGCGCAGTGCCCGGTGCTGGTGGTGAAGTAGCTCGCGGCAGCGCTCTTGCGAGCACAGAGGCCTCGCGGCGCTTGACGTTATCGTTTCCGCGGTGCTTTCGATCGGCGGGCTTCTGGCTGGCCTTTTGTTGATGCGGCACTTCGCCTGACTTTTCCCCGCGTCTGCGCCTTCTGGGCGCGCGAAATCCCCTCGAGCACGAGCTTCTCGGCGCCCTTCACATCGAGCCACTTGACGATGGTGACCCATTTGCCCCGTTCCAGGTCCTTGTAGTGCTGAAAGAAGTGCGCGATCTGCTGGCACATGATCGGCGGCAGATCGCGGTAGCTGCGCACGTCCTTGTAGAACGGCGCCAGCGCGTCGACCGGCACCGCGATGATCTTTTCGTCGCGGCCCGCCTCGTCTTCCATCAACAGCGCGCCGACGGGTCGGCAGCGCACAATCGCGCCCGGCACCACCTGCACCTGCGTAACGACCAGCACGTCGCAAGGATCGCCATCGGCGGCCAAAGTCTGCGGGATGAAGCCGTAATTCCCCGGATAAAACATAGCCGTGTGCAGGAAGCGATCGACCACCAGCGCGCCCGAGGCTTTGTCGAACTCGTATTTCACCGGCGCGCCCCCGAGCGGAATCTCGATGAGGGCATAGAGGTCCTTCGGAGGATTCGGGCCTGCCGAAATCGCACCAATGTCCATCTTCCAGCGCTCGCGTGATCTCAGCTCCGGCTCATGGGCACGAGCCCGAGCTTGTCCATCAAACGCAGGTCGCGGTCGCGCCCCGGATTGGGGGTGGTGAGCAGCTTCGGCCCGTAGAAGATCGAGTTGGCACCGGCGATGAAGCACAGCGCCTGCGTCTCCTCGCTCATGTCTTCGCGCCCGGCCGAGAGCCGCACGACGGACTTCGGCATGGCTATGCGGGCCGCCGCGATGGTGCGGACGAAATCGATCGGATCGATGGTTTCGCCGCGCGCCAGCGGCGTACCCTCGACCTTGACCAGCATGTTGATCGGCACACTTTCGGGATGGACGGGCAGGCTCGCAAGCGTCGCGATCATGCCGATGCGATCATCGGCGCTCTCACCCATCCCGACGATGCCGCCGCAGCAGACGTGGATGCCGGCCTCGCGCACGTGGCCGAGCGTGTCGAGGCGGTCCTGATAGGTGCGCGTGGTGATGATCGCGCCGTAATATTCCGGCGAGGTATCGAGGTTGTGGTTGTAATAGTCGAGGCCGGCCGCCTTGAGCCGCCGCGCCTGGTGCTGCGTCAGCATGCCGAGCGTGGCGCAGGTCTCGAGCCCGATCGCTTTGACAACTTCGACCATCGCGCAGACCTGCTCGAGATCGCGGTCCTTCGGCTCGCGCCACGCCGCGCCCATGCAGAAGCGGCTCGCACCCGCGCGCTTGGCCGCCCGCGCCTCGGCGAGGACGGTATCGACGCGCATCAGCTTCTCCGCCTTGACGCCCGTGTCATAGTGCACGCTTTGCGGACAATAGGCGCAGTCTTCCGGACAGCCGCCGGTCTTGATCGAGATCAACGTCGACATCTGCACCGCGGTGGGATCGAAGTGCAGGCGATGAACCCGCTGCGCGTGATAGATCTGTTCGGGAAACGGCAACGCGAACAGCGCGCGCACCTCCTCGCGCGTCCAATCGTGGCGGACGGCGCCGAGCGCGCGCGGCCCGTGATCAGTCACGGCAAGCGTCATGGCCGCACCATGGCGAGTGGCAAACGCAAAAGCAAGCAGGCGATGTCCTCAAGCCAGGACCGCGGCCAGTTCGGCAAAATCGGCCGCGATGAGATCGGGTTGATGCGGCGTGTGGCCGAACGGCCGCTTGCGCCGGTCGATGAACGCGGTGCGCATGCCGTATGACTTTGCTCCGATGCAGTCGAAGGCATGATTGGCGACGAAAAGGACGCGGGAGGGATCCTCGGCGATGATCTCGGCGGCCTTTGCATAGGTCTTCCAGTGCGGCTTGAAATAGCCAGCCGCCTCGACCGAGATGACGTGATCGAAACGAAAACCGATGTGCGGCTTGGCTGCCTCGAGCATATCGGGATCGCCATTCGAGAGAATGGCGAGTTTGTATCCCTTGGCTCGGAGCCGTTCGAGCGCCGGTACCACGTCGGGAAACGGCTTGAGCTTCTCGATCTCGCGCACGAGCGACCGCGCTTCGTCCGGCGTGTAGGGGATGCCGCAACGGTCCATGACGTAAGAAACCGCGCGCTCCCCGATCTGCCGATAAGGCGTATGCCCGCGATCGCACAGCGCATCGATCATCGAATTCTCGAAGTGTGTGCGGCGCCACCAGGTGACGAAGCTATTCGCCTTGCCATCCCAGCCCTTGCGCTTGAGAAAGGGCGTGACCGCTTCGGTCAGCCCTTTCTGCATGTCGACGATGGTGCCGTATTGATCGAACGCCAGCGCCTTGACGTCGCGTCGGAGAAGCTCAGCCGTTTCCATGGCGTTTGCCTGCTGCCGTGCCGGCGCAGCGTGAGCAACGGCGCGCGATTTTGCCTGCGCGGCGCGCCGATCAGAGCGCTGTCCCTGAGCCTTACTCCGCCGCGACCCGTGCGGCTTCGGCGACCGGCTCGACCTTGGCGGCGCAATACTTGAACTCGGGGATTTTCCCGAACGGGTCGAGCGCCGGATTGGTGAGCAAATTCGCGGCCGCTTCGACGAATGCGAATGGGATGAACACCACACCGTCCGGAATGGCGTCGTCCTGCCGCGCGGCGAGTTCGATCGTGCCGCGCCGGGTGGTGACCCGCACCATGTCGCCCGGCTTGATGCCGAGCTTGGCGATGGTGCCGCGCGAGAGATTGGCGACGGCGCCCGGCTCGAGCGCGTCGAGGGTCGAGGCGCGCCGCGTCATGGCACCGGTATGCCAGTGCTCGAGCTGGCGGCCGGTCGATAGCACGAACGGAAATTCGGCGTCGGGCCGCTCGTCCGGCGGCAGAATTTTCGCCGGCAGGAGCTTGCCGCGGCCGTCTTGGGTGGGGAAGCGGTCGCCGAACACCACGTCGTGCCCGGGCTTGTCGGGCGCGTCCGAGGGATAAGTGACGGCGCTCTCCCGCTCGATGCGGTCCCATGAGATGTTGTCGAGCGCAGGCATCAGCGAAGCCATCTCAGTGTAGATCTCGCTCGGATGGCGATAGTTCCAGTTCAGTCCGATGCGGCGCGCAATCTCCTGGGTGATCCACCAATCGACCTTGGCTTCGCCCGGCAGCGGCAGCGCGCGGCGTCCCATCTGCACCTGGCGGTTGGTGTTGGTGACGGTGCCGTCTTTCTCGGGCCAGGCCGAGGCCGGCAGGATAACGTCGGCATAAGCCGCGGTCTCGGTGAGGAAGATGTCCTGCACCACCAGATGCTCAAGGTGCGCGAGCGCCTCGCGGGCGTGGTTGAGGTCGGGATCCGACATCGCCGGATTTTCGCCGAGGATGTACATGCCTTTGATCACGTCGGCATGCACCGCCTTCATGATCTCGACCACGGTGAGGCCACGCTTGGGATCGAGCTTGGCGCCCCAGGCCTTTTCCACGCTGGCACGGATGTCGGCATTGTCCACTGCGCGATAGTCCGGGAAGAACATGGGGATGAGGCCGGCGTCGGAGGCGCCCTGCACGTTGTTCTGCCCGCGCAGCGGATGCAGTCCGGTGCCGGGGCGTCCGATCTGCCCGCAGATCAAGGCGAGCGCGATCAAGCAGCGCGCGTTATCGGTGCCGTGCACGTGCTGCGATATGCCCATGCCCCAGAAGATGATCGCCGACTTCGCCCGCGCGTAGCTGCGCGCGACCGTGCGCAAGGTATCGGCGGGAATGCCGCAAATGGCCGCCATCTCCTCCGGCGTGAACTCCTTGATGTGTTCGGCGAAGGCTTTGAAATTTGCGGTCTGCGCCTCGACGTATTGCCGGTCGTAGAGCCCTTCGGTCACGATCGTGTTGAGAATGCCGTTGAGCATCGCGACGTCGGTACCGGGCTTGAACTGCAGCATGTGGGTGGCGTGGCGCTTGAGCGCCTGCCCGCGCGGATCCATGACGACGAGCTGCGCGCCGCGCTTGGCCGCCTGCTTGAAGAAGGTCGCCGCGACGGGATGGTTCTCGGTCGGGTTGGCGCCAATGACGATGATGACGTCGGAATTCTTGCATTCGTTGAAGGTGGCGGTGACCGCCGCCGAGCCGATCGTCTCGAGAAGCGCCGCGACGGAGGAGGCGTGGCACAGGCGCGTGCAGTGATCCACGTTATTGGTACCGAAGCCGACGCGCACAAGCTTCTGGAAAAGATAAGCCTCCTCGTTCGAGGCCTTGGCCGAGCCGAAGCCGGCGAGCGCCTTGGCGCCGTCACGATCGCGGATCGTTTTCAACCCCGCAGCGGCGCGGTCGAGTGCTTCCTCCCACGTGGCGGTGCGGAAATGCGTCCACGGATTGGCGGGATCGACGCTGTCGTGGGCGTGCTTGGGCACGCCGTCCTTGCGCACGAGCGGCTGCATGAGGCGGTGCGGGTGGCTCACGTAGTCAAAGCCGAAGCGGCCCTTGACGCAGAGCCGGTTCTCGTTGGCGGGTCCGTTGCGGCCACTGACGTAGAGAAGCTTGTCGTCCTTAATGTGATAGGTGAGCTGGCAACCGACGCCGCAATACGGGCACACGCTGTTCACTTCGCGGTCCGGGAACTGGGTGCGCACGTTCGCCTCGTCGACGAGGGTGGCGGGCATCAGCGCGCCGGTCGGGCAGGCCTGCACGCATTCGCCGCAGGCGACGCAGGTCGAATTCCCCATCGGATCGTCGAAGTCGAACACGATCTTTTCGCCGTAGCCGCGGCCGGCCATGCCGATCACATCATTGACCTGCACTTCGCGGCAGGCGCGGACGCAGAGATTGCATTGGATGCAGGCGTCGAGATTGACCGCCATCGCCGGATGACTGCGGTCGGGTACCGGCGCCGAACGGCGCGGAAAGCGACTCGCGGTGACGCCTTGTCGGTTTGCGGTCAGCCAGAATTCCGACTGCGGATCGTGCGCCACGTCTTTGGGCGGCTGGTCGGTCAGCAACAGCTCGAGCACCATGCGGCGCGCGGTCTTGGCGCGATCGGTTTGCGTCTTGACCTTCATCCCCGGCGTCGGCGTGCGGATGCAGCTTGCGGCGAGCACGCGCTCGCCTTCGATCTCCACCATGCAGACGCGGCAATTGCCGTCGGGGCGGTAGCCGGGCTTAGGCAAGTAGCACAGGTGCGGCAGCTTGATGTCGAGTCGGCGCGCGGCGCGAAAGATCGTCTCGCCGGGGCGGATGTCGACGTCGCGGCCGTCGATGCTGAAGGTGTTGGGCTTGTCACCTGCGTTGGTGGTCATTTTCGTGGCTCAATATGTGGCAGCACTATCATCACCAACTCCCGAGCGGCTTCTCAAGCTCTTCGGGAAAATACTTGAACACGCTCAGCAGCGGATTGGGCGCCGCCTGGCCAAGCCCGCAGATCGAGGCATCGCGCATCGCGTCCGAGAGTTCCGTCAACAACGCCTTATCCCAAGGGCCGGTTGCCATCAGCTTGACCGCCTTCTCGGTTCCGGCGCGGCAAGGCGTGCACTGCCCGCAGCTTTCGTCCTCGAAGAAGCGCATCAGGTTGAGCGCCACCGCCTTCATATCGTCCTTGTCGGACAGGATCACAACCGCGTGCGACCCGACGAAACAGCCGTATTTTTCCAGGGTGCCGAAGTCGAGCGGTTCGTCCGCCATCGAGGCTGGCAGGATCCCGCCCGAGGCGCCTCCCGGCAGATAGCCCTTGAAGCGGTGGCCCTCCTGCATCCCGCCGCAATATTCCTCGATCAGCTCGCGCGCGGTGATGCCGGCGGGCGCCAGCACCACGCCCGGCTTCTTGACCCGGCCCGAGACCGAGAAGCTGCGCAGCCCCTTGCGCTCATGCCGCCCATGCGAGGTGAACCATTGCGCGCCCTTCTCGACGATGTCGCGCACCCAGTAGAGCGTCTCCACGTTCTGCTCGAGGGTCGGGCGGCCGAACAGGCCGACCTGCGCCACGTAAGGCGGGCGATGCCGGGGCAGCCCGCGCTTGCCCTCGATCGATTCGATCATCGCCGATTCTTCGCCGCAGATGTAAGCGCCGGCGCCGCGGCGCAGATGCATCCGGGTGTGCTTGGCGAGCCCGGCCTGCTCGACCTTGGCGATCTCCTCGGCGAGCATCAGCCGCACCTCGGGATATTCATCCCGGATGTAGATGTAGACCTCCGGCGCTTCGACGACCCAGGCAGCGATCAACATGCCTTCGATGAAGCGGTGCGGATCCTGCTCGAGATAGTAACGATCCTTGAAGGTGCCGGGCTCGCCCTCGTCCGCGTTGATCGCGAACAGCCGCGGGGCGGGCTCGGCGCGGACGAGCGTCCACTTGCGTCCGGTGGGAAAGCCGGCGCCGCCGAGGCCGCGCAGTCCGGCGTCGCTGACTATCTTGATGATGTCGTCGCGGGTGCGCGCGCCGGCAAGGCAGGCCTTGAGCAATGAATAGCCGCCGTCGCGCACGTAGCGTTCGAAATCGCTAGGCGTCGGAAAGGCGTGCGCATGCGCGCCTTGGGCGACCGCCGCCGCGACGCTCTCCGGCGTTGCCCCCATCACCTGCACGTGTCCCACCGCGCAAACGGGCGCGCGGTCGCAAGCTCCCATGCAGGGGGCGCGCACGACGCGCACATCAGGCCCGAGCCTGCTCGGCAGATTGTGCAAAAGATGCTCGGCGCCCGCCATGGCACAGGAAAGCGAGTCGCATACCCGAACCGTCACTGCGGGCGGCGGCGTCTCATCCTCCTTCACCACGTCGAAATGGGCGTAGAAGGTCGCGACCTCGTACACCTCGGTGAGCGCGAGCTTCATTTCCTGCGCGAGCGCGGCGAGATGCGCGGCGGAGAGATAGCCGTAACGGTCCTGGATCAGATGCAAATGCTCGATCAGGAGATCGCGCCGGCGCTCGCGATCGCCCAACAGCGCGCGCACCTCGTCGAGCGCCTGCGGCTCTACCTGGCGCCCTTTGGGAGTCTTGCGCGGGCGGTTGCGCCGTCCCAGTCCTCCGCGATCGTCGGTTCGCGCATCCATTTGGAATTCTTCTTGCTCCCGAATGGCCGTGAGACCTTAAAACAGCCCGACAATGCGTCCGTCGGGTCCGACGTCGATCGAGTCGGCGGCGGGCACCTTCGGCAGGCCGGGCATGGTCATGATCTCTCCGCAGATCGCCACGACGAATTCCGCCCCGGCCGAAAGCCGCACCTCGCGCACCGTGACGACGTGATCGTCGGGCGCGCCCTTAATGTCGGCGCTGGTGGTGAAGCTGTATTGGGTCTTGGCGATGCAGACCGGCAATTTGCCGTAGCCCATCTTCTCGAACGACTCGAGCTGGTCGCGCACCGGCTTGGGCACGTCGATGTCCTTGGCGCGATAGATTTCGCGAGTAATAGTGCGGATTTTCTCGATCAGCGGCATGTCGTCGGGATAGAGGAATTTGAGCTTGCTCTTGCCGCTGTCCACGATCTTTAGCACCGCGCGCGCCACCTCGGCCGCGCCTTTGCCGCCCTCGGCCCAATGGTCGGCCATGATCGCCTCGACGCCGAGCTTCTTGCACGCGTCCTTCACGAGCGCGATCTCCGCATCGGTATCGGCGCTGAAGCGGTTGATGGATACGACCGGCACGATGCCGAATTTCTGTACGTTCTCGACGTGGCGGGCGAGGTTGGCGATGCCGGCGCCGAGCGCTTTGAGGTTCTCGTTCTTGAGGTCTTCCTTTTTGACCCCGCCGTGCATCTTGAGCGCGCGGATGGTCGCGACGAGCACCGCGCAGTCCGGCGCAAGGCCAGTCTTGCGACACTTGATGTCGATGAACTTTTCACCGCCGAGATCAGAGCCGAAGCCCGCTTCTGTGACCACGTAATCGCAGAGCTTGAGCGCCGTGGTAGTGGCGAGCACGGAATTGCAGCCGTGGGCGATGTTGGCGAATGGCCCACCATGGATGAAAGCGGGCGTGCCTTCGAGCGTCTGCACCAGATTGGGCGCGAGCGCCTGCTTCAGGAGCGCGGCCATCGGCCCGTGCGCCTTGAGCTCGCCGGCGCGTACCGGCTTGCGGTCGCGGGTATAGCCGATGACGATTTTCGACAGCCGCTCCTTGAGATCGTCGAGATCCCTGGCGAGACAGAAGATCGCCATCACCTCGGATGCCACCGTGATATCGAACCCGTCCTCGCGCGGGAACCCGTTGGCGACGCCGCCAAGCGAGGAGACGATCGACCGCAGCGCGCGATCGTTCATATCCATCACCCGCCGCCAGGCGACGCGGCGACTGTCAACGCCGAGCGCATTGCCCCAATAGATGTGATTGTCGATCAACGCGGCGAGCAAGTTGTGTGCGGTCCCGATGGCGTGGAGGTCACCGGTGAAATGCAGATTGATGTCCTCCATCGGCACGACCTGGGCATAGCCGCCACCGGCGGCGCCGCCCTTAACGCCGAAGCAGGGCCCGAGCGAGGGCTCGCGCAAGCACAACATCGCCTTCTTGCCGAGATAGTTGAGGGCATCGGTCAGCCCGACCGTGGTCGTCGTCTTGCCCTCGCCCGCCGGCGTTGGTGTGATTGCGGAAACCAGGATCAGCTTGCCGTTGCGCCGACCTTGCAGCGACTTGATGAAGTCCATCGATACCTTGGCCTTGTAGTGGCCGTAAGGCTCGAGGTTCTCCGCCGCGATGCCAAGCTTTTCGCGCGCGATCTCCACGATCGGCCGCATCTCGGCGGCCTGCGCGATTTCGATATCGGATTTGGGATTGGTGTGTTGCGAGGCGGAGATCGGGGCTTTGGCGGCGGTGGCTTGAGTCGGCGTCATGCGAACCTCGTTCCGATGGTGAGCTTGGCGTTGGCGGCGAATTCGCCGGCCGCGACCTTGGGTCCGTCGGCCGTCTTCACGCGCAAAACCTTGATGCGGCCGTCGGCGCAAACGACGGTGAAGCCGTCGGCCGCGACCTCGACGATCTCGCCCATCTTGCCGGCGATTCCTTTGGGGTCACGCGCCGGCAAGGGCTTCGACTCGAATACTTGCAACGCCTTCCCATCCAAGGATGTCCAAGCGCCAGGCGCTGGATTGCAGCCGCGAACGAGATTGTGGATCTGCCGCCAGGGCTTGCCCCAGTCGATGCGGGCATTGTCGGGCCCGCAACGGCCCTCGTATGTCGCTTGCGAATGGTCCTGCTTGATGCGCGGCGCCTTGCCGGCCTTAACCAGATCGACGGCCTCCAGCATCGCCTCAACGCCCATGGGAAACAGCCGGTCGAAATAGACCGAGCCAAGCGAGTCGTCGGGGCCGACGTGGGTCTTTTTCTGCAGCAGGATGTCGCCGGTATCGAGGCCGTTGTCGGGCCAAAAGATCGACAGCCCAGTCTCGGTCTCGCCCTGGATGATCGGCCAATTGATGGCGCTCGGCCCGCGGTATTTCGGCAACAGCGAGGGATGGTACTGGATCGAGCCTTTGGTCGGGATGTTGAGAAACTCCTCCGGCACGAACAGGGTGACGAAGGCCATCACCTGCAGGTCCGGCTTGAGCGCCCTGAATTCCTCCCACACCTCGGGCTTGCGGTAGGAGGCCGGCTGGCGGACCGGAAGCTTTGCTGCCAGCGCGGCCTCCGTGAGCGGATCGGCCTTCGCACCCGGCTTTTCCGGCGCGACATAGACGGCGACGACATCCTCACCGCGCTTGAGCAGCGCTTCCAACACCGCCTTGCCGAACGCCTGTTGGCCGTGCACTACGATGCGCATCGAGCGTCCTTTCCGTCCTGCGCGTCAGCGCTAGAGCTTGACCCGGCGATCCATCCAAAACGATGCGTGCGTTGAGGATGGATGGGCCATTGATTACGCGGCCTCCGCGCGCGCGCCTTTCTCCGGCGCGGTGATCGCACCAGAAGCCTTGATCTCGGCGATCTCAGAGGCGCTGTAGCCGAGCTCCTTG
>Ga0306924_10004691_pt1 | contig 13374 bp, 10 predicted proteins | sample sta12Can44000111_FD_203756 | JGI IMG/M metagenome (GOLD analysis project Ga0306924, IMG submission 203756) | Lab enrichment of tropical soil microbial communities from Luquillo Experimental Forest, Puerto Rico - statanox.12C.anox.44.000.111 (v2)... | ecosystem: Environmental > Terrestrial >... | reverse complement strand
GCGCCAGCACGGCGCTGTTAGACACAGCCCACTTCCTTGTCCTTGGAAATCGGTTTCATATAGGTCAACAGCGCCATGGCTCCGACCCATGTCACGACGCGGAAAGATGTGACTTTCGGCCCTGCCGAAGGGCCCACGCAGGTGAACTCTCGGGCGTCGGCTGGATCGGCCATGGGAATGTCAGCGAGCCCGGCGGGCGGACCTTGACGGGGTGCGGGCGCTGTTCTTCCTGCAGCTCAGGCGCAAGCTGAACGACGTGGGCATCCAGCTCTCGCCCGACCTGGAGGACCTGCTGCAGAAGGTGCAGCCGGTGCTGGCGGGGGGATGAGCCGATGTCTGACTTCTTCAGTCCATCGTGGGCCGAGTCGGTGCGGGAGGCGCTGACGGCCGGGCCTTCGGAGCAGGCGCGAGCGGGCAAGCTGCAGGAGTACTGGGACTTCTACGACCTGCTCAAGAGCATGTACCCGGCGTCCTGGGCGCTGGGCTGCCGGGACCTGGCTTCCTACCTGTTCGTGCAGTGGGGCGGCGGCACGGTGACCGACTGCCGGATCATCGGCCCGGACGCGCCGCTCAAGGCGACCTACGTGCTCGGCATGGACTACCGGGACTGGAAGGCGCTGCACGAGGGGTACGACGCGCAGCGCACGGTCATGTACCGCAAGATCGCGCTCGAGGAGGGTGACCTGCTCGAGTTCTTCAAGACGATCTACTTCTTCGTGGAGTCCGTGGCCGTCATCGGCTCCGTGCCGGCCGTCTACCCATAAGCTCCTGTCATGTCCGCTGACCTGGAAGCCTTGGTTGCGCTCATGCCGTTCGCCGGGCAGCTCGGCCTGGTCCTGGACGAGGCCGGTCCTGATCGGGTGATCGCGCGGCTGGACTGGGCGCCGCATCTGTGCACCTCGGGCGGCGTCATGCACGGCGGAGTCCTGATGTCCCTGGCCGACACCGCGGGCGCGCTGGTGACGTTCCTCGGACTGCCGGAGGGAGCCACCACGGCCACCATCACCTCCACCAGCCAGCTGTTCCGGCCGGTCCTCGGCGGGACGGTGCGCGCGGTGTCGGTCCCGCTGCACCGCGGCCGGACCACGGTTACCGCGCAGACCAGCCTGCACGACTCCGAGCAGCGCCTGGTCGCCCAGACCACGCAGATCCAGGCCGTTCGGCCAGCGCCGCCGCGCGTCTAGCGCAGGGCGCTACGGACGATCTTGCCGACGTGGTTGCGGGGCAGGGCGGCCCGTTGGAAGACCCGCTTGGGGCACTTGTACCCGGCCAGCCGCGCCCGGGCGTACGCGATGAGGGCGGGCTCGTCGAACCCGTGCCCGGCACGCAGCACCACCCAGGCTGTCACCTGCTCCCCCCACCGCTCGTGGGGGACGCCGGCCACCGCCGCCTCGGCAACCGACGGGTGCTCCTCGAGCACGATCTCCACCTCGCGCGGGTAAACGTTCAGCCCGCCGGTGATGATCATCTCCTTGGTCCGGCCGCGGATCCGCAGGTGCCCGGTGGCCGGGTCCACCGCCCCGATGTCGCCGGTGCGGAACCAGCCGTCCGGAGTGTAGGCGGCCTCGGTGGCGGCCGGGTTGTGCCAATAGCCAGCCAGGACATGCGGCCCCCGGATCTGGACCTCGCCGTCCTGGCCCGGCTCCGCCTCGCCGTCGGCGGCCCAGACCCGGGCCAGGACGCCGGGTAGCGGCACTCCTACTGTGTCACCGCGCGGGTGATCGAGCGGGTTGGAGACGTTCAGCCCGGTCTCGGTCGTGCCGTACCTGATCAGCGGCGTGCGGCCGAGCACGTCGGCCAGCCGCTGGGCGAGCGCGGGGTTCAGCGGGGCCGAGCCGCACACCGCCAGCCGCAGGCCACGCAGACCCGCGGCCACGCCCCGGTCCGCTGACATCAGGGCCTGGTACATGGTGGGCACCGCGAACAGCGCAGTGGCACCGGTGTCCCGGATCGTCCGCACCAGGTCGGCGGGGGAGAACCGGGACCTGATGTGCACCGTGCCGCCCGCGATCAGCGTCGCGTGCAGGCCGGACAGACCGTGCTGGTGGTACAGCGGCAGCGAGTGCACCAGCACGTCGTCCGCGCTCCAGCGCCAGGCCGCCATCGCCGAGCGGATCGAGATGGCCAGCTGGGCGTGGGTCAGCGGCACGCCCTTGGGCTGGCCCGTGGTGCCCGAGGTGTAGGCCAGCAACGCGATGTCCCGCGGGCCGACCGCGACTTCGGAAACCCGGCGGTCACCGGAAGGAGGGTGAGCCACGTCGAAGACCGGTAGCGAGCCCAGTCTGGCCAGCAGCCGGCCCGGCTCGGGGTCGGCCAGGGCCAGCACCGCGTCCGAGTCGGCGACCAGATGGCCGAGTTCGCCCGCCGTGTAGCCCGGGTTGGCCAGCACCACAACCGCGCCGGCCCGCAGCGCCCCCAGGTAGCAGCGGACAAAGGCGGCGCTGGCGGTGGCCGCGAGCAGTACCCGGTCGCCGGGCTGCACGCGCCCGGCCAGCCAGCCCGCGACCCGCGAGGCGGCGTCGTCCAGTTCGGCGTGGGTCATCGGCTCCCCGTCCACGCTGACCGCGACCCGGCCCGGGTCGGCGGCCGCTGACGCGGCGGCCAGGGCCGGGATCGTGTCGCGGCCCAGTGCCGCCGCGAACGAGTCGACGTCGGCCCCTTCCGGCAGGTGCTCCCGCCAGCCGGCCAGGCTCCAGTCCCGGTAACCGGGGGCCAACGGAGCTCACCCGCGCCCAGGCGGCCCGGTTGACCTCGCGTTCGGCGCGCAGCCGGTCGAGCAGGCCGCCGGCCGCCATCACCGCCTTGGCCCCGGCCCCGGCCTCGCCCTTAGCCCCGCGCGCGGCCAGGTCCGCGGCGAGCTGCCCGGCGGCCCGTTCGGGGTCCTCGGTGACGCGGTTCACCAGGCCGAGGGCGAGCGCCTCGGCCGCCTGCACCCACCGGCCGGTCAGCACCAGGTCCAGGGCCGCGCCGCGGCCGACCAGGTCCGGCAGCAGCCAGGCGCCGACGGCCAGGTCCAGGCCGGGAGGTCCGATCCAGCGCAGCCGCGCGCCCGGACCCGCGATCCGGAGGTCCGCCGCCGCGGCCAGTTGGGCCCCGCCGCCGACCGCGGCCCCGGTAATCACGGCGATCACCGGGCCGGGCCTGGTCACCATGGTCTCGCACGCGTCGTAGACCAGATCGGAGACCACGGCTCGTTCGGCATCAGAAATGGTCAGGTCCGCTCCCGCGCAGAACACCTGGGGGTCGGCGCTGCCGAGTACGGCGGGTGTCCCGGGCTCGGCCGCGAGCGCGTCCCTGATCGCGGCCAGCAGGCCCGGGTCCAGCGCGTTCCGCCGTTCCGGCCGGGCCAGGCGCAGCCAGCGGTAGCCAGCGGGATGGTTCTCGACCAGCAGGTGTGGATGCGCCATGGGAGCTCTCCCGGAACGTGTGAAATATGGTATACCAAATGGACCGGAGCCCCTGTGAGTGCCCGAGGGAGCCAGCCAGGTGAAGCCAGCGCCGTTCGCCTACCACCGAGCGCACAGCGTGGGTGAGGCGGTCGCGCTGCTCGCCGACCTCGGCGACGAGGCCAAGATCCTGGCCGGAGGGCTAAGCCTGGTCCCGATGATGAACTTCCGGCTGGCCCGGCCGTCCGCGCTCATCGACGTGACCAGGGTCGAGGGCCTGTCCTACCTGCGCGCCGGCCGGGACGGCCTGCGCATCGGCGCGCTCACCACCCACCGTACGGTCGAGACCACCCGGGACCAGGCCGTGCTCAGCGCTTACGGCGTGCTGCCCCGGGCGGCCCGCTGGATCGGGCACTACCCGATCCGCAGCCGCGGCACGTTCGGCGGCAGCATCGCGCACGCGGACCCGGCCTCGGAATGGTGCCTGCTCGCGGTCCTGCTCGGCGCCCAGATCGTGCTGACCGGGCCGCAAGGACGCCGTGAAGTCCCGGCCGCGGAGTTCTTCCAGGGCTACTACACCACCGCGGCCCGCCCCGACGAGATGATCACCGAGCTGTGGTTCCCGCGCCCGGAACCGCACGCGGTGCTCACCGAGTTCGCCCCGCGGCAGGGCGACTTCGCGGTGGTCGCCGCCGCGGTGGCCACCGACGTCGCTGGCGGCGTCTGCCGGTCGGGGCGGGTCGTGCTCGGCGGGGTCGGCCCGCAGCCGGTCCAAGTCCAGACGAGCGCGCTGGCCGGGCAGCCCGTCGGCCCGGGCACCTGGCAGGCCATGGGCGAGCAGGCCGCGAGCCAGATCGACCCGCCGGACGACACGCACGGCACCAGCGAGTACCGTCGCCGGCTGACCGCCACCCTGGTCTCCCGGGCCCTCGCCGAGGCCGGCGAACGCAGCCGGGACCGCACGTGAGCCCGTGGGTCGGCGCCGCGGTGCCGCGGAAGGAAGACCGCCGGATGCTGCTCGGGCGGGGGCGCTTCACGGGTGACCTGGTCCGGCCCGGCCTGCTGCACGCCGCGTTCGTGCGCAGCCCGCACGCCCACGCCCGCGTGGACGCCATCGACATCGGCACCGCGCTCAAGGCCGACGGCGTGGCCGCCGTCGTCACCGCCGCCAGCCTCGGCCACCCTTACCTGCTCGCAATGCTGGAACGGGAGGAGTTCAGGCCCACCCGGATGCCCATCCTGGCCGGGGAGACGGTCCGGTTCGTCGGCGAGCCGGTGGCGATGGTGATCGCCGACGATGCCTACCGGGCCGAGGACGCGGCCGAACTGGTGGAGGTGGACTGGGCTCCGCTGCCCGCGGTGACCAGCGTCGAGCAGGCCGAATCCGCCACCGCGCCGCGGCTGCACGCCGACGCGGACGGCAACCGCCTGGTCGACCTGCTGATGTTCGACGACGACCGGCTCGCCGCCATCTTCGCCGCGGCGGCGCTGACCGTCGGCGCCACGTTCGCCAGCGCGCGGGTCGCGGCGCTGCCGCTGGAGGGACGCGCCTGCCTGGCCGAGTGGGACGACCGCGACGACCAGCTGGTCGTGCACGTCTCCACCCAGGTCCCGCACCAGGTCCGGTCCGGGATCGCGCAGGCCCTCGGCCTGCCGGAGCGGCAGATCCGGGTGATCGCGCCGGATGTCGGCGGGGGGTTCGGCCTGAAGTGCGTGGTGGGCCGGGAGGAGGTGGCCGTTGCCGCCGCCGCGCTGCGGCTGCGGCGTCCGGTGCGCTGGGCCGAAGACCGGCAGGAGAACCTGACCGCCGCGTTTCACGGCCACGAGCAGCGGTACCGGGTCCGGGCCGCCTTCGACGACGACGGCCGGATCCTCGCCCTGGACGCCGTGATCGACTGCGACACCGGCGCGTACTCGGTGTTCCCGTTCACCTGCGCGGTCGAGCCGCTGATGGCCGCGACCGAACTGCCCGGGGTGTACAAGGTGCCGGCCTACCGGGCCCGCGGCCGGGCCGTGGCCACCAACAAGGCTCCCGCCGCGCCGTACCGGGGCGTGTCCCGGCCGCAGACCGTGCTGGTCATGGAGCGGCTGATGGAGAAGGCCGCCGCCGCGCTGGACCTCGACCCGCTGCATATCCGCCGGCGCAACCTGATCGGGCCCGGCGAGTTCCCCTACACCGGGATCAACAAGATCACCTACGACGAGGGCAGCTACCGCGAGGCCCTCGACCTGGCCGAAGCGCAGGTGCACCAGAAGAAGTGGCCGGCCGAGCGGGACCAGCTCCGCGATAAGGGACAGCTCGCCGGGATCGGCTACTCCTGTTTCTCCGAGCGCACCGCCTACGGCACCCCCACCATGTCCCAGCGCCGGATGGGGATGACCCCCGGCTACGACACCGCGCTGGTCCGGATGGACCCGACCGGCGAGGTCATCGTCACCACCGGGACCTGCGGCCACGGCCAGGGCCACGAGACCACGTTCGCCCAGATCGTCGCCGACCGGCTCGGCGTGCACCCCGATCAGGTCCGGCTCCGCCAGGGCGACACCGACCTGGCCTCCTACGGCTGGGGCACCTGGGGCAGCCGTTCGGTGGTGATCGGCGGCGGCGCCGCGGGCCGGGCCGCGGACCTGCTGGCCGCCCAGCTCAGGAACGTCGCCGCGCAACTGCTCGAGGCCAGCCCGGCCGACGTGGAGCTGGCCGAGGGCACCGCCCGGATCCGCGGTGACGCCACCGCCGCCATCCCCATCGCGGAGCTGGCCCGGGTCGTCCACTTCCAGGCCCACCGGCTGGCCGAGGAGCTGCGCTACGGCCTGGAGGCCCGGGCCACGTTCGACCCGCCCGGCACGTTCTCCAACGCCTGCCACGCGGCGATGGTCGCCATCGACCCGGGCACCTGCGCGATCCGGCTGCACCGGTATCTGGTGGTCGAGGACTGCGGCGTGGTCATCAACCCGCTGGTGGTGGACGGGCAGGTCCGCGGCGGCGTGACCCAGGGCGCCGCGGCCGCGCTACTGGAACGGGTCTGCTTCGATCCGGACGGCCAGCCGGTGACCACCACCTTGATGGACTACCTGGCGCCCACCGCGGCGGAGATGTGCGACATCGACATCGTCCACCTGCAGACGCCGTCCCGGTTCAGCGAAACCGGCGCCAAGGGCATGGGGGAGGGGGGCACGATCGGCGCCCCGGCGGCCGTCCTGAGCGCCATCAACGACGCGCTGTCCGAGGCCGGCGTGAGCTTCGACCACATCCCGGTGCTGCCGCAGGACCTGAGCGCCGCCCTCAGCCAGGCCGGAGCCGCGCCATGAAGGACCTGCACCAGATCAGCCTGCGGGTCAACGGCCGCCACCACGAACTGGTCGTCGAGGCCCGCCGGACGCTGGCCGACGTGCTGCGCCACGACCTGGGCTACACCGGTACGCACCTGGGCTGCGAGCACGGCATCTGCGGCGCGTGCACGGTCATCCTCGACGGCCAGCCCGCCCGGGCCTGCCTGGTCTTCGGCGTCCAGGCCGACGGCGCCTCGGTCTTGACCGTTGAGGGGCTGGCCGACGGGGATCAGCTGTCGGACCTGCAGCAGGCGTTCAGCGATCACCACGCGCTGCAGTGCGGATTCTGCACCCCCGGCTTCCTCATGCTCATCGAGGCCTACCTGGCCGAAGCCGGGCCCGAAGCCCCGACCGCGGAGCAGGCCCGCGAGCTCGTCGCCTCGAACCTGTGCCGGTGCACCGGCTATCAGGGCATCGTGGAGGCGGTCCTGGCCACCGCGCGAGCCCGCCGGGCCGCTCGATGAGCTCGATCGGCGCCCGCCTGCCGCGCATCGAAGACCCGCGCCTGCTGCGCGGTCGGGGCCGGTTCGGCGACGACATCAGCGCCCCCGGCCAGCTCTGGGCGCGCATCGTCCGGTCGCCCTGCGCGCACGGCCACCTCAACGATCTGGACACCACCCAGGCCGCGAAGGTCCCTGGCATCGCCGCCGTGGTCACCGCCGCCGACCTTCCGGCCGGGCTGGTCATCCCGGTCCGCCTCGCCGTGCCAGGCCCCGACCTCAGCCGGTACCTGCAGCCGGTGCTGGCCCGGACCACGGTCCGCTACGTGGGCGAGCCGCTTGCGGTCGTGGTCGGCGAGGACCCGTACGCCTGCGAGGACGCCGCCGAGCTGGTCGAGATTGATATATCCGAACGGGCCGTGGTGCTCGACGCCCGCACTCCGGACAGCCCGACCGCGGCCGAGCTGATCCGGGGCTACGGCGACGTCGACGCCGCCTTCGCCGCCGCCCGGCACGTGGTAAGGATCGAGCTCGCCATCGGCCGGCACAGCGGGGTGCCGCTCGAGCCTCGCTGCGTGCTCGCGGTACCCGACGCCGACACCGGGTCGCTGGACATCTTCGGCCTGACCAAGGTGCCGGTGTTCAACCGCGACCTGCTGGCCCGGATGCTCGGCCTAGACGAGATGCTGATCCACGTGCACGGCGTCGACGCGGGCGGCGGGTTCGGCGTCAGGGGCGAGTTCTATCCCGAGGACTTCCTCATCCCGTGGCTTGCTCGCAGGCTCGGCCGCCCGGTCAAGTGGGCCGAGGACCGGGCCGAGCACCTGGTCGCGGTCAACCACTCCCGTCAGCAGTACCACCGCATCGCCGCCGCCTTCGACGGCGACGGCCGGATCCTGGGCCTGGACGACGACGTCACGCACGACAACGGTGCCTACTGCCGCACTCACGGCGTCGCGGTGCCCGAGCTGACCGTGGCCATGCTGCCCGGCCCCTACCGCGTGCCCGCCTACCGGGGCCGGATCCGGGTGGTCCTGACCAACAAGACACCCTGCGGCACCTACCGGGCCCCGGGCCGGTTCGAGGGCACCGCGGCCCGCGAGCACCTGCTCGACGTGGCCGCCGACCAGCTCGCCCTGGACCGTATCGAGCTGCGGCGGCGCAACCTGCTCACCCGGGACGAGATACCGCACCGCCGTCCGATCGCCACCCTTGGCACCGACCTGATCCTGGACACCGGCGACTACCCGGCCCTGCTCGCCGCGGCGGCCCGGGAGGCGGATCGGCTGGGCTACCGCGCGCTGGGCCCCGCGCCTGGCGTGCTGCACGGCTTCGGCCTGGCCATGTTCGTGGAGAAGAGCGGCCTCGGGCCGCAGGAGACCGCCGACGTGACCGTGAGCAGGTCCGGCGCCGTGCACGTGTACTCCGGTGGCACCTCGGTCGGCCAGGGCATCGAGACCGTGCTGGCCCAGATCGCCGCCGACGCGCTCGGCGTCGAGCCCGGCGCCGTCCGTGTCACCACGGGCGACACGGCCGCCCAGCCGTTCGGCGCCGGGTCCTGGGCTTCGCGGTCCACCGTGGTGGGCGGCAGCGCGGTGCACCTGGCCGCGACCGCGGTCCGGCAGCGGGCGGTCCAGCTGGCGGCCCGGATTCTCGAGGCGGCCGAGCAGGACCTGGAGGTCTGTGACGGTGCCGTCGTGGTCCGGGGCGACCCGGACTCCAGGACCGCCCGGGTCAGCCTGGCCGAGATCGCGGCGGCCGCCGCGCCGGCCGGCGGGTACCTGCGACCCGGCGAGCCGGCCGGCCTGTCGGCCCGCCGCCGCTTCGAGGTCTCGCACATGACCTACCCCTACGGCGCGCACGTCGCCGTGGTGGCGGTGGACCCGGGCACCGGGCAGGTCCGGGTGGTGCGCTACCTGGTGGCCTACGAAGTCGGCCGTGCGGTCAACCCGACGCTGGTCGAGGGCCAGCTGCGGGGCGGCGTGGCCCAGGGCCTCGGCGGGGCACTGTTCGAGGAGTTCAGCTACGACGACGCGGGCCAGCCTCAGGCGATCACGTTCATCGAGTACCGGATGCCAACCGCGGCCGAAGTCCCGCCGGTGGACCTCCTCGTATGCCAGGACGCCCCATCGCCCGGCAACCCGCTCGGCGTGATGGGCGCGGGCGAGGGTGGCGTCAACGCGGTCGGCGCGGCGGTGGCGAACGCGGTCCGGGATGCGCTCGGCCTGGCCGGCGGCGTCGGCCAGCTGCCGCTGACTCCAGCGCGGGTCCGCGAGCTGTGGGAGGCCCGTGATGGCGGCTGAAGGCTACGTCAGCAAGACCGACCTGGTCGCCGCGCTCATCCGTGAGCTGGTCATCACCGGCGAGCTCGCCGCGGGGGAGCAGCTTCGCCAACGGGACCTGGCCCAGCGGTTCGCGGTCAGCCAGACCCCGGTCCGGGAGGCGATGCGGCGACTGGAATCGGAGGGGCTGCTGGTCTGCGATACCCACCGCGGCTTCACCGTGGCCGTTCCCGAGCTGGGCCGGGTCGAGGAGAACTTCCAGATCCGCGCGGCCCTGGAGTCGCTCGGCGCGTCGCTGGCGGCCCGCAAGATCGACGTGGCCGGCCTGGCCCGGCTGCGCGACCTGAACGAGCAGATGCGCGCCCTGCCCGACGACGACCCCGGCTACGCCGAGCTGAACCGGGAGTTCCACTTCACCGTGTACGAGTACGCCCGCAGCCCGCTGCTGCTCTCGCTGATGCGGCTGCTGTGGGCGTCGCTGCACGGCGGGCCCCGGGTGACCCGCACGCACGCCGAATCCGCCCGCCAGCACGACGAGATCCTCCGGGCCCTGGCCGATGGTGACGCCGCGGGTGCCTCGGCACGGACATACCAGCACATCATGGGCGCAGATCCGGTAAAACCGACCGAAACGGACCTGTAGGGCCAGGGAGTGGCACATGGCAGCGATCGTGACCGACGACGGCGTGACGCTGCACGCCGAGGAAGCCGGCCAGGGCGAGCCGCTGGTCTTCATTCACGAGTTCGCCGGCGATCACCGCAGCTGGGAGCCGCAGGTCCGGTTCTTCTCCGCGGCCTACCGCTGCGTCACCTACGCCGCTCGCGGCTATCCGCCCTCGGACGTGCCCACTGATCCGGCCGCGTACTCCCAGGCGCGGGCGGTGGCCGACGCGATCGCGGTGCTCGACGGGCTCGGCATGGCCCGGGCCCACTTGGTGGGCCTGTCCATGGGCGGGTTCACCGCGCTGCACCTGGTCCTGGCACACCCGGACCGGGTCCTGTCGGCGGTGGTCGCCGGGGCCGGCTACGGTGCCCAGCCCGAGCGGGCCGAGGCCTTCCGGACCGAGTCCATGCTGACCGCCGCGGCGTTCGCCGCCGAGGGCGCGGCCAAGGTGGCCGAACGGTACGCGGTCGGCCCGGCCCGGGTCCAGTTCCAGAACAAGAACCCGCGCGGCTGGGCCGAGTTCGCCGCGGCGCTGGCCGAGCATTCGGACCTGGGCAGCGCGCTGACTATGCGCGGCGTGCAGGCCGCCCGGCCGTCACTGTACGCGCTGACCGGCGAGCTGGCCGCGGTGCGAACCCCGGTCCTGGTGCTGACCGGCGATGAGGACGACGGCTGCCTGGAACCCGCGCTGATGCTCAAGCGGACCATCCCCACCGCCGGCCTGGCCGTGCTGCCCCGCACCGGCCACACCGCCAACCTGGAGGAACCCGACGTGTTCAACCGGGCCGTCGACCGCTTCCTCGGCGCGGTGGCCCGCGGCGCCTGGCACCCCCGCGACCCTCGCTCGGTCTCGGAGTCCACCATGGGCCTGCGCTGACCCGTCTGAGCCGGCGAGGGCCGAAGGTCCCGTCTGGGCGGGACGTCGGGCCGCAGCGCAAAATGGCGCGCGAGGAGAAGGCTGTACAGACCAGACAGCGTGCCGATGGCGGAGGTGGACATCCGATGACAATCGTGAACGGGCCGACGGACAGCCGGACCACGCCACCGACTGCGCCCGACGCACGCCCGCACGCCCTGCGGACACTGAGCCCGGCTGAATGCTTCGACCTGCTGGAGCCGGGCGGGATCGGCCGCGTCGGGTTTACCTCCGCTGACGGGATCATGATGCTGCCGGTCAACTTCGCCGTAACGGCAAAGACCATCATCTTCCGCACCGCACCGGACACGTTGCTGGCCGTGTATTCCGATGCCCGAGTGAGCTTCGAAGCCGACCGCCTCGACGAGGCGCTCCATGCAGGCTGGAGCGTCCTGGTGCAAGGCCGGGCACATCAGGTCACCGATGAGCGTGAGGTCCAGCATTTGCAGGACCGGACGAACCTGCAGCCATGGGCAGTCGGCGCCCGCGACGTGTACGTGCGCATCACGCCAACTCGGATCAGCGGGCGACGCATCCAACCAAGCTGAGGGTCGTAGACGACGCCGCGACCCGGGCCGCCGCAGCGGCTGACCCGACCGGACGATCGTGGTTCAAAGCTCTCCTGCCTCGCCAGTCGGCTACCGTCGCACCAGGTTCGAACCTGTCGGGAAGCGTCACCCATTGTTCAGGTCACGGTCAACAAAGCATGGCTTTTCCGAGAAACCATGTGAGCCGAAACGAAGGTGAGGGCGTCGGCGGGGGGCCGCGCCCGGCAGGAAGGACATCAATGCGTTCCACACTGATTCGGCGAACCCTGGCCGTAGTGGCGGGCCTGGCGGCAGCGCTGTCGGGCGCTGCCGTGGCCACCGCGGCGACGGTACAGCCCGGCGCCGCCGGGAACGGTCATACCAAGAGCATCGAGCACGTGCTGCTGATCTCGGTGGACGGGCTGCACCAGCAGGATCTCACCTGGTACGTCCAGAACAATCCGGGCTCGCTGCTGGCCACGCTGGACCGGCAGGGCGTGGAGTACAGCAACGCCCAGACCCCCTTCCCTTCCGACTCCTCGCCCGGAATGACCGCCCAGGTAACGGGCGGCAACCCGGTGTCTACTGGCATCTACTACGACGACACGTGGAACCATGACGTGTTCCCCGCGGGAACGACGAACTGCTCCGGACCCGTACCAGGAGGCGAGGCTGCTTACGAGGAGTTCATCGACAAGGACTCCAACGCGCTCGACGCGGGTCAGGGCCTGCCCAACTTGCCAGCCGACATTTTGCAGATGACCGGCAACCCGATCGATGTGATCAACCCGGCGAACCTGCCAGTCGACCCGACAACCTGCAAGCCGATTTACCCGAACCAGTACCTGCAGGTCAACACGATCTTCAACGTGGCCAGGGCACACGGGCTGCGTACGGCCTGGTCCGACAAGCACCCGGCGTACCAGATGTTCAACGGACCCACCGGAACGAACGGGCCCGATGGAACGGGCGTCCAGGACTACTTCACGCCCGAGATCAACAGCCAGGCCCTTCCCGTCAGTACCTGGGGCGCAGGCAACGATTGGACCAAGAACAACGCCGCGACCATGGAGTACGACTCTTTCAAGGTGCAGGCGATCCTGAACGAGATCGACGGGTTCGACCACAGCGGAAAGAACCATGTCGGCGTGCCAGCCATCTTCGGAATGAACTTCCAGACCGTCTCCACCGCCCAGAAGCTGCCCACCTCCGACGGCCTGACCGGCGGGTACCTGCCCGGCGGGACGGTGCCCGGCCCGCTGCTGGTGCGCGCGCTCAACTACATCAACACCGAGATCGGCCTGATGGTAGCCAGGATCCAGGCCCAGGGCCTGGCCGGCAGCACTGCCATCATCATCTCCGCCAAGCACGGCCAGTCCCCGACCGACCCGAACGCCCTGGCCCGTGTCCCGGACGGGCCCATCATCGACGCGGTCAACTCCGCCTGGAAGTCTGCGCACCCGGGTGCGGGCGACCTGGTCATCTTCTCCACCGATGACGACGGGATGCTGCTGTGGCTCAGCGACCGCTCGCAGACGGCCGCCGACTTCGTGAAGAACTACCTGCTCACTCACTCGGCATCGGGGAACAACATCAGCGGGACCACGATCACGGTCCAGGCCTCCGGGCTGACGAAGGTCTACGCGGGCGCCGCGTCCGCGGCCTTCTACGGTGTCCCGGTCAGCGATCCCCGGCACCCCGAGATCACCGGCATCGTCCAGTACGGTGTCGTATACACCGGCGGCAAGGGCAAGATCGCCGAGCATGGCGGCGACGCTCCGCAGGATCGCGACGTGCCGATCCTGGTCGTGCTGCCGGGCCTGAAGAAC
>Ga0306924_10004689_pt1 | contig 13377 bp, 12 predicted proteins | sample sta12Can44000111_FD_203756 | JGI IMG/M metagenome (GOLD analysis project Ga0306924, IMG submission 203756) | Lab enrichment of tropical soil microbial communities from Luquillo Experimental Forest, Puerto Rico - statanox.12C.anox.44.000.111 (v2)... | ecosystem: Environmental > Terrestrial >... | reverse complement strand
GAACGGGCTCGGCTGGGGTTTTGATGGGATGGATGGGGCGATATTAGCCCTGGTCGCCCCGTTGCTGATGAAAGAGTTCGCAATCGATCTCGGTACCTATCGCAGCGGCGTCCAGATTGCATTGTTGGTCAGCATCGCCGGGCTCTACCTGTGGCCGTGACTTGCCGACAGGTTCGGGCGGCGGAATATCCTGGCGCTCAACATCGCGGTGTTTTCGCTGGCGATGCCACTGGTTGCGCTGTCGCCCGGTTGGGGCAGCTTCGTCCTCATCTACAGCATCGTGCGCTTCGCGCTGAACGGCGAATGGGCAGTCGGCTCGATGCTGGTCGCGGAAACGTGGCCCGCACGACTGCGTGGGCTGGTTCTCAGTGTCGACCGCTCGGCCTGGGGGATCGGCGCCGCGCTCGCAGGTGTGCTGGTGACGTTTGTCGTCACCCAGTGGGGATGGCGCGCAGCCCTTCTGCTTCCGGTGCTGGTAGCGTTGCTCGCCGTCTATGTCCGACTACTATGTCCGGAATCGCCCTACTGGGTGCGCACCCAGGACCGCAAAGAGCGTATCCGGGCACGTCAGAGCGCTGGTTTCACCCTCGACTAAGACGATCGCCAGTGGCTCGCCAAGACCGAGCAACCGGGATGGCGGCAATTATTCCTGCCAGACCTCCGCCGCAATACAGTGATGGCGACATTGGTCGCGACACTCGCGCTCGTCTCCTACAGCACGGTCGGCATGTGGATGCCGTTGTTTCTGGCGCAGCAGCATGGCTGGTCGACGGCCGAATACGGCAGCTTTTATATCTGGTGGGCGCTGTTTGCGACGACCGGCTTCTGGGCCGGCGGCTGGATGATCGACCGGCTCGGCCGCCGTGTCGGATTTGCGGTATTGCTGATCGAGTCCGCAGTGTTCTTGACGATGTGGATCTTCGCCGCCGACAAGACGGCCTTGTGGCTCCTGGGCATGGCGTGGAGCTGGGGATTTATCGGCGTGTGGGGGCCGGTCACGGCATATACGGCGGAGATGTTCCCGACGCGCATCAGCGGCGTCGGCAACGGTTTTTCCTGGGCCGTCGCGTTCGTCATCGGCGCGGTGCTGTGGCCGTTCGTTTCGGTTTATCTGCGCGAGACGACCGGCTCGTTCATCGCCGCGTTTTTGCTGATCCCGGTCATTCTGCTGGTGATGGCGGCGATCATCTGGTTTTACAGCCCCGAACACGCCCGGAAGGAACTCGACGCAATCAGCGTCTGACCTACCAAGCGTTTGGCTCAGCCTTGACGCGTACGAAGCTCGCGATCAGTCTGCGCCATTCCCGCCGCGGAGGAATAAAGCCATGAAGCTGATGTGGTTTCACCTGATGCCCTATACCGAGCTTCCGAACGACTTTCGGGAGAAGAACCCATCGGTATGGGTCGACATCCACTCTTCGCTCTTCGACCCGCGGCGCGCGCATCACATGTACAACGACTTTATGGACGAGCTCGAATTCGCCGCGGAATGCGGGTTTGACGCGGTCTGCGTCAACGAGCACCACTCGAACGGCTACGGTCTGATGCCATCGCCCAACCTGATCGCCTCAGCCTTGGCGCGCCGGACCAGCGAAACAGCGCTGTGCGTGATGGGCAACTCGCTGGCGCTCTATAACCCGCCAACCCGGGTCGCGGAGGAATTCGCGATGATCGATGTGATCTCCGGCGGGCGCCTGATTGCCGGATTCCCGGTCGGCACGCCGATGGACACCTGTTTTGCCTATGGCCAGAACCCGAGCGTGCTGCGCGAGCGGTATTACGAGGCGCACGACCTCGTTTTAAAGGCCTGGACCGAGCCGGAGACCTTTGCGTGGAACGGGCGCTTCAACCAGCAGCGCTACGTCAACATTTGGCCGCGGCCGGTGCAGAAGCCGCACCCACCGATCTGGATCCCGGGCGGCGGCTCGGTCGAAACCTGGCAGTGGTGCGCCGAAATGGACCACGTCTACGCGTACCTGTCCTACTTCGGGTACAAGGCCGGGCAGACAACCATGTCCGGGTTTTGGAACGAGATGAAACGGCTCGGCAAGGAACCGAACCCGTATCAGGCCGGCTTCCTGCAAACCGTGGGTGTGGCCGAGACGCGCGACGAAGCCTACCGGCTCTATCGCGAGCCGGCCGAATATTTCTACGGCCGCTGCCTGCACATCGATGCACGCTTTGCGAACCCGCCCGGCTACACCAGCGAGGCGACCTTGCGTTCGGGCGTGCAGGGCATGGTGTCCCGCGCCGCAGATGCGTCGGCACCGCCAAAATACGCCGACAAGTTCCAGATGCTGGCGCGCGAGATGGACGGCATCGTCGAGCGCGGCTACGTCATCATCGGGTCGCCCGACGAGGTCGTCGAGCAGCTGACCGAGGTTGCGACCAACCTCAATGTCGGTCATCTGATGCTGCTGCTGCAGTTCGGCAACATGGGAAAGGATCTTGCGAAGTACAACACGAAGCTCTTTGCCGAGAAAGTGATGCCGCGGCTGAAGCCCCTCTTCTCGGAATGGGAAGACCGTTGGTGGCCGCAGCCGATGGAGCAGAATGCGAGGGCGGCATTGGCGCCGTTCCAGCCGACGGCATTGGCCGCCGAGTGAGTCGCGGTCTGGAGGCACTTGTGGACGAACCCGAAGAGCTGTCTGTAGAGATCAACGGGTTTCCGTGCCGGGTTTGGAAGAAGGGCGAGGGACTGAAGCTCGGTTTTGTCGCCGGCTTTGGCGGGTTGCCCCGGTGGATCCCGTTTCTCGACGCGCTGGCGCGCGAGCGCACGGTGATCGTGCCGTCATTGCCGGGATTTCCCGGCGGTGACCGCGGCCACACAGTGCTCGACAGCCATCTCGACTGGCTGCTCGCGGTGCGGCAATTACTGGACAAGGCCGGGCTCGAAGGCGCCGATCTGGCGGGCAGTTCGGTCGGTGGTTCGTTCGCCGCCGAGGTCGCGGCGATCTGGCCCAACGCGTCGCCCCGCCTGGCGCTGATCGCGCCTTGGGGCCTATTCGACGAGAAGGACCCGATGACCGACCCCTGGGCGCAACGCGCGCCCGACATGCCTGCGCTGCTCTGCGCCGATCCCGAGCGGTGGAACCAGCTCAAAGCCGAACCGGAAGGGGCCAATTCGCCGGAGTGGCCGATCGTGCAGACGCGCGCCAACGAAGCGGCGGCGCGCGCTTTCTGGCCGCTCGGCAATACCCGTCTCGAAAAACGCCTGCCATTGATCGAGGCGCCGACCCTGCTGATCTGGGGCGAGCAGGACCGCATCGTGCCGCGCAGCTACGCCGATCGCTTCGCCGCCGGGATTGCCGGACGCACCGAGATCCGCACGATCCCCGGCGCCGGTCATCTCGCCGAACTCGACAAACCCGACCAAGTCGCCGACGCCATCTTGCGCTGGGCGAGCTGAATCCCTTCCCACCACGCGTTACGGCCTTGGCCCCTTCTTAGACGCGGGGCGAGAAGTGAGGGTATGCGCTAGAATCAAGACCCTTACCGAAAGGAGCGCCCAAGTGGAAGAGCGTAGTCTCGGCCGATCCGGCCTCCTCGTGTCGGTGGTCGGCCTCGGCTGCAACAATTTCGGCGGCCGCATCGATTTCGAGGCAACGAAGAAGGTCGTGCACAAGGCGCTCGATCTCGGCATCACCTTCTTCGACGAGGCCGACACCTATGGCGACCCGCGCGGCAGTTCCGAGACATGTCTCGGGCAGATCCTCGGCGATCGGCGCAAGGACATCGTGCTGGCGACCAAATTCGCCCGACCGATGGATGCCGAAGGCCGTTTCCAGGGAGCTTCGCGGCGCTACATCATGGCCGAGGTCGAGGCGAGCCTGAGGCGGCTAAAGACCGACTGGATCGATCTCTACCAACAGCACCAGCCTGACCCGTTTACGCCGATCGAGGAGACGTTGCGGGCGCTGGACGATCTCGTCCGGCAGGGCAAGGTCCGCTACATCGGATGCTCGACCCGGCCGACTTGGCAAGTCGTCGAGGCGCAGTGGACCGCGAAGCATCTCGGCCTTCATCATTTCATCTCGTGCCAGGAGGAGTACCACCTGCTCGCCCGCGGTTTCGACCGCGACATGATGCCGGTGCTGGAGGCCTATGGTCTCGGTCTGATCCCCTTCCGCCCGCTCGCCGATGGCCTACTGACCGGCAAATACCGACGCGGCGTCCCGCCACCCGCCGGCACGCGTCTCGCGACGATGGCGAGGGCGGCGGACCGCAACCTGACCGACGAAAACTGGGCGATCGTCGAGCGGCTTGCCGGTTTTGCCGCCGAGCGCGGTCACACGCTTTTGGAACTTGCCTTCAGCTGGCTCCTGTGCCGCCCGCCGGTAGCCAGCGTCATCGCCGGTGCGACCAGGCCGGAGCAGGTCGAACAGAATGTCCGCGCGGCCTCATGGGCCTTGACAGCCGCCGAGATGGAAGAAATCGATCGGCTGACGGCGAAATAATTCGGTCGCCGACATCGCAGCGCAAAAAGAGGAGCATCGACGTGGAAATTCGGCTGGACGGAAAGAGTGCGGTCGTCACCGGCGGCAGCAAGGGATTAGGCCTGGCGATCGCCCAGGAATTTGCCGCCTCAGGCGCTGACGTTGCGATCCTCGCGCGCGACCCGGCTACCTTGGCCGATGCCAAAGGGCAGATCCAGAGGGGCGCCAAGGGTAAAGTCGCGGCGGTCAGCTGCGACGTATCGAAAATGGCCCCCATCAAGGCGGCGTACGATCAGGTCATGTCCGAGTTCGGTAAGATCGATATCTTCGTCAACAACGCCGGCCAGTCGACGCGCGGGCCGTCCGAGACATTGACGGACGAGATGTGGCAGGCCGATCTCGACCTAAAGCTCTTCGCGCAGATCCGCTTCTGCCGCCTCGTCTTCCCCCAAATGAAAGAGCGCAAGTGGGGCCGCATCATCAGCGTGCTCAATATCGGCGCCAAGGCGCCGGGCGCCGACAGCGCCCCGACTTCGGTCAGCCGCGCCGCCCAGATGGCGTTCACCAAGGCGCTCTCGCAGGAGGGCGCGCCTCACAATGTGCTGGTGAACTCATTGCATGTCGGCGTCATCGTCAGCGACCAGATCGTGCGGCGCCATCGCCGCGAGGGCGCCAACGTCTCTCTCGAGGATTTCATTGCCCAGGCCGGGCGCGGGGTGCCGCTGGGCCGTATGGGCCGGGCCGAGGAATTCGCCGCTGTCGCAACCTTCCTCGCCTCGGACGCCGCATCCTATGTCACGGGCTGCGCGATCAACGTCGACGGCGGGCGCTCTCCGGTAGTGTAACCTGTCCCTGCCGGGGAGGGCGGGTGGCGATCCGGCTTGCGACGGCTCTAGACGACCACATACTGCAAGTCATGACAAAACTCGGCGAAAATGGCGGCAAGGTCCCCGACGAGCTGAAGCACTGAGCCGGGTCTTCAACCTCGCATATATTTCTCCTCCAGGGCGCGCCAGCGGCTGGTGCCGACCGCGTCCTCGCGCTCTTGGAAAGTAGCGAGGTCACCCTCGATCCGGCTGGTATCGCCGTCTTCCTTCAGTGCGGCGAGCACCTTTTGCGCCGCGCGGATTGCGGCACGGTGGGTCTGTGACGGGTAGATGCCGAGGCAGAACCCCATCACCTCCAATTCTCTCGCCCGCACCATTGGCGTCTTGCCGCCCTCGAACACGTTGACCAGCGCCGGCCCCCTCACCTGGCGCGCAATGGTCCGCAATTCCTCGATATTCTGCGGCGCTTCGACAAAACCGACGTCGGCGCCGGCTTCCAGATAGGCGTTGACGCGGTCGATCGAGGCCTGCAGGCCCTCAACGGCGCGTGCGTCAGAACGGGCGATGATGACGAGGTCCTGGTCCCGCCGGGTATCGACGGCGGCGTGGATTTTGCCCACCATCTCGCCGAGGCTGATGACCTCCTTCCCCTCGTAATGTCCGCATTTCTTCGGGCTCACCTGGTCCTCGATGTGGAACGCGGCGACCCCGGTTTTCTCATATTCGCGGACTGTGCGGAGCACGTTGATCGCATTGCCATAGCCGGTGTCGGCATCGGCGATAACCGGTATGCCGACCGCCTCAACCGTCAGGGCGATAAAGCGGACATTCTCCGACAGGGTCAACAGGCCGAGATCGGGATATCCGTTTGCGCGCGAATAGCCGCCGCCGGTCAGATAAACCGCCTCGAACCCCGCCTGCTCCACGAGGCGCGCCGTCAATGTATCGTAGGCGCCGGGCGCCATCGTGTATGCGCGGCGGGCGATCAATTCTCTTAACGTCTGGCGTGCTGACATGGGTTCTCCTCACTTTGGCAAGCGCGCCGAGGGATGAAACAGCTGCTCTCCATTCAGCTGGTAGGCGCCGATCGCAGCTTGCCCTTCGGCCGAGGTTAGCCAGTCGGCCAAGCGGCGGGCGGGCGCCTGCTTGGCCTCACGATGCTTCTTCGGATCGAGGAGGATCACGTCATATCGGTTCAGCAAACGCGGGTCCCCTTCGACGAGCACGGTGAGGTCGCCCTTATTGCCGAAGCTGAGCCACGTGCCGCGATCTGACAGCGTGTAAGCACCAATGGCCGAGGCGGCGTTGAGCGCCGCACCCATGCCCCCTCCGATATCTCGGTACCACGAGCCTCCGCCGGCCTTGCCCGGATCGATCTCGGCTGCCCGCCAAATGCGGTGTTCGAGAGCGTCGGTGCCGCTCTTGTCACCACGCGAGACGAATGGCGCGCCGGTCTCGGCGATAGCTGCGAAAGCCGCGACCGCATCGCGCTCGCCGGCGATATGCGCCGGGTCCGCCCCGGGGCCGACCACGATGAAGTCGTTCCACGCGACTTCCCGCCGGTCGACGCCATGCCCGTCAGTCATGAATTGCTGCTCTGCTTCCGGGTCGTGCACCAGCACCAGATCGGCGTCGCCGCGCGCCGCCGTCACCAAGGCCTGCCCCGTACCCTGCGCGAGGACGCGCACCAAGATGCCGGTTTGCTTTGTGAATTCCGGCAGAATGCGCGCGAGAAGCCCCGAATTTTCAACCGAGGTCGTTGAGGCAAGCACGATCATCTCCTCGGCATCGGCCCGGCCCGCGACAAGGACCGAAGCGGCAAATGTTGTTGCTGCTGCCAGCCGGAGCAACATTTAGCGTTCTCTGCTTGCGCCGAGCGCGAAGATCGTCGCGCTGACCGCAACGCTGATGCCGATCAGCACAAAGCCGAGGCCGAGGGCCATCGAGAGATTACCTTTGCTGGTTTCAAGGACGATCGTGGTAGTCATCGTGCGTGTATAGCCGGCGATGTTGCCGCCGACGATCAGAATAGCGCCCACCTCCGAGATGGTCCGGCCAAAGCCGGCGAGAACAGCCGTGAGCACCCGGCGCCGCCCTATCGCCAACAGATGCGAAACGGCGCGGAGCCGTGTCGCGCCATCGGCCTGAAGCGCCGGGCCATATTCCGCCCACAAATCGGTCGACGCGCTGTGCACGAGAGCGGTGACGATCGGCAAGGCCAGCACGGTTTGCGCGAGCACCATGGCGCCCGGAGTGAACAACATGCCCAAAATACCGAGCGGACCCGGGCGGGAGAGCAGCAGATAGAGAGCCAAGCCAACGACCACCGGGGGGAGTCCCAGCAAGGCATTGAACATTACGACAAGGATTTGCCGGCCCGGAAAGCTGTAGACGGCAAGCGCCGCTCCCAACGGTGCCCCGGACAGCGTGGCTAACGCGGTGGCGGAAGCGCTTACCGCGAGCGAGAGAGCAATGATGGGTCCGAGCCCTCCTGTATCCAGGACGGCCCATAAGTCCCAATCGTACACCGATTAGCAAAGCCTAGCGCGGCAATGGTCCATGCGTCGAAACTGTCCATATTCGCGTGCTCTGTCCAGATCGCGAGCTGCCTTCCGGCGATAGCGCCGCGAGCGGGCCTTTTGCTAACGCCCCGAACCGTAGCGCCGGCTCGACGGGCCCGCGGACCAGCGTTCGCCCTCCGACCGCTGCCGGCTTTCGCTGGCTCTGAAAAGGCTTCGGCTGCCGGCCCCGCCGCCATCCGGATCGCGGCTTTCTTTCTGATTAATCGGCTCGCGCTCGCGGCGGATCTCCTCCATGCGGGCACGGATCGTCGCAAAATCGTCGGCGGCGCGGGGTCTGGTCACGTCTCCTCCTCGAGCTTGGCGGAGCCTCGGTGAGGCTCGTGTTGCTTATTAAGGAAAGGCTTCCGCCCATGCTCGCGCATGGGCGGCGCCCGGGCAAGCGAAAATCAGGGGACGGACGCGAGCAGACCTTGACCCAACGTAATTTGCACATTCGCCGCGATGTCGTTGAACGGAATGCCGCCGAATTCAGAGGCCTCCATCATTTTGATCATGTTTCCGGCGATCGTGTTTCGTTGTCCGGTGAGCGCCTTTAGTTGCGCCACATAGTCGATATACGTGGTGTCGTTGCCTTGGATCGCCTTGGTAACGCCTTGCAGGGTCTTCATTCCAAGGGTCCCCAACGGCGCATTGATCTTCTTGTAGGTGTCGGCAAGCTGGCCGAACATGGCCCGGTGCTGCTGCAATGGCGCCGGGACCGCGCCGTCGGTCATTATTTCAATCACCACGCGGCCGTCATGGGCATAGTCGTCGGTCAACCCGGCAAGGCTCATTATCGTCGGACGAATATCGGTGTGATCGGTAAAGAAGGCTCCGGTCTGTCCCATGGGCTGGATGCCCGGGCCCGCCATCCCGAGCCAGGTGTTGGTAATCTCGGGCTGGAAGTCGCCGTGGTTCCACGCGAACCCAGCTCCCTCCTGTGAGCAGGCCGAGAGCGGCACGCAATGGGTGGTATTCCCTGATGCCGACAGGAAATAGTCTGGATTGGCAAACAGAATCAAATTGGGGGTTCGGTTCGGGTCAGCCGTGACCATGTGCAGGAACACTTGCTCCTGCTGATCGGCGATCGCCTGGGTCAAAATGTCGGTGTTGCCGGTTATCGGGTTGAATACCGTCAAGCCTTGATCACCATTGCCTCTCCCGCCGACTTCATGTTCGAACCGGCGGGTAATCGGGTCCAATTGCCCCGGGTTCCCGTTTATGTAAAAGGTCGGTGCGTCATCGGAGTGCACGGCAAACGGCGTGCCTTCGCCGGTCTCCGTCGCCATCAGCCTGCTCAGGTCGACGTCGATCTCGCCGATCTTGGCGTAGGTGCAAGGAATGTTGACCCCGTCACAGTTAGGCGACGAAGGTGGACTGCCGACGAAATGGTCGTTTTCGTCCGCGGTGACCACAAATAAAGTGTTAGCGGTGGTGATCCCGTCGGCCTTCAGGCGGCTGAAGAATTTTCCGAAAGCTGTATTGAACGCGGCAAGTTGTTGCACATAGCCGGCCTCTCCCGGGCCGAACGTGCCACTCCCGGTTATGTGGTTATCGTGTGCGTCCTCGATGTAGCCGTACACCACAGGTACGCCAGCCTCGAGCATCGTTGCCAGATAGCCCAATGTCTGCGACGCCGTCGGACTAAACCCTGGGAACCCGAGATTGGGCGGGGTGGAGTTGTCGGCGATGAGATTGCCGTCAAGGTCCTTGACTGGACCGCCGGGCGAAATCCGAGGTTGGACGTTGGCGTTGCCGTAAAGTGCACTGAACCCGACATAGCCGCCGGGCTCGTCGTTCAAGATGTCGGGCGCGCCCGTGCTGGCGCATACGGCGCTATTCTTTGCGCAATGGACAATGATGCCCTCGAAATCGGCGACCGCCTTGTTGTGGTTGCTGGCTGCCTCCGTGGCCTGCGGCGAATGTGCTCCGAATACGGTGTTGATGTCGCTGCTGACGTTCTCAAATTCGATATTGGCGATCGAGAAGGCGCCGACATCGCAACCGGCGCGCGTAAAAGGGACCCATGGAGCCGGCGCGCTCTTGCCGCGCTGATCGAGCATTTCCGGCAGACCGTCGGCCAGGACATCGGTCCAATAGGTGAAGGAGCTCGGGAAAGAGCTGGCAATGCCGTTGTTGTTGAATAGACCAAAGCTGTTGCCGATAGAGGCGCCGAACTTATCGCCATATACGCCGGTCAACGCCGTCACAATGTCAACCGAAGTGTGCGAAATCAGGGGCATCCAATGGTTAGTGAGAAACGCCCCATTGCCTTCGAGGAAGCTGAGCAGGTTCGGCATCTGCTCGAGGTCGGAGGGCACATTGGGGTTGTCGCGCCGGAAATGGACATTGTCGAACTGAATGTAGACGACGTGCTTGATGCCGTTGCCGAGATTGCACTGCGCCGACGCCGATTGGCTGAGCCCACCCGCAAGCAATGCAGCGGCCGCGAAAAAACCCAGTCGTCTCATCTAAAGGATCCCCCCAATCGGTGTTGCTGAGATTGCCGGACTGTCGCCTCGGCGCCGGGACCCTACCGGTCGACTGTTACCGATCGGGGTCATCGGTATTGCAGAAAAATGACAGTGTTCGCTGGGCGAAGGAGCCGGAAGGGAGACTCGGATGTCCTCTAAAGTGGGGATTTTTCGCCGGTCCGCCGCTCCGGCATCGTCCCCGCGCCGCCATTATGAGCTTGCATTGGAACGGAATCTAAGCCACCTGACGGAACAATGGCCACGCTCGACGACATCGTTTCAGCAGCGGCGAAGATATTCCGGACCAAAGGCTATCACGCCGCCACGGTCCGCGACATCGCTGACGAAGTCGGCATCCTGAAGGGCAGCCTCTACCATCATTTCGACAGCAAGGAGGAGCTGCTTTACCTCGTCGTCAAGGAGCCGATCGCGCAGATGTACCGCTCGATCAATGATATCGCAGCTGCCGATGCGACCGCGACGGAAAAGCTACGGCGGGCGATATCGGCCCATCTCGACGCCTTCGACCGCCACTACCCGCACCTTTTTGTCTATCTGCGTGAGCGCGAGTCGGTGAAGCGCCGCTTCCGCGAAAAGATCGGGTTCTCGCCGAAAGATTACGAACGCTGTTGGCAGCAAATCATTCGGGAAGGCGTCGACACCGGCGAGTTTCGCGCCGATCTCGACATTCAGGTCGCTTCCTATGGCCTCTTGGGAATGCTGAACTGGGCTTACAAATGGTATGACCCGCAAGGCCGCCTCGGCGTGCAACAGGTCGCCGTGCAGTTCACCTCCCTGGCTCTCGCCGGCCTTGCCGCCACTGCCGCAGCACCCAAACGCAGCCGCGTCAGCTCGCCTCGTTGACGCAAGGTTTGGGGTCGGGGTTGACAGTCCGGACCGTGCCTCCTAGCGTTCGAGCATACCAAACGAGCGTTTGGTTTCTGGGTACGCTACTTACCCGAAAGGAGCTGGGCTATGGGTCGCGCTTACAACGTCATCGATGCCGACGGGCACATTCTCGAGCCGCTCGATTTGTGGGACAAATACATCGACCCGAAATTCCGGGACCGTGCGCCCAAGGTCGTAAAAGGGGAGAACGGCAAGGAGCGGCTCGTCATCGAGGAGCACGCGGTCGGCGATGGCCGCATTGGCATCGGCCGGATTGGCGCGGTCGGCGCCCGGCAAGGCGTGGTCGAGGCCGACACGATGGCGTACAAGGACGGCAAGCCGGGCGGGTTTGATCCGCACAAGCGGATCCCCGACATGGATGCCGACGGCATCGACGCCGTCTTTCTGTATCCGAGCCTCGGTCTGTTTTCCGGCGCCATTCATGACCCGCAGCTCGCTGCTGCGGTCTGCCGCGCCTACAACCGCTGGCTCGCAGATTACTGCAAACCCTATCCCGACCGTCTGTTCGGCGTCGCGATGCTCCCGATGCAGTCGGTCGACCTCGCGATCGCCGAGATGCGGTTTGCCCGCAAGGAACTGGGGTTCCGCGGCGGCTTTCTGCGGCCTAATCCCTACAACAACAAGATGATCCATCATCCCGACTACGAGCCGTTCTGGGCTGCGGCCGAGGATCTCGATTTCTCGATCGGGTTCCACGAGGGGGCGTCCAGCGGCATGCCGACGGTCGGGATCGACCGTTTCGAAGGCCGCGGAGCGCAGCACATCATCTCCCACACGATGGAGATGATGCTGGCTTGCATGAGTGTGATCTGGGGCGGCGTCTGCGAACGCCATCCCAAAATCCGCATTGCCTTTCTTGAATCGGGCGGCGGCTGGATCGCGCCGTGGCTCGACCGGATGGACCGCCATTTCGACGACCAGGGATTCAACGATTCCGGCCTCAAGACGCGTCCCAGCGAGCTGTTCCGCCGCAATTGCTGGATCTCGTTCGAGCCGGTCGAGGGTAGCCTCAAGGTGCTGGCCGACTACATCGGCCCCCACAAAATTCTGTGGGCCACCGATTACCCACACTCCGACGGGTTCTTCCCGGGTGCGCCGAAAATGCTGCTGGATCGCCTCGAAGGGGTATCGCCGGAGACAAAGCACGGGGTCATGGCGGGGGGCGCCATAGGCTTTTACGGGCTCAACTGACCGGGGTTGACAGCTCCCGTTCCGCGGCATAGCGTCGCGCAAAACCAAACGCGCGTTTGGTCGCCTCACCTCGCCGTTCAATCCGAAAGGAGCTGGGTTATGGGTCGCGCTTACAATATCATCGATGCCGACGGACACATCCTCGAGCCGCTCGATTTATGGGATAAATATATTGACCCGGCCTTTCGTGATCGCGCGCCGCGGATCGTGAAGGGGGAGAACGGCAAGGAGCGGCTCGTCATTGAGGAGCACGCGGTCGGCGACAGCCAGCGCGGGATTGGGCGGATCGGCGCGGTTGGGGCGCGCCAAGGTGTCGTCGAAGGCGACACAATGGCATACAAGGACGGCAAGCCAGGCGGGTTCGATCCGCACAAACGGATACCCGACATGGACGCCGACGGTATCGACGCCGCGTTCCTTTATCCGAGCCTTGGCCTGTTCTCCGGCGCCATCCACGACCCGCCGCTCGCCGCCGCGGTGTGCCGGGCCTACAACCGCTGGCTCGCCGATTATTGCAAACCCTATCCCGACCGTCTGTTCGGCGTCGCGATGTTGCCAATGCAGTCGGTCGATCTGGCGATCGCCGAGATGCGCTTTGCCAAAAAAGAGCTGGGCTTCCGCGGCGGCTTTCTGCGGCCCAACCCCTATAACAACAAAATGATCCATCACCCGGACTACGAGCCCTTCTGGGCCGCGGCCGAGGATCTCGATTTCTCTATCGGCTTCCACGAGGGCGCCTCGAGCGGCATGCCTACCGTTGGCGTCGACCGCTTCGAAGGCCGCGGCGCCCGGCATATCATTTCGCATACGATGGAAATGATGCTGGCCTGCATGAGTGTGATCTGGGGCGGCGTTTGCGAGCGCCATCCGAAGATCCGCATCGCGTTTCTCGAATCTGGCGGCGGGTGGATCGCGCCGTGGCTCGATCGGATGGACCGGCACTTCGACGACCAGGGCTTCAACGATTCCGGTCTAAGCA
>Ga0306924_10004685_pt1 | contig 13379 bp, 16 predicted proteins | sample sta12Can44000111_FD_203756 | JGI IMG/M metagenome (GOLD analysis project Ga0306924, IMG submission 203756) | Lab enrichment of tropical soil microbial communities from Luquillo Experimental Forest, Puerto Rico - statanox.12C.anox.44.000.111 (v2)... | ecosystem: Environmental > Terrestrial >... | reverse complement strand
GAGCGCAATTTCGGGCGGCATAGTTTCGCGTTCGGGGGCAAAGCCAAGCGCCGGATGGTCGGCGCCGCCGCCGACCCCGCTGCGCCCATCGACGAAGGGGTCGAGCATCACGTTGAGAAACTGATCGGTGAGCTGGAATGCGCCCTTCTGCGCGCCAGTCGCGGCCTCGCCGGAGAGCTGGCTCAGCGCGTTAGCGAGATTGCCGCCGGTCAGGCCGAAGATGGTCACGAAGTTGGGCGGCAGCGCGCCGCCGTTGTTGAAGAAGTTATTGAGTGCGTTGGCGACGTTGCACTGGTTGACGCTAAAGGCGCAGGCGAGCGCGGTGGGCCCGCTCGGTCCGCTTGGTTGGCCGAGAATGGCGCTGAGGTTCAAGATTGCGTCGGTCGCGCTGTAGCTCAGCGAAGCGGTGAAGCCGGCGGGGAGATTGCTGGTGGTCAGCGTGTTGAAGGTGGTGCCGTTGAGCCCGCCTGCCGCCGAGAGGATGGTGTAGGTGCGCGACACATAGCTCCCGGACGCGAAGGCAGCGTTCACCGTACCGGCGAGCGTGGCGCTGCCGCCGGCCGTTACATTGGTGCTCGACGCAGTCGAGGGATTGACCTGCACCAGATAGAGCGCACCCGATTGGAAGGCGAGATTGCCCTGTACGGTCATCGTGCCGGGCGACGTTCCGGGCGCGAAAATGCCGCCGCTGTTAATCGTGGTTACGCCAACCGTGCCGATGCCCGCGAGCGTGGCGCCCGAATTTACAGTCACCGCCGAATTGGCAATCGAGCCGTTCACGAAGAGCGTGCCGGCATTGGCGGTGGTCGCGCCCGAATATGTATTCGTGCCCGTCAGCGTCAACGCTCCCGCGCCGATCTTGGTCAGGCCGCCGGCGCCGGAAATCGTTCCTGCGAGTGTCGCAGTGTTGCCGTTGGTATCGAACGTGCCCCCGCCCGCGTTCAGGGTCACTGCGCGGTTCGAGGTGAAGCCCGACAGGAACTGCAAGGTGCCGCCGCCGAAGGCGAGCCCGCCCGAGGCGGCGCCGAGGTTCGCTTCGGCCGCCACTGCGAGCACGCCGCTGTTGATGGTCGTGCCTCCGGAATAGGTGTTGGCGCCGGTCAGGATGGTCGTTCCGGGGCCGATCTGCGCGAACGCGCCGCTGCCGGAGATGACGCCGCCGAAGGGGAACGTGTCGGAGCGGTTGACGGCGAAGATGCCGTTGTTCGTGACGTCGCCCACGATCGATCCGCTCGCGCCGCCGTTGCCGAGCTGCAAGGTGCCGCCGCTGATGGTCGTGCCGCCGCTGTAGGTGTTGGCGCCGGTCAGGATGGTCACGCCGCTGCCAATTTGAGCTACCTGCCCGGGACCGGTGATGGAGCCGCCGAAGGTGTACACATCAGAACGATTGAAGGCGAGCGCCTTATTGGTGGACGGATCACAACTGGGATCGGCCGGATTACTGCAAAAGGCCACGTTGCCAAGGATGCTGCCACTGGTACCGCCAGTGCCGAGCACGACCGAACCGCCATTAATCGTGGTGCCACCGGTATAGGTGGCGTCCCCCGCGATGGTCAACGTGCCGGTGCCATACTTGATCAGTGGGCGATTGCCGACGGTACCGTTGGTGAGGAACGACGCGTCTGGCACCGAATCATTATTAGCGAGGCCGAATTGCAGAACCGTGGCTTGCGGGAAATAACTCGTGACATCGTAAAGAGTGAAGACACCGCGGCCAAAGGTACCGACAGCAAGCACATCGACTGCCGAGTTATAGGAGAGTGCACTGACCTGGGTATTCGGTAAGCCCGTCCCAAAAGCCCGCCAGTTCGTGAGATTGCCGATCGCATCGCTATCGGCGGCTGCAATTGGGCTTTGCGCATTGGCCACATTGTTGAGCCCGCCGACAAGAAGCGCGTTCACACCATTATTGGAAATGAACTCGAGCGACGTTGGCTGGATAAAACCGGTGGGCAGATTGCCTGTCAGATTTGTAAACGTTGTGCCCTGATTTGTTGTACCAAAGAGATTTGTGTTGTCGGCGACGAAATATCGCAGTTGCGATCGTGGATCGAGCACTATTCCTGTCGGGGCAAGCCCGCCCGCCGCAGCATAGGCAGTCCTTTCAACAAGCGACCCGGCGGTGGCCGTAGTGCTTTGCCAAATGCCATTCCCGGCCCCGGCAACAAGCATATTTGGATTATCGCGAGTACCATAAGCGATCGTCGTAACAAATGACGCCGTAGTACCAACATCGGTCAGCTTGAGATCGACAGACGCCGCGGTTGGGCCTTGGGCTCCGGTAAGCGTATCCTGGGTTACGTAAACGTCGAATCCGGCCATAGCCATCCGCGTCGGGTCTACTCTGTTATTGACCCACGGGGCTTTGAAGATCGCCGAGGCGCCGGCCACTTGCGTTTCGCATACAAAGCCACCATTGCAGGTGACGTTAGCTCCGAGTCCACTGTTAGGATCCACGGTATTGGGACTGATTTGATTGCCCTGGGCGTCCAGAACGATCCGGCTCGTATAAGATTTTGACTATTTTTGTAAAATGCGGTCTGGCCGGCGCCCGCAAGCGTCACATCGTTGACAAAAGCATTGATCCCATCGGCTCCATGAACGGTATTCCAGAGGAGGTTGTTGCGGCTTGACTGGATTGCAACACCGTTGTCTTGCGCGGCGGCGATCAGCCGCTTGCCAACGGCATCGTAACCAACTGCAAATGGTTGCAAGACCGACACGTTGCCGTTCAGCGAGGTCCAAGCGCCGGTATTGCTCCCGGGATTGGTTCTCGCGTAGATGCCACCATCAGAGGTGAGGATGAGCCGGCCGTTGGCGTCGAACGTGAGGGCGCGCGAATCGGCGTGAACCGAGGAACCGTTCGAAGTATTTGCATCAGTAATGCTAGTGGCGGTCCCTGGGCTGTTGACGGCATCGATCTGAAACGCTGTGACGGTGAACGGAACGGCTGTTGTTCTATCACCCGAAACATAGACCAGGTTGGTGTTTGTCGGATTGATGGCGATTGCGAAATTGATCGGGGCCTGGGCACCATTATTGAGGGGCCGGCACGGAGAGGGTGGTCCAGTTCGCCCCCGAATTACCCGACCAGAACAGTCCAGTCACCGTACCCGTTGACAAATTGACGACGCCGACGGCAAGCGCTCCGCCGGGAGCACTAGCAACCTTCAATACCGTTTGATTGGCCGCCGAGATGGAACCGCCGCTTTGTGCTGCTCCAAACACCGGTGTCCAGTTCACGCCGGCATCATTGCTGACAAACAGCGCGGTCTGGGCGTTGGTGGCAGCGGTCGGCGAGCTGACCGCTGCATAGATCCTGTTCGAGTTGTTCGGGTCGCCCACGATCGACGTCACCGGACCGGTCGGCAATCCACCTGTCCCGGATACCAGCGTGAAGCTGGTCCCGCCATTCGCACTGCGATAGAGACCTCCCACTCTTCGCTGAGCCGCCGACGCGGCGAAGGATTCCTCGACCGCTCTGCGCGAAACTTGGCCCCGATCAGCAATGACTGGGGCCTTTTTCGTTCGCCTGATGATTGCCGATGCGGGCTTCAGAGATAACCGCAAAAATGTGATGGCCATCACAGCTATTGGCATCGAGCCGATTTAGCCTCCATTCGTGACCAGGAGTTCCCATGCGCAAACAAGCAAGTTTTGCAGCCGCCATTGCCGCCGGCATTATGACGGGTCTGGCCGTCGGCTTCTGGATGATCACCAGTGTTGATGAAACGACCGCCAGTGTGCGATCCAAAGCCGCCGCGCCGACTACTCGTGTTATTCATTCCACGCCCACACCGTATCTCTCGATCAAAGAATTGGAGCCGGTCTACTGAGCGGCTTGGCGTAATTCTTCAATTCCCCAGCCTCATTTCATCACCTCCCTCGGCTGGGGTTCGAGCCGGATGAGTGGCGGGCATACGCTCATCCGGCTCGCTTTTTCCACGGACGTATCGCCGCCATCGACCGCAACTCAATCGCCAGCGCTCCATCCAGCGTAAGTGTCCCGATACGGTCATTCCAAGCCCTATAATTGCCTACCTCTCGCAGACAATTGGCCCCACCCCCATCGATTAGAAGAATGCTTAACGCGAGGGGCAGCGGCGCAACTAAAACTAATGATGTGCGAATGTTAGTGCATTATGTTAGGTGATCTGATAAAATAAACGAGGCCTGCATACTCCCGGCGGGGCGAATGCAGGCCTCTGCGGACCGAGTGACGCTTCGCGGACAATTCATCCGGCCCTCACCACAAGCTGATGGAGCCATCCAATGCTTGAGGCTAATATCGTTATACCACTCAGCCTGATCGCTGTCACGGCGTGCTGGAAGCACTGAAACAACAAGACAATTCGCGTGCAAATATCATCCCCAGAATGGAGAACAACAATGGCCGTAATAGGCTATGCCCGTGTAAGCACTGATGGCCGAACCCTCGACAGCCAACAATCAGCTCTACACCCCGCAGGAGCGGATCGCGTATTTGCAGAGAAGATCAGCGGCGCGGTTACCGACAGGAAGGCGCTTGCTAAGGCTATCGCTGCCCTTAACGCTGGTGATGTTCTGCTAGTGACAAGGCTAGACCGGCTGGCGAGATCAACGAGGGACCTTCTCAACGTCCTTGCAACCATATCTGAGAGGGGCGCAGGCTTCCGTTCCCTCGCCGATCCCATGCTCGATACCACATCGCCTCATGGCAAGCTGATCCTCGCCGTGTTGGGCGCATTGGCCGAGTTCGAGCGGAGCATGATCCTGGCCAGGACTGCGGATGGTAGGGCTCGTACTCAGGCTCAGTTCGGCAGGAAGCGAGTGTTGACCCCATTCCAGATCGCCGAGGTTCTAGCGAGAAGGGAAGCGGGAGAACCACTCGAAGATATCGGTCGATCCTACGGGGTCAGTCACAGTACAATATCAAGGCTTGGCTGACCGTCTGCCCAGCGGTATTCGAGCGCCCGACGCTAGGATCGGTTTGTTTCTGAATAGGCAATAGCTTTTAAACCGTTAGGCCGAGAGCGAGGTCTGACCTAACCTGCAATGTCACGCTCGGGGCAACGCCCATGGCAACAGCGCGCGTGACTCGGGCAGACCATCGAGGTGCCGGGGAAAGCGCACCGACGGGCTTCGCTGAGTCACGGCAGGGCATCCCGCGCGGAATGCGCGAGTGCTCAGCCGAGCTTTTTACAGTTCGCGAAATGACGGATCTGCACACCCACTTGCGCGGTGGATAACGGGGAGAAGTCGAGACGCTGCTGGCATCGCGGTTGAGCGCGCCCCGCCGAAATGTCAGCAATGCTGTCGCTCGCCCCGGATCACCGGCGTGAGCGTGTTGCGTTGGAGTCCCCAGCCCAAAGGCTGGGGCTCTTGCGTTGGTCACCCAATCCTCCTCAGCCTCGCGCTTCACAGCCGGCGCGCTCGGGTTCTTCCTCTTGATCTCAGCCGGCGGCACACCCGGCTTCGACGATCTCGGCCGCCTTCCGGCTCCGTCCCAAATCGGGCTTGATCCCTAGCCCCCGTCGGTCAATCATTCGGTTGCTGGCCACCCTGGCCAGCGACCCCGGCAGCAGGGTGGTGCCTGCCGCCAGGGCCCTAACCGCCGACACGGGCCACCATGTCAACGGCTTCGACTTACCTATCACTGGCAGAACCATTGAGAACGCGGGCGCGATCGGCGCATCGGCATGGCTCGCGCGCACACGCCGCAGACCTCCGCATCGCCGCCGCCGCGCCGGGCGCGACCTCTCCGACGACATGAGCTGAAGCTCAAAGGCCCATCAGCGAAGCACTGATGGGATTCCGACCGCTCAGCCTGCCTTCAGCGCCCCGAGCGGCCGGACACCACCGCCGGCCTCCCACGTCCGAAGTCGGCCGGCGGCGACTCGGCGACGGCCCGTCGTTCCTCACCGAAAGCGAGGAACATAGGGGAGATGGGCCGCCGCCGCTTTCGAGGCCGCGCCCCTTTTCACTAGCGGTGAACCATCCTCCGGGCGAGCGCGCCGGCCTTGCCCACAGCCAGCGCGGTGAATAACGGGGAGAAATCGAGACGCTGCTTGCATTTCGGTTTGAGCCCGGCCTCGCAAATGTCAGCAATACTGTCGCTCGCCCCGGAAAATCCCCCCAATCCCCCAGGGCTTGAGCGTGAGAGCCCCGGCCCAAAAGCTGGGGCTCTAGCTTTTGTCGTCGGCCCCAGTCCTCCTCAGCCTCCCGCTTCACTGCCGGCGCCGCTGGGTTTTGCCTTCGGACCATTTAGCTGGTTTCTCTTTCAATATCGCGATGAAGCATTTCAGCCTGCAGGAACTCTTGCATCCTGAGCAGAATTTCTGACTGGCAAGAGCGCTGCGTATTGTGATCTGGAGTGGCAGCCTGCGGGAGGTCCGTTGGGCCAGGCCTGACGCGATCTAAGGTGGACAGCCACGCGTGAAAGTTTGGTGAAATGGTTTGCGCTTCTGCCAATACGCGTTGATGCCAATCTTCGAACTGCTTCATCCATTCCGAGGCGGCATTGGTGCCCACTACCTTTTGATTTCGCATCGCTGTGCCTTCCGCGCGCAATGCCCATAGACGCGCCATGGCGCTTTGCCTCGCTTCTCGGTTGTTAAGCTTCGTTTTCAACGCCGCGATCTCGTTATCCGCCTCCTGTTGAAGTTTTGCAGGCGCGGTGAGCAAATTCCACACGAACAGAACAATGAAAAAGAGCACGAAGACCGCAATCCCGGTACCAACCTTGCCGGCGTGCTCTATCAGAACCTCCTTAACCCCTCCAAGATACAATGCCACAACCAAGCCAATTAAGATCCAAATGATCTTCACAATGGCGGTTCGCACGTCTCGAAAGCCGCAGTCCCGCAGCGTGTCCATCCATGCCCTTTCTCTCACTCGCGTCAAGTACATGGCCATTGTCCACCTAACAATATGCGGGAAGCTCTTGGTGAGGTCGTTGAGAACATAAGCCCGTCCTTGCGGGCGATCACCCGGAAGCCGTCGTCTTGATCTCGTGCAGCCACTCCTCGCCGGAGGGCGGCTGCGGGGTAGAGCTGGGGAGACACGGCGGGATGAAGCCCGCCGGCAGGGTACGAGGATGCGAGGACATAGCCAAAGATTGGTGTTAGAGGATGGATGCGGGAACGGTCAACGCGCCGAGCAACAGTCTGTCAGCCGAAGCGGATTGGCCGGGCCCGGGGATCTGGAGGGAATAAAAGCGGGCCAGATCGAGAAACACGGAATGCTGACGCACGACGAGCTATGGGCAGGCGTCGATCTCAAGATCGAAAATGCTGAATTTCATTTCGATGCCATGAGCAGGGTCCTGCAACCGCAATCGCCTGAACGAGTTGGTACGTACACGGTTGTGGGGGGATGACGGTTATCTCTGGCAATTGGCATCGGGCCTTCTACGCCCATCTCGACGCGTTCCTGTCGGCATCGCGGAGCGTGCCGGAGATCATTCGATGCTCTTCGGCGTGGACCCTCATCCGACGATGAGGAAGTGGCATGAACATCAGGACGCTGATGAAAGGAAGCGTCGCTCTGAGTTCCAGGAAAAGTTCAAGCTGGACTACAATGCTTTCCGGAAGCTGCCGCTCTCAGCAGCTCAAAATATCAGCGAACATCGAACCGGGGCCGCACCAGTGACGGTCAAGGTGAGCGGGCGCTTTGGTGTCGTATACGACGGCAGTCCCACCAGACCTATCCCCACCTCGGAGACACGAGAAATGCCATCGGGGTTCGGTTTTCTCTCAACCCCCCCCACACCGGTTCAACCAATGTGGACAGACTTCAGCATCGACGACGTACTATTGTTCGAGACCTGTCGCGATTATCTCGACAGCGCGCGGGATCTCGCTGGTCGAGCGCGAGCACTCGCAAAAGAGGTGCACGGCGAGAGCGAGATCACGCCACCACCCACCGACATGTGAAACTTGGATGATCTATGGTCTCGCGACCGAGGGGGGCACGACATGCCGGACGAGCGCTATCTCACTCAGCTCGCCCCGAGCCTCCTGCGCGCTTGCCGGCACGCCTGGTTCCGTTCCGAGAGGATGACCCGCGTCTCGACCCTCCCCTCGGCAACCAGCCGCGCGAGTGCCCGCTCGATGGCGCGTTTGCGCGCGTCGGCGGCGCGCTGCTCGTCGCTCTGATCAGCCGCAGCTCGCGGACCCCTGCGGTAGCCCCAACTGCGCGGTGCCCGAGCCCACGCTGAGCACGCCCCCAATATCTCCGTTCGGACATGGGTCAGCGAGGGCGAGGCCAAGAGGATCACCGACCCATTAGCTCTTTGCGGTGTGTGTGCGCAATCTGAACCAGTGCAATTCGTTTATTGATCCGTAGCTTCGTGTAGATGTTATGCAGATGAGCCTTCACAGTGCCTTCTAAAAGCTTGAGCCGGCGACCAACTTCTTTGTTCGAAAGCCCCTCTGCCACCATTAGAACGATTTGTCGCTCGCGGCTTGTGAGTGAACTCAAACGCTGCTTCGGACTTCGTTTCATTTGCGCAGCCCCCTGCCTTTTTCTTAAGGGGGCACATTTGTCACAAACAATTTGACTGCGCGCTAAGCTCGTAGAGGCATTTTGAAGCTAACGCAAATAAACACCGTCATGAATGCAGATCTAAATGAGGACAAATTCGATTAAAATTGCGAGCTTTGTAATGTACGATTTAATGACCAATTCATCATTTATTTCGTACACTCGCGAGTGCACCTGCTTCAGATCGAGTCCGGCTCAGCCATCACCAAGCTTGTGAGGTGTTCCTGGAGTAAGTCGGAGAGCGCGAGCATCACCAGTTTAGGCGGAGCATCAGCAATTGCCTCACGAATACGGTCAGCAATAGCGGTGGACTCGCGGAGTGCTCGCTCGAAGTCTCTCTGACGAGAGTGCCGCCTCGTTGCCCTCGTGTGGGTCTGACGCGGTGAGGCGGTCACGTCACTCGGGCGGCCCGAGAGCCGCTTTAGGCCGCATCTCTGCGAAGGAGGCGCATGATGCGGTGCCGGAGTTATTTTCAATGCCACGGTCACGTAACCGGCTAGACCGCGCCCGGAGTGAACCTTTGCAAGCTCCGGGACCTTCCGGGGGGCCAAGAGGCAACGAGATGCCCCCCAAGAATTGAACCCCCCCCGCCGTTCTGGCGAGCAAGCGTTGCAAGCGGCGAGGGCAAGTGGTCGGCATCGAGGTCTCGCGTGCCGTGCCGACGCGGCACTTGCTGCGGCAATGTCATCCTTGCCGCAGCGGATGCAGGTCGCCGAGGAGTTCGCAGCGGCCCGCACCATCCCTAAAGCCTTTCAACCGGCGCGGTGGCATCGGCAGCCAACGCCGCGCGCATTTGTTTGATGGCCTGCACGGTCGCCTGCTGCGCAAACTGATATCCCTCATTGACCGTGCCCGGCTGCGGTGTGGCTGTCGCCTGGTCGATAAGGTGGCGCTCGTCGGGCGTCGCGAATGCGGACCATTCCCGTAGCGTCAAAAGTTTGACGGTGCGCCGTTCGCTCAACCTGGCGACCTCGTCGAGCAATTCAAGACCACTCGGCGCGCAGCACGTTGTCAATCGCGGTCTGCACCGCGCGCTTGGCATCCTCGTGCGCGCGTTCAAGCTCGATTTCCCGCGCGCCCGGCGATTTTAAAAACCATCACGTTTTGCGAGTGCGCTCGCGAAAAATCAAGCTTCTGTCGGGAGGCCGGGGTGACTCCCGAGTTAGCTGGCGGTTTCGTAGCTCGCGCTTAGGGTGCTCGCCCGACGAGCGACCTCGATTTTTAAAATAGCGCGCGGTTTGGGAGCGCGGTGGCGCCATCGCATGCGCTACGCGACGGTTGGCGCTCGAAACATTTTCACCATAGAAATCGACCCGCACCGGAGGGGCAGTAAAAGCTCTTTTCCGCATGCGCGCCGCCACGAAATCTGGCCAACGCTTGCGCTGAGGCGCTTTCTGCGGGGGCGCGGGCGTAAAGCTTGAGCTGGACAACCTCGCTTGCGGTAAGGAGACCATCATCGGTCTCGCTCGGCTGCTTCGGCAAACGAGCGCGAGCGACGACTCAGCCCAGCCAACAGAACCCACCATTCTTGCGCACCAGTCGCCCGGTCGGATAGCCTGATGCCACAAAGAACGACTGAAAAAAAATGTCGCACCTTCTGAAACCTGGAGGATCATCATGCGCAAGTGGTGGGTTTGGCTTGGCATCATCTTGGCGGTGGAAACGGGCGCGGCCTCCGTCAATGCGGAATATCGCGGCGGCACGATCAGGATTGGCGTGCTGAACGATCAATCGGGACTCTATGCCGATATCGCGGGTACCGGCTCAGTCTGGGCCGCACGCAAAGCGGTCGAGGATTTCGGCGCCGACGCCAAAGGCATGAAGGTCGAGATCCTCTCTGGCGATCACCAGAACAAGCCCGACATCGGCTTGAGCATCGCACGCCAGTGGTTTGACGTCGACAAAGTTGATGCCATTGCCGACGTGCCGACCTCGTCTGTCGCGCTCGCCGTTAATGAGCTCATCCGTGACAAGAACAAGGTGTTCCTCGCGGTCGGGCCGGCGACCTCCGATCTCACGGGCAAAGCCTGCTCGCCCAACACCGTCCACTGGATCTACGACACCTGGGCGCTGGCGAACGGCACCGGCAATGCGATCGTCAAGCGCGGCGGCGATACATGGTTTTTCCTCACCGCCGATTATGCCTTCGGCTATGCGCTCGAGCGTGACACTGAAGCAGTCATACTTAAGAGCGGCGGTAAGGTGCTCGGCAGGGTCCGTCACCCGTTTCCTGGCACGGACTTTTCCTCGTTCCTGCTGCAGGCCAAGGCATCGGGAGCCAAGATCATCGGGCTCGCGAATGCCGGTGGCGACACCATCAACTCCATCAAGCAAGCCTCTGAATTCGGCATCGTGCAGGGCGGCCAGAAGCTTGCTGGCCTCTTGATCTTCATCACCGATATCCACGCGCTCGGGCTAAAGACCGCGCAGGGTCTCATTTTCACCGCTCCCTGGTATTGGGATCAGAATGACGCGAACCGTGCATTCGCCAAGGAATATTTCACGGCCCGGGGACGCATGCCGAGCTATACGGTCGTCGGGGTCTACTCGGCCGTATTCCACTATCTACGTGCCGCCGAGGTGCTCGGCGGCCAAGCGGACGGGAAGGCCCTGGTGCAGAAGATGAAGGAGCTGCCGACCGAGGACAAACTCATGGGCAAAGGCAGCGTGCGCATCGACGGGCGTAAGATCCATCCGATGTACCTATTCGAGGTGAAGAAGCCCGAAGAAAGTAAAGGCCCGTGGGATTATTACAAACAGCTCGCAACTATTCCGGCGGAAGAAGCCTGGCGGCCGCTTGACCAGGGCGGCTGTCCACTGGTGCGGCAATGATCAATATGACGCTTCAAAATCCCAATATCCGGAGGTCATGTTGCAAAAAAGTGTCCGGCATTAGCTGTTTTGCCTGAACGATGATCGCGCACTGCGCGGAGTTAGTTAGGGCACCGTTATGGACCTCCGGGGTTGGCTGCGGAGCCTTGGCCTCGAACAGTATGAGGCGGCATTCCGCGAGAACGCGATCGATGAGACGGTTCTGCCTGATTTGACGGATCAGGATTTGGAGAAGCTGGGCGTCTTGCTCGGACATCGTCGCAAGCTGTTGCGGAGCGAGAGCGGCGGCTTGTTCGCCGATGTCCGGGACGTCGTGTTCATGGACAACCTTCGCCGGTTTGGCGGCGTGCCGCTGCCGTTGATGGGCCGGGGCATCTGCGACATGCGCGGGGCGGCCTAAGTCCCAAATTGTACCGCCCGGAAACCGCAAAAATGTGATGGCCATTACAGCTATTTGGCTGCGAGCCAATTTAGTCTCCAATCGGTGACCAGGAGGATAGCAATGTCAACGGCAGCCAACCGGCAGTACCTTGCCCACATCGTGGCGCTTAAATAGGCCGTTGTCGCATCCAAACCTCGGGCCAAAACCCCGGTGCGGCGGGTAAATCGAATGCACGGGTGCTTGCGTGTGAATTCTTAGCCGCTGCGACAATAACAAGTTTGGCGGCTATTTGGTCGTTTGCTATTTGCAATTTGCTAGTTGCCGATTTGGCCCTTATCCACTTGGCCCGTTCACGAACCCGTTCCCGCGCCCGAAACGGCCCGAACCCGATCCCGCTCAGAAATAATCGCCGGTCTATGTGAGGTAGTTTACACTCTCCCTACACGAAAGGTGCCAAACCTACAGCACGAGCCCGCGCCGCAAGGTATAGCGAAAGCAGCGGCGAGTGTCGGAAAGGAGACCTTCCGATGTCTATGTTACATCAGCTGTATGCTCAAAAGGCAGCCCCTACATGGTCCGGCTTAGTTGCAACGCTCAATAACCCTTATCTGATTGCAATAGTGTTTTTCGGCCTCTTTGGCCTTTCTGCGTGATCAGTTTATTGCTCGAGGTCAGCGCTCACTGACGCCGTTGACGAGACGCGAAGGTGGGTTTGCGTCAAATTGAAGCTCGATGGAGCATGCACATGATTGGGTATGGGCAGCATTTGTTTAGGAAGGACGCGATAGCGCACAGCATATTGGTTGTCGCTATCATCTTTGCCATGGTCCTATTGATCCTTTGAAGCGGGCTCGCTGGCCTCTGCGCACTGGGCGCAAAAACAGAGCCCCGGCCTTTCGGCTAACCGGGGCTCGTCGGACTTGAGTTCTACCAGAATCAGCACCGGCACAGAATTTCGCTCGTACCGTACGGCTAAATCAGTCTTGTCGAGGCCCCCGGGCGACACCCGCGATAAGGCTCACGAAAAGTGGGCCATCGGCGGGTAGGGTTGGCCGGCCGGGTTGGGACTAAGTTGGGCGGGATCGCTCACTCACCGTAGATAGGAGCGCACGACCTCGATCAGCTCGTCGGTGCCTTCGGCGCGCTCCTTGGCCGGCAGCGAGGGAGCGCCCACATGACAGCGAACGTGATCCTCAATTACCTCGGCCATCAGGCCGTTTACGGCACCGCGAACCGAAGCAATGACCTGAAGCACGTCCGCACAGCCGACCTCGTTCTCCAGTGCTCTCTCAATGGCTTCTACCTGCCCACGAATACGTCTCACGCGCGCCAGAAGCTTTGACTTTTCGCGCACTGTATGCGTCATCGGGAACCTCTTTTATGGGCACTTGTATAGGATAGTCTGGTAGGGTATTTTGTCCAGTGGATGCTATGCGGCCACGTCGTTTTGTGGTGATGCCGACCGCCAGCGTCCGATCCAAGGTCGCCGCGCCGACCACTCATGTTATTCATGTCACGCCCACGCCATATCTCTCGGTCAAAGAGCTGGAGCCGGCCTACTAAGCGCTACCGCACACTGGAAGAAGCGATTGCGGCGCTCGAAGACCTGCTCGCCACCGGCGAAGTGCTGCCGAGTAAGCAG
>Ga0306924_10004684_pt1 | contig 13381 bp, 10 predicted proteins | sample sta12Can44000111_FD_203756 | JGI IMG/M metagenome (GOLD analysis project Ga0306924, IMG submission 203756) | Lab enrichment of tropical soil microbial communities from Luquillo Experimental Forest, Puerto Rico - statanox.12C.anox.44.000.111 (v2)... | ecosystem: Environmental > Terrestrial >... | reverse complement strand
CCAGCGGCGGCAGCGCCATAGCCATAAATCATGGGTCGCGCCTTTGCCCGCATCAGGTCGCTCTCGGCATCAGCTCGCGCGAAGTGCAGGGCCTCGAATGCTCGTGGGCCGACCTTTTCGAGGGCGCGCCAAAGCATCTCGATCCCATAATCATGAGGCAGAAATCCGTCTTCAGGCAAAGTGAAGTCTATCGGCACGAAATGAGGTGGCGGCCCGGGCAGCCGCTCGAAAAGCCGGCGTTGGTGGGCAAGTGCCTGCCGGAGCGGATGCGGCAAAGCTGTATGAACTTCGTCATCCGGGCCTCCTCTATAAGGATATGGCATTGGATGCGCTCGGCCGATCGGATAAAGCCGGTGCAGGCCTGCCTGCGCCGCGACAACTGGCCAGTCAGGGTGTCGGCGGCGAGCGGCACGCACAAGGTCAAGCACCGTTTGCTGAACCGGATCCGCCACCTGCATGACGACCAGCAGGAGGTGAGACTGGCCTTCACACCAAGCTATGTCCTTTGCAGGATCGTAGCCGGCCTCTCCGAGACCGCGGGTATCCAGAAACCGGAGCAGGGGGGCCTCTGGAGGCACGTCGTAGAATGCAGCCGTTCGCGTGCAAGGTTCAAAACCCTCTCCAACTGCTGCGTATGGATCGCCCGTCAGAGCCGCGACGATCGCGGTCTTTCCTGCCCCCGTCTTGCCTAAAAGCCAGACGACAGGCGCGATCGCCTGTGCGCGCTTGCGCGCGTCCTCCTGGTCCGTGCTAGGCCCAGACTTGCCACTCGATTGCACGTTCCAGAGTCGGTCAAGAAACCCCACGATTCAGCTTTCCTCGGCTAACGATGAACGCTCGGCCGCAAACCTATGAAAGAAGTCCCGAGGCGCCTTCCGCGGTCGCCATTGCCAATCGGACCGTGCCTTCATATCCCGCCACTGTGCCCGCCAAAACAGTGCCGACTGCGTTGGCGAACACGATGACAAAATCGACGCGAACAAGTCCCTAAAGGCCCAAAAGCTTAGGCCGGTCGTGAGAACGAGCAAATCTTGATGGGTGCACGCAGCAGATACGACAGCAGTGCGGCGGCCGGCAAACCGAGTGTTGTCGTCTCAAGTCCATTGCCGTCTCTCGCAGCTTGCTTTCGGAAACCGTGTCCAGGCCGCAGAAGTTGAAGAACAGGTTTTCCGCCCGTTATGGTGATAGCGACGCCTGAGGTGTACCCGGAGAGTTGGTCTGCCAGCATCACATATTCGTTGCGCGCCCCACGAAGTAGGCCAGGACGCGTCAGCCAGCGCGAGAGATCGCTGCTTTTCACCGGACATTCCTTTTACATCATCCGAGAGTTCTATAAACGCATAAAACAACGCAGCAAACGCATTGAGCTCGCTGCCAATATTTCTCGGTTTGCGGGCTGCCGAGTTCCATTCCGCCCCGGTGCGTCAGGCAGGATCTGGCAGCTGGCGACAAGGCCTTCCTGAAGATGCTGGACCGCTTCGACAGCCCGGCGGCGCTCGCCAAGGCTTATCGGGAGCTCACGACCAAGCTGTCGTCGGGCGAGCTGCGCGCCGTCAAGGGACCGGGCGACAATGCGACGCCCGAACAGGTGGCGGCCTGGCGCACCGCGCACGGTCTGCCGGAGAATGCCGAAGCCTATGTCAGCGGTCTCAAGCTCGCCGACGGCATGCTTGCCGGCGAGGCGAACCGGCCACTGCTCGCCTCCTTTGCCGAGGCGGCACTCGCCGGCAACTGGACCGGGGAGCAATACAGCCAGGCCGTGCGCTGGTATTTCGCCATGCAAGATCAGGTCTTGGCGGCACGCCAGCGCGCCGACGGCGAATTCAAGCAGGCGAGTGCGCGCGACTTCATGCGGGAATGGGGCCACGACTACGACATCAACCGCAGCACGGTGGCGCAGTTCTGCAACCGCCATTTTGCGCGCGATCAAAAGCTCGATCTCCTGAACGCGCGGCTTCCGAACCGCGCCATGCTCGCCAACCATCCCGGCTTCAACAAAGCCATCCTCGAAATCGCCAGCATCGTCGATCCCCGTGGCTCGCTGTTGCCGAACACGTCGGGCGCCGGCCTCTCGAACGTGGAGAGCCGCATTGCCGAGATCGAGAGCAAGTACATGCGCGCCGCCCACGGCTCCGACCAGTGGAAGACCTATTGGACCGGGGAGTCCGGCGCGCGCATGCAGCAGGAATATCGCGGGCTGGTGGCGGCGCGGGAGCAGGCGCGGCGGTAGTGGGGGATTGGAGAAAGCTACCTTCTCGCCGCCCCGCGTACCGCGCGCTTGAGCGAGGTCGGCGGGCGCGTCGCCTTGGTGCCCTTGAGGGCCATCTCGAGGTCGTGAAGATGCCTGCGGGTCGCGGCCAGGGCGTCAGCTTCAATGGCGCGGTAACGCTCGATCAGCTTCTGGCCGAATGCGGTCAACGTCGCTCCGCCACCGTGGGCGCCGCCGGGTTGAGCTTCGATGACGGGGTCACGAAAGCAGCTGTTCATGTCATCGACCAGGAGCCAGGCACGCCGGTACGACATACCGAGCTTGCGGCCGGCCTGGGAGATCGATCCGGTATTCTCGATTGCCTCCAAGAGGCGAATCTTTCCCGGGCCGAGGGCGCGGCCGCTCCCAAGGTCGACTCTCAGTGTCAGCTTGGTGTCCATGATTGGGGGTGCCTGGCGGTCGATCGGCGCAGCATAGCATCTGTGGCGCCTCACCGCCTGATCGGGCTCGCCGCTGCCAAATCTGCTTTACCAAGGGTCAGTCTGCGCCGATGTGTCGGTCCTGCCCCGGGCAGGCGCGCTTGGCGTTTGTCCCCCAAGCCTTCCCCGGACAAGGGAAATTTGCTATGAACACGCTCGTAACCTCATCCGCGAGCCCGATTTTCTCGCATTTGGCCGCAACGGGCATCGGCCGCCGCCGAGCGCCACCGCAGCATCGGCAAATTCATCCCAGGGGAGACCACTCATGCGAATCAACAAGCCCTTTTTGTATGCGAGCGTGGCGGGCGTATTGGCCGGCCTGATGATGGCCGGCGCCAATGCGCAGACGGCGGCGCTCACCGGCCAGGTCTCCTCGGCCGAGGAAGGTGCGATGGAGGGCGTCCTCGTCAGCGCCAAGAAGCAGGGCTCGACCATCACCACGACGGTGGTAACCAACGACAAGGGGCAGTTCAGCTTCCCGGCGGACCGGATCGAGCCGGGGCACTACAACATCACCATCCGCGCCGCGGGATATGATCTCGTCGGCCCCAGGCAAGTCGATGTCGCCGGCGGCGGCGCGTCCGCCGACCTCAAGCTCGCCAAGACCAAGAACGTGCATGCGCAGCTTTCCAGCGCCGAGTGGCTGGCGAGCGCACCGGGCAACGACCAGATCAAGTCGTTCCTGCCGGATTGCGTGGGCTGCCATACGCTGCAGCGCGTGTTCTCTGCGATCCATACCCCCGACGAATGGAAGCAGGTGTTCGCGCGGATGGGGCGCTACGCGCCTGAAACCGTGCCTACACGCCCGCAGCTTCTGCTCGCCGGCGGCCCGCGCAGCGAGCGGCCGCGCGTTCCCGCCAACATGATGGACGCCGCCGCGGGGTTCCTGGTCAACGCCAGCGTCAATAATCCCGACAGCGAGGAATTCAATTTCAAGAGGCTGCCGCGGCCGAAGGGGCGAGCCACCCATGTAATCGTCACCGAATATGACCTGCCGCGCAAGGAAGCGTTGCCCCACGACGTGATCGTCGATGCCGACGGCCATGCCTGGTATTCCGATTTCGGCAACCAGTTCGTCGGCGAACTCGATCCCAAGACCGGCAAGGTGCAGGATTATGCGCTGGAGACGCTGCGCCACGACCAGCCGAAAGGCCCGCTCGGCCTCGAGCTCGATCCGGAGGGCAACATCTGGATCGGCATGTCCTATCAGGCCGGCGCCTCCAAGATCGATCGCAAGACCAAGCAAGTCACGACCTATCCGCTGCCGAAGGAATGGCAGGGCATCACCAGCCAGACCAACATGGTGACGCCGACCCATATGAACGTGGACGGAAAGGTATGGATGGAAGACACCGAGAACGGCCGCGTGTTCCGGCTCGATCTCAAGTCCGGGAAATGGGAAGACCGCGGCGTCGCCACCACCGCCAAGGGCGAGACCATCCGCGGCTACGGCCTGCCGTCCGACAAGGACAACAATCTCTATCTGATGTCGTTCGGCGACACCCGGATCGGCAAGCTCGACGCCAAGACCAACGTCGCCCAAATCTGGAGCACCGCGTTCGCCCGTTCGCGGCCGCGGCGCGGCCGGTTCGACGACCAGAACCGCCTGTGGTTCGCCGAATACGGGGCGAACCGCATCGCCATGTTTGATCCCGGCACCGAGCAGATCAAGGAGTGGAAGCTGCCGACGAATTGGAGCCAGCCTTACGACGTCGTCCCGAGCAAGGGCGCCGCTGAAGTGTGGACCGGCTCGATGCTGTCCGACCAGGTCGCCCGGCTCAATCCGAAGACAGACGAGATCGTCGAATATCTGCTGCCGCACACCACCAACATCCGGCGCGTTTTCGTCCAGGAGAGCGGAGCGCGCCCGGTGCTATGGGTCGGCAACAATCACGGCAGCGCCATCGTCAAGGTAGAACCGCTCGACTGAGTGTGTTTCTCAGGCAAGGCGCCGACCGCTTGCGGGTCGCGAAAATCGCAAACCTTCGTCATCGCCGGGCTCGTCCCGGCGATTTCGATTAGCGGGGATGTAGGGCGGAATAGCGCAGCGTATTCCGTCGCCCGGGACTGAGCGCCTAGCGTTTCGATGGTGCTCGAGACGGCGCAATACGCTTCGCTATTGCGCCCTACCGACAGCCTCGCGCCGGGGCTGCGTTCCAACGAGCAGCTTCGCCTGTAACGCCGCCGGCTTTCCCGCGATTGCCAAACTTGGTATCGATGGCAACGGCGCATCATCGCGCCATCGCCGGGAGTTGCACCGATGCTCACGCGCCGCACAATCGTCGCCGGAGGCGGGTTTGCGGTCGTCGCGCGGCTGGTCCCTGCGGCGCAGGCGCAGGTGGTCAAGAAGCCGGTCCATATCATCGTCGGCTTTCCGGCCGGCGGCGGCACCGACGTGATCGCTCGCATCCTGGCGGAACGCCTGCGCGGCTCCTATGCGACGACGGTCATCGTCGAGAACAAGCCCGGCGGCGCCGCGCGCGTCGCCATCGACGCCATCAAGAACGCGGAGCCCGATGGCAGCGAGATCCTGTTCACACCGGACTTTCCCGTCACCCTCTATCCCCATAGTTTTCGCTCGCTGAGTTACGATCCCGATCGCGACCTCCTACCGGTCGCACCGGTGGCGACGGCGCCTCTGACCTACAACATCGGTCCCGCTGTGCCGGATCGTGTCGGTTCGCTCGCTCAATTCGTGGAGTGGTGCAAGGCCAACCCCGACAAGGCGATCTATGCGACCACCACGGCCGGCGGCACTCCCCATTTTGTCGGCGTCATGTTCGCTGCCGCCGCCGGCCTGAAGATGACGCCGATCCACTACCGTGGCGGCGCGCCAGCGCTACAGGATCTCGTCGGCGGCCACATCCCCGCAAGCATCAATCCCATGAGCGAAGCCCTGCCGCTCGCGAATTCGGGACGGGTGCGGATTCTCGCGGTGTCGAGCACGCGGCGCTCGAAATTCCTCCCCGAAGTGCCGACCATTCGCGAGGCCGGCTACAATGTGGTGGTCGACACCTGGCTCGGCGCATTTCTGCCGGCAAAAGCACCGCGCGAGATCATGCGTGCGCTCAGCGCAGCGATTGCCGAGGCGGTCAAGTCGCCGGAGATGATCGACAGCCTCGCCAAGTTCGGCAGCGAACCCAGGTTCCAGCCGCCCGACGAGTTCGCCGCCACGGTCAAGGCCGACACGGCGCGCTGGGGCCCCGTGGTCAGGGCATCCGGCTTCGTCGCTGAGGAATAGGCGGCGCACCCCTGGATTAAAACCGTGTAACGGGCTCCCGCCGCCGCTGCCGGCGAGCTCAATTAATGATATCGAGCCGGCGCTCGCCGAAATATTGCAGCCGTGCGGCCTATGTGCACCCCGACGCCGGCCCTTGCCGATCACCTATACCGGCATAAACTAAAGGTTCACTTGTGGAGCCGTCCCGTCCATGGGCAATTTCTTTGAAGACGCCTTGAGCGGCCGCATCGACGAGATGCTGGATGCCTGCACGCGGTGCGGCAAGTGCGTCGAGGCGTGCCCGGTCGCAACACCGGCCGGCGTCGTTGCGCCCGCGGAAGAAGTCATCACCGGCGTGATCGACATCCTGCGCGGTGGCGAAGGTGCCGCGGCCTCCCGTCGCTGGGCGTCGACCTGCATGCTCACAGGCGACTGCATCAAGGCATGCGATGAGGGCGTCAATCCGCGATTCCTTCTCGCCATGGCGCGGCTCGCCATGGCCAAGGCGAAGGCCGAGCCCCACCAGCAACGCCGCGAAGGCGTCGAGGGTTTTCGCAAGCTCTATCTCGACGTCTCCGTGCAATCGCGCATGCAATCGAGCGACGACGTGCTGGCAAGGCTCGGCCAGAAGGTCGCGGCAGGCAGCGCCGACACCGTCGCCGCGCCGGACTTCGTTTTCTACACCGGCTGCAATCTCCTCAAGACGCCGCACATTGCATTGCTCGCCCTCGACATCATGGATGCGCTCGGCGTGACCTACAGGGTGATGGGTGGCCCCACCCATTGCTGCGGGGTGATCCAATTGCGCACCGGCGACACTTCGGTCTCGGCCAACATGGCCGCCAACACCATGAACAAGCTGGCGCAAACCGGCCAGGTGCTGTCGTGGTGCCCGAGCTGCCACGTTCAGTTCTCCGAAGTGATGATGCCGGCCTATGAGCGCAGCGTCGGCAGCCGTCCCTTCGAGATGACGCCGTTCATGCGCTTCCTCGGCGAACGCACCGACCGGCTGCGGCCGCAGTTGCGCTATCGCGTACCCATGCGCGTTGCCCTGCATCGCCATCCCGGTATTCCCGGTGTGGTCGAGGCGGCGATCCGGCTCCTGACCGCCGTGCCCGGCGTCGAGTTGGTGGACCTCGGGCTGCCGGCCATCGGGCTCATGAGCAATGCGCTGCGGACCTTGCCGGACTACAAGCGGCAGCTCCAATTGCGCGAACTCGAAGCGGCGCGGGACGCGGGCGTAGATGCGCTGGTCGCGATCTATCACGCCGACCATCGCGAGCTCTGCGCCCATGAGCGCGACTGGCCGTTCGCGGTGATCAATATCCTGGAGGTGGTGGGCGCGAGCATGGGAATCGCCCATCCCGACCACTACAAGCGGCTCAAAATCCTGCAGGACGTCGACCTGATTATCGCCGAATGCGGCGACCTCCTGGCCTATCACGGGATCGGCGACGAGGACGCCCGCCGCTCCATCAAGGCGATGCTGGAAGACCAGCCGCTGCCGCTGCAGGGGCATTCCTAGGACTGGGCGCGCCGTCTAACGCGCCCGAGCCTAGCGGCATTCCACCGTCCTGACTGCGCGAATGGAAATCCGGCACCGCCCATTCGACGCGATTGCGCCCACCTTCCTTGGCTTGGTAGAGGGCGCGATCCGCCTTCCATAACAATTCAGTGAACGCGATCGCCGAGCCGTCGTGAAGCGCCAACCCGATGCTCACGGTCGCCCCGACCTTCTGGCCTTCGATCACCTCTGCCTGGTCGGCGAACGCATTCCTGATCCGCTCGGCCATCGCGAGAGCGCGCTCGCGAGCCATCCCGTGCAGCACGACCGCAAACTCCTCGCCGCCGAGCCGGCCGACGAAATCGGAGCCACGAACCGCATTTCGCGCCGTGGCGGCGAACATCTGCAGCACGCGATCACCGAAGGCGTGGCCGAACCGGTCATTGATCGATTTGAAATTGTCGAGGTCGATCAGGAGCACCGCTGATTCCTGTGCCGGCGTTCCCGACGGCGGAAAGAACTTTTCGTTTTCGGTCAGGAGGCCGCGACGGTTCCAAACGCCGGTCAGAGGATCGACCATGGCCGTGGCCTTGTGGATGAAGGCTGCGCGCTCCTTGGCCATCGCCATCAGGATGAAGGCGATCGCGATGGTGAAAAGCAGCGCCTGCGAACTCAATACCGTGAGCCAGATGCTGCCGAATACCCGTTCGGTTCCGGGCGGGTGGGGCAAAATCATGCCCAGCGGCGGGCGCATTAGGAACAGCGCTCCCTGGGCGAACAGCAGAAAGACCGCCGGCACGCGCGAGACCGCCTGGCAGTTGGGGCAGTGCCATAGTTCGGCGGCCGCGGCCCATGTATAGCCCGCGACGATGAAGGCGCTCAGCAGCGACCGCATCGCGATCGACTGTTGAAAGTCTGGCAATCGGCTCGCCAGCAGCCACACGATACCTCCGGCAAACAGCAGCAGCACGTTGGCCTGCCTTCCGGCGTAGAGACGGGTTCCGGTCCAGGTGGTGGCGAAGGAGGTCAGCAGGATGACATTTGCCAGATCGATGGTGACCACGTCAGGCACCTGCCCGTACAGGCCGAACAGGGAAATCGAGCCGGCACGCAGCAAATGAGCGCTGCCCCACCAACCCACCGCGGACCTCGAAGTTTTGCGCCCACATGAACAGCAGCAGCAGCCCGAGCATCGCCTCGACGCTGATCGATATTGAGAACAGGGCGCTGACCTCGTCCACCATGGACACTCACCATTATTCTGAATGCGGAATTCCGGCAGAGGAACCACTAACTGGCGGCGTACAAACAATGTCTGAAGGCGACCGGGACGCGAGGGAGACCTCGACCGGCGCGGTTGACCATTCGTGACCGCAATCATTCAAATGTCGACCAAATGTCCCGGCGGCAGGGTGCGACCGCTTCCCCCCGACCTGGCAGAACCTGACACCGCTGGAATTGCGTGCCGTTCCCAGCGGCTGTGGGAGTACGACCTCGCTCACTGCGAGAAGGGCATTCTGTCCCCCAATATCGACGTCCGGCAGATGATGTTGCCGAGGCCCCCCTGAAACGCGGCCCTGTCATGAACTTGTGGCGGCGACCCTTCCCCGATAGGTTCGCCTACCATCATCGAGCGCCGATCGGGACCGCAGGCCGCATGCACTTTCACCGTGGAATTACCGATGCCATCGGCCACACGCCGCTGATCAGGCTCCAGCACGCATCGGAAACGACCGGCTGCACCATTCTCGGCAAGGCCGAATTCATGAATCCGGGACAGTCGGTCAAGGACCGCGCGGCGCTCTTCATCATCGAGGATGCGGTGAAGAACGGGCGTCTGCGCCCCGGCGGCGTGATCGTCGAAGGAACCGCGGGGAATACCGGAATCGGGCTCGCGCTGGTCGGTAACGCACTCGGCTTTCGCAGCGTGATCGTCATCCCGGACACACAAAGCCAGGAAAAGAAGGACATGCTGCAGCTGTGCGGCGCCGAACTGGTCGAGGTTCCCGCGGTGCCCTATTCGAACCCGAACAACTACGTGAAGGTGTCGGGCCGGCTTGCGGCCCAGCTCGCAAAGACCGAGCCGAACGGCGCGATCTGGGCGAACCAGTTCGACAATGTCGCCAACCGCGACGGCCACATCCGCACCACCGGTCCCGAGATTTGGGACGAGACCGACGGCAAGGTCGACGGCTTCGTCTGCTCGGTCGGTACCGGCGGCACGCTGGCCGGCATCGGCATCGCGCTCAAGGAGCGCAACAAGGACGTGAAGATCGCTCTTGCCGATCCGCTCGGCGCCGCACTCTACAGCTTTTATACCACCGGGGCGCTCAAGTCCGAGGGCACCTCGATCACCGAAGGAATCGGGCAAGGGCGGATCACCAAGAACCTCGAAGGCGCGCCGGTCGACATCGCCTTCCAGATTCCCGACGAAGAAGCGCTTCCGATCCTGTTCGATCTCCTGGAACACGAAGGCCTCTGCCTCGGCGGCTCGTCCGGCATCAATGTCGGCGGCGCGATCAGGCTCGCCCGCGAACTCGGGCCGGGCCATACCATTGTCACCGTGCTTTGCGATTACGGCACGCGCTACCAGACCAAGCTGTTCAATCCGGAATTCCTGCGTTCCAAGGGATTGCCGGTCCCTGCCTGGATGGAGCGCCGTGCCGCCATCACGGCGCCGTTCGAAAAGGTGTGATGGTTTAGGCACCCCCTCGCCGTCCCGTCGAGCAGCTGGGCACCCTGGAGATCCGTCTATGAGACCGCCGCCGTCGCATCCGCGAAGCAAATGGCTGGTGACCACCGACTGGCTCGCCGGCAATCTCGGTACTCCCGGCCTCGTCGTCCTCGATGGCTCGTATTATCTGCCGGCGATGAAGCGCGACGCCGCGGCGGAATATTTTGCCGGACATATTCCCGGCGCGCTGCGCTTCGATATCGACGAGGTCGCCGACCACTCGAGCGACATGCCGCACATGCTGCCGTCGGCCGCGGCGTTCGCTGCGGCCGCAGGTCAACTCGGCATCGGCGATCACGACACCATCGTCGCCTATGACGGCCACGGCATGTTCGCCTCGCCACGGGTGTGGTTCACGTTCCGCCTGTTCGGGGCGAAGAACGTATTCATTCTCGAGGGCGGGCTGCCGAAATGGAGGGCGGAAGGCCGGCCCCTCGAATCCGGCATCGTCAGGCGACCTGCAAGTACCTTCACCGTGCATAAGAACGCCGACGCCGTGGCAAACCTCGACCGCGTCCGCCACGCCCTCGCCGCGGGCAGCGCGCAGGTCGTCGACGCCCGCCCGGCCGACCGTTTTCGCGGCGAAGCGCCGGAGCCTCGCCCCGGCCTGCGATCCGGCCACATCCCCGGCTCCCGCAACGTCCCATCCACCGCTGTCGTCGAGAACGGGTTGCTCTTACCGCACGACCGGCTGCGTGCTGCCTTTGCCGCTGGCGGCGTCGACCTCGACAAGCCGGTGATGACGAGCTGCGGTTCCGGCGTGTCGGCGGCGATCCTGTGGCTCGCGCTGGATGCGCTCGGAAAGGAGCCGGAAGCTCTGTATGACGGCTCCTGGGCGGAATGGGGTGCGCGAGCGGATGTGCCGGTGGCGACGGGCGCGGCCGACGCCACATAGTCCGTCACCGCAATATCTGGCCGAGAAACAGCTTGGTGCGCTCGTGCTGCGGGTGAGAAAAAAACGGCTCCGGCGCGTTGATCTCGACGATCTGGCCGGCATCCATGAACACGATCCGGCTGGCGATCTGGCGGGCGAAGGTCATCTCGTGGGTAACCACCAGCATGGTCATGCCGTCGAGAGCGAGCTCGACCATGGTATCGAGCACCTCCTTGACCATTTCCGGATCGAGGGCCGAAGTCGGCTCGTCGAACATCATGAGCTTCGGGTTCATGCACAATGCCCGGGCGATGGCGACGCGCTGCTGTTGTCCGCCGGAGAGCTGATTGGGGTATTTCGCCGCCTGCTCCGGGATCTTCACCCGCGCGAGCAGCGCCATCGCGGTCGCTTCGGCCTGCGGCTTCGGCGTGCCGCGAACCACGATGGGCGCCAGCGTGCAGTTCTCCAGGACGGTCAGGTGCGGAAACAGGTTGAAGTGCTGGAACACCATGCCGACGTCGCGCCGGATCGCGTCGATGCGCTTCACGTCCTTGGTCAGCACGAGCCCATCGACGACGATTTCACCGCGTTGGAATTCCTCGAGCGCGTTGACGCAACGCAGCAGGGTCGACTTGCCCGACCCCGACGGCCCGCAAATGACGATGCGTTCGCCCCGCGCCACCTCGAGATTGATATCGGCCAGCACGCGGAACTCGCCGAACCATTTGTGCAGTCCGGTGATCGCCACGGCGGGATTTTCAGTTCCGACGGGGCCGGTCCCATCCCGCTTCGCCGTTTCGCCGCCCGTGCTCACCGCCTGTCACCCACCGCCAGCCGTCTTTCGATGCGCGCCGCATAGCGCGACATCGCATAGCAGAACACGAAATAGACCAGCGCGGCGTAAATATAGCCGGTGGCGCTCGTCACCGGCGTCGACCATTTGGGATCGGCTCTTGCCACTTCGATGGTCCTAAGGAAATCGAAAATGCCGACGAAAAACACCAGCGTGGTGTCCTTGAAGAGCGCGATGTAGCTGTTGACGATGTTGGGTATCGTCACCTTGAGCGCCTGCGGCAGGATGATGAAGCGCAGCGACTGCCAATAGCCGAGGCCGAGCGCATGGGCAGCGTCATATTGGCCCTTTTGCATGGATTGCAGGCCGGCGCGGACCACCTCGGCCATGTAGGCCGAAGAGAACAGCGCGATACCCACCAGCGCCCGCACCAACTTGTCCGGCGACCAGGTTTCCGGCAGGAACAGCGGCAGCATGACGCTCGCCATGAACAGCACGGTGATCAGCGGAACGCCGCGGACGAATTCGATGAACAGCGTCGACAGCAACCGGATCGCCGGCATCTGCGACCGCCGCCCCAGTGCCAGCACGATTCCGATCGGCAGCGACACGACGATGCCGACCGCCGCGACGACGATGGTCACGAGCATGCCGCCCCACAACGCCGTGTCCACCACCGGCAGGCCGAACGCGGGAGCGCCGTGCAGCAGCACGAAGGTCAGCACCGGCAGCACCGCGAAAAAATAGATCGAACCGAGATCGCGACGCGGCGCCTCGAGCCAGAGCAGCCACGCGGTCCCGAATCCCAGGAGGCCGAAGAATACATCGACGCGCCAGCGTTCGGCGATCGGATAGGATCCGTAGATGGTGTAAGCGAAGCGGTCGCCGATGAAGGCCCAGCACGCGCCGACCTCGGGCCGCGCCGCCGTCGGCAGGCAGGCCTCCCGGTCGGAGCCGCTCCAGACCGCGTCCACGAACAGAAAATCGATCACCGGCGGTACGATCAACACGAGCAGCAGTACGATTAGTATGGTCAGCACCGTGCTGACCGCGTTTGCGAACAGGTGGGCTCTGGCCCGGCCGAGCCAGCCGACGCTCGTGAGCGGAGGCACGAGCGAGGGCGCCGGCGCCGTGCGCACATAGGCCGACGTCGCGACGGTCGCCCGCGGTGTGGCCGCGATCGGTGCGTCGAGCGTCGTCATCGCTCCACCAAGGCGACGCGGGCGTTATAGACGTTCATCACCAGCGAGGTGATCAGGCTGAAGCTCAAATACACCGCCATGGTGATGACGACGACCTCGACTGCTTGCCCCGTGATGTTGAGCACCGTGCCGGTGAATATCTGCACGAGATCCGGGTATCCGATGGCGACGGCGAGCGAGGAGTTCTTGGTGAGATTGAGATATTGGCTCGTCAGCGGCGGAATGATGACCCGCATGGCCTGCGGAATGACGATCAGCCGCAGCGTCTGCATCCGCCGCAGCCCGAGCGCCTGGGCCGCCTCGGTCTGCCCGTGCGAAACCGACATGAGGCCGGCGCGCACCACCTCGGCGATGAAGGCCGCGGTG
>Ga0306924_10004680_pt1 | contig 13386 bp, 8 predicted proteins | sample sta12Can44000111_FD_203756 | JGI IMG/M metagenome (GOLD analysis project Ga0306924, IMG submission 203756) | Lab enrichment of tropical soil microbial communities from Luquillo Experimental Forest, Puerto Rico - statanox.12C.anox.44.000.111 (v2)... | ecosystem: Environmental > Terrestrial > Soil... | reverse complement strand
GCGGCCTGCTTGACCACTTCGGTTGCCATGTCGCCGCCGAAGTTGACTTCGACCACGACATCGTCGGCGTCGAAGTCGTCGTGGCAGCGCACCACGGCCTCGCCCCACTGCGCAGGGCTGCCGGTCGCGGTGCGGTCGGCCAGCACGGCGAAGCGACCATCGTTGAGCAATGCGGAAGCGACGATGCCGACTTCGTCATTGCCGCCCGACGGATCGACGCCGACAGTAACTTGCTCGATCATATCTTCCGGCACGTCGTCATGGATCAGCCAATCGTCCTTGAACAGCGCGTTCATGGGATCGAGGATCATGGCGCCTTGCAGCTCTTGCCGGCCGACCCGCGTGCCTTCGTAAAGCTCGCGCACTTTTTTAGGAAGTCCGCCGACAGATGCTCGGCATTGTCATAGGTTGAGCCGGTCGTGATCCGAACGTCGTCCATCGCCACCAGCTTTTTCATGAATGGCGTGGTGCGTGGTGTAGTGGCGATGAGAACGCGCGGCCGATCGCCGAGCCGCAAGCCCAGCATCATGGTATCAAATACGCTTTGCTGATAACGCATACGCGCTATTTCGTCGACGATCACCATTTCCGCTTCCGGCCCGCGCAACGATTCCGGCTCCTCGCCCGAGAAGAACACGCACATTGCGCCGTTTGGCCATTCCAGTCGTCGCCGCGACAACACCCAGCGCGGCCGCGGATCGCGGCCACAGGTCGCGAATATACCGCTCTTGCCTTCGATGTTGACGTCGTGAAAGTCGGCCATGGTTGGGGCGATGAAGTGAATGCGCTTTATGCCGGCGCGCACTGCGGTATGCACAGCAGCCGACATCGAGTGCGATTTGCCGGCGCCGCGGCCGCCGAGAAACAGCCAGCACCATGACAGGTCGGGCGGCGGCAGTTGCGCATCGCGCGCGGCAAAAATCCAATCTTCGGCCGCGTCATCGCTCAGTCCTCGTATCAGCTCATCGGCTTCCTCCGATGTCATCTCGTTGATGTCCTGGCGCAACTGGTGCATGCGCTTAACTTCACGCAAGAAGCGATCAGCCATCGCCGCCATCCTTTTCCACGACTTCGCCATCGATGATGCGAACTTTTCTTGCCTCTTATGTTATCGACCGGCGCGCGGATTTTCTCGGTCGTCAGCAACACGTGGCATCAGAGTCCAACGGAGAACCGGATGAACGTGCATAAGAATGCCCGGCTGACGCTGCGCGGTCGAGGGCGGATTGTGGGGCAGGTCGAGAGCGGCAGACGCCGGAGGCCGTCGCGCAAGCCGTAGGCGTCTGCCCGCGGACCGTTCGAAAATGGGTTGATCGGTACTGTCGCGAAGACTTGGCGGGATTGCACGATCGGTCATCCCGGCCGCATAGATGTGAGGGTCATCTAAGTAACTCGAGACCAGAGAGGCAGTATGAGTACGTCAAGAAAAATTCCAGGTGATCGCCTTGTGCTCGCACGATATCATCATTTCGGACTCCGGCCATACTGCTGGACAAGCGGGGAGCTCTGAGGCTAGACGAATTAGTCTTGGCCCTTCAACAGACAGCGTCCGCGCATCCGCTACATCGTGTTCCAGATGGCCGAGGTCGCAATCCCACGACAAATGTTCCAGGAGATACTGCGGCTGATCGCGGAACTACGGCCGCAGGCACCACCCGCGCCAGCATGAAGCGTTCGATTGTCACGCGTTCAAGAGCAATCGACAGGAGGAATGCGTCCAGATGCCAGTGAAAATAGCCAAGATCAGCTGCTCGACCATCGTTCGGGCTGCCCGATGCTGGTAGCCATCCGCACCTCGCGTCAGTCTTGCAGCAAGGCCGGAAAAGCACGAATATTCGTGTTAGTTTGGGAGTTATCCGGGAATCCCGGCTAATCTCCCTGATGCCAAGTGAAAAAAGGCTGTTGGGATGACAAACGAACCGAGCGACACCGGCTCCGCGTTCGGCCACATGTTCCGCAGCCTCCCGATAGATGCTCCGGAGGGCCGCCGGCTCAAAGTCTATGCCTTCGACCCCAGCGTCTCAACGGAGTTGGACACTTCGCCGATCAACCAGGCGACGCTGACCGTCCCGTGGGAGGAGGCCCTGAAACCCGGCCCCGTCGGCGAGTATATCGAGGTCGTGGATGTGGACCCGGCCAGCAACTGCGTATATCTGCCGGTGGACTTGAATAACCCGTATCTGCTGGCGCGTGGTGGCCTCGATCCATCCGAAGGGAACCCGCAATTCCACCAGCAGATGGTCTACGCCGTCACGATGAATACGTTGCGGAACTTCGAGCAGGCGCTGGGCCGTCCCGCGCTGTGGTCGCCACGCGAAGGCGAGCAGCGACCCGACGGCACCAAGACGCAGGAGGAATACGTCCGGCGGCTGCGCATCTACCCCCATGCGCTGAGAGAGGCAAACGCCTACTACAGTCCGGAAAAGAAGTCGTTGTTGCTCGGTTACTTCCCGGCCTCGGGCAGCAGCACCGGCAAGCATTATCCCGGCGGTCTCGTGTTCACTTGCCTCTCCCAAGACATTATCGCCCACGAAACCGCCCATGCCCTGCTTGACGGGATGCATCGCCGCTTCGCCCAGGCGTCCAACGAGGACGTCTTGGCGCTCCACGAAGGCTTCGCCGATATCGTCGCCATATTCCAACGCTTCGCGATGTCGGATGTGCTTCGGCATCAGATTGCCCGGACCAGAGGCGACTTGGCCAATCATCAACACCTGCTCGGCCAGATCGCAGTGCAGTTCGGGCACGCGATGGGAGGCAAGGCGGCGCTGCGGAACGCCCTTGGAAAGGGCGAAGTCGATCCGGCGACCGGCCGATGGAAGCCGTCGAAGCCCGATCCCGAGGAACTCGGCCGGACCTCGGAACCACACGCGCGAGGAGCGATCCTGGTCGCCGCGGTCTTCGATGCCTTCGTGGCGATCTACAAGTCCCGCATCGAGGATCTCACGCGACTAGCCACGAAGGGCAGCGGCGTTCTGCCGGAAGGCGAAATCGCGCCGGATCTCGTAGCGCGGATGGCCCGCGAAGCGGCAAAGAGCGCGCAGCACGTTCTTAACATGTGCATCCGCGCCATGGATTACCTTCCCGCGGTCGACGTCACGTTTGGCGACTATCTGCGCGCCCTGATCACCGCCGACTTCGACCTGGTTCCGAACGACACGCACCAATACCGGTTGGCGTTCCTCGCGGCGTTTCGGAACCGGGGAATTTACCCGCGCGATATCCGTTCGCTCTCGGTAGACACGCTGCGCTGGCGCTCGCCGAAGGACATGGGCGAGTCCGCTGAAGCGCTCGATTTCGGCAAGAAATTGTCTGAACAGTTTCAGGGTTTTGCCAATGAGTGGCGTCTCACCGGGCGAAGTTTCGAGTCGCAAAACGCTGCCAAGGAATACATCCGTGTCATGAGCACGGTGACGACGGGGACAGGCGACCCTTCCGAGGAAGGGGAGAATCTGTCGAAAACCTACCGCGAGGCGGTGTTCCTGAAATCGCGTCGCATGCGGCGGGCCCTCCTCAAGTGGCTGATGGAGGTTCCGGACGATGCCAAGAACCGCCTGCTCGGGCTCGATCTGACCGCCGGGCCTACCGCGCCGGACGCGTTTGAAGTTCACGCGGTTCGTCCCGTGCGGCGTATCGGTCCGGACAACCGGGTCGTCCAGCAAATGATCATCGAGATCACCCAGAAACGGCCGGAATGGTTGCAGCCGCCTGAAAAACGCGAGGCTGACGCCAAGCCTGATTTCTATTTTGAGGGCGGAGCGACCGTGATCGTGGATCTGGAAACCGGCAGCATCGCTTACATCGTGCGAAAGCCGTTCAACGATCCAGCCCGGCTGAAGCGGCGCCGGCAGTACCACACCACCGGCCGGTCGGAATCGGTCAACGACGCCGAAACCACTCCCGAAGCGAGGTTGAGACTGACTTATTTTGGGCGCGCCGGCGAACAGGGCGAACCGTTCGCTATCCTGCACCGGTCCGCGCCCCGGGCCTGGGATGACGAATGAACGGCGATATCCCGAACAATGAAGGACGGCTGCGCCCGCCTACGCGCGGCGTCACGCTTCGTCTCTATCGCCAGGGCCTCGGCGACTGCTTCCTGCTCGCTTTTCCGCGAGAGGAGAAAGAGCCTTTCTACCTTTTGATCGATTGTGGAGTCATTCTGGGCACCCCTGAACCGAAGCTCGTCATGGACGCCGTGGTGCGCGACATCGCGGCTGCGACCGGCGGCCGCATCGACCTTCTTGTGATCACCCATGAGCATTGGGACCATGTCTCCGGTTTCGTGCAGGCAAGGCAGCTTTGGACGGATTTGAATATCCATATCGAGTCGGTCTGGATGGCCTGGACGGAGGATATGAGTATTCCGCTCGCCTTGCGGCTAAAGCAGGACTTTCAGAACGACCTCGACGCGCTACGCATCGCCCTGGACCGCATGGGTCAAGACGCCGAGCGGTCGCACGCGCTCTCCGGTGTCTTGGGGTTGTTCGGCGACCCGTTCCAGTTTATGGCCGCGGCCAAAGCGAAGCGGCGGTTCAGCGAGGCGACTCACGAAGCCCTGAAGACGGTACGCGAGCTTGCAGGAGACCGGGTCACGTACCGCGCGCCTGGTGAAACCCACACTTTGCCGGGCGTACCCGGTGTCCGGGTCTACATTTTGGGCCCGCCGCAGAACGAACGCGCGTTGCGGAACATCAACCCGTCGCGGCGAACTCCCCAGACCTACACGCACGGCCCCAATGCTCCGTCGGCGCCGCCCAAACGCCCGACGATCCAACCCGACGAAAAGACGTCCTTCACGCTTGCCCTGAAATATGGTGCGCCTGCGGGAATGACGACCCTACCTCTGACCGATCTTGACGAGGCGATATTTCAGCAGTGCTTCCCCTTTGCGCCGCAGTTTCGCGTTTCGCTGAAGGAGGCAGCAAAGATTGATTTTTTCCGGCAGCACTATGGGATTGCCGGTGAGATACCTGATCCGATTGCTGCGCCCCCCCCGCCGCCGCCATCCTCGCAACGGCCGTCCCCGCTCCCCGGTCCCGCCTGGCGGCGCATCGACCACGACTTTGAATTTGCGGATCGCGGCACGACGCATGGGCGCGGCCGAGCCGAGACGAAGACGGCAGAGCACAAGAAGCGCAGGCGGCGGGCCATGACTAAGAAGGGGCAGCGCCGAGCAGAATCTCCGCCGCTCGAGCTTCACCCAATTCCGGACCCGGAGCCTTCAGCCGAGAACGTATTTCCTTTCGACCAGTACTTGCGCGTCGACATGGAGCTCGCAGCTCAGATTCCGTTCTTCTGGGAGTTTTACGGATTCGAGGGAGCTCCACTGCCGGCACTGACTGCACCAGGTCCGCTCATGTCCCAGCCGGATTCGGGGGACGCCGGAGCGGAATGGCGGCGGATTGATACCGACTGGTTGGGGGTCGCCAGCGAAGTGGCTCTTCAAATGGACAGCTACACGAACAACACCAGTCTGGCGATGGCGATCGAGTTGGTCGGGACAGGGAAGGTGCTGCTCTTCCCTGCCGACGCGCAGGTCGGAAACTGGCTGTCCTGGGATGCAATCGAGCCGGCCTTGACCGGGAACGATGGTAAACCCGTGGCCGCCGCCGATCTTCTTCGCCGCGTCGCCTTCTACAAAGTCGGACACCACGGCAGCCACAACGCCACCATGCGCGAGGCCGGGTTGGAACGAATGGTGTCGCCCGACATGATCGCCTTCGTGCCCGTCGACGAGCGTGTCGCGCATGATGTCCGGAACTGGCGGGAGATGCCGTTCGAGCCGCTGCTCGCCCAATTGTATGAAGCAACGAAAGGCCGGGTGATCCGCCTCGATCGCGGCGTCGTCACGGACGACAAGCCGGACTTCCTGTCTGAGGATGTGTGGCGGAGGATCGCACCGAGCGCCCAGGCGTTCCGCGACGAGCGAGTGCAGACCGGTGGATATATTCCAAATTCAGATGGCTCCGACCAGCCGCTATACTTCCAGCTGGAGATCGTCGACACTCCGGGTGCCTCGGAGACCGCTACGGGGCCTCGTGGATAGCACTGTCGCTGTCAATAAGCGTCGAAGGTTGACAAGGTTGACCCACATTGATCGGCGTCGGGACCCTACGCCGATTTACACACTAGACTAGGCGAGCGTTTCCGAAATCCGAATGATATGGGTTTAAGGGCTATCGGGCTGATACCGGTGTGGACCTTAGAGGCACCAGTAAATTTTGGTCGCTGGGCGTAAATATAACGACTCTACAACCAAGCGCCGGACGGGACCGGCCTCGTCCGACCTTGCAATTCAATCTTGCGATCGACGACAAACGCAGGTGTGCGTGCCGGCGTACCGTTCCACAGCCGAATTAGGCAAAACAAGATGCTGGCAGCCTCGATAACCAGAAAACAATACGCGGTAGGCCACGGAGGATTTCACGCCGGTCGGATTGCTGTCCGAAAAGACGACGTACAAATGCCAGAGCTGTTGCTGTTTAATACCACAGATAGCACTGGTGCATCGACAACGATACTTGAAAAGTTTTACGTGTACGATTGTGGGTCGGAGTCGCCTCAGTCGTTTAATCACGCGCTCCAAAATCATAACTTAATAACAAAGGAGCGCACCGATCTCCTGTTTGTTTCGCATCTCGACTCCGACCATGTCAATAAGATTGATCGCTTGATGGGAGGAACGCCCGCCAAAGTTGTGGTCGTTCCATATTTGGATTCCGTAGATCTGGCCGAGCTGTTAATGCGCGAGGTGGACGACGGAGGCGTTACCGCCTCAATTCGCGAGTACGTTTCAGATCCAATAGAACATTGGCGCCGCCGAGGAGCGGAGATCGTCATCTTTGTGGAGCCGGGACGCGGGGACGATCAACCACCGGGCGGTGGCCCCCCCGATCGGCCGATCGATCCCGATCTATTGCCTCCGGACCCTTCTGGTTCACCCGAAGGTGTCCAAGCGCGGCTTACATGCATAATCAGGAAGCCGCAAACCACCCCCCGAAAAATTTCGTCGCGGTAAGCCATGATTTTCCGCATGATGTCGATCGTGACCTGCCGGCGGGAGGTGTGTTAGCTGGATGCGGCTCTTACTTTCGGGTTGAGTGGCGAGCGAATGATCGGGACCCATGGCGCCTAGCAGATTGGATTCTTCTTCCCTACGTCCATCCCGTGGAGAGTAACATAAGGACCGCATTCCGTGATGCGATCATGCTTGAATTGGACCTCAACAATCCGGACAGCAACACGTTCGCTATTGCTCTACTCGACAAGCTGCGTTCAGACAGAAAGCGGCTTATCGAGCTTTACAACGATCATTTCGAAGTGGGCCAGAACGCGGTATCGATGTCGCTCTATTCTGGGCCGGAGGGGCGTGGTGCCCCCCAAGAGAGTTCTCAGTGGCTAATCCCTGCCGGCCGGGATCGCATCGGATACCACATGCAGCGGTCACCGGTGGGATGGCTGGGGACTGGTGACTCCAAGCTCAAGCAGAGCGCACGGCGCAAGCCTTGGCTGAACTTCTTCGATCCCTTGTCACGAGAAATTTTTGTCCTGTCGCTGCCACACCATGGTTCGTCGAAGGATTTCCATGAGGAACTTCTGGGGTTCGATGCACTTCGCATTGCAGTCGCGACGACCATCCGCGATCGGCATCGTGTCGCGGGTCTGGAAGATACCTTGGGCCGGGTGTCGGCCGCCGGAAAGGATTATAAGGTGGTCGATGACAAAGCCGAGAGCGAGCTCGTCTTGCAGTGCGGGCGGCTGATAAAGCCTGCCTGAAGGGATGTGGTGACGGTGGATATCACGGCAGCGAGTGGATAGCGAGTAGGGTTTTTGCGTTATCTCTTCCGAAACCGTGTCCAAGTGAGTATCGGTTCGGCAGCGGATCAGAATAGGATCGCCGTCTCACCATGTCTTCGCTGGTCGGATACTTGCTGCGGGCGGCAACTTGCTGATTTGGTGTGCTCACGGTGTAACCATACTAACGCAATTGCTTCTCTCCTGTGAGACACTGATGCTCGCGCGGTGTACAGGACCAGCCGTAACGGATCTGGGGATCGCGACGTTGGTACAGCAAGTGAGCCTTGGCAGCGCTTGGCTGTTAACTGGGACCCGGCTAGCGCGATGAGTCAAGCCTTTTATAAGTGACAGGCATTATTTTTTGCCGCACTACCGTTGCCCGGCTACCGTCGTCAAGGGTCGATCTCGACGTCGATAAAGCCCTGAGCTTCCAACATGGTTTCCAGATCGGTGCGTTGCGGCTGCGGCTTGTCGAATGATTCCTTTTCGAACTCACCGAACTTCGGAACGCTCGAGGTCTTGAGACCGGCCTGGTTGAATGCGGTGGCGTAGTTCTTCGTGTTTGACACTCGCGTCCCGATTTCCGCGAGCATGTCGGTCCTCGGGATCGTCTCATAATTGCCGCGACGCGTTGAAACCACCGCCTTTGCCTTCGTCTTCGACGCTACGGGAAGGATGGCGTTGAGAATGGCGAGCGGCTCGCCCTTGCTCGCCGCCGCCGTCTGTCCCCATGGCGTTGCGTTGACGCTGCCATGGTGTCCGATCTTGAGAAAAGCGAGCGGGCCGTTGAGCTTCTCCTTGCGCAGGTTCCACATCACATTCCACGAGCAATTTCCCTTACCCTCCTTGTAAGCGCCGTCCCATTCGGCGTCGCCTACGAACAGCAGCCGCTTGCCTTTCCACTCGAGCAGCAGCACGACGCTCGTGTTGTTGCATATCTTGCCGTCCAGATCGGCGAAGGCGAGCGCGGTGGACAGCATGCGCGAACGCAACTGACGAAAGTCCGCGGGATCGATATTCGCAGGGGTCGGGACCGCGCTCGCCTCTGGCACTGCCGCCGACACCTCGGGAAGATTCGTGTCGATGAAGCCAAAGAGACGACGCAGCGAAGGATCGCCTTCCTTTCCCAGATAGTAGAAGTCGATGTCGAATTCCGGCCCGAGCACGCTGACGGTGACCCCCACGAGCGGCAAGGCGAGCTCCTGTTTGGTCGATTTTGCGTGAACGTAGGTCGCCTTGATCTTGCTCGCCTTCGGCAGGGTTTCGCGAAGCGTCGTCATCGCGGCTTTGTTGAGCGCCATGGCGGCCGCCAGCTCCATCAGCTGCGGACCGAGTGCCAGGTTGAGCCGCACCGCCTCCGCCATGGCGTTGGCCGCGAAACTGTGAAGCTTCTTCGCGCGCTTCGATTCCGGGTGATTAAGGTCCATTGCGGCGCTCATCCAGATCGCGCCGAAGGAAAGATCGTCCCACAGCTCCATGCCGAAGCCGGTCATGTGATCCTTGTGCTCATGGGTCACGACCAGGAGATCGACGTGGCGTTTTCCGTCGATCAGCGGCAGGAGAGCCTTGAGCTTGTCGATCGCTTCCGCAAGGAAGTCGGTGCTGCTCAGCGTGCCGCAATCGATGAGGATGTGAAAATCGCGGCCGTCCTTGTGAGCCTTGGGAATCCGGCAGTAAATGCAGTCCCCGAGACCGACGTCGAACAGCCTGATCAGAAGCTTATCTGCCATTGCCGGTCTCCCATGTCGTCGTTCGCGGCATCCTCGCGGATTGAAAAGTGCGGCGAGAGCGTGAAGCGGACCGTCCCGTCGACCTGTTGCACGCCGAACGGAGGCGAGGCTCGCTCGAGCAGACCGAGCTCGCCACCGATGGTCTCCCCGATCATGCCCGCCGCGATGCGCGCCGCGATCGTGTCGAGAAGCTCAGCGCGTCGCTTGGCGCCGTCGGCTTGCTCCGTCAGAGCCTCGTCGCTCTTGCCGCCGCTGGCACTACCGGGCTTGCGCGCCCAGTAGATCTGATTGCCGTTCTCATCCAATACCATGGTGGCGCCGCACAGCATCGTCGTCCGCTCGCCGGCGAAGCGGCCGAATCGCTCTCCTTCCAGAACCACCTCCTCGCGCCAGATATATTGGACGATGACCTGTTCGGGCAGCGCGCGGCGATCCCGCGTCAACTTGTTGGCGCGGACAATCTCGGTGACGACGAGATCCGCGTTCAGGGGGATAAAAAGCTTCGCGCGGTTGTCGTCGAGGAACCGATAGGCGCCGCCGCGCGACGCCGCAATGGCGTCGATGGGGTGAAAGACGTCAAGAGACGGACGCTCGAATACCGGCGCCGGCGTGAGGAGCTCTTTTCGGTCGGCTTCTGAGAGGATGCCGCGCTTGATGAAGCAGTCGAGCATCAGCGCGCGATAGCCTGAAGGGTCGGTCGGATTGGCGACTTGCTCGGAGCGCAGCACCGCAAGCGCATAGTCCCGGAAGGTCACGGCGCAGGGCGGCAGCAGATCGAGCGGCTGGATCGCGAGCATCTGCATGCGAGGGACCGTGTCCGCCAGCGCTCGCACATCGCTCGGCTTCTTGCTCCTGCCTTCCTTGAAGCGCTTCACTTCTCTCTCGCGATGCTTGGCGAACACGCCCTTGAGAATGTCGAACATGGTGCCGGTCAGGACCACGGACAGCGCGTGCGGCTCGAGCTTGCCCGCGAGATCCGACATCGTGTCTTGTTTCAGCGCGCTGCGCAGATATGGCGCGTTGATGGCCGCCTGGCCGAACTGCTGAGCTAGCCCGGCCAGCAAGTCGGCGGTATCGAGGTTGCCTCCGCTTTCCTTCAGGACCACCCTGCGGAACGCATTGTTCCCGAACGCCATCAAGATGGCAGTGAGGTCGCCCATGAATTCGTGAAACGCGGCGGTCTCCGCGCCGACCGATTCATAGTAATGCGGCCGCAACCCGTCCAGCACCGCGTGGCCGAACTCGTGGTTCACGATGTCGGATGAGAGGCAGGTGAATACGCGGCCCTTGTCGCCGTCGAACCAATAGAATTGCAGCGACTTGCTGGCGCGATCGTAATAGGCATTCTCGCCGTATCCGGCATGGGGCACCACGATCAGGCGATTTCCTTCGAACGCCCACGTAATCCTGCGGCCGAGGGCGGTGCCGCTTTCGAAGAAGTCGAGCGTATTTTGAATGTTGGCCCATACGCTGAGCTGGTGGTACTGAAAGAGGTCCTTCATGTCCCCCGTGAGCGGCTTACGATCCAGCGTGCAGTAGCAATTCTTGTTCCGGTCCCAGATCGCCGGAGGCGTCAGCGTGTTGCTGGTGGCATCGTAGTCAACGACGGCAAAGCGCGCGCTGGTCGGACCATCGCGAAGGCCCGGCTCCCAGGGAGTCGTGAATTTCGTGTCAATGCCGGCGCCCTCGATGGCTGCGGCGACGGCCGGGTCTTTGAAGTAGACCTGAACCGGCATGCGCAGACCGAATTCCTGCTGCGTACCAAGTCCCAAGTAGCGTCGGGCTGCGTAAAGCTCGACCCGTGTCTCGCGCTTGAGCTCTCGATCCGCCTCCGGCGCCGGAGCTTCTCCGTTCGGTTCATTTGATGTCTTCTCCTTCTTGGTATCCTTCCTAGTACCCATGCTTCGGCTCCTAGACTGCGCGGCGTTCGCTCTGGCCATGGCATTCCGCTGCCAAGCCTCTCTTGTACCGCCCGTGGTTGAGGATCGGAAGGGCCAAAGTACACCTCAAGGCGGTCCGCATCGCTGCCGCCATCGGCAGCTGGCAGATACGACCGGACCAGGGGCGTATTTCTGCTTCGTCCGCGTCATTCAGATCTGCAAAACGCGAAGCGGCGAGTTGTGGTATTGGCCGAATACCCCCAACTGCAATATAGTGAACCGGACTCCTCACGCTATTCACGTTCTTCGAGTTGCCATGCTGGAGGGGAGCGATCTCATGAAGCGCATCGTGCTCTGTGCCGACGGCACCTGGAACGTCCGCGATCAGGTGGACAAGGCGAGCAACACGCGTCGTCCCACCAACGTCACCAAAGTCGCCCGTGCCGTACGTCCGCGGGCGTCCAATGGGACCGATCAGGCCGTGTTCTATCATGAAGGAGTCGGTACGGCCGGCGGCCTCGACCGATACACCGGCGGCGCCTTCGGCGAAGGAATCGAAGCCAACATCCGCGAGCTCTATCGCTTTCTCGTTTACAACTACGAGCCGGGGGACGAGCTTTATTTCTTCGGCTTCAGGCGGGGAGCATTCACAGTCCGTACTCTGGCAGGCTTGATGAACAAGGTCGGCCTCGTTCAGAAGGACGACGATTATTATGTCCCGGAGCTCTATGCTTGCTACGAGGGCAGCAAAGGTCCGGGATCACCCGAATGGATCAAGGCGTTTCACAACATCAAGGTCCCACGTCCGTGTCCGCCGATCCGGTTCATCGGCGTGTGGGACACCGTCGGGGCGCTCGGCGCGCCCGGATTTCTCGGTCAGTTCCTCAACAAGGACAAGTACAAGTACAAGTACAAGTACAAGTACCATGATGTCGGGCTGAACCCCCATATCCGAGAACGCCTATCATGCCCTTGCCATCGACGAACGGCGCAAGCCCTTCCAGCACAAGATGGACTGGCGAACGAGGCGCTGCACTGGATTCGAGAAGGCGGAGCGTCTCGGCCTCGAGTTCGATGCCAACTACCTCCAGCACTTCACGCCGTGCTTCAACTCGCTGCTCCAGGATTCGATGACGACCACTTACAAGGCGCTGGGGCAATATGTCCGGCCGATCGGCAGGCAACCCGTGGATGGCGAAGCGTTTCACAAATCGACCATCGATCGCAGAAATCTCGCGGAATGCAATTATCATCCAGAAAATCTGGAGTATTTTATCGCAAAATAGCGGACCGGTTACTCCAGTGAAGACCACTCGTGTACCAACTGGAACACCGTGTCCCCCCTTACAGTGAGTAGGCTGCGTGACTTGTCAGCTGGAACGTTCAAGGATTATCGTTCAACGTAATCGTGACGTTCGGCTGACCCACCGATACCCCAAACGAGCGGCCGACTGAGAGCTGGTCGAGGACGGCTTCGGCAGTTCGAATGTGGTTTGTGAGGTGAATAGTATAGGCCTCATGGGGCGCCCTCGATAATACCAACCACTCTAGCGTCGATTTACTAGGATGTGGGTGCTGGATGCCATCCGCACACACGACATAGTGATCAGCCTTCACACGTTCAAACAATGACGGAGCGGCGTTGTTTTCGCTACCGTGATGAGGGAGCTTGAAGACGTCAACGTGGATCGTCGCACCCGGGGTCACCAGGCCTGAAGCCTCCAACCCAGCGATCAGATGATCGCCTCGGGCGTCCCCAGTCAGTAAAGCAGTCCGGCCGGCGTGACGCAGGTGGAGAGCTATACTAGAACCTATCTCAAAATTGCCGAGTGCTGTCGATCCGATATAAATGACGAATGATTCGGCTCACGGACGAGCAGTGGGAACGCATCCGGGATCATTTCCCGGAGGAGAATATTGGCGATGGACGTCCTGGGCGCAAACCGACTCCGACGCGTTGTGTGCTTGAAGCGGTCCTG
>Ga0306924_10004678_pt1 | contig 13392 bp, 13 predicted proteins | sample sta12Can44000111_FD_203756 | JGI IMG/M metagenome (GOLD analysis project Ga0306924, IMG submission 203756) | Lab enrichment of tropical soil microbial communities from Luquillo Experimental Forest, Puerto Rico - statanox.12C.anox.44.000.111 (v2)... | ecosystem: Environmental > Terrestrial >... | reverse complement strand
GCTGAATACCGGGGCGTCGTGAACTACTACCTCCTCGCCCAGGACGTCGCCCGGCTCACAGCACTGCGCTGGAACGCCGAGACGTCGATGCTGAAGACCCTGGCCGCCAAGCACAAGTCCACCGTCGCCACGATGGCCGCCCGCCACAAGGCCAAGGTCATCACCGGCGACGGCCCCAGGACATGCTTTGAGGCCAGCCTTAAGCGGGAGGGCAGGAAGGACCTGATAGCGCGATTCGGCGGGATCATCTTGCGGCAAGACCGGCGGGCGGTCATCCAGGACCCCGCCCCGGTCCCGGTCCATGCCCCGCGCAAGGAGCTGATCCACCGGCTCCTCAAGCGGCGGTGCGAGCTGTGCGAGCAGAGCGCGACGGTGGCAGTCCACCAGGTCGCCGGACTTAAGCAGCTCGGCGAGCCGGGGACAGGGCAGCCCGCGTGGGCAGCCCTCATGGCGCGCATGAGACGCAAGACGCTCATCGTCTGCGCGGCATGCCATGACTACATCCACGCGAACCCCGTCACGCGCGCGGCGTGAATCGCTGGAGAGCCTGGTGCGCTTAACGGCGCACGCCGGGTTCGGAGGGAGGCTGCACGGCCTGACCGTGCAGCCCACCCTGCACCTGCTGCCCCACGGGGCCATGCCGGTGCTGTTCGGCGGGATCCGGGCGCCGTCCACGCTGGGGTCGTTCCTGCGGTCGTTCACCTGGGGGAACGTGCTGCAGCTGGGCAAGGTGCACCGGCAGGTCCTGGCGGAGCTGGCCCGCCGCGCCCCCGCTGCTGCCCGGCGCGGACGTGCTGGCGTTCATCGACATCGACTCGCAGCAGAAGCGGGTCTACGGGCACGCCAGGCAGGGCGCGGCGTTCGGGCATACGAAGATCGGGGGCAAGGGCCTGCTGGTGCGCGGCCTGAACGTGCTGGCCGCCACGATCGGCACGCCGCTGGCCGCCCCGGTGATCGCCGCCACCCGGCTGCGCGGCGGGAACGCTCATTCCGCCCGCGGCGCCGCCTCCATGGTCACCGAGGCGGCCGGTACCGCCCGGGCGGACGGGTGCGCCGGCACGCTGGTGGTGCGGATGGACTCGGCGTTCTACGGCTCTGCGGCCGTCTGGGCGGCCCGCCAGGCTGGAGCGCGCTTTTCGGTCACCGGGCGTATCGACCCGAAGATCCGCGCCGCGATCGCCGCCATCGGCGAGGACGCCTGAATCCCGATCCGCTACCCCCGGGCCATCTGGGATGACCAGCTGGGCCGCTGGGTCTCCGACGCCCAGATCGCCGAAGTGCAATACACCGCGTTCACCCGGAAGAAGGGGCAGGCCATCACCGCCCGGCTCATCGTCCGCCGGGTCAAGGACCTCAACCGCAACGCCGCGCCCGGCCAGGGCGAGCTGTTCACCGCCTGGCGGCACCACGCCGTCTTCACCGACTCGCCGTTCACCGTGGTCCAGGCCGAAGAACAGCACCGCGGCTACGCTCAGGCTGAGCAGGTCTTCGCCGACTGGACTGACGGCCCGCTCGCCCACCTGCCCTCCGGCTCGTTCCCCGCCAACGCCGCCTGGCTCGCCCTCGCCGCCATCAGCTGCAACCTGCTGCGCGCCGCCGGGGCCCTGGCCAGCCTCACCTACGCCAAGGCCAGAGGCGCCACGATCCGCCGCGACCTCATCAACGTCGCCGCGCGCACCGCCCGGCACGGCCGCGGCCACCTCACCGTGCACCTCCCCGAAGGCTGGCACCGCGAGCACGAGTGGATGAACCTGTTCGAAGCCGCCTGCGGACCGCCCGCAGCAGCGGCCTGACCAGCCCGGAACCGGTCACCGCACCCCGCCGCCCAACGGCCCGCCAACCCAGCCACCCGACCAGGACCACGGACAAGCCGCAGGAAAGCGAGCGGCGAGAACGCCATGCCCTGGCCACTGGCACTAACACCAGAACGGCATCACCAGTAGCGAGCCCTATCAGACGGTGGATCGGGGCTTAGTCGTCCTGCATGGCCGAAGACGCTCGTAGCCTCGCAAGAGCCATAATCGACAGGTTATGATCAGCCAATGGAAGCTCCAACTACCCGTATACCAGAGTTTGCCCATTATTATGGTTACCCTGTCTGGAATGAAGAGTTTGCCGATTGGGTAAAATCCCTGCTTCTCTTCTTCGATGGAATTGCTCTAACGCTACCGGAAACGGAAATGGAGCAGCTAATAGAATTCGATCCCGTGTTGGCACAACCGCTTTGCCGAGCAAGGTCTTCTACACAACTTTCCTCTAGTTGATTTGGATGTGAAGCTTTCGCCTGCCGACCCATGGAGCGAGGGATGGAAGGAATTTACCGAGCGTTATAACCAGGGCAAGCAAAGGTTCGGCGACGTTCCTTCTCATCCGCGCCTGTTTGCAGTTGCTATAGCGGCCCTTTTAAAGCTGTATCCCGAGGCGTCACTGAGTTTGCTATCCAGCCTGTTATCGATGACGAAGATGCCGCTTCTTATGTTGCAGCGGTACTTGGTTCCCACGATAATGGTCGCGCTAAGATAATAACAGATGATCTTAGGCACGTCGGGATCGATTTGCAAGCGGTCGCCCTTGATGAAGTCCTTGACTTTCGCCGCCAGCACGGTGCTGAGTACCGCGCGTACTCACGGGACGTTCGCCGGTTCGTTCTTGAACTGTCGTTGCTATCAGAGGTCGGTAAAGCATCTGCCCTCGCAGACCGTCGTGCCGAACTTGATGATCGGGCGGAAGAGCTGAGAAGAGTAGCGCGCAGTGCATTCAAGCGCCAGGCCGTCAGCTTCGGTTTCGGTCTCGCAGGCGCTGCATGGACTCTGGTTCATGGCGACCCATGGGGAGGCATTTTCGCGGCTGGCGCCGCAGCGGGAGGGCTAACGAGGGCGGACCCAGAGCCGATCGGGGCTGCCTATACCTACATCCTCAGGGCGAAAACCGAGCTAACGCGCTGATCTCGGTCTGACAGTGGCCCGCCTAATGAGCGAAGTAAGCGATAACGGGTATCACCGCGGCAACCATGGACACGACACTAACCCAGAAACCGCACACACCAAGCCTGCCGTCTTCGACAGTCACTTTTATTTCCTGGCGTTGCCGAGTCGGCTGGTAATTCAGCGCAACGCTACCTGCTGGCTTAGGGCGTCCTACTGGTTTCACTTCTCTCTGTGGGAGTTGGAGCCTAGCGCGGAATTTCTTCCATCGATGGCTGGCAACCTTGCCGCGGCCGAACAGTAAGCCATATGCCCAATTTCCGCAAGCCAGCCCATTAGTTCTTACCACCTTGCACGGTACGGGGAGGGTGAAACCTAGGAGTATGGCTAGCGGGATTAGCGCCCATCCAATTAGCTCCCACCCGGTCAATATATTCCAGTGCCTCATCTGATCTATCCCGACAACTACCAACAGGGCGACTGTCAGGAAGAGGATCACCGACAGAGCTCTCATGGTTGCCAGAGTGGATTTGGACTTAGATTTAGCCATCTAACTAGCCTCCCCTTGGCTGTGCCCACCCTAAGTATCCGCCGTGTGACACTCTCGTCAAGCCCCGGCGCAGTCAGAGCAGCTCGGCCTGGGCTTCGAAGAGATGGCATAAGCTACTGGCGACGTGTCTGGCGATGCTGGCTCCTTGCTTCGCCGGGTAAACTGAATGCACGTAGCTCAGAGCGCGGGAGGATCGATGCCCTGGAGCATGGTGGGACTGCTTGCCGCAGTCGGTGCCACCATGTACGCGCTCGTGCCGTTCGCCCACGGTTATCTCGTCTGGCTCACGCTTGCCGTTGCCGCCGCCGCTACTTTCCTAGCTGCCGCCGCTGCTGGCCTAGCTGCCTCTCCGGTCAGCGTTGCCTCTCCGGCCATCGCGCCTATAAAAAAAATCCGTCGTTAATACTCTAAAAGACTGGAAGGCCCAGCGACTGGCCAGCGTCGCCCATGACAGCAGCGCTGGCCAGGAGCTGGCCGACCCGGACGCCGTACCACGGCACACCATGTTGCTTGACCCATAGACGGCTTCTACGACGGCTGTGACGGCCCTGTAGTCCAGCCAGTGAGCGGACGATGGCCGGTGTCGTGCGGTGGCTCGTAGAACACCGTTGCTCTGAGCTGGTCATGGCAGGCGTTGCACATCACTCGCACATGTCCCATGCCCCGGCCGCGCTCGGCCGCCTCACGAGCTGGCGCGCAGATGCACGGCGTCCAGCTCACCTGACACTTGCCCGGCCACAGCCTGTGTCCGAACGGGCAGCACTCGGGCTTGTTCTCGAACAGGGAAGCGGACACCGTCCAAGATCATCCCCGGCACCCGGAGGACCAAACTGAAGCCACGCCGTAGGCGGCCAGCTCGACGGCGGCGACCTAGACGACGACCTGGCTGGCAACGGCGAACGAGCCCTGATAAGGGCTGCCCTTGAGAAGGGCTAGCCCCTACGTCCGGGCTAAGGTCCGGCTGGGCGGCTTGCCATTCGGCGTAAACCTGTGCGGCACTAACCAGGTTGAACTCTAGTGCATATGGCTGCAAGGGTTCGATGCACAGGCCAGTTACGGCGAGGCTGCTTGACCACGCCGCGGCCAGGTGTAACCCCGTTCACGATGACCACGGGACTAACCAACAGACCCGCTGCGGCGGGTCAACGTTTAGGACTTCCCCTGGCCGGTCTTCGCCTGCGGCTCGGTTCGGTCCGGCGTAGGGCGAGGAATGCCGCGATGGCAGCCGCGATCGCGGCGAATCCTGACATACCGGTGCCAGCGGCAGCGATGTCGGTCCATCCTGATCCGTCCCCGGAATTTGGGGCTACTGCGATGACGGTGACTGTGGGGGCAGGTTGGGCCGAGTTGTTCGTTTGCGCTATTGCCGGTGTAACCCCCGTGGAGGTCGATTGGGGACCGGCCATTGCCTCTGAGGATGCGCTAGTCCGCGCAGTAACAGTGACCGTCGTGGTCACAGTTGCCGTGGCGCTCGGGACGACCGTGGTGCCCGCGGTTGACGTCGCGATTCCTGTAGTCACCGACGGTGCTATCAACGCCGGTGGAGGCGTTGACGTCGCGTTTCCTGCAGTCGCCGTCGGTGAAAGCACCGCCGGGATCGTTGGTTAGGCGCCTGGTGAGGTTGCCAGGTGATCAGTCAGCGCCAGCAACAGGCCAAATGTCACAGTAAGAACGCCAGCTAGCACACCCAGCCAGCGAGCTGTCGTCGTTGTCCGCCGACCTCCGTGCAACCCGTCTGGAGGCCCCTCCCCTGGCGTGACCATACGAACAAAACTATGCCCTGCTAACGCGCGATGGAAGGGCCCGCGTTTCCTCATTGTGATGGCAAGATCACAGAATACAGAAGGACGGTGCGCCCCGGTATTCCCGGCGCCTGGCCTCCCGGTCGGCAGGGTCATACTCCAGCCTGGTGGGCTTGCGGTAGTAGGCATTCATACGGCTGGAATCGGACACTCAGGCTGCCCTCCTGTACTTGCGCTGCTGCCTGGCGGCCTCTTCATAGGCCAGGACACGGCATTCAAGCGATGACGACCGGGGGTCACTGACCTTAGTCGTGAAGGTCAGCCCGAGAACGTCCGAGAATACGGTTTTCATACCCCTATTCACCTGGGGCTTTGGCCGTCCAATACGCCGCCCTGGTGTGATGGGCTCAACCGGCGTCTTAAGCGCCCTCAGGGCGCGCTCCTTCGGGCGGACACAGCAAGGGGATCGGCAAAGTCCTGGCTGGCAGTGATCCTGCTGATTTGCGACACGCCGATGTGAGCCGGTAGCGGCGCGGGCACGGCCCCGCAAGTGATCATGGCGGTTCCTGCACCTGCGCGATCACTGCCGAGGGGCCATGCCCGCTGCGCCATCATCCCTGACCGACCCCCGCGATTGGCCAGTTGCTGGCCGCCGCACAGATCCTGGACGGGGAGGATGCGCGGCTGCTGGCGGTGCTGGCCGCGGTTCCCGACCCGCGGGCACGGCGCGGGGTGCGCCATCGGCTGGCGGTGATCTTGGGTCTGGCGGTGTGCGCGGTGCTGGCCGGGGCCCGGTCGTTCACCGCGATCGCGGAGTGGGCCGCTGATGCTGATCAGGCCACCCGGGATGCGCTCGGGGTCACCGGCGTGGTGCCGTGCGAGTCGACATTCCGGCGGACCCTGCAGAACCTGGACGCTGACGCACTGGATGACGCGGCCGGTGCCTGGGCCCAGCAGCGCACCACCCCGGCGCCGGGCGGGCGGCGGGTGATCGCGGTCGACGGCAAGACGCTGCGCGGGTCCGGCGCAGGCGGGGAGCCTGCCCGGCATCTGCTGGCCGCCCTCGATCACGTCCGCGGCGTGGTCCTGGGGCAGGTCGATGTTGCGGCGAAGACGAATGAGATCCCGATGTTCGCCGTCCTGCTGGACCGTATCGGCCTGGCCGGGGCGGTGGTCACCGCGGACGCCCTGCACGCCCAGCGCGCCCACGCCGGGTACCTGGCCGGCCGGCGCGGCGCGCACTACCTGATCACGGTCAAGGGCAACCAGCCGGGCCTGCACGCCCAGCTCGCCGCCCTGCCCTGGCGCCAGGTCCCCGCCGCCCACCGCACCCGGGAGCAACGACACGGCCGCGCCGAACGGCGCACCCTGAAGGTCACCGCCGTGGCCGCCGGGCTGGCCTTCCCGCACGCCGCCCAGGCCATCCAGATCGTCCGCCGACGACGGCTGCTGACCGGGAAGAAGTGGTCCACCGAGACGGTCTGCGCGGTCACCTCGCTGGCCGCGACCCAGGCCAGACCCGCCGAGCTCGCCGCCATCGTGCGCGGCCACTGGTTAATCGAGGACCGGCTGCACTGGGTCCGCGACATGGACTGGGATGAGGACCGCTCCCAGGTCCGCACCGGCAACGGCCCCCGCGTGATGGCCAGCCTGCGGAACCTGGTCATCACCATCTTGCGGCTGACCGGGGAAACCAGCATCGCCGCCGCCCTGCGCTACCACGCGCGCCGGCCGGGCCGGCCGCTGCAGACGATCATGCGGTGCTCGTGACCGACTTGGCCGGCGCTGGCTTAACCCGGTGGCCTCCGGCCTGCCGCCGGGCATAGCCGTAGCCCGGCGCCGCCGGACCGGACATGCGTCAGTTTGATCTGACAGCCCCGAGCTTGTCAGTTCAGCCGAGTCTGGCCCGGGACATGCTTGACAGATGCTCTAGGAAACCTGGGTAGTCCCGGCCTTGCGGGGCCGGCGGGCCTTGATGCTGCGGACCGCCTGGGTGGTGGTCCGCCGGCTGTGGTGCGCGCGTCGTCGCCGTCCAGGTCGATGGCGATGGTGTGCTCGGCGACGTGCACAGCGACGGCGCGCTCGGCGTGGATGCGGCCGAGGGCACTCCCTCCCGGCCAGGCCGTGCCGGTCCCCGTGGTTCGGGACTCAGGCTGGGCGATCCGGGCGGGGTGCCTCAGGGGGGCGTCTCCTGGGGCGGAAGCCGGGCGGGCCGGACGCGGGGGCCGGTGAGCGGTTCGGGGTGCTGGCCGGCGATGTCGGCGGTCCGGGCGAGCACTTTGGCCAGGAGGTCCAGCAGCTGGGTGCGCTCGTCCGGGGTGAGGGCGGACAGGATGCTCCGCTCGTGGGTGCGGATGCCGGGGAGCAGCTGGTCGGCGGTGGCCCGGCCGGCCGGGGTGATCTCGATCAGGACGCTGCGCCGGTCGTCGGGGTTGGGGATGCGGCGGATCCAGCCCCGGTGTTCCAGGAGGTCGAGCGTGGCGGTCATGGTGGCGGAGGCGACGAGGGCCCGGTCACCGACCTGCGAGGGCGTGAGCGGTTCTCGGGCCCCGTCGATGACGGCCAGTGCCGTCGCGGCGGGCTGCGGCACGTCGAAGGTCAGCCGGATGCGCCGGTCCAGCTCGCCGAGCAGGGCCTGGCCGGTGCGGACCAAGGAGGCGTAGGCCTCGGTGCAGGTGGGGTCGCCGCCGGGGTACTCCTCCTGGAAGTCGGCGTCCACCCGGACCAGGCCGAGAGAGGCTGGGGAGGGCCGGCGGCCCTTGGCTTTCGTGATGGGTGTGCCTCCGTTCCGTGTCTGCGTGGACGGTCTTTCCCAGGCGGGACCGGCCGCGCTGAGGGACTCAGGCCGCTTGGCAGACGGCGGGGACCGTGCCCGGACACGGCAAGGCGGCGTCGGCGAGCCCGGCCCGGGCGGGGCCGAAGATGCCGCTGACTTGCGCCCGGGCCCAGCGCATCCGGATGACGGCGGTCTCGGGGTCGTCGCCGTAGGCCTGGGCGACCCGGGCCGCGCAGCCGCGGGCGCCGAAGGCCCGGATGGCCGCGGTGATCGCCTGGCGGACCTGGGCCGCGCTGGGCTGGTCGGACCGTTGCAGCGCCGAGGCGAACAGCGCGTCGGCCCGGGCGGCGCCGATGCTGAGGTGGTAGGTCGCTGGCTGCATCGTGGGCCTCCTTGACGCGTCTGCGTCGCTAGTCCTCGAACGGTGATTCCATAGCGGTGTCGACGAGCACTTGCTGGAGCGGGCGGGGCAGGTCGGCGTTCCAGACCAGGGCCGCCGTGGCGGTCAGCGGATGGGCCTGGATGCGGACCGGGACCATGTCGTAGGTGCAGGCCGGCCGGTCCGGCCCGGCCGGCGCGGACCCGGCCCCGATCGGGCGGCGGGGCCGGTCAGCACCGCGGTGGGGCGGCTGCTGGCCGCGGCGAAGGCCAGGGTCATCGGCAGCGAGCTCCGGAACGGCGGATCGGTGAACTCCAGCCGCGGGTGGCTGGCCCGCAGGACCTCCAGCCAGGCATCGTAGATCCCGGGGCTGCTGCGCCGCGGCCCGTGCACGATGTCCATCTGGGCCAGCTCGTCCAGGCCGATGACCCCGCCGGGCGCGGCCGGGTGCGCGCAGGGGATCCACGCCACCGGTTCGAACTTGCCTAGGCTCATCACCTCCAGCGCGGGGGGAACGGCCTCACCCGCCGGGGTCAGCCAGCCCAGGCCCGCGTCGGCGCGCCGCTGGCCGATCGCGGAGAACTCCGCGTCCAGCGGCGTTTCCAGCCAGGCCAGGTCGACGCCGGCCCCGGCGGCGGCCGACCGCAGCCGCGAGGCGGTCTGCACCGTCAGCGTCTCGGGCAGGTACGGCGGCACCACGAACCGCAGCCGGGGCCGCCCGATCCCGGCCGCCTGCCGGGTCCGGCACACGCCGTGATCGATCAGCGACAAGACGGCCCGGGACTGCTCCAGCAGCACCGTGCCCGCCTCGGTCAGCCGCACCCCGTCGCGGAGGCGGCGCAGCAGCGGGGTGCCCACCATCTCCTCCAGCCGCCGGATCTGCTGGCTCAGCGTCGGCTGGGCGATGTACATCTGCTCGGCGGCGTGCGTGAAGGTGCCCGCGTCGGCCACGGCCACGAAGTAGCGCAGGTGCCGCAGCTCCACCCCCTGCGGCACGGCGCAGCCCGGACCGGACAGCAGCGATCCGGCCGGGGCCTGCTCGATCTCGGTGACGCTCATGATCTCCCCTCCCCGGAGCCGGGGCTGGCTGCCCACACCGGCAGGGTAAGACCAGGTTTGTCTCCGAGTCAAGATGTTTGTCTCGGAAATATATATCTCATGGTCGAACTAAAATGAGCGGCTGCTGGCCCGGAACGGGCGGCCCCCGGAGACGGCCAGGCCGGACGACGCACCGGCGTCTTCCGCGGCGCCGGCCCGGCACGCGCCAGCACCTCCCGGACCAGCCGCCGGCGCACCCGTACCTACGGGACCGCGCGCGCACCGACAGGCCCCCACGCCAGCTCGCGCCAGTACACCAGCTCTTCCCGGTGCCTACTCCCACCTGATGCCTGATGGCCGCCAAACGATCACGCAGTACTAACGATGACTTTGCCGGGGCCCTGGGGTAAGAGCCCTGCCGGATACGGCCCTGGCTGAGATGGAGCTGACCGCGGACGCCCTTGTGGCCAGCTCCCCGCCTATCACCCCTGAGCAGGTACCTGCTCTGGTAGCCCTGCTGTCCCGTGGACAATCCTCTGATAGGCCGGGGCCTTCCCCGGCAGCAGCCGGAGATCGGGGAAAAGCAGCCGGATCACATCCCTCCGTGCCGCTACCGGCATAGCGTCCCAGCGGGCCTGTATGTCGGCCCCGGGGGTGGCCAGCTCCCTGAGCGGAATCGGTACCGTAAGCTCCTCGGCCCGCTTCTCGGCGGCCTCTATGAGCGGCAGCAGCTTAGCCTCCCGGAGGCTGAACGCACGGGCCGAAATGTCCGCGGTGGCCCACTCGTCCAGCTCTGCGCGGAGCCGGGCGGCCTCGGCCCTGGCCCGGACGATACGCTTGTCACTCCCGCTTACCAGGTGCTTGTAGAAATCCGGCTCGGACAGCTTCTTCCTGACGGCCAGGACTATGAAGGCGTCGGCATCTTCCATCACCACGGAAACGCAATGCCCGCTGCCTGAGCAGCGGTACTTACTGGTGACCATCCTCTTCCGCGGCGTGTCGGCCTCCGTGGCCGACCCGCATTCATCGCACGTCATCAGGTAGGACAGCAGGTACTTAGACCTTCCCGGCCTGGTGGTCTTCCGGCCGGGGGACGTGAGAAGGTGCTGGGCGGCCCAGAACACATCCTCGAACTCGGGATCATCACTGACCGGGGGCCACCGGGCGTCGATCAGCTCCCCGTCGACTCGGACCTTCCCGATGTAGGCGACGTTGGTGGCGATGCGGAAGACCTGCCGGCGGTACCAGATGCCGCCGCCGGGGCCCGGTATCCCCCGGCGGTTAAGGTCGGCAGTGGTGACGGAGACGGCCTCCCCGGCTGCCGACCTGGTGATGATCTCGGCGCACACGGGGGCGTGCCCGTCACGCTCCTGGCCTAGCAGGGCCCCCGACTGGGGATGGTGAATCCTCTGGTATCCGTAGTTGCAGATCCCGTGAGGCAGTCCCGCCTCCCGGTTCGCCCGTAGTGCCCGGACTACATTGTCGTGGATCTTCTCGGAATCGTCCTCAGCGTCGATGCCTTCCTCGACCAGCGTCTTACGGTCGCGGCGGATGGTCATGTCATACGTGCGCCCGTGGTTGGTGACATGGATGAGAACTTCCCGGTCCCGGCACAGGTCGATGAAGTCGATCCAGTCTCCGGCCTTACGGCTGCCCCTGGTCGTCTCCCACAGGTAGATGATGTCCAGGTTCCCGGCCTCCACGTCCTCGATAAGACGCTGCCACTCCTCCCGCTCTTTCCTGGCGAACCGGGAGGCCGACTCCTCATCCTAGCGTGGACAGGCAGACCCCGGGCCGCCCCGCCGTCATGGCCGCCGCCTCGGCCATGAACGCGGCGGTGCCCTCGCGCACCGCGGACACCACCTGGAGGCCCCGGTGCCTGGCCGCCTCCATGAAGTCGATGACGGACTCGCCGGGGTAACCGAACACGTGCCGCGCGCCGGCCGCGTGCAGGTACCCGGCCAGCAGGGCGGCCGTGGACCCTTGGGCTCTGCCGGCTTCTTCTTTTCCGGGGGGACCCATCCCCCGGACCCCCCTTGGGGAGAGACGACCCCCCCGAGCCCCCCGGGTCGAGTTGGGATGGATGCGCCATCGCACCATTGTCCCCGGGCCGGCGCCGGTTTTGCGGCGCGGACGGGCGTGTCTGCACCGGATCCGGCACCCACGGTGAGATCATCACTGCGTATGGGAGCAGTCTTGTTGCTGGCCGGACTGCTGCTCGGGATCGTCATCGGGGCAGCGATCGGATACCTGTTCGCCCGCGGACGGCTCGCCGCCGCCGACGAGCGGGCCCGGGCCGCCGAGGACAGGGCCAGGATGATCGAGCGCGGCGCGGCCGAGCGGGCCGCGCTCGTGGACGGTCAGCTGGCCGAGCGGTTCCAGGCACTGTCCGCTCAGGCGCTGGACGCGAGCACCGCGCGGTTCCTCGAGGTCGCCGAGGGGCGGCTGCGGGCGGCCAACGCGACCGCGGCGGGCGAGCTCGAGCTCCGCCGGGCGGCGGTCGAGCACCTGGTCGAGCCGCTGCTGGCGACCCTGACCCGGGTCGAGGAGCAGCTACGGGAGTCCGATGCGGCGCGCACCCGGTCGCACGCCGCGCTGGCCGAGCAGGTCCGGTTCGTCCAGCAGAGTTCGGAGCAGCTGCGGGCGCAGACGCAGGCGCTGGTCACCGCGCTGCGGCGGCCGGAGGCCCGGGGCCGCTGGGGTGAGCTGCAGCTGCGCCGGGTGGTCGAGCTGGCCGGGATGGCCCCCCGCTGCGACTTCGACGAGCAGGCCACCGTGGCCACGCCTGACGGCACGGTCCGGCCCGACCTGGTGGTCCGGCTGGCGGGCGGCAAGAACATCGTGGTGGACTCCAAGGTCTCGCTGGCCGCGTACCTGGAGGCGGCCGAGACCGGCGACGACGGTGTGCGTTCGGCCCGGCTGGACGCGCACGCCAGGCACCTGCGGGACCACGTGGACCGGCTGGCGGGCAAGGCCTACTGGGCCGCGCTGAGCCCGTCGCCCGAGTTCGTGGTCCTGTTCATCCCGGGCGAGGCCTTCCTGGCCCCGGCGCTGGAACGCGACCCGGGCCTGCTGGAGTACGCGATCGGCCGGAAGGTGCACATCGCCACCCCCACCACGCTGGTCACCATGCTGCGCACCGCGCAGTACGCCTGGCAGCAGGCGGCGCTGGCCGAGAACGCCCGTGCCGTGTTCGACCTCGGCCGGCAGCTCTACGACCGGATCGCGGGGTTCGGCGGCCACATGGACAAGGTGGGCCGTGCGCTGGCCAAGGCGGTGTCGACGTATAACCAGGCGGTCGGCTCGCTGGAGAGCAGGGTCCTGCCCAGCGCACGCAAGCTCAGCGAGCTCGGCGTGGTCGACGGGGAACTCACCGCGCCCGCCGCGGTGGAAGAGGCGCCCCGGGCGCTGTCGGCTGCTGAACTGGTGGCCTACCCGGAGCTGGATTCGGCCGACATGGACGGGGCCCCGATCGACCCGGCTGAGGTCAGCCTGGTGCGTGCCGTTCGATGATGCAGACGCGGGCCCCGGGCCGGAAAACAGGGACGCAGGGGCCGTCACCGCGTCCGCGTTCGGGATCCATCACGCTGACCGGGCGCGGCGGGGCCGTCGCGCTGTTCGCGGCGTGCTTCTGCGGTCTGCTGATCGCGGCCTGGACCGGCTGGGACCTGCTCGCCGACGTGATCTTCGTCATGACCTGCGGCCTGGTCGCCTGCTACACGCGAGCCAGCGGGCTGCGCGGGGTGGTGGTCTGCCCGCCGCTGGCCTTCTTCACCGGGAGCGTGCTGGCCCAGCTGCTCACCGCGCCGGACGTGTTCTCGGTCGTGATCGGGATCCTGATCACGCTGGGCAGCTCAGCGCTCTGGCTGTTCACCGGCACGGGGCTCACCGCGCTGATCGCGCTCGGCCGCGGCTGGCGGCCTGACATACCGAGGCTTGGACAGTGGCTCCGGCGGCGCTAGCCGTTCCGGCCAGGGCCGGCC
>Ga0306924_10004676_pt1 | contig 13393 bp, 12 predicted proteins | sample sta12Can44000111_FD_203756 | JGI IMG/M metagenome (GOLD analysis project Ga0306924, IMG submission 203756) | Lab enrichment of tropical soil microbial communities from Luquillo Experimental Forest, Puerto Rico - statanox.12C.anox.44.000.111 (v2)... | ecosystem: Environmental > Terrestrial >... | reverse complement strand
GCGGCTTTGCCCGCTGCGCCGCGTCCACCCCGAACAGCGTGTCCCACACCATCCACGCGTGATTAGCCGTCACCGCGGCGGTGGTGACGATCGGGTCCAGCACAGTGAGGTTGGCCTGCGGCACGAAGCGCAGCACACGTGCATTGGCGGATTGCCCGATTGCAAAGCGAGGCAGCAACGCCGCCACACTCCCCACCAGACCGGCCCCCAGGACCGATCGCCTCTTCATGATGTGCCTCCTGCTGATCGATTGCCTAGAACATGTCGGCCCGCGGAATCTGCCGCAAGACGGCACCGGTCGACCATGCCCGGCCCTGCCGCCATCACCATATATCCCTGCTCTACCCGATCTCGTCATTGCTCGTTCGCCTGGGCAAGGTCTGGTCAGGGGCATGGGCCGCCGTCACCGTGAACACCAGCGAATGGCTGCAGTGGGTCCGAGAGCCGTCCTCCGAACCGGGTATCAAGCGTCCTATTTTTCCCCCTAGTTGGAGAACCGGATGAGCGATCCGTACGACCTGCGACGCTTTGTCGAGGCCCAGAACCCGGTTTACGCCAAGGTCTGTTCGGAACTGCGCGAGGGCCGAAAAAGAAGCCACTGGATGTGGTTTGTCTTCCCACAAATCGTGGGTCTAGGCTCCAGCCCGTTGGCCCGAAAATTCGCGATTTCTTCTTTGGCGGAATCCGCCGCCTATTTGGTGCACCCGATCCTCGGCCCCCGGCTGGCGGAATGCACGAAGCTGGTCAATCTGGTCGAGGGACGCTCGGTCGCGGAAATCTTTGGCCATCCCGATGATCTAAAGTTCAGATCCTCGATGACGCTGTTCGCTCGCGCGACGCAGGACGATCAGGTCTTCGTCGCCGCCCTGCAAAAGTATTTCCAGGGCGAGCCCGATCCCGCGACATTGCTCCGCCTGCAGTCTCTCGAGAGGTAGGGGAGCGATGCGAGGGCATTTGCTGCGGATCAAACGGGTCTACGATCCTCCTGACGACGACGACGGCACACGTATTCTGGTTGATCGCCTTTGGCCTCGCGGCGTGGCGCGAGAGCGCGCGCAAATCGGGTTGTGGCTTAAGGACATCGCGCCGAGCAACACATTGCGCCGGCTCTTCCATGGCGACCCGGCGGGGTGGGACGAGTTCAAGACCGCCTATTATGCCGAACTGGCGCAGCCGGCAGCACAGCAGGCCGTCGGCGAACTGCGCAAGCGTATGACCGAAGGACCGGTCACCCTGCTCTTTGCGGCACGGAACGAGACCCGCAACAACGCAGTCGCGCTGAAGGAATGGCTTGAGCAAAAAGGCGCGTCAACCGGCTGCTAACGAGACCGCAGCTGGCCTATCATCGTGGCGCACGGGAAAGGGAGGAAAGCGATGGAGAAAAGATTTGGCGTGGTGTCCGCGGACGGACATTGCCGGCTGATGCACCTGCCCTTTGATTTGTGGACGCAACGTCTGCCCAGAAAACTCCAGGACGCCGCTCCTAGAGTTGTGCGGGGGCCGGATGGCGTCCGGCAATGGGTCGTTGAGGGCCGCCCGTGGAGCGGCGTGGGCTGGGCCGGTGTGGGCCGCGGGCCGGTCAATTGCTACACGCGGGCGGGCCTGGCAGAGGAACCCGAGCCCGGCATCTTTCGCGCCGCAAACGCCCGGTATCGTTGCGAGGACATGGACCGGGACGGGGTGGATGCGGAGCTCGTCAACGGTCCCTACGAGCAGATCTCAGCGATCAAGGATCCGGCGCTGCGCGCGGCCTGCGTGCGCGCCGTCAACGACTGGGCCCGCGAGCTCTACGCGGATTCGAATGGCCGGTTCATCATGCTTCTCCCGCTACCCTGCCGGACCGTCGACGAGGCTGTCGCGGAGCTGCTGCGGGTGGCGGAGTTCGGCCTGCCGACAGGGGTCATCTTCGATTGGGTTGGCGCTCCCGAACCGGTCCTGCACCAGATGTGGGAGCCGCTCTGGGCGGCAGCCGCCGAGACACGCCTGCCGATCAACTTGCATGCCAATCCCAGCGGCGGGTCGCGACAGTTGGGGGTAGGAGTCGAGGGCCTCGAACCGCGCAACCAGTCTCTGATGAGGGTCGCCAACTTCCCGATGGGAGCGATGGCCGAATTGATGAGCGCCGTCGTCTTCTCAGGCATTTGCGATCGCCATCCTGGGGTGCGTTTCGTGCTGGAAGAAGCCGGGGTCGGCTGGGTGCCGTTCCTGTTCTGGCGCTTCGACCGCGAATACGATTTCGGCGGGCCGTCCACCCGCGTCTTCAAGCCCGACATCCCGCTCTCCGACAAGCCGAGCGAGTTCGTGAGGCGCCAAGTCTTTTTCACGTTCGAGGTGGAGGAAGAGGGCGGCTTCCGGCGCGTGCCCGAGATCGGGTTACGCAATTTCCTGTGGGCCAGCGACTTCCCGGGTCTCGACAGCCCTTGGCCGCATTCGAAGGCAGAGGGACATGCCCCGGCGGAGGCGGCTCTTGGGAAGAACGCACTCGACCAGCTGATCTTCGAAAACGCGGTGAGCCTCTACAACATCCCGGTGACGCTGCCGCGACAGCAGGCCGGCGTAGTGTAAGGCATGCTTCGGGCCGGTACGCGCGCTGCGATCTCCCTCGGCGCAACGCGCGCCACCGAGGCGCCCGATCTGAAGAAGCTTACTTTTGCGTCAAGTGAACGGCCTCGAAAGAGCCACCCGAAAATCGCCGCAATCTCGAGATAGCCTATGTTCTTTCGGACCGACACCGGACAGATTTCTCATAAATTCATCGATTTGTTCCAAAGCAGCAAAACAGTCAAGATCAGCTAAATATTTTGCTGTTATTGCGGGCCGCGATCGCCGTCGCGCCAGCAATTCTGCGGCCATTTTTGCCGCCTGGCTGTTTTTTTGCTGCGAATAACAGCGATATCAGCCAGAATTGGCCTGCCGGATACGGCCGGAGGTCATGTCGCGGATGCTCGCGCCCGCGCTCGGCTGAGGTGGCGTGTGGCTGGGGCGGGCAGGGTCAGGCGAAAAACGGTGCCGGTGCCGGTGCTCGAGGCGAGGCTCAGCTCGCCGCCATGGGCCCGCACCAGTTCGCGGGCGATCGCGAGCCCCAGACCGCTGCCGCCCGGGCGGGCCGAGCCGAAGAACGGGCGGAACAGGTTCTCGCGCGCCTTGGGCGGCAACCCATGGCCGTCATCGGCGACCTCGATGGCGATATCCGCCGCCTCATGCCCGGCGGAAAAGCGCAGCCGGTGCGCCCCGGCTTCGACCGCATTGCGGGCGAGGTTGAGAAACACCCGGTAGAGCTGGTCGCGGTCGGCCTCGACCATCAGGTCGGGCGGGATTGCATCCTCGATTGCCAGATCGCCGTCGGACAGGGCGAGGCCCGGGCCGATCTCGTCGATCAGCGGCGCCAACGAAAAGCGGCTGCGCGCCAAAGGCGGCGTGTCCTCGCGCGAAAAATCGAGCGTGCGGGTGCACAGCGCAATCGCCCGGTCGATCGCATCGAGGAGGCGCGGCGCGACCCGGCGCACCTCCGGCGCGGCGCTGGCCGTCAGGCCGTCCGTCACCAGTCGCGCCGTCGCCAGGATATTGCGCAGATCGTGATTGATCTTGGTCACCGCCGTGCCGAGCGCGGCGAGCCGGGCACGCTGACCGAGCGCTTGGCGGACCGTGCTTTGCAGCACCGCCAACTCGCCTTCCGCAACTCCGATCTCGTCTCGCCGGCGTCCCGCCGCAATAACGCGGGCGGCATCCTCGGGATCCTCGCGGAACTCGACCATGCTGGCGGTGATCCGTCGCATCGGCCGCACCAGCAGCCATTGCAGGCTCAGATAGACGAGCGTCGCGGTCACCAGCGACAGCACAAGCGAAAGTTCGAGGATGCGAATGCCGAAATCCCACAGCTCCTCCCGCAATGGCGCCTCGTCGAGCAGCACCTCGGCGGTATCGGCATTGTTCGCGCCAGCGGGACCGAGCACCCGGAGGATGCGGTTGCCGTCGCCGGACAGGGTCCGGAACGAGCCGCGGATCGCCAGCCAGACATTCGGATGCGTCAGGTCGATCGTGAAATCCGGACGCGGCGGATCGGCGCGCTCGAGCCGCAGCGCCGATCCATCGGCGCGGTGGAGAGCCACACCCTGGGCTCCGACGCGGGCGAGAAGCTGGTCAACGAGGCCCTGCTCGAGGCGGCGGGTCGGGCTCGCGTCGAGCGCTAGGATCGCGATATATCCGGCCGCGAGGCGGTTCTCGAAATAAGTCATTCGATAGCGCGCGACGGAGGGCACAAAGATCAGCACCTCGCCGACCATCACGAAAAAGACGGTGAGGATCAGAAGACGGGCGGAGAGGCTCTTCAACGGCACAAGCGATCCCGAGTTAAGCTGTCGCCATGCTTGCGCTCCTGTCAGCCGAAGCGCGCCAGAAGGCGCACGAGCCGCCGGGTGCGCTCCGAGAACAGGGTCGGCGTATAATAGCACCCGGCTGCCCGCTTGCTCGCCTCGCCGCGCGTCGGATAGGGCACGATCAGATTGGCGAACGCGCCGATCCTGAGCTTCTGCGAAATCGCCAACGTCCAGGGCAGGATCAGGTCACCGGCCCCGGCGCCGAGGATCGAAGCGCCGCGGACGCGGCCATTTCTGCCGAGCACGATTTTGACAAGGCCGCTTGTGTCCCGTTCGGTCTGGGCGCGGTCATTCTCCACGAACGGCCAGCGCAGCACGTGCACATCGTTGCCGGCCGCACGCGCCGCGGCCTCTGTCAAGCCGACCTGAGCAAGCTCGGGGTCGGTGTAGGTGACCCAAGGAAGCGCCCGGTAATCCACTTTGGCGGGCAGGCGAAATAGCGCATTCCGGATGACAATTCCGGCATGATAAAGCGCCACGTGGGTGAATTGCGGGCCGCCGGCCACATCGCCGATCGCAAAGGCGCGGCGGTTGGTCGTGCGCAGCCGTGCATCGACGGTGATTCCTTTCGCGCCCGCCTCGATTCCGGCGGCGGCGAGGCCGAGTGCCTCGATGCTCGGTCGTCGCCCTGTGGCGACCAGCAGATGCGACCCGCGGATGTGCTCGCCATGGGCAAGACGCGCGACGATACGGTTTCCATCGCGTTCGATGCCGGCGATCTCAATACCGGGACGCAAAACGATCCCCTCACCGGCCAATTGGCCGGTGAGGCTGGCGACGAGCTCGGGATCGTCGCGCGGCAGCACCGGTCCGACATCGAGGACGGTGACCTGTGCCCCCAATCGGCAATGCGCTTGCGCCATCTCGACGCCGATCGGGCCGCCGCCGATGACGATCAGATGGTCCGGGCGCACGCGGTTGGCGAAAATCGTTTCGTTCGTCAGGTAAGGTGTGGCATCGAGCCCCGGGATCTTGGGGATCGTCGGCCGCGAGCCGGTCGCGATGACAAAGCGGCGCGGACGGATATCGATCTCGCCGGCGCGGATTGTGCGGCGGCCCGTAAACCGCGCCTCACACCGCAACACTCTGACGCCGAGCCCCTCGAAGCGCTCGACGGAATCATTGGGCGCAATCGCCGCGATGACCTTCTGGACACCGGCCGCAGCAGCGGCGAATTCGACGTCGGGACCGCCGGACGTGATGCCCAGCGCGGCACTGCGCCGCGCCAGATGGGCAAGACGTGCCGCGGCGAGCAGCGATTTCGACGGGACGCAACCGAAGTTGAGGCAATCGCCGCCCATTAGCCCGCCTTCGATCAGCACGACCTCGGCACCCATCTGCGCGGCCCCAGCCGCCACCGCCAGACCCGCGGATCCGGCGCCGATAATGCACAGGTCAGGGGCAAGCGGCCCGGTCATTCGGGCTTCTTGCCGCGCCAGCGCTTATAGCCGACGGGGATCAACGCGAGCAGTGCGAGCCCGACGATCGGGACGAGGATGCTCGGCTTGAAGATGATCGCCAGATCCGGTTCTTCGACCAGGCTGCCCAGCCCGTTGCCGAGGCTGGCATACACGAAGGTACCTGGAAGGATGCCGAGGAAGGTAGCGAGGATATAAGTCGCCAGCCGCACCCCGACCAATGCCGGAACCAGGTTGACGAGCCAAAACGGGAAGATCGGCACCAGGCGCAAAACCAATAAATAGTTGAACGCGTCGGCGCGGAACCCGGCTTCGAGCCTGCCGACAAACCGGCCGGCGCGTTGCGCGAGGCCACCAAGGCCGGCGCGAACGGCCAGAAAAACGGCGGTGGCGCCGAGCGTCGCACCGACCACCGCCGACAATCCGCCAACCAACGTTCCAAACAGAAAGCCGCCGGCGATCGTCAATACAGCCGCGCCGGGGACGGAGAGCGCGACCAATGCCGCGTACGCCACAATATAGACAAACGTGGCGAGCCGGCCCCATTGCTGAACGAGACCGCACAGCCAGTCGCGGTTCCGGGCGAGGGCCGAGAATGTCAAGTAGTGATACCCGCCCGCCAGCATGAAGACGATCCAGGCAACGGCAAGGAGGGCGAGCGGGAGCAGTCGCCGGGCGGCGGATCGTTGTCGCGGCGGAGCGTCGTCAACCATCGGGATCGCTACACAGCCAGGAACGCCGATGCTAGCCCGTCCTCGCCGGACGGGAAGTCAACTTCGTGTGAAATCGCGGGAAACCCTCGGGATTAGGCCCCCGCCTGCCCGTAAGTTAGAGCACCGGGTTGCTCTCACATCACTTGTTACTGTTTCGAAATCCGCCTATCGAACCATTTATAGTTAATTTTTGGAATATTGATTGCAACCAAAGAGCGCAGGCCGCATTATTGCGGAGCATCCAACGATGCTCATTACCCCTGTCATCGCAGCCAGCTGACAAGGGAGAAACCCCGGTCGTCTCGACCGGGGTTTCGCTACCCCGCGGGGTGGATATGCTCGGGCTCGGCCATCCGGCGCCAGAGCCGTCCTCCCTCGACCAGCTGCCACGCGGCCAATGCCGGCAAACCGATTATCAGATCACGTGCTCGCTTCAGCAGCGACAGAGCGAGCGCCGTCTCCGGCGTCACCCCAAAGCTAGCGCCCAGCAGAATATAGGCCCCCTCCTGCACCCCGACCGCGTTTGGAACGGCAAAAGCGACGCTGCGTAGCGCGTAGAGTAGGCTCTCGATCACCAGCACCGTGGCAAAGTCGAGAGAGACGCCGGCGAGACGCAACGCCAGCCACGCTTCAAGCGTGCTCGCGATCCAGCAGGCGAAATGCAGCATAAAGCTGGAGAAAACTCGCGCCGGCCGCCGGTAAATGGCGCTCAGAGCGAGGTGCAGCGCCGCTGCTCCGGCCGCGGTTTTGTCTGTCCAGCCGCGGCCGAGCATTCGGGCAAATCGGTCGAGCAGGTCAAAGCCACGACGTTGGAAGACGACAAATCCGATTGCGAGGAGCCCCGCCGTGGCGAGACCGGCCGCGACTGGCATAGCGATCGCCTCGTGCGGCTCGAGAGAGACCAGACAAGCGAGCCCGAGCGCCGTGTAGCCTAGCTGCCCAAAGAGTTCGAGGGTGACATCGACGATCGTGCTCGCTGTCGCGTTGATCGCAGGGACGCCAGCCAGGGTTACTGCGCGCGCACCCAGCACATAGCCGCCAATTTGCGAAAGCGGCAGCAACTCGGATCCGGAGTCACGGACGAGACGACCCCAAACCGGCACCCAGAGGCTGGTGCCGGGCAACAGCACAGCCCACGCGATCCCCATTACGCCCAACAATGCGAGATGGATCGCGCAGATGGCCGCGAGACCCGTCCAACCAACGGCAACCAAAGGTCGGGTCACGGCCGCCACCCCGAAATACGCAACCAGGGCCGTCATCAAGGCCAGCCCGACGAGGGCGGCCAGAACGGGAAACAACCTCACGCCCGTCCTACCCGCCCGATGCGGATGCCACTCGGCAGGCGCAACCCAGCGAGCGCGATCCCCGCCAGTCTTGGTAGGAATCGGGGTTGCAGCAGATTAGGATCAAATTCTCGCATGCGCCGTTCATGCTCGGCGCAACACTCTTCGATCAACCCCCGTAACGTGAACCCTTCGAGAAAAACGCTCGCCTGCGTTGCCGAGAAATCCTTTCCATCGTTCGCTCGGCGGCCACGCCGCACGGTGGCGAGCAGCCGGCCGATCGCGCTGACGTAATATCGAGCCGCATTGGCGCCGCGCAGCCAGCCGGCGATCTTTCCGTGCGCCGCTTGATCCCAAGCCATCCAATTGATGAAGAAAACGATGTGGCGGGTCTCCTCCCGCATCAGCATGTCGAAAATCTCGAATAGCGGTTCCGGCAAAAAAGCCGATCGGCGAGCGATCTTGAACACGCCAAAGCCCAGAAATGAATCAAGGCATTCACCATACCCGAAATCGGCGAATGCCCGGTGGAGGTCCGGACCCAGCGGTTCTTCGAACGGACGCTCCTGTGCCGTGATGCTATAGCGACCGACCATTTGGCGCAGCAGCTCGGCGTGGCGTGCCTCTTCGAAGCCTTGGAGGGCGACCGCCTCGTGCACCAGCGGATCAGCGATCGTCTTCGCATACGCGTTGACGATGGATCCCGCGCGCAGCTCCGTATAGAGCACTTCCTGCCAAAACGGGATGGCGCGCAAGCGGCCGAGTGCCGGTTCGTCGAGGTCCGGCCAGGTCAGTGTGGTGGGGTCGAAGCGACAGTGACTGGCAATGAAATCTCGACAGAAGCGCTCCTTGTGCTCGTCGGATCCGATCTTCATCAGACGACCTAAACGGCTCTCGGACGCCGCACGAAGCGCCGGGCGAAGCGCAGCAAGCGCGGCACGAAATTTGGCCGTAACAGACGGAAATCGTAGCCGGACAGCCGCCGTTCGTTTTCTTCCAGGCAGACGTCGATCAGCGCGGCTACGGAGAGGTCAACAGCGCCGACCGCCTTGCTGCCCGTCAAGGTGAAATTGTTGTCCTGCACAGCGGCTCGCGACCCATCCCCGGTGTTCCCGACACCTCGAGCAATACCGATGCGCTCCCATACCAGTAAGATCCAGACCGCCAGCACCTTGGCTGCGAAGAGTGGCCGCCGCGGCCACGACAGGTTTCGTTTGTGCCACGCCACCCAATTGACAAAAAACAGAATATGCCGGCCCTCCTCCTGCATAACGGGCTCAAAGGTATCGATGAGCGCAGGCGGGAAGAACCCGGAGCGCTTGGCGAGCGCAAAAAGGCCGAACGCGAAGAAGCTGTCGATGCACTCGCTGAACCCGGTTACCATGAAGGCCCATTCCGGATCGCGCGGACGGCGGTACTCCGGCTCCGACGCCAAAGAGATCCCATATGCCTCGACGAGGTTTGCGAGAACCTCCTTGTGGCGCCCTTCCTCGAACCCATCCAGCTCGACGGCACGGCGCAGCAGGGGATCTTCGATCACCGCGGCATAGCTCAGCACCCGCTGGCGAGCCTTTCCCTCGGTCTGCACCGCAATATCCCAAATCGGCAGGCTGACAAGGCGCTCGCGGGCTTCGGCGTCGAGCACCGGCCAATCGATGATTGATGGCTTGTAAGGATTGTGGGTGTCCAGCAACATACGACAAAAGGCCGTCTTGTGTGCCTCGCTGCCGGGTGCGATCGGTCCCGAAACACCCGCCGCCCAAATCCGGGCGGCGCGGTCGGCGGCCTCGACCGCGGCTTCGTCAAACATCCCAACTACCTCCTGTGTCGCAGCCCCGACTCCGCCCTTCGCCGATCATCGAGCCGGCTGCATGTAGAACGCTTCGACGGCCGGTTACATCCGCCCTCGCCGACCCGCCGTTGACCTCCCCGAGCGGCGCCACTATATAGCCGCGTCCGCTCCAGAGAGCTGCCCTAATCGGAATCACTGCCGTGAAGCGTACTTATCAGCCCAGCAACCTGGTTCGCAAACGCCGGCATGGGTTTCGGGCCAGGATGGCGACAGTCGCCGGCCGGCGGGTGCTGGCGGCGCGGCGCGCCAAGGGCCGGAAGCGTCTGTCCGCCTGAAGCCGGGAATTGGTCGGTCCGCGCTAAACTTCATGGGCATCAGGTTCGAAACGCTGAAGCGGCGCGCAGACTTCCGGCGAGTGGCGAGTTCCGGGCGCCGTTGCGCCGGGCTCACCTTGGTCGTGCAAGCCGTGGCATACTCGGACCGGCCTGGTCACGTTGCGCGGATACGGGTCGGGTTCACCGCGAGCCGAAAGATTGGTAACGCTGTCGTGCGCAACCGCGCGAAGCGGCGAATGCGGGCGGCCGCGGCCGAAGTGTTGCCAAAGCACGGACGACCGGGGCGCGATTTTGTGCTGATCGCTCGGGCGGGAACCGCGAGCCGGCCTTTTTCGGAGCTCGTCGCTGATCTGGAACGGGCGCTGCGGCGGCTCGGACCGGGCGACGCGCGAAGGGCGGCAACGATCCCTGCCGGCTCGTGACTGGCGTTGCCCCCTGGTAATGCCGCTTCTTCATCGCATGAACCGTCGGACGAAGCGCATCAGGCGCGGCATCAACCGGGGGCGCAGCAGCCTCGCGTCGTAGCCCGCAAAGCGGCGCTCGTGCTCGCTCAGACAGATGTCGATCACCGAGGCGGCGGAGACGTTGCCGCAGCCGATCGCCCGGCTGCCGGTGAACACGAAATTGTTGTCCTGAGGATTGCAGCGCGGGCGCGCCTCGCCGCCATCATCGAGACCTCGGGCGAACCCAATCCTCTCCCAGATGAGGAATGCCCACACCGAGACGATTTTGGATGCAAAAAGGATACGCCGCCAAGCCGGAAGGTTCCTTCGGTGCCAGGCCACCCAATTCACAAAGAAGATGATGTGCCGACCTTCCTCCTGCACGACGGGCTCGAAGGTGTCCACGAGTTCGGGAGGAAAGAACCCCGCCCGGTTGGCCAGCGCGAACAGACCGAACGCGAAGAAGGTGTCGACGCATTCGCAAAAGCCCGCGAGCAGGAAGGCCCACTCCGGATCCCTAGGCGGCAAGTATTCGGGCTCTGGCGCGAGCGGAATCCCATAAGCCGCGACGAGGTTCGATAGTACTTGCTTGTGGCGTGTCTCCTCGAAGCCATTGACTTCGATGGCTTCCCGCAGCAGCGGATCGGCGACCGTATGGGCGTAGCCGAGCACCCGCAAGGTCGCGTTGCCTTCGGTCTGCATCGCGATGTCCCAGATCGGCAGGCTGACCAACCGATCACGTGCCTGCGGGTCGAGGACGGGCCAGTCGACAATCGACGGCCGGTATGGATTGTGAGTGTCCAGCAGCATCCGGCAGAAGGCTCGCTTATGCGTCTCGCTGCCGAACACGATCGGGCCGCTTTCGCCGGCCTGCCAGATCCGCGCAGCACGGTCTGCAGCCCGGATCTCTACTGCATCCAAGCCGAGTGCGGCTCCCCCTCTTTCGGTCGCCTCTGACATGGTGCTCCTTGACCGCCGACAAGAGTGGTCGGAAATACCCCCAGTAGGCCGAACGCACGCCAGAACCGTGCTCCACGGCGCGCGGTCATGCGTACTTAATAGTGGAACATCCGATCCCGCAAGCGCCACCTCGGGTTCACCGCAGATCCGGAGCATGGAATGCTCGGCATCGCCGCATTTGTCTCGATTTCCCGACACGCGGGGTTGTAAGGCCGCCAGTCCGCTCCGACTTTCTTGCGTGGCTGCGCCGGCGGGTCGGCCACTCCTGGCGTGCGTCGGGTTGACTAGCGCTACCGGCGCCCGGCGTGTGCCGGTCAATCCCGAACGAAGTGTTGGTAAAATCTGATCGCAACGGCCCATATCGGGCGGCCCGAAAACCTGGACAATTCCATGGAAACGAGCCGACGGACCGGTCACTGGCTTTCGACAGCGGCCGTTGCGGTTTGTGCGTCGCGGCGCCGGAGCACTGTCCGATTCGGCGCGGGAGCAACCGGATGAAGCTGCGATATTGTGCGGGGATCACGAGCGAGGTGTTGAGTGCCGCCCTACGCGGTTACCAGCTGCTGGTTTCGCCGCTGCTGCCGCCCGCGTGCCGCTTCTTGCCGACCTGCTCGGAATATGCGTCGGAGGCGGTCGAACGCCACGGCGCCTGCCGCGGCGGCATCCTCGCGCTGCGACGGCTGGCTCGCTGCCATCCATGGGGTGGTAGCGGTTATGATCCGGTTCCGGAACCCGGCGGCCTGGATCGCACGCTTGCCAGTTCAGGCCATTAGGCCGGGCGCCAGCGGATTTTCGCCTCAATCACACAAAATGGAACAACGCAATCTCCTCATCGCGATAGTCCTTTCTGTCGGGATTCTGATCGCCTTTCAGTTCGCGTTCGAGCGCATGCGTCCGCCTCAACCCGCCGGCCCGTCAGGCGGGACGACGGTGACGGCGCCTGCAAAGACAGGGCCGGTTTCTGAATCGGCACCGCCTTCCCCGACAGCCTCGGCCAGCGCTCCGGGGGCAACCGCTCCGGCGCATCCTGTCGAGACACGGCAAGCCGCGCTGTCAGAACAGCCGCGCGTCGAAATCGCGACGCCGCGACTGCACGGCTCAATCGATCTTACGGGGGCAAGGCTCGACGATCTGACACTCGCCGACTACCACGAAACCGTCGATCCGAAGAGCCCCGAGGTCGAGCTGCTGTCGCCGCCTGGGACACAGGATCCCTATCTCGCCGAGTTCGGCTGGGTGGCAATGACACCGGACATCAAAGTCCCGGGACCACAGACCCGATGGACCGCGTCAACCGGCCCCCTCACTCCGACCAACCCCGTCACTTTGACTTGGGACAGCGGGCAGGGACTGGTCTTCACCCGGATGATCAGCGTCGATCCGAATTACATGTTCACGGTTCGTGATGCGGTCCACAATACCGGCGACACGCCGGCAAAGCTGCTGCCCTATGGTTTGATCAGCCGTACCGGCACGCCGCATGTGGCCGGCTACTATATTCTGCACGAAGGCCTGATCGGGTATCTCGGCGGCTCGCTGCACGAAGTGAAATATTCTTCGCTAACCCCGGGAACTCCGCTCGATTACGCTTCCGATGGCGGGTGGCTCGGCTTCACCGACAAATATTGGCTGACCTCGCTGATCCCTCCGCAGAACGAGGGGGTGAAGGCGCGGTTCACGCACACGGTCGACGCTGGAACCGACCGCTACCAGGCCGATTATCTCGGGCAGGAAGTTACCGTCCCCGCCGGCGGTACGGCGGAATCTGCGGCCCGCTTCTTCGCCGGCGCGAAGGAGGTCAATCTCCTCGACGCCTACAAGGATTCAGGAATCCCTTTGTTCGATCGGGCCATCGATTTCGGTTGGTTCTATTTTTTGACGAAGCCAATTTTTTTGATTTTGCAATTTTTTTACCAAATTCTGGGCAATTTTGGACTGGCCATCCTACTGCTGACCTTATGCGTCAAGCTGCTCTTCTTTCCACTCGCGAACAAATCTTATAACGCGATGAGCAAGATGAAGCTGCTGCAGCCTGAGATCCAGAAGCTGCGGGAGCGTTTCCCGGACGAC
>Ga0306924_10004674_pt1 | contig 13394 bp, 16 predicted proteins | sample sta12Can44000111_FD_203756 | JGI IMG/M metagenome (GOLD analysis project Ga0306924, IMG submission 203756) | Lab enrichment of tropical soil microbial communities from Luquillo Experimental Forest, Puerto Rico - statanox.12C.anox.44.000.111 (v2)... | ecosystem: Environmental > Terrestrial >... | reverse complement strand
CCCGGGGACGCGTGCGCGGATGAAGCGGGGCGCGACCAGCACCCGGGCGACGCGCGAGCGTGCGGTGATCGCCGCGCTGCGCCGGCCCTCGCAGCGCCGGTTCGAGATCGACGAGTCGCTGGAGGAGCTGGCGGGACTGGTGACCGCGGCCGGCGGCACGGTCGTCGGCAGGGTCACCCAGGACCGTGACGCGCCGGCGCCCGGGCTCTTCTTCGGCCGCGGCAAGATCGACGAGATCGGCCAGGCCGCCCGCGACGCCTCCGCGGTGCTCTTCGTCTCGGACGATCCGCTCTCGCCGATCCAGGAGCGCAACATCTCCCAGGCGCTCGGCATCAAGGTCATCGACCGGACGGCGCTGATCCTCGACATCTTTGCCCAGCGCGCGCGTACGAGCGAGGGCAAGCTGCAGGTCGAGCTCGCGCAGCTCACCTACCTGCTGCCACGTCTGGTCGGGCAGTGGACGCACCTCGAGCGGCTGGGTGGCGGCATCGGCACGCGCGGACCGGGCGAGACCCAGCTCGAATCCGATCGCCGGGTGATCCGCCGCAAGGTGATGCAGATTCGCCGGCAGCTCGACAGCGTGCAGGTGCATCGGCGCCTGCAGCGCCAGGGGCGGCGGCGGGCGGGGGTTCCCGTCGTCGCGCTCGTCGGCTACACGAACGCCGGCAAGACGACCTTGCTCAACCGTCTGGCGGGCTCGCAGCTCACGGCCGCCGATCAGCTCTTCGTGACGCTCGATCCGGCCGCGCGACTGGTCGAGCCGCCGGGCGGGCGCCGCTTCGTGCTGACCGACACGGTCGGGTTCATCCGCAAGCTTCCGCACGAGCTCGTCGCGGCGTTCCGCGCGACCCTGGAGGAGCTGGCCGACGCGGACGTGCTGCTGCACGTGGTGGACGCGAGCCATCCGGCGTTCGAGGATCACATGAAGGCCGTCGATGATCTGCTCGGCGAGCTCGGGGTAGCCGATCGTCCGACCATCCTGGCCATGAACAAGGTCGATCGGCTCGAGACCGACCCGGAAGTCCTGGCGGCCCGTCGCGACGCGATCGCGATCTCGGCGGCCGACGGCATCGGCATGGACACGCTCCTGGCGGCCATCGAGCGCGCGCTGCCGCCGGTGGGCACCCTGACCTTGCGGATTCCCCACGGCGAGGGCGCCTCGCTGGCGCTGTGCTACGAGCGCGGGCGCGTGCTCGCGCGTCGCGATACGCCCGGCCACGTCGAGCTGGACGTCGATCTGCCGATCGGGCTGCTCGGCGCGCTGGCGCGCTATCGGGTCGCCGAGTCCGACCCCACCCCCGGAGTGGTAGACTGAGCGCCCCTATGGGATTGGCCAACTGGCTGACGCTCCTCCGGATCCTCCTGATCCCGGTGTTCGTGACCTTGCTCGTCTACCGGCGGCCGGGGGCGGCGCTGATCGTGTTCGGTGTTGCCGCGCTCACCGACCTGCTCGACGGCTGGGCGGCGCGCCACTGGAAGGACGAGAGCTCGCTCGGCGCGTTCCTCGATCCGATGGCCGACAAGCTCCTGCTCACGTCGTCGTTCGTCACCCTGACCTACCTGAAGGCGCTTCCGTTCTGGATCGCGGCGCTGGTGATCAGCCGCGACGCGATCCTGGTCTTCGGCGCGCTGCTGATCTACATGCTCGGCAGCCGCATCCGGCCGCGCCCGACGTGGGCGGGAAAGGCGGCGACCCTGTTCCAGGTCCTCGCGGTGCTGAGCGGTCTCCTCGCGCGTTTCTTCCAGGTGCACGTCGCGACCGCCGCGGTGCTCTGGCTCGCGGCGGGCTTCACGGTGATCTCGGGGCTGCAGTACATCGTGCAGGGCATGCGGTTCCTCAACGCCTCTCCCGCCGTCGAGCGGGAGGAGTCCCCTGAAAACGCCCTGTACCGCTGAGCCCGCGGGTGTGACCGTCGCCGCGGTCGCGCCACGCTCGGCGGCGGCGCGGGCGGGTCTGGCGCCCGGCGACCGCATCGTCGCCGTCAACGGTCACCCGCTTCGCGATGCGATCGATTTCCAGTTCCACGCCGGCGACGAGCGACTGGCCCTGACGGTCGAGCGCGGCGGCGCCACGGCGCCCAGGCGCCTCGAGCGGTGCGGAGCGGACCTCGGGCTCGAGCTGGCGCCGCCGCGCCCGGGCGACATCGCGACGTGCGCGAACAAGTGCGTGTTCTGCTTCATCCACCAGCTCCCGAAGGGCATGCGGCGGAGCCTCTACGTGAAGGATGACGACTTCAGGCTGTCGTTCCTGCACGGCAACTACATCACTTTGAGCGATCTCGACGAGGCCTCGTTCGAGCGGATCATCGAGCAGCGGCTGTCGCCGCTCTACATCTCCGTGCACGCGACCGACCCGGAGCTCCGGCACGCGCTGCTCGGCCGTCCGCGGCACTCGGCCGAGATCCTGCCGCGGCTCGAGCGGCTGGCCAAGGCGGGGATCCGCATGCACGCGCAGATCGTGCTGTGTCCCGATCTCAACGACGGCGTGCATCTCGAGCGCACCGTCGCCGAGCTGGCGCCGCTTCATCCTCACGTCGCCACGACCGCGATCGTGCCGGTCGGGCTCACGCGGCACCGCGAGCGGCTGCCCGCGCTACGCAGCCTCACGCCCGACGAGGCGCGCGCGCTCGTGGCCGCGGCCGACGGATGGCAGCGCCGCGGGCTCGCCGAGCTCGGGAGCCGGTTCGTCTTCCTCGCCGACGAGATCTACCTGCTGGCCGGGCTGCCGCTGCCCGACGCGCGGGCCTACGAGGGCTTTCCGGTCGCCGAGGACGGCATCGGTCTCGTGCGCCGGTTCGAGGACGGCTTCGCCCGCTCGATCGCGCGCCGACGGAGGCCCGTACGCGGCGAGGCGTTGACGCTCGTGACGGGCGAGCTGTTTGCGCTACGACTCCGCTCGCTCCTCGCCGGCGGCGGCTACGATCCGGCGACGGTTCGCGTGGCGGCCGTGCCCAACGACTTCTTCGGGCCGGCCATCGGCGTCGCGGGACTCCTGACCGGGCGCGACATCCAGCGTCATCTGGCGCAGGCGCCGGAGCTCGGCCGCGCGGTGCTGGTACCGGCCGTGGCGGTCCGCGACGGCGACGGAACCTTCCTCGACGACCTCACTCCGGCCGACCTGGCGCGGGACCTCGGCGTGCCCGTCCGAGTTGTCCAGCCGACGCCGGGCGCGCTGCTCAGAGCGATCCGCGATTCCTGACGGGAAGCGATCCGGATGATCCGCCCGATCATCGCGATCGTCGGTCGTCCCAACGTCGGTAAGTCGACACTCTTCAACCGTCTGGTCGGCCGGCGCCAGGCGCTCGTCCGCGACACCCCCGGCGTGACGCGCGACCGGCTCTACGGCCGTGTGAGCTTCGAGCGCTGGCAGGCGACGGTGATCGACACGGGCGGCTTCGATCCCTCGTCGGACGAGCCCTTGATCGAGGGCGTGCGCCGCCAGGTGCTCGCCGCGGTCGACGAGGCGGATCTCGTCCTGTTCGTCGTCGACACGCGCGACGGCCCCACAGCCCTCGACCTCGAGATCGCGCAGATCCTCAGAGTGGGCAACCGCGCCGTCGTGCTGGCCGCGAACAAGGTGGATGCGGAGACGCAAGAGGGGGCGCTGGCCGATCTCTATCGGCTCGGCTTCGGCGACCCGGTGCCCGTCTCAGCCGAGCACGGCCGGGGTGTCGCCGAGCTACTCGAGATCCTGCGCGCGCGCTGCCCGGCGGCTCCGTTGACGCCGTCGCGGACGGAGGCGCCCGTGCACGTTGCGGTCGTGGGGCGCCCCAACGTCGGCAAGTCCTCGCTCGTCAACGCGATGGTCGGCGCCGAGCGCGTGCTGGTCCACGAGGCGCCGGGCACGACGCGCGACGCGGTCGACACCACCCTCGTCTACGAGGGGCGCACCTACGTGCTCGTCGATACCGCGGGGATCCGGCGCAAGGGGCGCGTGCAGGAGCCGCTCGAGAAGCTCGCGGTGGTGATGGCGCTCAAGAGTCTCGAGCGGTGTCAGGTCGCGCTGATCGTCGTGGACGCCTCCGAGGCTCTCGCGGCCCAGGACGCGCACATCGCCGGCTACGCGAACGAGGCGGGCCGCGCCGCAGTCATCGTGGTCAACAAGTGGGATCTGGTGCCGCGCGGGATGGTGCGTCGAGCCGAGGTCGTCGAGCAAATCCGCGACCGGCTCCCGTTCCTCGACTACGCGCCCGTCTGCTTCACGTCGGCGACGCGCGCAGAGGGCATCCCCGAGCTCTTCGACACGATCGCGCAGGTCGCCGCGGAGGCGCGCCGCCGCATCCCGGGCGGGGCCTTGACGGAGGCCCTGCGGGCCGCCGTGGCGCGCCGTCCGGCGTCCCTGCGCGGGGATCCGCTGATGATCCAGTCCGCGTCGCAGGTCGGCGTCGAACCGCCGACCTTCGCGCTGAGGGTCAACCGGCCGAACGACATCCACTTCTCCTACGAGCGCTACCTGGTGAAGTCGCTCCGGCACGCGTTCGGGCTGGCCGGCACGCCGATCCGTCTCTCTCTTCGGAAAGCCACCGGGCTGCGGGCGCGCGCGAGGCGCGTGCGGCGGTGAGGCTCAGGGACGGACTGGCGCGGCTCGGCCTCTGGCGCCTGTCCGTCATCGTCGTCGTCCTGGCCGGCGCGCTCGCGATCGTGACGGTCCCCCGTCTGCGCACCTTCTATTTCGGGCAGGGGACCGTGCCGGCCACGCCCCCGTTCGCGCGGTCGGCGACCGCGGCGCAGGCGAGCGCCACCCCTTCCAAGGCCGTGCCCGGCAGGCGGCCGCCCTTGCCCGACGCCGAGGGGCGCATCCGGGTGCGCGTCAGCGACCGGGTACCGCCCCGGCTTCCGGCCGAGGGCATTCCGGCAGGCTGGACAGCCAGGGAGTTCGTGGGGCAAGCGTCGGTCGAGCTCGTCCGCGACGAGGCGCGTCTGGCGGTGAGGCTCAAGAGCGAGCGGTCGTCGTTCGCCCTCTACCGCGACGTCGTGGTCGACCTCAACGAGTTTCCGTTCCTCACGTGGGCCTGGAAGGTCGTTCGGATGCCGGCCGACGGCGACGTCCGCGAGCGCGCCGTCGACGACCAGGCGGCACAGGTGTACGTGATCTTCCCGCGCTGGCCCGCGCCGCTCCAGAACAGCGACGTGGTCGGCTACGTGTGGGACAGCCGGGCGCCGGTCGGGACCCAGGTGACCAGCACCCAGGCCGCCAACGTCAAGATCATCGTGGTCGCCTCGGGCCGGGGCCAGGCCGACACCTGGCGGGTCGAGCAGCGCGACGTCGCCAAGGACTACGCGGCGCTCTTCGGCCGCCCGGCCCCCCGGGTGGGCCAGGTCGCCCTCATGATCGACACCAACGACACCAAGGAGGCCGCCGAGGCCCTCATCGGCGATCTGATCTTCGCCCGGACGCGCTCTGAAAGCATGGAAACCCCAACGTCTATGCTAAGATGACGCGCATGGCGGATCCTGAGCGTCCCCACGACGATCAAGAGTACGACGACGAGCGCTTCGAGGACGAAGGACGGCGCTCGATTTTTTCGGCACTGTGGTTCCGTGCGATTCTCGTCGTGATCGTGCTCGGCGTCGTCGTCGCCGTCGCGGTTCCGTACGTGCTCGAGCTCGCGAATCAGCCCGCGCCCAAGACCGCCGCGCTCGGAAAACCGGAAATGACGCCCGCGCCCGTGGCGCAGCCCGCGCCGCCGCCGGTCGCGAGCGTGCCCGCGCCCTCGGCGCCCGCGCCGGAGAAAACGGCGCCGCCGGAGAAACCCGCGTCCGCCGAAAAATCCGCCGCGAGCGAGACCTCCGCGCCGACACCCATGACGCCCGCAGCCGAGAAGCCCGCGCCCGCGCCGTCGAAGAAATCCGAGGCGAGCAAGAGCGTGGCGGCGGGGACAGGCGACTACTTCGTTCAGGTCGGCGCGTTCAAGAATCCCGACACGGCCAAGAAGCTCGCGGTCCGGCTGCGCGAGCAAAAGTACAACGTGGAAGAGACGTCGGCGACGACGACCGTCAAGTCGGCGCGGAGCGCTCCGCCGAGCGCGCCGCCCGCCGCCGCGCCACCCGCGGCCGCGACGCCGAGCGATCGCTACGACGTGCACGTGAGCGGCGCGGCGCCGGCCGAGCTCAACACCAAGCTCTCCGCCAAGGGCCTGAGCGCCGAGCCGTCGGGCGGCGGCGTGGTCGTGAAGCCGAGCATGCCGCTGCGCGATGCCGTCGCGCTCTCGAAGGATCTCGCGGTCGACGGGCTCAAGGTGCAGGTCCGTCGCGCCGCCGCGGGCTCGGCGCCCGCGCCGGCCGCGGCGCCGAGCGCGCCGATCGCCATGACCGATGAAACCCTGTATCGCGTTCGCGTCGGTCCATTCGACGATAAGTCGACCGCGACGTCGACCCTCCGCGAGCTCGAGCAGAAGGGATACCAGCCCTTCATCGCGCGAGGCGGGCAGTGACCGCCGGGGACGCGTGGGCGCAGGGCGCCGCGTCCCCAGGGGGAGGTGACTTCCAACCGTGACGAAGAACGATCTGGTCAATGCCGTGGCCAACCACGGACTCTCGAAGCGGCAGTCGTCCTCGGTGGTCGAATCCGTATTCGACATCATCTTCCGCTGTTTCGAGAAGGGCGAGGACGTGAAGATCGTCGGCTTCGGCCACTTCCGTATCCGGCGCAAGGCGTCGCGGCGCGGACGTAATCCGCAGACCGGCGAATCCATCGAGATCACCGCGCGCAAGGTGCTCACCTTCAAACCAAGCAAGGGGCTCAAACAACGGATCAACGCAACGGCGTGACCACGGAAGTCGCCGAAAAGCTCTACTATCGTATCGGTGAAGTGGAGTCGATCACCGGTATCCCTGCCTATGTCCTGCGCTACTGGGAGTCGGAGTTCAAGCTGCTTCGGCCCAAGAAGAATCCCGCGGGGCAGCGTCTGTACCGGCCGCGCGATCTCGAGCTGGTCCAGCGCATCAAGACCTTGCTCTACGAGGAGCGGCTCACGCTCGAGGGCGCCAAGAAGCGGCTGATCAGCGAGTCGCGCCGCACAGACCAGCTCGACCTCGGGATTAAGGAGGCCACGTACGCGGAGACGCTCAAGCGCATCCGCGACCGCCTCGGCGTCCTGCGCGCGCGCCTCGGTTCTTGAAGGGCCCCGGGTTATCTGCGACAATTCACGCCTGACGGTCGGGGCGTGGCGCAGCCCGGTAGCGCACATGACTGGGGGTCATGGGGTCGCTGGTTCAAATCCAGTCGCCCCGACCATTTTTCTCCTCCTTTCTCGAAACAACTTGATAGTCGCGCCTTGGCCGGCGGGGCCCCAGCCCCGCGACGGCCTGCAACGCGAAAAGCAACATGTCCGTCGTAGTCCTCACGAACGATGACGGCGTCCACGCCCAGGGCCTCGCGGCGCTCGAGAAAGCGCTGGCCGAGCTGGGCGACGTCTATGTTGTCGCGCCCGAGCGCGAGCAGAGCGCCTGCGGCCACGCGCTGACCCTGCATCGGCCGCTGCGGCCGCTGCAGCTCGGCGAGCGCCGCTTTTCCGTGAACGGCACGCCGTCCGACTGCGTGAACCTGGCCGTGCTCGGCTTCCTGTCCTCGACGCCGGTGCTGGTCGTCTCGGGGATCAATCACGGCGCCAACCTCGGCGACGACGTCACGTATTCGGGCACCGTCTCGGCGGCGATGGAGGGGACCATCCTGGGCGTGCCGTCGATCGCGGTGTCACTCGCGGACGGCGGCGACTTCGACATCGCCGGCCGCGTGGCGCGTCTGGTCGCGATGCGCGTGCTGGTCGGCGGGCTGCCCGACAATACCTTGCTCAACGTCAACGTCCCGGCGCAGCCGCCCCGCGGCATCCGCATGACCCGGCTCGGCCACCGCGTGTACAAGGACAAGATCGTCGAGCAGGCCGATCCCCGCGGACGGACCCACTACTGGCTGGGCGGCGGCGAGGCCCGCTGGGACGATCTCGAGGGCACCGACATGGGCGCGGTGCACGACGGCTTCGTGGCGCTGACGCCGCTTCACCTCGACCTCACCAATCACCGCGCGATGGTCCAGCTCGGCGACTGGCAGGGCGGCCTCAACGCCCAGTTCCTGAGCGAGACCGGCCGTGGGCCCCGTCGCGCGCCGCTCCCCGCGCCGCCGCCCCCGTCGAAGAGGAAGCCACGGAGAGGGTAGTGGAGCGGCTGCGCGACGCTTACGAGACGGCCCGCGCCCGCATGGTCGAGGAGCAGCTCGTGCAGCGCGGGGTCACCGACGAGCGGGTCGTGGCCGCGGTGCGCCGGGTGCCGCGCCATCTGTTCGTCGAGGGGCCGCTGCGCGACCGGGCCCACGGCGATCATCCGCTTCCGATCGGCGAGGAGCAGACGATCTCCCAGCCCTACATCGTCGGGCTCATGACCCAGCTGCTCGAGCTGCGCGGCCACGAGAAGGTCCTGGAGGTCGGCACCGGATCCGGCTACCAGACGGCAGTGCTGGCCGAGCTGGCGCGCCGCGTGTGCACGATCGAGCGGCTGCCGCGCCTGGCCGAGCGCGCGCGGGCGCTCCTCGAGCGGCTCGGGTATGACAACGTCTGGGTGCGCGTCGGTAGCGGCACGCTCGGCTGGCCCGACGAGGCGCCCTTTGACCGGATCCTCGTCACCGCCGGCGGGCCATCCGTGCCGCCGCCGCTCTTCCAGCAGCTCGGCGAGGGCGGCCGCATGGTCGTCCCCATCGGCGACATCGCCAACCAGACGCTGACGGTGGTGGAAAAGGTCGGCGGCGAGATGAAGACTCGCCCTTGCGGCGAGTGCAAATTCGTCAAGCTTGTCGGCAAGTACGCCTGGGACGCTTGACGTCCTTGTACAAGTCCGACGACCCTGTACAATAAGTCGCGTCGCGTCGGGGCGTAGCGCAGCCTGGTAGCGCGCACGGTTCGGGACCGTGAAGTCGGAGGTTCAAATCCTCTCGCCCCGACCATCTCTCTGATCGTCCGGCGGCCGCGATTGGGCTGCCGGACGATCGCTGAGCATCTGAGCCACCATCAGTGAGCGGATCGAAATCGGCCGCCGAGATCGTCGTCGCCGGAAGGGTGCAGGGCGTCGGCTATCGCAACTATGCGCAGCGTCGCGCCTCGAACCTCGGGCTGGCGGGCTTCGTCATGAACCTCAAGGACGGTCGCGTGCGCGCGCGCGTCGAGGGGCCGCGTCCCGTCATCGAGAAGTTCATCCAGGAGCTCGGCAAGGGCCCTCCGCTCTGTCGCGTCGAGAACCTCACCGTCCACTGGCTGCCGGCCTCGGGGCGCTTCGACGAGTTCGGCATCCGCTACGCGGAGTTCGAGCAATGAGCGCGACGACGATGCGACTCGGCGCCGCCGCGCTCGGCCTGATCGTGGCGCTCGGCCCGGCACAGGCCGCCGCCGAGCCTGCCGCGGGGCCGCGCGCCGCACAGCGCGTGCACGAGGTGAAGCCCGGCGATACGCTCACATCGCTCGCGAAGCGCTACGGCGTCACCGTGGCGGCGATCGTGAAGGCGAACAAGCTCTCCGGCGTCAACCCGGCCATCAAGGTGGGTCAGCATCTCGCGATTCCCGCTTCGGAGACGGCCACGGCGGCCGCGCACCGTAGCAGTGTCGCCCTGCCGGGTGTGGCCGCGGCGGCAGGCTCGGCGGCGGCACCGGCCTCTCAGCCCCCGCCCAGGCTCGCGCTTGCGGTACCCGATTTCGCCGGGGACGCGCCGCCCCTCGGGTGGCCCGCCGAGGGTCCGGTGGTCTCGACGTTCGGCCATCGCCGGGGCGGCTGGCATGGGGGGATCGACATCAAGGCGCCGCTCGGGACGCCCGTGCAGGCCGCGGCGCCGGGCGTGGTCGTGACGGCCGGTAGCGAGACTCGCTACGGGCTCGTGGTGAAGATCGAGCACACGGCGGGTTTCATGACCGTTTATGCCCACAACGATGTGAATCTCGTCGAAGTCGGCGACCGGGTGGACGCCGGCGACTTGGTCGCGCTCGTCGGCAATACCGGGCGCGCGACAACGTATCACGTGCACTTCGAGGTGCGGCGCGACGGGCTGGCCTACAATCCGCTCTACCTCTTGCCGATGCCTCCGCGGATCGCGCAGGTCGACGAGATCGCCAAGACGCCGCATGAGTGAGGAGGCCGACGTCCCCGACGAGCCGCTCGACACGCTCGTCGACGAAGAGGATCACGAGGTCCGCGAAGAAACTCGGGCGACGAGCCGCGAGAACCTCAGAGTCTACTTGAAGGAGATCGGGCGGATCGCGCTGCTCACGCGCGAGCAGGAGGGGGAGCTGGCCAGGCGCGTGCGCGACGGCGACGCGGCCGCGAAGGCGCGCCTGACCGAGGCCAATCTGCGGCTCGTCGTCCAGATCGCCCGCCGCTACGTGAACCGTGGCCTGCCGTTGCCGGACCTGATCGAGGAAGGTAACCTCGGACTTCTGCGCGCCGTCGAGAAGTTCGACGCCGACCGTGGCACGCGGTTCTCGACGTACGCGACCTGGTGGATCCGCCAGGCGATCGTGCGAGCGCTCGCGAACCAGGCGCGGACCATCCGCCTGCCGGTGCACGTCGGGCTCCTGCTCCAGCGCTACAAGCGGGAGCAGCAGCGCCTGACCCAGGAGCTCGAGCGGGCGCCGACCATGGAGGAGGTCGCCGCGGCCATGGGTACGACCGTCGACCAGCTGGAGGAGCTCGAGGAGATCCGCCAGCAGCCCGTGTCGTTCGAGACCCCGATCGGCGAGGGAGGTCGGATCGGCGATCTCATCGCCGATCCCGCGGCCGACCCGCTCGACGCGCTCATCTCGCTGTTCCGGGAGCGAGCAGACCTGGTCTCGGTGCTCGACGATCTTGCCGCCAACGAGCGCACCGTGCTGCGCCGTCGCTTCGGCCTCGAGGGCGATCCGCCCGAGAAGCTCGAGGCGATCGGCCAGCGTCTTGGCCTGACCCGCGAGCGCATCCGCCAGATCGAGGCCGCGGGGCTCCGCAAGCTGCGGGCGCTCCTGGGGGCGCGCGGCATCGACGCGTCCGACCTTTTCTGAGCTTGCTATAGACGCGCCTCGGCCGGCTGGCCCCAGCCCCGCGACCGCGTGCAGCGCGCACTGCGGAGGACTCGCCATGAAGCACGGCTTCCGGGTGATGGACAGCGACCTGCACACGATGGAGCCGGACGGCCTCTGGGAGACGTACCTCGAGGAGCCGTTCCGAAAATTCGCGCCGTCGTTCGTGCGCCGGGAGCAGAACGCGTCGAACCAGCCGCTGATCCGCATCGGCGGGATCGAGATCGGCGAAATGTCCCGGCGCCCGCAGAGCGCCCTGGTCGGCAAGGATCTCCAGCGGCGCTCTGGGACAACTGTGCCAGGCTCTACAAGCTGAACGGGGCGCGCTGAGTCAGGGGCGGGACGACGGAACGGCCGGGGCGGGCAGGGTCACGATCGCGAACGAGGTGAGGCGCAGTTCCTTGTCCACGTGGGGCCGCGACCGCCGGTCAGCCCGGCGCCGCTCCGGGGCAACCACCGTCGTCTGCTGGCGCCGCTCGCCGTACCGCCGATCGACGACGACCAGCACGGTGTTGTCGCCGGCGAAGTGACCTTGAAGGTACGTGGCCAGCTTCGTGTTGCCGCGCGACACGATGAACAGGAAACGATCTGGTTGGCTCGTCAGGGCCGTGGGAGCACCCTCACCAATCTCGTCGGCCGGCGCGGCATTGGCGAACAATATCGCACACGCCCGGGTTGTCGACGCACTTATAGCGAGATCGACCTCGCGTGATAGGCTCGGTGTAGGCGCATGGCTTCCGTGAAGCGTCGATCGCGGCAACGCGGGAAGAGCCGAGCGCGCACAAGCCGAGCGCGCGCCCCTCGCACCCCTTCGCAGTGGCTCGCACGCATCAAGGGCGGCGAGGGGAGGAGCGCGCTGCACCTGCCGCCCGATTTCGTGCTGTGGGTCTTCGCCGGGCTGCTCGCGCATCTCGATCGTCGGGGCGACACGCACGTAGCGGATCTCGCCGAGGGCGCGCTCGCGCACGGCGGCGGCCTGTCCGTGCACGACGGCACGAGCTGGCAGAGCGCCGGACCGGCGCACGAGGCGGCGCTGCGCGCCATCGCCCAGGCGTTCGCGGATCTCGATCTCACGCACGGTCGGCGCCCGGATCGCGGCGCCTGGGAGATGCTCGACAAGGTGGAGGCCGCCTTCACGGGCCTCTGCGTCGGGCTCAGACCGGACGGCACCGAATCCGACCGCGACTATCTCGACGAGGAGCTGCGCCGCCTCGGGCAGGAGAATCTGAGCGACTCGTCGATTCGCAAGAAGCTCAGGGTGAACATCCGCCGTCGCCTCCTGCGCGCCGCGCTCGACGACGTCGCCCGGCGACAGCTCTCGGCGCGCGCGACCAAGCGCCAGATCCGCGCGCGCGGCGACGAGATCCAGCGCCACCTGCAGCGCGCCGGCCTCTTGAAGCTGGTGGGCGGGTCGGTTCCCCTGATCGGCGCCTAGCGTGGCGCGTGCGAAAGCGCGCGACTCACGCGCCGTCGTCCCGCTCGGCCAGCGAGCGCTCGTCGTCCCAGATCTGAAAGCACTCGTCGTGCAGGCGGATCGTTCGCCAGTCCTCGACGCAGATCCTCACGATCATTCGCAGATAGGGCTCGATGGGCCCGCCGCAGGCGTCGCACTTGCTGCCGGACTCCCGAGCCATAGCCGAGCTCGATCACGCGGTGGCGGGGGCAGACGCCCGTCGTTGATCCGCTGGCGGATGAGCTGGCGGACGACGTCGTCGCTCATGCGCGCCGCATCGACGGGCAGGCGGGCTCGATCTCCGAACCTGCGTGGCTCACCCGCAGCACCGTGGCACGGGTAGGGTGGCCATACCATGCGGAAAGAGGCCCCATAAGTGCCGGGGTGTTTACCGGACTGCCAGCGGTAAGGGGCGAAAAAGTTAGCCGATGGAAACGCGTTTCAGAGCCAGCTCGAGACTCCGCGCCGGAACCGGTCGAGGTCGAGCAGGCGCACCCGTCCCGGCTCGCTGCCTCCCGGGCCGCGGGCGTGTTGTACCCCCACGTCGCCAGGAACAGCCGCACGTCATCGAGATCAGGATGCGTGGTGACGTGCTGCAGCGTCTCCAGCCGGTCCTCGACGAACCACAGCGTCGGGCGTCGCCCGTGCGCGGACGCAAAGTCGGCGACGAGCGCCCGCAGATTGTCGCACTTGTGGATGCCGGCTTCCTTGCCCTGAATACCGGCCAGCGCGACATTCCATGAGTCCAGGACCAGGCGCGCGAACTCGCCCTCCTTCGTGGTGACGACCAGAGTGCGCTCCGGCTCGCCAGTTATCCGGCGGAGCTCGTCGAGTCGGCAATACGGCACGTTTTGGCCGAGCCAGCCATCGCAGTCATTGGCAATCCACTCACGGCGGACCTCGTCCAGCGT
>Ga0306924_10004670_pt1 | contig 13397 bp, 12 predicted proteins | sample sta12Can44000111_FD_203756 | JGI IMG/M metagenome (GOLD analysis project Ga0306924, IMG submission 203756) | Lab enrichment of tropical soil microbial communities from Luquillo Experimental Forest, Puerto Rico - statanox.12C.anox.44.000.111 (v2)... | ecosystem: Environmental > Terrestrial >... | reverse complement strand
CTCCGACCAGTGCACGATGCCGTCCCGAATCTCGTCGACGATGCTGATGAGATCCGGCTCGGAGTGATGCCATTGCGTGACCCATGCCGGCAGCTCCGCGAACGGCCGCCCGACCAGGTTCGACAGGATCTCGTATTTGATCTGCACCGCGAGCACCGGCACGCTCAGGTAGAACAGCGCGATGAAGAACAGCGTCCAGCCGACCGAGCGCCGCGCGGACGCCACCGACGTCGTCGTGTTGTAGCGCGTCAGGATGTGCGGCAGGCTCGCGGTGCCGATCGACAGGCACAGCAGCAGCGCGAGGAAATTCCGCGCGCGCGGCCGCCCGTCGTCATGCTCCTCCGGGAACGGCTCGTGCATCGGCACCGGCGGCGCGGCGCGCGCGAGCAGATCGTCGCGCGCCTGCGACCAGACGACCCGCGCCGCCGACGGGTCGCGCGGGAACTCCGCCAGCTCGCGCTCGCGCCGGTTGATCTCGCGCAGCGGCCCGTTGTGGCGCCGCAGCGAGGCGACCTCGTCGACGAGACGGGCCCGCTCGTCCGCATACGACGCCGGCAGGCGGTCGAGCCGCGCCTGGATCTGCGCGGCCTGCCGGCGATAGGCGTCGCGCACCTGCCGCTCCTCGGGCGCGTCGCGCACCTGCGCCTCGCGCTCGGCGACCCGCTCCATCAACCGCCCGTAGTTGAACTGCGGAACCGGGCCGAGACCGTTCTTGATCGCAATCAGCGAGACCGGAATCAGGATCGCGCTGATCAGGATGATGTATTGCGCGACCTGCGTCCACGTCACGGCGCGCATCCCGCCGAGGAACGAACAGACCAGGATGCCCGCCAGCCCGCAGAAGATCCCGATCGCGAAATCGACGCCGATGAAGCGCGTCGCGATCAGCCCGATCCCCTGGATCTGCGCGACGAGATAGACGAACGAGCACAGGATCGCCGCGCCGGCCGCGATCGCGCGCACCGTCGTGCTGGAAAAGCGCGTGCCGAGAAAATCCGGGATCGTGTAACGCGCGAGCTTGCGCACGTAGGGCGCGAGCAGGAACGCGACCAGGCAGAAACCGCCCGTCCAGCCCATCAGGTACGCGAGCGCATCGTAGCCGGTCGCGTAGAGCGAGCCGGCCAGCCCGATGAACGACGCGGCGGACAGCCAGTCCGCGGCCGTCGCCATGCCGTTGAAGGCCGACGGCACGCGCCGCCCCGCGACGTAGTATTCGACGAGGTCGGACGTGCGCGACAGGAGACCGATCACCGCATAGACGGCGATCGGCAAGAACAGGAACACGTAGCCGATCCACACGCCGGAGCCGGCGGCCCGCTCGATGCGCCACAGCAGCAGCACGAACCCGAGAAAGCCGAGCGTGTAGAGCGCATACGCGCGAATCAGGCGGCGCGTCAGCATCGATCAGCGCCCGCCGCCGCGCGTCGCGTCCGCGTGCGCGGCGTAGTCGTCGTATTCGCGGCGCAGCGTGCGGTCCGCGCGCTGCATCAGCCCGATATAGACGGCGATCAGCACGAGATAGACCAGGATCGCACCCTGCGCACCCATGTAGAACGGCAGGCTGAATCCGGCGAAGCGCACGCCCGCGAGTGCGGGCGCGAAGTACGGGACGGCGAACGACACCGTGAAGCCGATCGTCATCAGCATGGCGATCAGCATCACGTTGAAGCGCCAGTAGCGCGCATGGGCGCGCGCGAGTGGCGCCGGCACGGGCGGCGGCGCGGCGCGCGGGGTTCGGGAGAATGCGGTCATGCCCTTGTCCAGCAAAAAAGCCCCTGCGCGGACAATCGGGATTGCCGCGCAGGGGCGTCGTCGCATGACGCGCGCTGAGCGCGCGCTCAGCGCACTTCGGTGAGCTGCTCGAGGATTGCCGGGTTCTCGAGCGTGGACGTGTCCTGCGTGATCTCCTCACCCTTCGCGAGCGAACGCAGCAGGCGGCGCATGATCTTGCCGGAACGGGTCTTCGGCAGGTTGTCGCCGAAGCGGATGTCCTTCGGTTTCGCGATCGGCCCGATCTGCTTGCCAACCCAGTCGCGCAGCTCCTTCGCGAGCGCCGCGGCCTCGTCGCCCTGCGGACGCGAGCGCTTGAGCACGACGAACGCGACGACCGCCTCGCCGGTCGTGTCGTCCGGACGGCCGACGACGGCCGCCTCGGCGACGATCTCGTGCGCGACCAGCGCCGATTCGATCTCCATCGTGCCGAGCCGGTGACCCGACACGTTCAGCACGTCGTCGATCCGGCCCATGATCGTGAAGTAGCCGGTGTCCTTGTCGCGCACGGTGCCGTCGCCGGCCAGATACAGCGTGCCGCCGAGCTCCTCGGGGTAATAGCTCTTCTTGAAGCGCTCCGGATCGCCCCAGATGGTGCGGATCATCGACGGCCACGGACGCTTGACGACGAGAATCCCGCCCTGCCCGTTCGGCACGTCCTGCCCGGTCTCGTCGACGACGGCCGCCATGATGCCCGGCAGCGGCAGCGTGCACGAACCCGGCACCGTCGGCGTCGCGCCCGGCATCGGCGAGATCATGTGGCCGCCGGTCTCGGTCTGCCACCAGGTATCGACGATCGGGCAGCGATCGCCGCCGACGTGCTTGCGATACCACATCCACGCGTCCGGGTTGATCGGCTCGCCGACCGTGCCGAGGATCCGCAGGCTCGACAGGTCATAGCTCTTCGGGTGGACCTTGTCGTCCGCGTCGGCCGCCTTGATCAGCGAGCGGATCGCGGTGGGCGCGGTGTAGAACACCGAGACCTTGTGGTCGGCGATCATCTTCCAGAAGCGCCCGGCGTCCGGATAGGTCGGCACGCCCTCGAACACCACCTGCGTCGCGCCGCACGCGAGCGGGCCATAGGTGATGTACGTGTGGCCGGTGATCCAGCCGATGTCGGCCGTGCACCAGAACACGTCGGACGGCTTCCAGTCGAAGGTCCACTTCATCGTCAGCGCGGCCCACAGCAGGTAGCCGCCGGTGCTGTGCTGCACGCCCTTCGGCTTGCCGGTCGAGCCGGACGTATAGAGGATGAAAAGCGGATGCTCGGCGCCGACCCATTCCGGCTCGCAGGTGTCGGCTTCGCCGGCTGCGAGCTCGTGCATCCACAGGTCGCGGTCCGCGTGCCAGTCGATCTTGCCGCCGGTGCGGCGGTAGACGATCACGCTCTTGACGGCCTCGCAGCCGCCCATCGCGAGCGCCTCGTCGGCGATGCTCTTGAGCGGCAGCGTCTTGCCGCCGCGCACCTGTTCGTCGGCGGTGATCAGCGCGACCGCGCCGACGTCGACCAGCCGCTCGTTCAGCGATTTCGCGGAGAAGCCGCCGAACACGACCGAGTGCGTCGCGCCGATGCGGGCGCACGCCTGCATCGCGACGACGCCTTCGATCGACATCGGCATGTAGATCACGACGCGGTCGCCACGGCCGATGCCGCGCTTCTTGAGCGCGTTCGCGAAGCGCGACACGCGCGCGAGCAGGTCGGCATACGTGACGCGCGTGACCGTGCCGTCGTCCGCCTCGAAGATCACCGCGACGCGCTCGCCGTTGCCGGCCTCGACATGGCGGTCGAGGCAGTTGTACGACGCATTCAGCTCGCCGTCGTCGAACCACTTGCACAGCGGCGCGTCGGACTCGTCGAGCACGTTGGTGAATGGCTTGTGCCACGTGAGCGTTTCGCGCGCGTGGCGTGCCCAGAATCCTTCGTAATCGCGCTCGGCTTCGGCGACGAGCGCACGATAGGCTTCCATCCCGGAGATGGCGGCCGCTTTTTCCAGGGCCGCGGGCGGCGCAAACTGGCGACGTTCCTGAAGAACCGATTCAATCGCAGACATCGACTACCCCTTGGTGAACATGAATCCTCTGCACGTCGGCGCGATCATGCGCGCCGTATCTTGAACGACGCGATAACGCGCCGCTGTCTCCTACCTCACCCGCACGCGGCTGCGGGGCCGCACGCGATGCTGCGCCGCACCACGTCGATCGACGACACCGTGCGCGGCCCGGCACATTGCACGATAAGCGCTGCAGCTTACCCGTCACTTACGCGGCACACCCGGCAGCGCCGCCCGGCGGCGCTTTACGCTGTTGCGACCGCGACCCTACAATCCTAACTGAACTCGCCCCCCGGATTCCAGCTTGAATCGCTACGCCCTCTTCCTCATCGTGTCGATGCTGCTCGTCGGCAGCAACGTCGGCATCGGCAAATCGATCGTCGCCGTCATGCCGGTCGCCCTGCTCGCCACGCTGCGCTTCGTCATCGCGATCGCGGTGCTGTGGCCGCTGTTCCATCCGGTCAAGATGCGCGCGGTCAAGCGCGGCGAATGGCTGAACCTGTTCCTGCAGGCGTTCTTCGGCACCTTCATGTTCACGCTGCTGATGCTGAACGGCGTGCAGCGCACGAGCGCGGTCGCGGCCGGCGTCATCACGAGCACGATCCCGGCCGTGGTCGCGCTGTTCGCGTGGCTGATCCTGCGCGAGAAGCCGAACGGCCGTGCGCTGCTGTCGATCGCGCTCGCGATCGTCGGCGTCGTGACGATCAACCTCGCCAACGGCAGTGGCGCCGGGCCGGGCGCGTCGGCCGGCTCTCTGACCGGCAACCTGCTGATGCTCGGCGCGGTGTGCTGCGAATCGATCTACGTGATCCTGTCGCGGCGCCTCACGCAGACGCTCGCGCCGATCGACATCTGCGCGTACACGCACCTGTTCGGCTTTCTGCTGATGCTGCCGCTCGGCGCCGGCGCGATGTGGCGCTTCGATTACGCGAGCGTGCCGGCGGGCGTGTGGGGGCTGGTCGTCTGGTACGGGCTGTCGGCGAGCATCTTCTCGTTCTGGCTGTGGATGAAGGGCATCCGCCACGTGCCGGGCAGCCTCGCCGGCGTGTTCAGCGCGGTGCTGCCGGTCGCCGCGGCCGTCTACGGCATCGCGTTCCTCGGCGAGCGCCCGACGCTCGCGCACGGCTTCGCGCTGGCCTGCGTCGTCACGGGCATCGTGCTCGCGAGCCTGCGCGTGACGCGCAAGCCGCCCGTCGCCTCCTGATCCGCCCCCGTGCGGCGCACGGGCGCGTCGCTGCAGCGGCCGCGCCCGCCGCGTTACAATAGCGCGCTTTCCCGGATTCCCCCCCGATACCCGCGCTCCGCGCCCGTTCGAACCACACATGTCCGCCTCGCCGACCGACCCGCACTCGTCTGTCCGTTCCGTCCACCGCCCGATGCGCGCGCTGCCCTCGCTCATCTTCATGAGCCGCTGGCTGCAAGTGCCCCTGTATCTCGGCCTGATCGTCGCGCAGGGGATCTACGTCTTCCTGTTCCTGAAGGAAGTGTGGCACCTGCTGTCGCACGCGGCCGAGCTCGACGAAACGAACGTGATGCTGGCCGTACTCGGCCTGATCGACGTGGTGATGATCTCGAACCTGCTGATCATGGTGATCGTCGGCGGCTACGAGACGTTCGTGTCGCGGCTCGGCGTCGAGGGACATCCGGACGAGCCCGAATGGCTCGACCACGTCAACGCGGGCGTGCTGAAGGTCAAGCTGTCGATGGCGCTGATCAGCATTTCGTCGATCCATCTGCTGAAGACCTTCATCAACCCCGACCAGCACAGCACCCACGCGATCCTGTGGCAGGTGGCGATCCACCTGTCGTTCCTCGTGTCGGCGCTCGTGATGGCGTGGGTCGACCGCCTGACGTCGAGCGCGCCCGCCGGGCATTCCCACGGAACGCACGCGCCCGCCGCCGCATTCCACCAGCCGGCGGCTCCCGCCGGCCAAGCATTCCCCACTGTCCTCACAGAGTCTCAGCCATGACCGTCATCAAACAGGAAGACCTGATCCAGAGCATCGCGGATTCGCTGCAGTACATCAGCTACTACCATCCGCTCGATTACATCCAGGCACTCGGCCGCGCGTACGAGCTCGAGGAGAGCCCGGCCGCGAAGGACGCGATCGCGCAGATCCTCACCAACAGCCGGATGTGCGCGGAAGGCAAGCGCCCGATCTGCCAGGACACCGGCATCGTCACGATCTTCGTGAAGGTCGGCATGGACGTGCGCTGGGACGGCGCGACGATGAGCGTCACCGACATGATCAACGAAGGCGTGCGCCGCGGCTACACGAATCCGGACAACGTGCTGCGCGCGTCGATCGTGAACCCGCCCGAGGGTGCGCGCAAGAACACGAAGGACAACACGCCGGCCGTGATCCACTACGAGATCGTGCCGGGCAACAAGGTCGACGTGCAGGTCGCGGCGAAGGGCGGCGGCTCGGAGAACAAGTCGAAGTTCGTGATGCTGAACCCGTCCGACTCGATCGTCGACTGGGTGCTCAAGACCGTGCCGACGATGGGCGCGGGCTGGTGCCCGCCGGGCATGCTCGGGATCGGCATCGGCGGCACCGCCGAGAAGGCGATGCTGATGGCGAAGGAATCGCTGATGGAGTCGATCGACATCCAGGAAATCATCGCGCGCGGCCCGAAGGACTGGGTCGAGGAACTGCGCGTCGAGCTGCACGAGAAGGTCAACGCGCTCGGTATCGGCGCGCAGGGCCTGGGCGGCCTCGCGACGGTGCTCGACGTGAAGATCATGGCGGCGCCGACGCACGCGGCAAGCAAGCCGGTCGCGATGATCCCGAACTGCGCGGCCACCCGCCACGCGCACTTCGTGCTGGACGGCTCGGGCGCGGCGAAGCTCGAAGCGCCGTCGCTCGACGCATGGCCGAAGGTCCACTGGGAGCCGAACACCGAAACCAGCAAGCGCGTCGACCTGAACACGCTGACGCCGGAAGAAGTCGCTGGCTGGAAGCCGGGCCAGACGCTGCTGCTGTCGGGCAAGATGCTGACGGGCCGCGACGCGGCGCACAAGCGCATCGCCGACATGCTCGCGAAGGGCGAAAAGCTGCCGGTCGACTTCACGAACCGCGTGATCTACTACGTCGGCCCGGTCGATCCGGTGCGTGACGAAGTGGTCGGCCCGGCAGGCCCGACGACGGCGACCCGGATGGACAAGTTCACCGAGATGATGCTCGCGCAGACGGGCCTGATTTCGATGATCGGCAAGGCCGAGCGCGGCCCGGTCGCGATCGAGGCGATCAAGAAGCACAACGCGGCCTACCTGATGGCGGTCGGCGGTGCGGCTTACCTGGTGTCGAAGGCGATCCGCGACGCGAAGGTCATCGCGTTCGAAGACCTCGGCATGGAAGCGATCTACGAATTCGACGTGCAGGACATGCCCGTAACGGTTGCTGTCGATTCGTCGGGCACGTCGGTGCACCAGACCGGCCCGAAGGAGTGGCAGGCGAAGATCGGCAAGATCCCCGTCGCGGCAGCGTAAGCGGGAATGATCGGGAGGCCGGACGCAAGTCCGGCCTTTTTGCTTGTTGTCCGCGCCGCAGCCCTGCGGCGTGCGAACGGCGCTCGAGCGCTTGGCTTTTCGCGTTTCAGCGTTTATCGTTCGAATCCTGAAGCCCCGTAACCAAGAAGGAACAGCCATGCAAGGCGACAAGAAAGTCATCGAATTCCTGAACGCGCAGCTGAAGAACGAGCTGACCGCGATCAACCAATACTTCCTGCATGCCCGCATGTACAAGCACTGGGGGCTCGAGAAGCTCGGCAAGCACGAATACGACGAGTCGATCGGCGAGATGAAGCACGCCGACTGGCTGATCGAGCGCGTGTTCATGCTGGACGGCCTGCCGAACCTGCAGGACCTGCACAAGCTGCTGATCGGCGAGGAAACCGAAGAGATCCTGCAGTGCGACCTGAAGCTCGAACAGGTGTCCCAGGCCACCTGCAAGGACGCGATCGCCTACTGCGAGTCGGTGCGCGATTACGTGTCGCGCGAGATCTTCGAGAAGATCCTCGACGACACCGAAGAGCACATCGACTGGCTGGAAACGCAGCTGGACCTGATCGGCAAGGTCGGCATCCAGAACTACCAGCAGACGATGATGGGCGGCGCCGAGTAAGCCCGTCCCGCTCGCCATTACGCCAGCCCTCACCATGACGATGCCGATCCAGTCCGACTCCGGGGCCTCGCGCCCCGCCGCGCCGGTCGGCATCTTCGATTCGGGGCTCGGCGGCCTGTCGGTGCTGCGCGCCGTGCGCGCGCACCTGCCGGGCGAGTCGTTCGTCTACGTCGCGGATTCGCGCCATGCGCCGTACGGCGAGCGCGACGACGCGTTCATTACCGAGCGCACGGTCGCGATCGGCGAATGGCTCGCGCAGCAAGGCGCGAAGGCGCTCGTCGTCGCGTGCAACACCGCCACCGCGCAATCCATCGCCGTGGCGCGGGCGCGCCTCGCGATCCCGCTCGTCGGCGTCGAGCCGGGCATCAAGCCGGCCGTCCTGCAGTCCGCCAGCCGCGTCGCCGGCGTGCTCGCCACCCAGGCGACGCTGCGCAGCGCGCGCTTCCAGGCGCTCCTCGATCGCTACGGCGCCGACTGCCGCTTCCTCTGCCAGGCCGGCCACGGGCTCGTGCAGGCGGTCGAAAGCGGCGACACCGCATCGCCCACGCTGCACGCGCTGCTCGAAAGCTACCTGCAGCCGATGCTCGATGCCGGCGCCGACACGCTGGTGCTCGGCTGCACCCACTACCCGTTCCTCACATCGACGATCCGCGAGATCGCCGGCGATCGGCTCGCGATCGTCGACACGAGCGATGCGATCGCCCGCCAGCTCGCGCGCGTGCTCGACGAGCGCGGCCTGCGCGCGACGCCCGGCCACGCCGCGCCGCCGCGCCTCTGCTCGACGAGCGACGGCCAGCAGCTGCGCGCGCTCGCGGCGGCGCTGCTCGGCATCGACGCGCCCGTCGAATCCGTCACCATTTCCTCGCCGAACGCGCACGCCTGCGCGACCGCCTGACACCGGCCACCGGCACGCCTGCCGCGAAGCCACCCTCCCGCCGCATCTGCCCAAGGGTCTGGATCTGTTACAAAAAAGCTGGAATCGGGCTTGTCAACGCCAGTGAATTTAATGATAATAATTCGCATTACCGTTAGCTATCGCACTTCATCATGATCGTCTGCGTGTGCAAGTCCGTCTCCGACCGCAAGATCCGCGCATCCCTCGCGGAAGGCGTGAATACCTTCGACGAACTCCAGTTCGAACTCGGCGTGGCCAGTTGCTGCGGCAAGTGCGAAGAGTCCGTTCGCGACCTCATGGCCGAACAGGGCGTCTGCGCGAGCCATTGCGGCGTCGAGCATCACGCACACCCGATCCCGGTGTCGTTCTACGAGCGCAAGGCAGCCTGACCTGCGCCGAGCGCATCCACGCGGCCACGGCCGCACCCTCGTTCTGTCCGTCAGCAAGCCCGCGTCAGCGCAAGCCAACGGCTCACTCCCCAGGAGCCCGTATGGAATTGCTGATCGGATTTGTTACCACCGTGTGCATCTCGTTGCTGATTTTCCGCAAGTGATGCCACGTCACCTGCCGTGCCGAACGCGCGGTGCCGCCCTTTCACGCTAACATGCAGGCCTCGAATTCCGCTCCAGCCGGCGTCTGGCCGGTTGCTTCCCGTATGAATCCCCGCATCATCGCTGCTGCGGCCACCGTGCTGGCTGCGCACGCGGTTCTGCTGACGGCGGCCTGGCTCGCGCGCAACACGCCGCCGGCGAAACAGGTCGAAGTCCGCTCGATCACAGCGCAATTGCTCGCGCCCGCGCCGATCGCGCAGCAGGTCGCGGCCGAATCGATCCCGCAGCCGGCACCGCCGAAGCCCACCCCTCGCGTGACGCCGAAGGCCGAGCCGACGCCCGTGGCCAAGGCCGCCCGCCCGACTCCGCAGCCGCTCGCCGCAACGCCTGCGCCGACACCCGTCCCCGCCACCGCGGCCGAATCGACACCGGCGCCCGCCGCGCCGGCGCCGTCCGCTGCCGCGCCGGCCGCCGCTGCCGGCCCCGCGCGCGAGACGATGGACGTGAGCGCGCCCAGGAACGTGCCGGCGCTGCAGTGCGCGTTCGTGAAGCCCGACTATCCTGCGATGTCGCGCCGCCGCGGCGAAGCGGGCACCGCCTACGTGCATTTCGTCGTCGGCGTGACGGGCAGGATCGAGAGCGTCGATCTGCAAAAGAGCAGCGGCTACACGCGCCTCGACGACGCCGCGCTCGCCGCGATGCGCGCGTCAACGTGCCGGCCGTACATCGAGAACGGCCAGCCGATCCGCGCCGCCCGCACGCAACCCTACAACTTCGGGCTCACCGACTGATCCCGCCTCATCCGGAAGACCAAGAAAAAGGAATGGAAATGCAAAGCTACGGTATCGCGCACGTCTGGGCGCAAGGTGATTTCGTCACACGCGCCATTGCGATCGCGCTGCTCGTGATGTCGATCCTGTCGTGGATGGTGATCGTCATCAAAGGGTGGAACGTGATCCGCCTGAAGCGCCTCACGAAGAACGCCGAGCAGGCGTTCTGGCATTCGGACGATTTCGACGACGGCATCAGGAAGCTCGGCCAGACCGCGTCGACGCCGAACGACAACCCGTTCCTCGCGCTTGCGCTGGCCGGCAAGGAAGCGGCCGACCACCACCATCAGACCCAGCCGCACCTGCACGACCGGATGGACGTGTCCGACTGGATCACGCGCTGCCTGAAGGACACGATGGACGAAGGCATCGCGCGCATGCAGGGCGGCCTCGCGATCCTCGCGTCGATCGGCAGCACGGCGCCGTTCGTCGGCCTGTTCGGGACGGTCTGGGGCATCTACCACGCGCTGCTCGTGATCGGCTCGACCGGCCAGACGTCGATCGACCAGGTGGCGGGCCCGGTCGGCGAATCGCTGATCATGACCGCGTTCGGCCTGTTCGTCGCGATCCCGGCGGTGCTCGGCTACAACGCGCTGACGCGCGCGAACAAGAGCGTCGTCAGCAAGCTGCGCCGCTTCGCACACGGCCTGCACGCGTATTTCGTGACGGGCGCGAGCCTCGCGTCGTCCAGCCGCCGCGACGGCCTGCGGCTCGCCACGCGCGCGAACTGACGGAGGCGCGCGATGGCGATGAATTCCAGCTTCGGCGACGATGACGACGACGGCCTGATGAACGAGATCAACATGACGCCGCTCGTCGACGTCATGCTCGTACTCCTGATCATTTTCCTGGTGACGATTCCCGCGATGCACCATGCGGTGAAGATCGACCTGCCGCGCGCGAGCAGCCAGCCGGTCGACGAGAAACCGCAGACGGTCGACGTCGCGATCCAGGGCGACGGCACGATCCTGTGGGACGACCACGCGGTCACGCGCGAGCAACTGCAGACGCGCATCGCCGAGGCCGCGCACCGCACGCCGCAACCCGAGCTGCATCTGCGCGCGGACCGCAAGGTCGCGTACGAGCGCGTCGCCGAGGTGATGTCGGACGCGCAGGCCGGCGGCCTGACGAAGCTCGGCTTCGTGACGGAGCCGAAGTCGAAATAACGGTGCGGGTTTTCGACGTCCCAAAGTAAAAGGCCTTCATCGCCAGATGAAGGCCTTTTTTCATGCGCACGCGGGCGCCTTCGGGCGGCGGGCTCTTCGGCGCTATCGGTCACGCCTGGAGCAACGCAAACGCGACAGCCGCGGTCTGCGCGGACTGCGCTTTCTGCCCTATCTGGCTCGCAACATATGCGGCCACCGTATTCCGCTCAGAACATCCTTCGCGAAATGGGATTCCAATATAGGCCCGCCGGCGCGCGCATTCAAGCGTTTCGCGATTGAAACTTGCGATGGCAAACGACGCTTCAATGACAAAACCCATCCGCCGTGCGCGCCGCGGCCGCTCAGGCCTCGGCCGCCCGCTGCGCCGCCTCCTGTTTTGCCCGTTCCGGGCAGCCCGGCTCCTTGTATTCGCCGTGATCGAGCTTCTCGACCAGATAGTCGACGAATGCGCGCACCGCGGGCGGCATGCCCTGCCGGGACACGAAGACCGCATAGAGCTGCGGCACCGGCAACGTCCAACCCGGCATCACCGGCGACAGCTGCCCCGCGCGCAGCGCGTTGCCGTACATCATTTCGGGCAACGCCGCGATCCCGAGACCGTCGAGCACCGCCTCGCGGATCGTCATCAGGTCGGCGGTCACGAGGCGCGGGTCGTGCTCATGAACGTGGCGCGAGCCGTCAGGCGCGATCAGGTTGAATACGTGCCGCCCGTCCACGCTCGGCGTGTCGAGCGTCTCGAAGCGCGCGAGATCGTCCGGCACGAGCGGCGGCGCGTTCTGGTTCAGCAGGCTCGGCGCGCCGACCAGCATCTGCTCGGTGCGCCACAGCGGCCGGACGACGATATTCGCATTTTGCGGCGGCTCCGAGCGCACGCGCAGCGCGACGTCGATCGAGTCCTCGAACAGGTCGATCACCCGGTTCGTCACACGAATGTGCACCTTCACTTCCGGAAAACGATGCAGGAATTCGGGCAGGATGCGCGACAGCATCGTCTGCGACAGCGTCACCGGCACGCTGACGCGCACCGTGCCGCGCGGTGACGTGCGAAGTTGCTGGACCGCGTTCATCGCCGCCTGCGCCTCGGCCAGCATCGCCTGGCAATGCTGGTAGAAGAGCTGCCCGGCTTCGGTCAGCGCGAGCTTGCGCGTGGAGCGCTGCAACAGGCGCACGCCGAGGGCCGCCTCGAGCTCGGTCAGGCGCCGCGACAGCCGCGACTTGGAGATCCCCAGCACCCGCTCCGCCGCCGAGAAGCCGCCATGCTCGACGATCTGCGAGAAGTACATCAGGTCGTTCAGGTTGTGTGCATCGACATTCATTTCATCGTTCCAATTCCAGAACAATCCATTGCTGAGCGTGCCGAATTGATCGGCAAACCGCCCAATATAATAGCCGCATGTTTCGAAAATAACGCTATTCCAGTGTTCCGAGGGCTCGCGCATGACCACGCTTCGCACGCTTGAACGCACCCGTCCGGCGCTCCGCACCATCGAAGGCGGCGGCTTCGTCGTCCATCGGCCGTTTCCGACCCGGCTGCTGACGGACTTCGATCCGTTCCTGCTGCTCGACGAAACAGGACCGGTCGACTACGGCCCGGGTGAAGCCATGGGCGTGCCCGATCATCCACATCGCGGCTTCGAAACCGTCACCTACGTACTCGACGGCCGATTCCGCCATCGCGACTCCGCCGGTCATGCGGGCGCGCTCGGCCCGGGCGACGTGCAGTGGATGACGGCCGGCGCCGGCATCGTGCACAGCGAAATGCCGGATCCCGCATTCGCGGCGGCAGGCGGCCGCGCGCACAGCTTCCAGCTATGGGTGAACCTGCCGCGCGGGGACAAGCGGATCGCGCCGCGCTACCAGGAGATCCCCGCCGCGCGCATTCCGGTCGCGGCCTCGCCGGACGGCCGCGTGCGCGTCAGGGTGATCGCCGGCGAAGCGTTCGGTGCACGGGCCGCGATCGAGACGCGCACGCCGATCCTCTACCAGCATTTCACGCTGTCGCCCGGCGCG
>Ga0306924_10004666_pt1 | contig 13398 bp, 12 predicted proteins | sample sta12Can44000111_FD_203756 | JGI IMG/M metagenome (GOLD analysis project Ga0306924, IMG submission 203756) | Lab enrichment of tropical soil microbial communities from Luquillo Experimental Forest, Puerto Rico - statanox.12C.anox.44.000.111 (v2)... | ecosystem: Environmental > Terrestrial >... | reverse complement strand
GCTGAACGCGCAGCGGCCGTCCAAGGCATTTCCAACATCGTCGGTACGCGCATAAAAAGCGACGCCGTCGCCCATCCCGGTCGGCAATTCGCCGGTTCTGGCGACCATGGCGCGGGCATAGGGATCGATATCCGCCGATCCGCTCTTCGGCCATGCTTTCCAAGCGCCGACTGTCAGCGCTCCGAATGCGACGCCACGCGTGAGCGTGAACCACGTCGCGCCAAGTCCCAGCGCCGCCGCGATCAATAACGTGAAGCATGAACCGAACAGAAGGCGCATGATGGCCTGCGTTTGATCGTTGGGATCCCTTAAGATTCAGTCGCCGCGCGGACTGGTGGAAGCAGCGCGGTCAGCCGCCGTGGCCAAAGCGCTCGAGGCGCTTTCGGTCTCGTTCTTCACACCGCCGTCGAGCGCCCCGACAGAAGTCTTCGTTGCAGCCTGTGATGAGGGCATGCGAACCGCATCGTCCAATATGCGCTCCACATGAAAAAGGGCCTCGGTTCCCTTGCGCGTGAGCAGTACCGCATGCGGCTGCTCGCCGCCCTTCGATGAAGCGTCGGCGACCGCCGGGGCATGTTGAGGCGGCGACAGGCCGGGAAGCGGCCGCAACTCAACGCCCTGATGCGCATAGGCCATGATGTTGTGCCATGTCGCTGCCGGCAACGTGCCGCCGGTCATCCGCTTGGTTGGGGAATAATCGTCGTTGCCCATCCAAATGGCGCCGACGAAATTGCCGGTATAGCCGACGAACCAGGCATCGCGCCAATCGTTAGTGGTGCCGGTCTTGCCGCAGGTTGGTACTCCGTCGAGCTGCGCGCGTCGCCCGGTGCCATTTTCGACGACGGAGTTCATCATCTTGATCATGTCCATGGCCACTTCCGGACTGATCACCTGCTTCGGTTTCGGGCCGTCGCGGTCGAAGCGCCAGACCAATTCTCCGGAATCGGTGCGAACCTCGAGCGCGGCATGCGGCACGACTGAGCGGCCGAGATTAGGGAAGGTAGCGTAAGCCATCGCGTGCTCGTAAACGTAAACTTCATCGGCGCCGATCGGCAAAGAAGGCGTATCCGGCAGCGGCGCGCGAATGCCGAAATTGCGCGCGGTTTGTACGATCATGGCGCGGCCGAGCTTTGGATTGCCGTTGCCGAGCATGATCGACAGCTTGACCGGAATAACGTTGATCGAATGGGTGATCGCCTCCAGCAGAGTCACGTTTCCGGAATAGCCGCCGGAATAATTGTGCGGACACCAATTGCCGATGCAAACCGGCGAATCGGCAACCACCGAGGTCGGCTTAAAGCCGTTCGCTAGCGCAGTCGCGTAAACATAAGGCTTGAACGACGAGCCAGGCTGGCGCAGCGCATCCGTGGCGCGGTTGAATTGACTGGCGCCGTAATCGCGGCCGCCGACCATGGCCCGGATTCCGCCGTCGAGGTCGCCGATCACGGCGGCCACTTGGCTGGCGCCGTAGTCGCGCCCGTACTGACGCAATTGGGATTCCGCCTCGTGCTCGGCGTAGTGCTGCAAATTACTGTCCAGTGCCGTGCGCACCGTGAACGAGCGTGAGGTCACCGACTTCGGCAAGGTATCGACGAGTTTGCGCATCTCGTCGAAAGCCCAATCGAGATAATAGTTCGGCGCATCCTCGATCGCGCGATCGATAGGCGTCGCTGGATTGCGCCGCGCGCCATAGACCTGGCCCTCGCTCATAAAGCCGTTCTCGACCAGATTATCGAGCACGACATTGGCGCGGGCGCGGGCAGCCGGCAGATTGATCAGCGGGGAGAATTTGGTTGGCGCTTTGAACAGGCCGGCGACCATTGCGGCTTCGGCGAGGTTGAGATCGCGGACCGATTTACCGAAGTAATAGCGCGCCGCCGCGTCGGCGCCGAACGCGCCGCCGCCGAGATAAGCGCGGTCGAGGTAGAGCTTGAGGATTTCGTTCTTTCGCAGGTGCGCTTCCAACCACAGCGCTAGAAACGCTTCGTTGATCTTGCGCTCATAGGTGCGCTCGTTGGAGAGGAACAGATTTTTCGCCAGCTGCTGCGTTATGGTGGAACCGCCCTGAACCACGCCGCCGGCTTGAGTATTCGTGACAAAAGCGCGGAACACGCCTTGGATATCGATGCCGAAATGCTCGTAGAAACGGCGATCTTCGGTCGCCAACACCGCCTTGATGAGATGATCCGGAAAATCCTCGAGCGGAACGGATTCAGTGTGCTTGATGCCGCGACTGCCGATCTCGTTGCCGTAACGGTCAAGAAACGTCACCGCCAGATCGGATTTCTTCAGCCAATCCTCGTCGGAAGTCTGGCGGAACGAGGGAATCGCCAGCGCCAGCAGTAGAAACAATCCGCCAGTGCCTAGCGTCGCCGCTTCCGAGATCGGCTCGACCAATAGCCAGCGGCGCCAGCCGGCGACGTGGGCGCGGTCCATGAAGGCGGTGAACCGCTCATATATTTCGCGCGTCCACTTGCCACTCTGGAATATTGCGGAGTCTATTCGCGCGTCGATGTCGAGAAGCGCACGCCGGAGCTTCGGCCTCCAGTCCTCGCCTGGATCGGGGAACATGTCTGTCACGGCCACTTGCTCCGGGAAACGGCAGGAAGCACAGCAGTTGTCCTTCTAGCGGACTGGCCTCGTGCCGGCCAAGGGTTGCATGCCCATTCAAGGTAAATGGAAATTACGGGCAAATTTGGCATAGCTTCGCGCGGAGGCCACCATGGCAAGTAATTCCGACCACTCCGAGGAGGTTCCATTTTGGCGCCGCAAGTCATTGAGTCAAATGACCGATTTGGAATGGGAAAGCCTCTGCGATGGCTGTGGCCGCTGTTGCCTCAATAAGCTCGAGGAGGACGAATCAGCTGCCGAGACCTTTTACACCGATGTCGGTTGCCGACTCCTCGACGGGCACAGCTGCCGCTGCCGGGATTACCAAAATCGGCTGGACCTGGTCGACGATTGCGTCCGCTTGACGCCCGAAAACCTCAAAAAGATTAAATGGCTTCCGCCGTCCTGCGCCTATGTGCTGCTGGCCCAGGGGCACGATCTGTATTGGTGGCATCCATTGGTCTCCGGCGACCCCGAGACCGTACACGCCGCTGGGGTGTCGGTGCGCGGGCGCGTGCGCGCGACCGAGCTCGACGTGCCGGATCACGAGCTGGAAGACCACATCGTCGATTGGCCGCAAAAATTGCCGCGGCGTGCGCGCCGCCCCCGATAGGCCGCCAATAGAGGCTCGGCGCACGCCTGATCTGCGCAAAGTCCGGTTGCAAAGCGGCCAGGCAGCGGCCAATTGGCAGCAAAGCCCGACATGAGCACCCGAGCCGCTCCCGAGCACCTCGTCACTGTCGCGCCTGCCGGCGCCACGACCGAGCTCCCCGGGGCTACCCCCGCTACAGCTCCGGTCGACCATGCTGCGGTGCGCGCAATCGTCGCCGGCATCATGCTGGCGATGTTTCTCTCTGCCCTCGAGCAGACCATCGTGGCGCCGGCCTTGCCCGCGATTGGCAGAAGCCTTGGCGGCATCGACGAATTGTCCTGGGTGGTCACGGCTTATTTGCTTGCGGTGACGGCGACCACTCCGCTCTTTGGAAAGTTGTCCGACATCTACGGCCGACGTGTCGTTCTGCTCTGGGCGATTGGAATTTTCATCGGCGGCTCGATCGCTTGTGCGCTTGCGCCGACGATCTGGGTCCTGATCTTTGCGCGCGGGCTGCAGGGCATTGGCGGCGGCGGCTTGCTGCCGATCGCGCAGACGATCATTGCCGATTTGTTGTCGCCCCAGGAACGGCCGGTGGTTCAGGGCCGGACCTCCATCATGTTCATGAGTGCGAGCATTCTCGGCCCTGTGCTTGGCGGCTTCTTCACCGATCAGCTGCACTGGTCGTTGATCTTTTGGATCAATCTGCCGCTCGGCGCTGTGGCGCTGGTCATGAGCGAGCGAGCATTGCGGCAGCTGCCGCGCAATGAACGCCCGCATCAGCTTGATGTAATAGGCGCCATATTGATAGTGGCCGCGGGGTTGTCGCTGATGCTGGCGCTCGCCTGGGGCGGCACGCACTATCCGTGGAGGTCGCCGCTCATTGTCGGCCTGCTGGCCGGATCGGCCATGCTGTGGGGACTATTCGCCGCACGCCTTTTAACCGCGCGCGAACCGTTCATTCCGCTGACCATATTGCGCGGTCGCGTCACCAGTACGATCACCTGCGCGGCATTCTTTGGCGTCGGCACAATCATCGGCATCACGATCTACACGCCGCTTTATTGCGAAACGGTGCTCGGCCTTTCGGCGAGTTCGTCAGGACTTGCGCTTATCGCATTCATGGCAGGCACGGTGGTCGGTTCGCTGACCGCGGCACGGTTGATGGTCCAACTCGCGCATTATATGCGCGTGCCGCTTGCGGGACTGCTGTTCGCCGTCATGGCTCTCGGCGTGCTCGCCGTCGATCCCGTCAATCAATCAATCGCGCGACTTGGGTTCTTGCTGTTTGTGCTGGGTTGCGGTGTCGGGCCGATGTATCCGATGAGCACGATTGTCATGCAGAACGCGGTCAAGCCGCACCAACTTGGCACCGCCACCGGAACTCTCAACTTTTTCCGCTCCTTGGGCGGTGCAATCATTGTCGCGGTGTTTGGCGCCATTGTGCTCGGCAGCGGTGTGGACGGCGCCGGAGTAATAACGCTGGAACGCTTAGCTGCGGCCCACGGCGATCTGGCGCCGGCATTCCGCTGGGTATTCATCGCGGCAGCAATCTGTCTTGCGATTGCTTTCTGTAGCCTGCTTGCAGTAGAGGAGCGTCCGCTGCACGGTCCGCTGCGCCGATCCGAATAGATCGCGCGTTGGCGCGAGGCCGCGGTAATTATGGTTTAACTGGATTACCGAGCTTTCGCGCGGTGTCCACGATCCAGCCGCGATACCGCCCCAGCGGTGTAACCCGGTCAAGCCGCCGCACCCCGCCGTCAGGTTCGGTCCTGTCGACCGGCTCACCACACCGAGGACTGCGGGTCCCGCGCCTGAGGTGCGAAACACCGGAGCTCCAGAGTCGCCAGCACAGGCGCCAAGGCCGGCGCTTAGTCCTTTGCTCTGCGGGTCAAACAATCTGACCTGCAGCGACCCGGGCTGACCGGTAACGACGAGGGTGGCAGCGCGTGCGGTGCCGCCGGTGCGGCCGTCACCGCGCACGGTCACGCCATAGCCGGCGACCACAAGCGAATCCCCCACCGCAACAGTTTCGCTGCCGCCAGCAATGAGCGCCGGAGAAATTCGCGCCGGGAGCGGTTCCGCAAGCTTGATCAGGGCAACGTCGGCGGTCGCGAGGTGGTTGAGTAGTCGCTTTATGTCAAATTGCGGATGCCGTTCGATGCGAATGATGGCCTTGAGAACAGGAGGCTGCCCAAGCTCGCTGCCGAGCAGCTTGTAATCGGCGCCTGGCTCAACGCAATGCGCCGCAGTCAGTAAAACGTCGCGGCCGATCGCCGTTGCGGTGCAAGCCGTGCCGGATGAGCCGAGAATCATAACCACAGAATGTCCAAATTCGGCGGGCGCCGGCGGCGCACCGCCGACCATTGCTTGCGCGCCCTCTGGAAGGTGCAAGCCGCCGATACCGGCAGCGAGGGCGAGCAAGAGGACGGCAAGGCCCTCGCCGCCTGGCCAATCCATCGGCCTTCAATCGCATCACCTTTGCCTCATTTTGCCTGTCCGACGCTCTTTTTAGAGGCCAAATACCGTGCTCGCCTTAAACCGGCCGTTCACGGCGGGTTCACTGCGGCCCGCCTAGGACACATATCATGGTCGCCGTGTACCGATTCGCCTTGGGCGCCCCTTTGCTGCTCGCCTCGATTATTGCGATCGCCGCCGCGCGCGGCGAGGAGGCGCGTTCGCTCCGCGCCCCACCCGAGCATGCCTCGCCCGAGCACGCCTGCCTCGATCAGAAGGAGCGCCGGGCGGAGACGGCCTCCGGCGGGGTCGTTCGCCTCGCTGCCGCGATTCGCGCGGCAAAGAGCCGGATGCCAGGCACCGTGGTGCAAGCGCGGCTGTGCCACGGTCAAGATGGCCTCGTCTATGTGCTGACAGTTCTCGCCCGCGATGGCAAAGTGGCGCGAATAGTCGTCGACGCGGTCAAAGGCACCCTGGTCGGCGAGCGCTGAGCGGAGCGATCTCTTGCGGCTTCTGGTTGTCGAGGACGATCCCGATCTCAATCGGCAGCTCGCGACCGCACTGACGGACGCGGGCTACGTCGTCGATCGCGCCTTCGACGGCGAAGAGGGACATTATCTAGGCGAGAGCGAGCCCTATGACGCCGTGATCCTGGATATTGGCCTGCCAAAGATGGACGGTATCTCGGTGCTCGAGGCCTGGCGGCGGGCCGGCCGGGCCATGCCGGTTTTGATCCTCACCGCGCGAGATCGCTGGAGCGACAAGGTGCAAGGCTTCGACGCTGGCGCCGACGACTATGTTGCCAAGCCGTTTCACCTTGAAGAAGTATTGGCGCGCGTGCGCGCGCTGCTGCGCCGTTCAGCAGGCCACGCCAAGAGCGAGTTCACCTGTGGCCCGGTTCGGCTCGATACGCGCACCGGTCGGGTGGCTGTCGACGGCAATCCGGTGAAGCTTACGTCGCATGAGTACCGGCTATTGTCTTACCTCATGCACCATACCGGCCGGGTGGTCTCTCGCACCGAACTGGTCGAGCATCTTTACGATCAGGATTTTGATCGTGACTCCAATACAATTGAGGTCTTCGTCGGGCGCATTCGCAAAAAACTTGGCGTCGATGTCATTCAGACGGTGAGAGGGCTCGGTTATCTGCTGACGCCGCCCGATGCGCGCTAATTCGCTCGCGGTCCGCCTGTTCTTGTGGGCCACGGCCTGGACGGTGGTCATCCTGATCGCCACCGGCATTGCGCTCTCCACACTCTATCGCCATGCGGTCGAACGGGCGTTCGATCGACGGCTCGACGTCTATCTGCGGACGCTTGTGGCGGATGTCGCCTCGCCCGAAGACAGCGGTGACAAGTTTCCGCAGTCAATCGGCGAGCCATTGTTCGAATTGCCGCTCTCGGGCTGGTATTGGCAGGTCACGCGTCTCGACAGCAAAACGCCTGAAGTGCACTCGTCCCGCTCATTGTGGGATTCCAACCTGCCGCGTTTGGCGATGGACAAAGCGACGACCGAATCCGAATCCCGCCAAGGCTACGCGCGCGGCCCGGAGGATCAGGAGCTGCGCCTGGTCGAGCGTAACATCGATCTCGGCGCTGACGGTCGTTACCTCGTAGCCGTGGCCGGCGACGCCTCCGAAATCGATGACGAGACTCAAAGTTTCAATCGCGCGATCATCATTACCTTTACGGCCCTGACGATGGCGCTATTGCTGACCACGGCCTTGCAGGTTCGCTTCGGTCTCGCGCCGCTCACCCGCATTTCCGAGAGTCTTGCGGCAATCCGCTCCGGCCGCGCGGAGCGGCTGGAGGGCGAATTTCCTGTCGAAATCGCTCCCCTGGCGCGCGAGACTAATGCGCTGATCGAGGCTAACCGGGAAATTGTCGAACGGGCGCGTACGCATGTGGGCAATCTCGCCCATGCGCTCAAGACGCCGTTGTCGGTCATCGTCAACGAGGCGGCAACGCGCGGCAGCGATCGTTTTGCCCAAAAAATCCTGGAGCAAACAGATATCATGCGCGATCAGGTGGCGCGGCAGCTTGAACGGGCGCGACTCGCCGCGCGCTCGACCAGGATCAGCGCGCTGGTCGACGTTCCTCCGGTTGTAACGGCGCTGGCGCGCACCATGGAAAAGATTCACCGCGACCGCGAGATCGCCATCGGCATCGACGTCCCCAAGCATGCGCACTTTCGTGGCGAACAGCAGGATCTGGAAGAGATGGTCGGCAATCTGGTCGACAACGGGTGCAAATGGGCGCGCTCGCGCGTGGCGATCGAAGTCCTGGCCGATCCGCCGGTCACGAGCAACGAAAAGGCGCGGGTACGCATCGTCGTCGACGACGATGGGCCAGGGCTGTCGCCGGTCCAGCGCGAGCAGGTGGCGCTGCGCGGCCAACGCCTCGACGAGACCAAACCGGGATCCGGGCTCGGGTTGTCGATCGTGGTAGAACTTGCCGGATTGTACGGCGGCGTTCTTACTCTCGGCACAGCGCCGATCGGCGGACTGCGCGCCGAACTTGCGCTGCCGGGCGAGTGATAAATTCCCGCGATCTTGAGCTGCGCTTTACCGCTTGCGCTCGGCGGGATTGCGCGTGCACGATCGGTGATCAGCCGCCGACCAATGAATCCATAGGGGAGGGCCCGCCATGAAATTAAAAACCACAATGACTCGGCGCCGTTTGTTTGCTGGCGCAAGCTTGATGCTATTGGGCCTCACTGCGGCCCCGCGCATCGCTCGCGCTCAGCAGGCGCAGTGGGTCTACAAATATGCAAATAATCTTCCGGAAACGCATCCGATGAACATTCGGGCGCGGGAGATGGCGGCCGCAATCGAACAGGAAACCAATGGCCGTTTCGACCTGCAAATATTCCCGAGCAGCCAGTTGGGTTCGGACACCGACACGCTGAGCCAAATCCGCTCCGGAGGAGTCGAATTCTTCACGCTTTCCGGCCTGATCCTTTCCACGCTCGTTCCAGCCGCGTCGATCAACGGCATGGGATTCGCGTTTCCCGATTACGACACAGTGTGGAAGGCGTTGGATGGAGATTTGGGCGCCTATATCCGCGCGCAAATCGCCAAAGCGAACCTGATTGCCATGGACAAGATCTGGGATAACGGCTTCCGCCAAACCACAACGAGCACCAAGCCGGTTCAAACGCCCGACGATTTCCGCGGCATGAAGCTGCGCGTGCCGGTGTCGCCGCTGTGGACCTCGATGTTCAAGGCCTTGGATGCGTCGCCGGCCTCGATCAACTTTAACGAAGTCTATTCGGCTCTGCAGACCAAAGTTGTCGATGGCCAGGAGAATCCGCTGGCGATCATCTCGACGGCGAAACTCTATGAAGTGCAGAAATATTGCTCGCTGACCAATCATATGTGGGATGGTTTCTGGTTCTTGGCCAATCGGCGCGCGTGGGAAGCCTTGCCGGACGAGGTTCGCGGCATCGTCGCCAAGCACATCAACGCGGCAGGTCTCAAAGAGCGCGATGACGTTGCCAAGCTCAATGCCACGCTGCAGTAGGATCTGGCCGCGAAGGGGCTCGTCTTCAATCGCCCGGATCCCGGGCCGTTCCGCGACAGGCTTCGTGCTGCCGGCTTTTACACCGAATGGAAAGGCAAATATGGCGACGAGGCATGGAGCCTGCTGGAAAAATCGGTAGGCAAGCTCGCGTGACTGCCGGAACGCAGGCGCAATCTCTCGAAGCGGCCAGTAGCCGCATGATCAGGGCGCAATCCGTCGCGGCGACGATCGAATCGCACTTGGGCTCGCTGACCGAAATTGCCGCAGGCGGCCTGGTCGTGGCGGAGATTGCGATTCTGTTTGGCGGCGTGATTTCGCGCTACGTGTTCGATCGGCCGCTGGTCTGGTCGGACGAGCTTGCCTCGACGCTGTTCCTGTGGCTGGCAATGCTCGGCGCGGTGATCGCGTTTCGGCGTGGCGAACACATGCGAATGACAGCGTGTGTCGACATGCTTAGTGGATCGTGGCGCGCAATCCTCGATAATTTGGCGATCGCGGCTGCGCTCGCCTTTCTGCTGTTGATGATTTGGCCGGCCCATCAATTTGCGAGCGATGAAATACCGATCACGACTTCGGCATTTCAGATTAGCGACGTCTGGCGCGCGGCCGCGCTGCCGGCCGGGGTCGCTTTGATGATTGTTTTTGCCATGCTTCGCCTGACGCGGGCGCCGTCTGCAATGGCGGTGTGTTTATCGATCGGTGTGGTCGTCGTCGTGGTCGCGCTGTTCTGGCTGGGCACCCCGCTGTTTCATCGCTTGGGCAATCTTAACCTCTTGATGTTCTTTGTCGGTGTGGTCGCCGCGACGGTGTTCGCCGGAGTGCCGATCGCATTTGCCTTCGGGCTTGCGATTTTCGGCTATCTCGCTTTGGCGACCCACACCCCGTTGTCGGTGCTGGTTGGCCGCATGGATGATTATTATGCGGCCTGTGCGATCGGCAGGGTCGAGCCGGTCGCCGGCATGCGGCCGATCTTGGGTTATCTGCTCGCACTGGTGATTGGAACGATCATCGTTGCGGCCGTGCCGTGGATCTCGATCGGTTTCCTTGAGTAGGTTTTGCGGCGACGAGCGCAGCGGTTCCGAAGGGCGGCGGTTTAGGGCTGGGCTCCCGGCGTGCCATGAACCTCGCGCACTTTTTGCTGCGATCGGCAAAAAGGCCATGAATCTTGCCCTTTGGCTTGAACGCGCAGGATCAAGTCATGGGGATCGACCTGCCCTGGGATTGGGCTCGCGCGTCATTAAGCGTTACGGGGAGATCGCCGGGCGAGCGGCAAAGCTTGCGGCGTCGCTGCGTCACCATTTCTTCCTTCAGCCCGGCGAACGGGTCGCCATCGCCGCGAAGAATTGTCCCGATTACGTGGAGTTGATGTTCGGCATTTGGCATGCGGGACTGGCTGCGGTACCCGCAAATGCAAAACTTCACGGTCGCGAGCTCGGCTACATTCTGGAACATTCTGGCGCCCGCGTCTGCTTCGCATCAAGCGAACACCGCGACGAGATCGCGACCCACGCTCCTAGAACGCTCGAACGTCTGATCGCGATCGGCAGCGCCGAATACGAGGCGTTGTTTAATGCTGACCCGATCAAAAGCTGGCCCTGCCAGGGCAATGATCTCGCCTGGCTATTCTACACGTCCGGCACCACCGGCCGGCCGAAGGGCGCGATGCTCACGCATCGTGTGCTTACAGCGGCGAGCTATGCCTATGCTGCTGAGGTTGATCCGATCGCACCAGGTGATGTGCTGCTCCACGCCGCGCCGATGAGCCATGGATCGGGGCTCTACATGATAGCGCACGTTGCTCGGCTCGGCGTACATGTCGTGCCGGAGTCGAGTTCCTTCGATGCAGAGGAAGTGCTTGGCTTGTTGGAGGCTTGGCCGCGCACCTCAATGTTTGCGGCACCCACCATGGTCAAGCGGCTAGTCGAGTGCCAGGCAAAATGCAATCCGGATCATATCAGGACCATCATTTGGGGCGGTGCACCGATGTATATCGCCGACGCACGTAGTGCAGTCGACCGATTTGGTCCGCGGTTCGCACAGATTTACGGGCAGGGCGAAAGCCCCATGACGATTACCACGCTGTCGAAGCAGGAGATCGCCGATTGTGCCCATCAGCATTGGTTTGAACGGCTCGCCTCGGCCGGCCGCCCCTTTTCCTGCATCGAGGTCATGGTCGCCGATGGCGACGATCGGCCGTTACCCCCGGGCGAGACTGGCGAGGTGCTGTGCCGTGGCGATGTCGTCATGTCGGGCTATTGGCGTAATCCCGAGGCTTCGGCCGCAACGCTCAAGGGTGGATGGCTGCACACCGGCGACGTGGGCGTGTTCGACCGCGAAGGTTGTCTCACCCTCAAGGACCGGTCGAAGGACGTTATTATTTCTGGTGGATCGAATATCTATCCGCGTGAGGTCGAGGAGGTCCTGCTTGAGCATGCCCTGGTCCGCGAGGTGTCTGTGATTGGCAGGCCCGATCCGGAATGGGGCGAGATCGTCGTCGCTTATGTGGTAGGCCAAGTGGATCGCAACGAACTCGATGCGTTATGTCTCAACAACATCGGGCGATTCAAGCGTCCAAAGGAGTATGTGTTCGTGAACTCCTTGCCAAAGAACAATTACGGGAAGGTTCTCAAGACTGAGCTGCGCGAACTCGACGCAGCCACGCGAAAGAGAAGCTGAATGGTCGAACGACTCAACGGAAAGATCGCGCTTGTGGGTCGGAGCCGGTTCAATCGGGCCGGGTTGGGGCAACGGCAAGGCTACGGCGGTCGCCTTTGCGCGTGAGGGCGCAAAGATATTCTGCGCCGATATTAACCTGGCGGCGGCCGAGGAGACAGCTGGGATCATCCGGAGCGAGGGCGGTGAGGCGGTGGCGCACCGCGCCGACGTCAGTAAGGCCGCTGATGTCAAGGCGATGATTGAGACCTGCGTCTCCGCCTATGGCCGCATCGATGTGCTCGACAACAATGTAGGCGTCGCCGAAATCGGGGGGTAGTCGAGATCTCTGAAGTCGAGTGGGATCGGGTGTTCGCAGTCAATCTCAAGGGCGCCTACCTCGCGATGAAACAAACTATTCCATTAATGGTCCGCCAGGGCGGCGGCTCGATCATCAATATCTCCTCGATCGCTTCTATCCGCTACACCGGCGTTCCTTACGCGACCTATTACGCATCAAAGGCCGCGCTCAATCAGCTTACCAAAACGACCGCCGTCGAATATGCCAGCAGGCGGATCAGGGTGAACGCGATTTTACCTGGACTGATGAAGACGCCGATGGTGGAGAAGAGCGCTGGCCTCGCCAAAAGCTACGCTGGAGGCGACGTCGAGGAAATGTGGCGCGCACGCGACCGCCAGGTTCCAATGGGATTCGGAGGCGACGCCTGGGATATTGCTTGGGCCGCAGTTTATCTTGCCAGCGACGAAAGCCGCTACGTTACTGGAATCGAACTCGTCGTGGACGGCGGGATAACGCTCAAATATGTCTAAGCTGGCATGGCGAATTTGAGTCCACGCTAATTACGCCACAACCGCTTGGACGCGATTTGCGCGCCGTCGCTAAGCGCCTTGAGCTTGGCCCAGACGATTGACGGATGGACTTCTTTTGATCCTGCGAAAGTAGCAAAGCCGCAATCCGATCCGGCGATCACGTTTTCGCGGCCGACGATTTCAGCGTAGCGGATGATCCGGTCCGCGACGAGCTCCGGGTGTTCGACGAGGATGGTCGAATGCGATATGACGCCGGGGATCAGGATTTTGCCGTCCGGCAGCTTGACGTTTTTCCACACTTTCCATTCGTGTTCGTGCCGTGGGTTTGCGGCTTCGAACGAATAGGCGCCGGCGCGGATTTTGAGGATGAGATCGACAATGTCTTTGAGCTCCATGTCGTGAATCCGCGGACCCATATTGATACCGTAACAGGTATGAAAACGAATTTTCTCCTGCGGGATATCGCGCAGCGCATGATTGAGGGCGGCGATTCGCAGTTCAGCCCATTTGCGGCAATCCTCGATGCTGGCTTCAGGGTGGATGATGTAATACGTCACCAGACGCGGGTCATCGATTTGCACAAGGAAACCAGCGTCGACGATCGCCTGGTATTCTTCGCGCATCGCCTCGGCGATGGCGAACACATATTCCTCTTGCGATTTGTAGTAGGCATTCTTCTGCCAGTCTTCGATGTTCGATGGCGAGATTGCGGGCATAAACACTTCTTCGACCTCA
>Ga0306924_10004665_pt1 | contig 13404 bp, 10 predicted proteins | sample sta12Can44000111_FD_203756 | JGI IMG/M metagenome (GOLD analysis project Ga0306924, IMG submission 203756) | Lab enrichment of tropical soil microbial communities from Luquillo Experimental Forest, Puerto Rico - statanox.12C.anox.44.000.111 (v2)... | ecosystem: Environmental > Terrestrial >... | reverse complement strand
ACATTCTCACGGCGTTGAAAGGCCGTCGGCAGTCGCGCCGATTGCGCAAGCTCCGCGATCCTCCGGCCTTGTTCGACTTCCGTGGCGTCTGGGAGCACCACTACGCCATCAACACTCTTTGCTCTTAGCTGGGCGAATGCGTGGTCGAATTCATCGGATGTTTGAGCGTCGACGACCTCAACCTGCATGTTTAATTTACGAACAGCGTCCTCGGTCTCCCGAAGAGCCATGGTCCCGAACGGATTGTTGGGATTGCGAAGCACGCCGACGCGCTTCATGCCAGGAACGAGTTCGGCAAACAGTTCCATCAGCTTGGCACTGAGTTCGACTGCGATGTTGGTGAGGCCAGTGATATTGCCTCCCGGTCGCGCCAGACTCGCGATGAACCCCGAGCCAACCGGATCCCCGACTACTGCCATGACAATGGGTATGGTCGATGTTGCGCGCCGGACTGCAATCACTGTCGGCGTGCCCTGTGCGACGATGACATCGACATTGCTGTTAACAAGCTCAGTCACAACGCTCGGGTCTTGGTCGAATGTTCCTTGCGGCCAGCGAACGTCGATGGACAGGTTTTGCCCTTCAACGTAGCCGCGCCCGCGCATACCATCACGGAACGCGCTCAACGTGGCATGCATCAGAGGCAAGCGTGCGAGAACCCCGATGCGCCAGACCTTCGGCTGCTGCGCGACCGCCGCGAGTGGCCATCCCGCTGCGCCGCCGATGAGCGCGATGAACTCGCGTCGTCTCATTCAAAAACCTCGTCGGCGCGGCCGGACAGGGGCAGTGGCACGGTAATGCCGAGCGCCTTGGCGGTCTTCAGGTTGATATATAACTCGACTTTAGTCGCCTGCTGGACCGGTAGGTCCCCAGGCTTCTCGCCCTTGAGAACCCGACCGGCGTAGATGCCGGCCAAGCGGTATGCTTCTGAATTGTCTGCCCCGTAGCCCGCCAAACCTCCGGCCGCTGCGAACTTGCGATCCGGGGAGACAGCAGGCACGGAGTGGCGAACGGTCAGGTTAGCTAACTGTTCCATGCTGTTAAAAAAGATGGGATCGGCACTGATCACGAGCCCGCCCGCCCGCAACTCGATCAGCTTTGCAAAGGCCGCATCGAAATCACGTTCGCTGCTGGCGTTTAGGACTTGAAGTTCTAACCCGAGGGCATTGGCAGCCGACTGGGTCGCACGCAATTGAGGCTGAGCCAGGCGGTACCGGCTTGGTTGACGAGCAGACCGATCACCCGCGCGGTGGGGACGAGTTCATGCAGCAGTTCTAGCCGCTTCGGCGCAATTTCGACGAACAAATTGGTGATACCCGTGACGTTGCCACCCGGCTGGTTAAGACTGGCGACCAGTCCAAGTTGCACTGGATCACCGCCGGTAACGAAGACAATGGGTATCGTGCTCGTCGCGGCTTTTGCAGCGAGATTGGCAGGGGTATTTGCGACGATGACTGACACTCGGCGACGCACGAGGTCGTCAACCAACGCAGCTAGACGATCATATTGGTCGTTCGCCCAGCGGTATTCGATCGCCACATTCTGGCCCTCGATATAGCCGCCTTCCTTCAAGCCCTGGCGGAATGTGTTCGCCTCAAATGCGTAGCCAGCAGCCGATGCACCGTTGAGAAATCCGATCACGGGCATTGGCTGCTGCGCGCGTGCCGGGAGCGGCCACGCCGCCGCCCCGCCTACCAATGAGATGAAATCCCGCCGCCTCATGCGCCCTCAAATCGAAGGACTAACGTACCATATCGACGGCGAGCCGAAACCGCGTTGTGCAGCACAGCAAAATTGAGCACCGATCGTCCGCTAGGGGTCAAAACCAGCAGTTACCGCACAGCAACATCAGTGTCCGCTTCACCCTCAATGAACGGACATAAGAAGCATCGTGCGCCCTTTCGGATTTTACCGCTGAATTCACCCGAAGCTTCAGCCACAATGGTAGCAATGTGAGTCCCCCAATCGTTCGACTGCCTCTCTCCGCACCGCGAGCCAAGGCGGTGATCACTCTGCCGCGTCGTATGGACCGTGGGCCGCGGACGGCGCACGTGGAACTGCGCTTTCGCTCCGCGAGGGAAAGATGAACCCGACAACCTTCGGGGAGAGGTGACGCGCGTTGCGAGACCGCGCAAGTGACTCGATCTCACCGAAATCTGGACCAGCTCTTCATCCCGGCGACACGGGCGACCTCCGACCAGCGCTCGACTTCGCTGCGAACGAAACGGCCGAATGCGTCGGGTCCCTCGCCGATCGGATCGAAACCCTGCTTGCGCAACGTCTCCACCGCCTCCGGCGAATGCACCGCGTTGCGCGCGGCGCCGGCGATTTTTTCAATCGCTGCCTGCGTGGTGCCGGCCGGCGCCGAGAGGCCGAACCAAAGGCTGCCGTCGAAATCGGGCATCCCGGCCTCGCTCATCGACGGCACGTCCGGGAGCGCGGGGGCCCGCTTTTCTGCTGCGGTCGCAAGCGCCCTGAGCTTTCCCGACGCGATCTGTCCGATCACCGTGGAAGCAGGCGAGAACATCATCATGGTGCGCCCGGCGACGAGATCGGTGATGGCCTGCGGGCTGACCGGGTAGGGCACCGCCAGCAGCTTGATCCCGGCGCGCTGCGCAAACAGCTCCGCCGCAAAGTGCGGCATGCTGCCGACGCCGGCGTTACCGCAGAGCACTTCGCCCGGCTTCGATCTGGCGAGCGCGATCAGCTCGGCGATGCTGTGAACGTTTGTGGCGGGATTGACGACCAGGACGACCGCGCCGCTGGCGAGGAGCGCAATCGGGACAAAGTCTCTGACCAGATCGAAAGCCCGGTCGGGATTCATGACCTGATGGGTGACGATCGAGGCCGACGGGAGAAACAGCGTGTAGCCGTCATTGGCGGCGCGCGCGACATACTCGGCGGCGACGCTCGAGCCCGCGCCCGGCTTGTTCTCGATCACGATCTGCTGGCCGAGAGCCGCGCCCGCCCCGTTGGCGACAACGCGCGCCGTAATGTCGGCGGCTGTTCCGGGCGTGAACCCGACGATGACGTGGACCGGACGCGTGGGATAGGCGTCCTGCGCAATTGTCCTGCGAGGCAGGCACGCGAGCGCGGCGGCGCCGGCTGCGGTACCGAAGAATGTGCGGCGGCTGGACGTGGGCTTCATGTTCTCGTCTCCCGCTTCCTGTCTCCGGCCTGGCGTGAAACCGACGCTTCCTGATCGATTGCCAGATGCGCCGGCAGATGACCCATCCCCGTGGATTTGGTACACCTTTTATCTGCGACGTTCCGATTGGTTCAAGCCCTCGCGGCAGCCCGCCTGTTTGGAGAAAAACGCCCATGCACGAAGCGCTCAATCACGCCAGGCTCGCCATGCTGTTCCGCAAGGAGCTCGAGCTGTGCAATGTGCGCAGCGGCGAGACCATCGTGTTGCTCAGCGATCTCGGCGCGCGGCGCGATTACGTGAGCGCCGCCTTTGCCGCCGCCGAGGAGCTCGGGGCCGACGCCTACGAGATGTGCGTCAACGCCATGCCGTCATGGACCAAGGTCGGCGTCGAGACGGTCGGGCGCTGCAAGGGCACGCTCGAGGCGATCAAAGCCGCCGACATGCTGATTTGCCTGCATATCCCCCTGTTCACCCGCTGGCTGAAGCAGGCGCGCGATGCCGGCACGCGGGTGCTCATGGTCATCGACGCCCCGGACGAGCTCGAAAGCCTGATGGCTCCCCCCGGGCTCAAGGATGCCGTCATCCATGCCGGCGCGCGGCTTCAACGCGCGAGAACCATGCGGGTGACGCGTCCGCCCGGCACCGATCTCACGGTGCAGCTCGGCGAATATCCCACCATGATGCAGTACGGCTATGCCGAGTTGCCGGGCCGGTTCGATCACTGGGGCGCCGGCCACGTGCACACCTTCCCGAACGAAGGGTCGGCCAACGGCACCGTGGTGCTGGCGCCGGGCGATATCGTGGTGCTTCCCTACTGCCGCTATGTGCAGGACGAAGTGCGGCTCGAGATCCGCGACGGCTTCATCCGCAGCATCACCGGCGGGCTGGACGCCAAGCTGATGAGCGACTGGCTCGACGGCAACAGGGCCGGCCCGGATGACATGGACGGGCATGCGGTCTCCCATCTCGGCTGGGGGCTCAACCCGCAAGGCCGCTGGGACGCAATCGCGCTCAGCGGCGCCGACCCGATGCGTCACCACGCCGGCGCGCGCTGCTTTGCCGGGAATTTCCTGTTCTCGACCGGCCCGAACTCCCAGGGTGGCGGCAAGCGCACGACCAAGGGCCACTACGACGTGCCGATGCGCGACTGCACGGTTGCGCTCGACAACGACGTCATCATCGAGCGCGGGAAGTTCACCGACGAGAAGATGCAGGTGCGGTTCGTGCCGCGTTGAGTGCATGTCGCAATGATTGTGTTATTCCGTGATACAATCATAACGAGCATTTTGACAAAACAAATTCAAGGTTTCCCGTCGGGGCGCTTCATCAGCACATGAGCCTTCCAGCGCTGAGAGCCGAGGGCATAGCCAAGCATTTCGATGCAACGCTTGCGCTTGACAGCGTCGACTTCGACGTTCGGCCAGGCGAGATCCATGCGCTGGTGGGCGAGAACGGCGCCGGCAAGTCCACTCTGATCCGCATCCTGGGGGGTGCGCTGCGACCCGACCGCGGCAGCATTCATGTGGCAGGCAGGCTCGCCCATTTCGCCAGTCCGCATGATGCCATCGCGGCGGGGATCGTGACCATCCCGCAGGAACTGCGCCTCGTCCCGGCGTTGTCGATTGCGGAGAACATTGCGCTCGGCGATCTGCCCGTTCGCCGGTTCGGTCCGATCGCAATGGTGGATCGCGCGCGCATGCGCGAAGAGGCGCGCGCGGTGCTGGCGCTGCTTGATTTTGCTCCCGATCCGGGGCGTCCCGTTGCGTCCTTGAGCTTCGCCGAGCGTCAGCTCGTCGCCATCGCAAGGGGCTTGCGCCGGCGGTGCCGCGTTTTCATCCTTGACGAGCCGACCGCCGCGCTGGAGAAGCGCGAGATCGAGCGGTTGTTTTGCGTGCTGGCGCGCATGCAGGTGCAGGGCACCGCCATCATCCATATCACCCATCGGCTCGATGAGGTCATCGCAATCGCTGACCGCGCCACGGTGCTGCGCGACGGCCGTGTCGCCGCGGTGAGCCGGCGCGGCGCCTTCTCGGTGAGCGATCTGGTGGGCGCGATGACGGGGGGCATCGCAGACACCGAAGCGCCGGCGCCGGCTCGCGCCTGCGCCGTGCTGCTCGCCGCGCGGCCGGACGGTGCAACGACAGTCGAGCTGCGCGGCGGCGAAGTCATTGGACTTGCCGGCCTGCTCGGCAGCGGGGCGGAGCGGATGCTGCACCGCCTCTTCGGCCTCCATGAGCCGACCGTCGTCGAGGTCCGCCGCCGCAGCCGGCGCTTCAAGCATCCCGGCGACGCTATTGCGGCGGGCATCGGCATGGTTCCGGGCGAGCGCGGGCTCGGCCTGGTGCTCGACCAGTCCGTTCGCGACAACATCCTGCTTCCCAACCTCGACGTGGTCTCGCGCAACGGCCGGCTTGATCGCAAGGCGGGTGACCGGTTGGTCGCGGAGCTGATGGAGTTCGTCGACATTCGTCCGCGGCGGCCTTGGCTCAAGGCGCGCGCGCTTTCCGGCGGCAATCAGCAGAAGGCGATCCTCGCCAAATGGCTGGCGCGCGCCGTAGCCGTGCTGCTGCTCGACGAGCCGACCCAGGGCATCGACGTCGCGGCCAAGGCGCAGATCCATTTGCTGATCCGTCATTTCGTGGAGCGCGGCAATGCCGCCCTGGTCAAATCCAGCGAGCTCGGGGAGCTCGCCCACTTGTGCGGGACCGTTCTTGCCGTTCGCCGGGACCGCATCGTCGCCACCATCGATCGGGCCGCCGGCCTCGATGAGCGCAGGCTGCGCGCCGAGATCGGCGGCTAAGCACCATGAGCTATCGCTCCAGTCTGGCGGGGCAGATACCGCTGCTGACGCTCCTCCTGTTGTGCGCGGCAACCGCCCTCCTCACCGAGCGCTTTCTTTCACCGCTCAATCTCACCAACATCCTGGTGCAGTCCTCCATCATGGCGGTCATCGCCATGGGCATGACCTTCGTGATCGTGGGCGGGGGCTTTGATCTTTCGGTCGGCTCCACCGCGGCGCTTGCGGGCTGCGTCGCGAGCATGGTGATGCTGGACGCCGGCATCGCGGCAGGCGTGATTGTCGGGGTATTCGCCGGAGCGCTGGTCGGCGTCGCCAACGGGCTCATCATTGCCTTCCTCAGCGTCAATCCCTTCATCACGACGCTCGGCACCATGGTGCTGGTGCGCGGGATCGTCTTCCTGATCACCGGCGGCGCGCCGGTGAGCGGGGAAACGGGCCTGCCCGGTGCGTTCGTCGCATTCGGGTCAGACCGTCTCTTCGGCGTCCACTACCTGGTCTGGATCCCTGCCCTCCTGCTCGCGCTGCTGTCGTTCGTGCTGCACGCGACGCCCTATGGCCGGCGTGTCTACGCGACCGGCGGCGGGCGCGAGGCGGCCTATCTTTCCGGGGTGCGGGTGCGCCGCGTGATCGCATCGACCTATGTCTGGTGCGGGGCATTGGCCGGGGTTGCCGGCGTGATGCTCGCCGCGCGCCTGCAATCGGGCCAGCCCACGGCCGGGGAGTTCTACGAGCTCACCGCGATCGCCGCCGTGGTGCTGGGGGGTGCGGCACTGCAAGGCGGGGAGGGCACGCTCTACAAGAGCGTAATCGGGGTCCTCATCATGATAGTGCTCGGAAATGCGCTCAATCTGCTCAATGTCGATTCCTACTGGCAGCGGGTCGCGGTGGGCGCCGTCATCATTGCGGCGGCTGCCGCCGAGAGGCTACGCTCTCGTTACTGAACAGGAGGTGCTCGCATGCCCAGGCTCCGCCTCGCTGCGCTCTTGACGATCACCGCATCGTTCATGCTTGCCGCGGCGGCAAGCGCCCAGCAGAAGACCACCATCGGCGTGTCGCTCGCGCAGGACGACAATCCCTTCTACATCGCCATGCTGCGCGGTATTCGCGCGCGCGCGCAGGAGCTGGGCTGGGAGGTGGCGACGGTCTCCGCCAACGAGGACAAGCTCAAGCAGATCAATGGCGTGCAGGACCTCATCGCGCGCGGCGTCAAGGGCATCCTGATCTCTCCCATCGATGCCATCGGAGTGAATGCTGCCTATGACGCCGCGGCGGCCGCGAAGATTCCCATCGTCTCGGTCGCACGCGGCTCGACGTCGCCCAACCAGACTATCCATGTTGCGATGGACGAGAAGCAGATCGGACGCGATATCGCGGAATGGACCGCCGGCAAGCTCGGCGGCAAAGGCAAAGTGGCGTTGCTGATGGGGCCGAGCGGAGCGCCCACGTTCAAGAATCTCGGCGATGGTTATGCGGAGGTGATGGCTAAATATCCCGGGATTTCGATCGTGTTCCGCGCCGACGGGCCGCTGACCCGCGAACGCGGCGTCAAGCAGGCCGAGGATGCGCTGGTCGCCAATCCCGATCTCGCCGCCATCTACACCGCCAATGACGATGTCGCGCTCGGCGTCATGCAGGCGGTCAACGCCGCAAACCGCAAGGGCAAGACCCTGGTGACCGGGATGAACGGGGTGCCGCCCGCCCTGCGCGCGGTGAAGGAGGAGAACCTGGCGATGACGGTCGAGCTCAATCCGGTGGAATGGGGACGGCTCGGGGTCGACGTGCTCAACACCTTCCTGCAGGGCAGCAAGGTCGAGCCTCATGTCTTCATCAAGCACGTCATCATCGATGCGACAAATATCGACGCCAAGCTGCCGAAGACATGACAGGCAGCGGGGAGGGTTGAGTGACTGCAACGACCATCGCTGAGCACAGGCAGGGCTCCCCATTCGTCGCGGAGCTCGAAGCAAAGCACCTGCACCCCCTTTGGGACCGCTATCAGCGCATCACACCGATCAAGCCGCAGGCGCCGGACACTCCATTCATCTGGCGCTGGCGTGAGGTCGAGCCCTTCCTGCATCGCTCAGTCCACGAGGTGTCCATTAACGACATCGAGCGTCGCGCTCTCATCCTGGCGCATCCGGCCTTCGGCGCCGAAACGACAACGACCAGCACGATGCTCGCGGCCTTCACCGTGCTCGACCCTGGCGACCGCGCGCGACCGCACCGCCATACCGGGGCGGCCATCCGCTTTGCCACGCGCGCCGAAGGCGCGGTGACCATTGTCAATGGCCGCCGCTGCGAGATGAAGGCCGGCGATCTGATTCTCACCCCGCCCATGGTCTGGCACGGCCATATTAACGAGAGCGAGCAGCGCATCATCTGGTTCGACGCCGCCAACATGCCGCTTATTCGCGCCGTGGATGCCCATTTCTTCGAGCCGGGCGATCCCCGCAACAATCAGTTCTGGCAGGTGGACGAGGGCGAGGAGGCCTTGTGGACCGCGGCCGGCCTGGTCGCCGAGGGCGCCACCGCCAGCCCGTACAACTCGCCGAAATACCGCTACAGCGGCGAGGCCACGCGCCGGCTGCTCGCGGTGGTGCCTCCAGGCGCCGACGGAGCGCGCATAGTGCGCTACGTCAATCCTTCGACCGGCGGCGCCGTCATGCCGACGCTCGATTGCTATGCCGCGCGGCTCAGCGCCGGTGCATCGACCCGCATGAAGCGCGCCACCTACAACGTTGTCTGCCTTGTCGTGCGCGGCGAGGGTCGCTCGCATATCGGGAATGAGACCTTCGACTGGTCCGAGCACGATGTCTTCACCATTCCGCACTGGACCTGGGCGCGCCACGAGGCGAAAGACGGCGATGCCGACCTGTTCATGGTCACAGACAAGTCGGCCTTCGAGCGGCTCGACCTGGTGCGGGAGGAGTTGCAATAGCTCCTCATCAAGGCATCGGGGCGCCGCTGCGCCGCGTCGAGGATCGCGGCTTCCTGCTTGGCCGCGGACGCTTCGTGGCGGACATCGCGGCTCCTGGCGCCTTGCACTGCGTTCTCGTGCGCTCACCCCATGCGCATGCCCGCATTCACGGGATCGATTCATCCGCTGCGCTTGCCGCACGGGGCGTCGTTGCCGTTCTCAGCGGCGAGCAGATGGCGGCGGACGGGATCAAGCCGATGCGAGCGCTCTGGATCATTCAATCGCATGATGGAAGTCCCATGGCCGAGCCGCCCCGCTTTGCGCTTGCGCGCGGGATGGTGCGCCATGTCGGCGAGCCGATTGCCGCCGTCATCGGCGAGACCTGCGAGCAGGCCATGGACGGCGCCGAGCGCGTCGTGCTCGATGCCGAGCCGTTGCCCGCGGTGGTCGATGTGCGCGCGGCGCAGGCGCACGGCGCGCCGCGGCTCCACGCCGAGGCCCCCGGCAATGTCTGCTTTCGCTGGGCGCGCGGCGATGAGGCGCGCGTACGCGCCGCGCTTGCGTCCGCCGATCGGGTGGTCACGGTGGAACTGATCAACAATCGCGTCGCCGGAGCGGCGATCGAGCCGCGCGCCCTGCTGGCGGCTGGTGCCGGCGGCGCTGACAAGCTCACGCTCTACAGCTCGACGCAGGTACCCCATCACATCCGCCGGCTGGTGACCGAGCAACTCGGCATGGCCGAGAGCGCATTGCGGGTGGTTGCGCCGGACGTGGGCGGCGGCTTCGGCTACAAAGGCAAGCTCTACCCCGAGGAGGCGATCGTCGTCTGGGCCGCGCGCCGGCTCAGTCATCCGGTGCGCTGGACGGCAACACGCGCCGAAAGCTTCCTCGCCGACAACCAGGGACGCGACCACGTCACGCAGGCCGAGCTCGCGCTCGATACTCACGGCCATTTCCTCGCCCTGCACGTGCGCACCCGCGCCAATCTCGGTGCCTACGTCTCGACCTTCGGCGCGGCGATACCGAGCGCGATCTATTCGAGCCTGCTTGCCGGCGTCTACCGCACGCCCGCGATCTTCGTGGAAAGCACCGGCCTATTCACCAACACGCTGCCGACCGATGCCTACCGCGGTGCCGGCAGGCCGGAGGCCTGCTACGTGCTCGAGCGGCTTGCCGACAAGGCTGCGGCCGAGCATGGCATCGATCGCGACGAAATCCGCCGGCGCAATCTCATCCCGCCGTCGCAGATGCCCTACAAGACACCAATCGGCCCAACTTACGATTGCGGAGATTTCCCGAGGGTTTTTACGCGTGCGCTGGCTCTGGCTGGCTACGACAAGTTTGAGCCGCGCCGCGCGGTTGCCGCGCGGCGGGGACGACTGCGCGGGATTGGCCTTGCCTGCTACATTGAATCGTCGGGCGTGGCGCCTTCGCGCTTTGCCGGCGCGCTGGGGGCGCGCGCGGGGTTCTTTGAGGCCGCCGCTATTCGGGTTGAGCCCGACGGATCGGTGCGCGCGGCGCTCGGTACCCACAATCACGGCCAGGGACATGCCACTTCGCTTGCGCAAATCCTCTGCACGCGCCTCGGCGTTCCCGTGGAGCAAATCGAGATCGTGGAAGGCGACACCGATCTTGTTCCCTACGGCACCGGCACCTTCGGCTCGCGCACCATGGCGGTCGGAGGATGTGCGCTTCATCGCGCCGCGGAGAAGATCGTGGTCAAGGGCAAGCTGATTGCAGCGCATATGCTCGAAGCCGCCGCCGACGACTTGAGTTTTGCGGACGGCTGGTTTGCGGTCGCCGGCACCGACAGGCGCGTGTCCTTTGCGGCGGTCGCAAGTGCCGCCCACATCCCGCACGATTTTCCGCTCGATACCGTCGAGCCGGGGCTGGCCGATCAGGCGTCCTACGATCCGCCGAGCTTTGCGTTCAGCAACGGCGCGCATGTCTGCGAGATCGAGATCGATCCACAGACCGGTCGCATCGTGATCGCCGGATACTGGGCCGTCGACGACGTCGGCACCGTCATCAATCCCATGATCGTGCACGGCCAGATTCACGGTGGCATCGCCCAAGGCATCGGGCAGGCGCTGCTCGAACGCTGCGCCTACGACCGTGATGGTCAGCCCGTGACCGGCTCATTCATGGATTATGGGCTTCCACGCGCTGATGATGTCCCTCGTGTCGTTGCGGAATGCGACGAGAGCCAGCCCTGCACCCACAATCCGCTCGGCGCCAAGGGCTGCGGGGAGGCCGGCGCCATCGCCGCGCCGGCGGCGGTGGTGAGCGCGACACTCGATGCGCTTGCGCCGCTCGGCATTACCGATCTCGATATGCCGCTCACATCGGAGCAGATTTGGAGGCGGATTGAAGTTGCTCAAAAGGACAACCCGCAAGGTCGTTGAGGGGTTCACGAGCTTCCGATTGCGATACCGGCGAGGAATACGAGCACCCCGCCGACGATCACCTGGAACGCGGCGGAAAGCAGCGGGGTGTCCATAAAATGATGGCGAATGTAGGAGATGACCGCGAGCTCAACGGCCACTACCGCAATGGCGATGGAGGTCGCGGTCCAGAAATTTGAAATGAGGTAAGGGAGCGTATGTCCGAGCCCGCCAATGGCGGTCATCACGCCGCAAATCGTCCCGCGAACGAGCGGCGCGCCGCGGCCGGTAAGTGATCCGTCGTCGGAGAGCGCCTCGGCAAAGCCCATGGAAATCCCGGCTCCCACCGAGGCGGCGAGCCCGACCACGAAGGTCGCCCAGGTGTTGTGAGTCGCGAATGCGGCGGCAAACAGCGGCGCAAGCGTCGAGACCGATCCATCCATCAGGCCGGCGAGCCCCGGCTGCACGTATTGCAGCACGAACATGCGCCGGGAGGTCTCATCCTCGCTGGCGCGCGCTGCCTTGGTCAGGATCTGCTGGCCCAGCCTGTGCGCAAGGTTCTCGTGCTGGTCCTCGATCTCTGCGAGCTCGAGCAGCAGCTGACGGATCGACGCGTCACGCGCCGAACGGGCGGCCTGGCGGTAGAAACGCGCTGCCTCGAACTCCATGCCCTCGGCATATTTGCGCACTTCGTCGAGCCGCAGCGGTCGCGCCAGCCAAAGCGGTTTCTTCTGGATGAAGCCCTTGACGTCCTGGCGACGGATGAGCGGAAGATACTCGCCGAATTTCGCGCGGTAGAGGTCGAACAGCATGGTGCGATGGCGCACCTCTTCCTCCGCCATCTCGTCGAATACCATGGCCGAAGCAGCGAAATTCTCGCGCAGGCCCTCGGCAAAGCCGCGATAGATGCGGCTATCCTCTTCCTCATTGGTAATGGCAAGGGCCACAATCTCCTGTTCGGACAGATCGGCGAAACGCTTCACGGAGACCTCGCTTGATCAAGCAGCCTTATCGCCGATGGCGCAAAATGGGTCGTTGCTGACCGCCGTTGATATTAGACATATTCTAAAGTCGGAAGGCAAACGGCGTAGAATGATGGACATGCGTCTTGCGGCTGCGCGGCGACGGGTCGAGCCCGCAATCCGACGGCTCATGCATTTCTATTGGCGCTTTGCCCGCGCCATGACACTTGGCGTTCGCGCGCTCGTCATCGATGATCGGGGCCGCATCTTTCTCGTCAAGCACAGTTACATCAGCGGTTGGCATCTGCCCGGAGGCGGAGTGGAGGCGGGAGAGACGCTCGTTGCGGCGCTGACTCGCGAGCTGCTCGAAGAAGGAAACATCGAGCTGACAGAACCACCGCATTTTCGCGGGATGTTCTTCAATGTCCGGGTGTCCCGGCGCGACCACGTTGCACTTTTCGTGGTGCGCGCGTTCCGTCAGACCGCGATCCCGAAGCCCAACCACGAGATCGTTGCCCATGGATTCTTTGCTGTCGACGCGCTTCCCAATGATACTTCGGCCGCTACGCGCGCGCGCATCGCCGAAGTGCTGGGTGGCGCGCCCGTGAGCCAATGGTGGTAGAAAAGTGTACCCTCGGCTCAAGGCTTTCTATCTTGTCCGATGCGATGCTCGCTCGGTCGAGAAGCGCGCTCAAGCCCTTGCTGTCGAGCAAAGCGTCGAGATGCCGGTCGCCGCGATTGATGATGCGTTCGTGCTCGCGCAGATCGTCGGTCAGGTCGAGGCAATCGCTGAAAAGGAACCGGGCGTATTCCAAGTCTGCATCTCCTTGGCGCGGGAGACCGTGGACCATGACCCCGGCCAGCTTCTCAACATGCTGTTCGGCAACAGCTCGTTGCAGGAAGATGTGGTGCTGCACGATGTCGAGTTGCCTGCCGATCTAGTCAAATCGCTGGGCGGCCCGCGCCACGGCCTCCACGCCCTGCGTCGACGGGTTGGTGCTTGCTCGCGGGCTTTGACCGGCTCGGCTCTCAAGCCGCAAGGCTTGCCGCCAGCGAAGCTCGCCGATCTCGCCAGGCGCTTCGCACTCGCAGGGATCGACTATATCAAGGATGACCACGGCCTTGCCGATCAAGCCTATTCCCCGTTTCAGGCCCGGGTTGAAGCAATCATGGACGGCTTGCGCTCGGCCGAT
>Ga0306924_10004662_pt1 | contig 13411 bp, 11 predicted proteins | sample sta12Can44000111_FD_203756 | JGI IMG/M metagenome (GOLD analysis project Ga0306924, IMG submission 203756) | Lab enrichment of tropical soil microbial communities from Luquillo Experimental Forest, Puerto Rico - statanox.12C.anox.44.000.111 (v2)... | ecosystem: Environmental > Terrestrial >... | reverse complement strand
CCTTCGCGCTCCCGTCAGTGGCCATGCCATGCTCCGTCTAGGTCTCAAGGGTGTCAAACCGAGAATCGTGATGGTTGCCATGCAGCGAAACCGTTAATCTCGTTGTCGAGATTGGGGAGGAGACAATGAAGCTGGTGCTGTTCCAGGCCTCCGAACAGGACAAGCAGTTGCCTGGCCTGCTGACGGAGCGCGGGGTTGTCGATATTTCCGGTATCGTCGAAAGGGATCACACCCCGCAACTGACGATGCAGCGGTCGATCGATCGGTTCGATGACCTGCGGCCAACGCTCGAGCGACAAGCAGCACAAGGCGAGGCCTTGCCATTGAGCTCGGTCCGGTTGCGGGCGCCGCTGCCGCGTCCCGGCAAGATCCTGTGCTGCATTGCCAATTACTGGGAGCATGCGCAGCGCGAGGCGCGTCCGCTCAACATGTTTTTAAAGAACCCGGAGGCGGTGGTCGGTCCGGGCGACACGATCATGCTGCCCGAATTGACCGAGCCTTGGATCTTCATGCACGAGGCCGAACTGGCGCTCGTCATCAAGGGTCCGGCGAAGAAAATCAGCCAAGCGAATTGGCGGAACGCCGTTTTCGGCTACACCTGCCTCATCGACGTCTCGGCGCGCGGCGAAGGGCGACGCACTTGGAAGGCAGGCAGCTGGCTCGGCAAATCATTCGACACCTTCGCTCCGATTGGCCCCTGCATCGTTACAGCCGACGAGGTTCCCGAGCCCAATGACTTGGTCGTACGCTTCTGGAACGACGGCCAGCTGCGGCACAACTACAACACCGACGATATGGAGCACCGCGTGCCGGAGCTCGTCGAGTTCGCCTCGACCATTATGACGTTGAACAGCGGCGATTTGATTGCGTGCGGCACCAATCACGAAGGGCTCGGCGCATTGCAGGACGGCGAAACCGTAGAAATCGAAATCGAGCGCATCGGCCGCATGTCGCTCAAGGTTGTCGATGCGTTGAAGCGCAGCTGGGAGCGCGGGATCTATATGGGCGCCGACTCGACCAACCCGGAGGCGGTCAAGCGCCACCGCCCGCAAAACCAAGGCTGAAGACCCCCTCGATAACGGAACCCGCGTTTGAAAGGCCCTGTTTGCCTCTTATTAACGGCTCACAGGAGACCACGCGATGAATGACGTTACGACCGCGACCGCCGCCCATTTGGAGGCCGACGAAACCCACCGACTGATTTCCTCGGAAAAAGTGGACGGCACCTCCGTTTACGATCGGCGAGGCGAAAGCCTGGGCTCGATACATCACCTGATGATCGACAAAAATACTGGTCAGGTTGCCTATGCAGTGATGTCGTTTGGCGGCTTCCTCGGGATCGGCGAGAGTTTTCATCCACTTCCGTGGAAAATGCTGACCTATGACACCCGGTTGGGAGGGTATGCCGTCGATCTCGACCGCAGAAGGCTCGAAGGTGCCCCGAGCTACACATCGCGCGACATGCCCGATTGGTCCGATCGTTCCTATACCACAGGGATCGACCGGTATTGGATGCCGCCGGTCTGACCGGCTGCAGAGACGAAAGCGGCGCCTCAAAAGGGCGCCGCTGGTGCTTTGAGAATATTTGAGAAACTGACTTTCGATCTCGTCGATGGGTACCCACGCCGGTGGCGGACGGCCGGGATTTGGATAGCCAGACCCAGTGCAATGACCGGCAGCCCGCCGCTCGACATACATCCCGGGCCGCCCAATGCCGTTCCATGTCCAACCCGATCTCCGAGATCCAGGTGATGGCGCTGGCGACGGAATTTCCGTCTCCGGGCCTGGCGGAGGCGCCGTCGGCAAGTTAATCCGTGTTTGGTCAAATTCGTCAGCTCTCTGTGGTGAACCACGACCGGCGATTTCCGCAATGGTCGGCGGTCGTGGTGCCGGGTGAGGGATTCGAACCCCCGACCTTCGGTTTACAAAACCGCTGCACTGCCACTGTGCTAACCCGGCATTTTATTACCTGGACGGCTCGAACCCCGGACTTGCTGCAATAGTTCGCTGTAATGGGTTACTTATCACAGCCGAATGTGACCGTATAGCGGCGAACATAACCGGATCAAAACGAGCGCCGTAGTGGTTGTCGGATGACTGAGGCGCTCCTTGAGAGATCTTCGGGCGAGCGCTGGCCTGCACCTGGTCGGCCGGCCTGCCGGTTTGTGGTTTTCATCGAAAGTTCCAAGGATCGGTAATCGCTGTCGATCCATTCGATTGCGAGACCGCAATCAGCAGCGTTTGCCGTCCATTCGGAAGCTCCCGCACCTACTTGCCAGGAGATGCACCAGCAAGGCATCCTCGAACGCAAATTCAAGGAGTCCCGCGATGCGTCTCGAAGGGAAGGTCGCCATCATCGTCGGAGCGGGCCAAAGCCCCGGCGAAGGGATCGGGAATGGTCGTGCAACGACCCTCCGCTTCGCGCAAGAAGGCGCCAGGATTTTGGCAGTCGATCGACTCTTCGCCTCCGCCGAGGAAACCGCCGTGATGGCCACGAAGGAAGGCAGCGAATGCGTACCTTTCGCCGCCGACGTAACCAAGGAAGAGACGCTCGCCGCTGCCATAGACGCGGCACGGGCGCGTTGGGGCCGCATCGATATCCTGCACAACAATGTCGGGGTCAGCATCGGGGGTGGTGACAAGCCGCTGGACGAGCTGACTGAGGAAGCCTTCGACCGCGTCTGCGCGATTAACCTGCGCGGCACAATCATGGCCTGCAAGCGCGTGGTTCCCGTTATGCGTTTGCAGCGTTTCGGTGTCATTATCAACATTTCTTCCGTCGCTGCACGCGAGAACAGCTACCCGCTCGTCACCTATAAGGCGACGAAAGCCGCAATGATCGCTTTCACCGAGCAGCTCGCGCTGCAAAACGCGCCTTACGGCATTCGCGCCAACTGCATCTTGCCGGGTCTCATGGACACACCAATGGCTGTCGATACCCGCGCCCGCGCCAGCAACCGCAGCCGCGCTGAGGTCGCTGCAGAGCGTGACGCCAAGGTCCCGTTGCGCGGGCGCATGGGAACAGCGTGGGACGTGGCGAATGCGGCGCTCTTTCTAGCCTCCGACGAGGCCAATTTCATCACCGGCGTGGCGCTGCCGGTCGACGGCGGCGCACTGGTGCGGGTCGGCTGATTAGCGACAGCACTGTGGGGCGTGCAAACAGATGTGCCGGGGCAACCGCAACCATGCCGGCGTAGTGGTCCGTGGCATGGGAGTTGTAAAACGCCGAAGCATTTGCGGCGACGTGATGAGTTGGGTTCGGCGACTGCCTCGGGTTTGATTGGGCGCGGGCAACGTAAGTAACCGTTCTCGCTGCGCCCTCACCAACGACCCATCTCTGGCCGCCAAAAGTTCAGTAAGACGTGCGAGGAACCCTTTCCAGAAGACTGTTCACCATTACCGGGCCGCGGCTGCAGTCTGCCCGAGCGTCCCGATAAAGGTGGTCAAATACGGCTTCCACACTGCGGCGTAGTAATGCGTGAAATGCCCATGTGTGTGGTTGTCGTAGGGGATCAGTACATAACGGCCGTCGGCAATCGACTTCATCGCGCGCTCGACTGTGCCCAACTCGGGTGGGTTGGCGACGTCCTCGACGGTGTTGATCAACAGTACCTTGGCCTTGATCTTAGGAAGATCGGCTTCGGGGCTGTAATCCTCGATTGACTCGATCGCCCACAACGAGTCGTTCGCGTCACCCTTGGCGGTCCGCGTCACCCGCTCGTCGTAGAGTTTGTCTGCGGCGGCGCGGGTCGGCGCCATTTCCTGAATGCGTGCGGCGCTCTCGGGCATAAACGATCCCGCCGTGGCGCTGTAGATGTAATGGGTCGGGCTTTTGTCGTAATTGCCGTTGTTCCAATCGGGGTCGTGGCGGATCGCCTCGGCGGCGGCACGGCGCATGATCCAGTTGCGGCCACTGATCTCGGCCGGCTGGCAGGAAAGCCCGACGATCCCGTCCATCAGCTCGGGGTACATCTCGCCCCACATGAAACTGTGCATGCAGCCGAGCGAACTGCCGACGACGAGCCGTAAATGCGCGACATTGAGCCCTTCGGTGACCAGCCGGTGCACGCTGTCGACCATGTCGTGGTAGCGATAGTGCGGGAAATTTCCTTTGAGCCCGTCTGAAGGCTTGCTCGACCCGCCGCGCCCGAGCGCATCGGGGATAATGATGAAGTAACGGTTTGCATCCAAAGGCTGTCCGTCTTTGAACAATTCGTCGGCCAGGCTCGGTCGCAGCCAGTTCGCCCCGGTGCCGGTATTGCCTTGCAGCAGCAATACGCCATTAACGATCGCGCCGGCAGCGTTGCGCTCGGCGGAGCCGATGGTGCGGTAGTGCAATTTCAGCTGAGGCAGGGTCTCGCCGCTGGCGAATGGATAATCGGCCAAAATGAAGTCGGCCTCCCGGTAATTCGGCCACGAGGTGTTTTGAGGTTCGGTGAACGCCGGCGTGGCAATAGTGATAAGGACGGCGGCGATCACAGCGCGCATAGACGTCATGAATGCTCCTCCAAGGCAGTCTGTCAGGCCGTGGCTATTTGGCGGTCATCGGACCGATCGGCTCTCTCCAAGACCACAGCCAGACCAACGCGCCAGTCATAACAACAAAACTTTCCTGCGCCGCCTCGACCAGACCCGCCCCGCACAAGGTTTTACTGAGATACGGGGACGTCGAGAGCCGGCGCGAATAGGCGCTTGGCGCAAAGTCGGGCCGACATAGCGTTTTACTCACCCCAAACCTGGACAAGGAGGCGCAGCCAGTTCTCGCCCATCACTTTGCGGATCTTGGCTTCCGGCCAGCCGGCATGCTCCATTGCAGCCGTCAGATTGGGGAAATCACCGAGTGTGCGCATTCCTGCGGGGTTCACAACCTCGCCAAGCGGACCGGTGACGCGCCATCCGTATCCCTTGTCATGGCATATATGCTCAAAGAACGAGTCGTCCTGATCTTGCGTGAAGTCGGTGCCGACACCGACATTATCCTCTCCGGCGATGCGAATCACGTAGTCGATGGCGGTGACGTAATCCTCGACCGTCGCCTCGTTTCCTCTCGCAAGGAAGGGCGGAAACATTGTCACCCCGACAAACCCGCCGCGGTCGGCGATGAAGCGGATTTCCTGGTCGGATTTATTGCGGGGATGAGCTTTCAGAGCTGCGGGTAGGATATGCGTGTAGGCGACCGGCCGGTTCGATGCGAGAATGACGTCGCGCGATGTCACCGCACCGACATGGCTCAGATCGCATAACACACCGACGCGGTTCATCTCCGCCACAACCTCGTGACCAAAGCCGCTGAGCGTGGGGTTCGTAACAGCCGGCGCCTGCCAAGTTCTGCGTATTGTAGGTGATCTGCATGACACCAACGCCGAGTTCCTTGAACAGCGAGATGTAACCGGTCTGATCCTCCAACGCCGAGGTATTTTGAAAGCCGAGGATGATCCCGGTTTTCCCTTCAGATTTTGCGCGGCGAATGTCAGCTGTAGTGCGTACTGGAGTGATCAGGTCGGTGTTGCCGGCGAACCAGCGTTTCCATTGCGCAATGTTACGCATCGTGTCGACAAACCCCTCCCAAATGGAGCACGTGCAGTTCGCAGCCGTCAATCCGCCCTTGCGCATATCGGCAAAGACCGCGCGGCTCCATTTCGAGATGACGAGACCGTCTATGACGGTGAGCGCGTCGTGGAGACTGGTCACGAAAATTCCCCGCAAAATTGATGAAGCGATGGATTATTGGGTGCGCATCATAGATTTCCTTGTCCCATACCCGCGCCTCAGCGTGATCGAGAATTTGCGCAGGCGCGCCAAATAAGAGGTGGACTCCATAAAAGCGGCGGGTGCCGGGGGTAGGATGCCTCGATGGCCGCACACCGTCAGGGAAGCTGGAGTTTTATTCCAAGGCTCTTGCCACGCAAGGTTTGCCGCCGATGCCGGACTGGCAACCCGATCCGGAAGAAGAACGGCAGGCCGCGCGTTCGCCGCTCCGCCGGTTGACCGCGCCCGGCTATTTTCAGACCTACACCGTCTTCTGCGGGGTGTCGGCGTTGCGCCGGTGCGAGGGCCCTGCTGCATCTTGCGCCCGGCACTGTCGACGTCTTCAAGCTTGTCCGCGGCATTAGATCGGCTCAACTTGATCCAGGTCCGCATAAGTCACCCCGGATTGCGTCTACAAATCGCTCGGGCATGGCGCGGCTAGAATTCTCGAAAACTCGTCGGAGTGACCACCCCCTACGGACTCAGCGGAGGACTACCGAGGCGGGCGAGGAATTGCGCACGGGCGAGTTGGTCGTGAAGCTCCAGTCGCTCGGGAACCGTGAGCGGGCGCGATGGGCCAAACAGTACCTCACCTTTGTCGTCGATCCTGAGGCGGTGGCCATCGAACTCTAAGAGGCGATCGAGCCCATGCTCGTCGAGTGTCCAGTTACGCACTGGCCCGGTATCGATGTGGACAAAGCCGGAACGTGGGTACCAGCCTACGCCACCGCGCTGCATTGCTCGCGCCGCCGCCATTGCCTCGCGGAGCCGAGACCCCAGGTGTACATCGAGAGCGCGGCCGCAGATATGCTGGCTGTTTTCGGCCACGCCAAAGGCCGTGCGCGCCAGCATCGCATTGGTCTCGGCCGTGCGATAAGCAGAGAGGACTGTTGCTCGGGTCTCGCCGACTGCATCGAGGACGTCAGCCAGAAAGTCGATCAAACCGACGTCGATCTGGGTCTTTTCGCCGGAATGGTGGTCGCGTAGAAAAATGCAGAGTTCGTCGATTACCCTAGCGATCGGACCTTTCTCGTTGCGATAAGTACCTTCGAAAGTCTCGCCGGTATGGACATTAAAGAGGCGCACCCGGCACAGGGCCGGCGGGCGTGCAACCGCACGGGCCTTTCGGGGCCATGCTGCCCATCCCGTAGCTAGAGAAAGAAACAGACGACGATCCATTTGCCTCCCTCTAAACGCTGCAGCGCAATCTTCTCGACAATACCGGACCCAGGATGTTCGCCCCAAGGTTAAAATAGCTTCAGCATGTATCGGCTAGAGTGGCGCTTCGTTTGGCCGTCACTCCAGGACTAGACTAGTTTCCGGCTGGCGGTTCGCGGCGCTGCCACCGGGCCTGGACTATCGGCCTGCCTGTAAACATCGGGCCTGAGGGTGAGCAAAAGTCCTATACAGCAAGAAAGCACGATCTCGCGTTCTTAATAAACAAACTAGAGCCAAGATCTCGCGGTGGGTTGACTGCGGCCTGGCCGTTTTGACGCGATGTGGGATTGAGGCCGCGGAGCCCGTTCTCTTTTAAAGCTTTAATGATCTGCGATCAGCCCAGCGCACCGGATCGACGAAGCGCGGCTATTCTGTCGGCGGAAATGCCAAGCAGGCCGCTTAGCACGTTCTCGGTATCGGCGCCGAGGCCGGGGGCGTGGCCCGCGACTCGGCCGAAACTGGCTTGCCAAGGCAACTCGGGCAGAACGCCAGTTCCATGCGCCCTCCAAAATGCACGTTCCCGCAAATGCCGGCTGCGCGCCAGGTCAACAGAGGTGGCAAGTACCGCAGCTGAGATTCCGGCCTGAAGCAACTCGTTCTCAGCTCTAGGCGCATCCTGCAACCTCGCCCACCCCGAGAGCGCATCGTCAATGACGTGTCGCTGCTCCAGGCGGTCGGCTAATCCGAGCTGGGTCGAGGGTTTCAAGGCGGGGACGATGGTGCACAAGCGCCGCCACTCGGCGTCGTCTCGGACCGCAAGGCTAATCCATCGGTCGTCTCCCGCACAGCGGTAAGCACCATGTGGCGCATAACGCTGCGATATATTGCCCACCGGTTGCGGTGACACTCCGAGTTGCTCCGCTAAGAGCGGCTCGGCCATTGTCCACAGCATCGCCTCGAGCATCGAGAAGTCGACTCGCGCTACACCTCCCGCGCGGTCCCGTTGAAAAAGCGCAGCAGCAGCGATGAAGGCAAGCATCAGACCACACATCGGGTCGAGCCATGCTAAGCCGACCCGAGGTGGTACTCCGGGATGACGATTGAGACCGGCAAAACCCGCATAGCATTGCAACAGCGTACCGTAGGCCACTGCGCACGCCTCTGGCCCAGTACGCCCCAGCCCAGACGCCGAGAGATAGATCAAGCCCGGGTTCACTTGCTGGAGAGCCTCGGCGCCGAGACCGAGCCGGTCCATGACGCCGGTCGCGAAATTCTCAACCAGCACATCAGACTTGGCAGCCAGTGCGCGAGCAATCTCAACTGCCTCCGGCTTTTTTAAGTCGAGAACGATGGCGCGTTTAGCCTGACCGAGTACGGTGTGCAGTTCGGACGCGCGGCCGGGGTCGCCACGACCCGGCGCCTCGACCTTGATCACTTCTGCGCCCATTGCCGCGAGATAACGGGTCGTCGTGGGCCCGGCGATGACCCAGCTGAAATCGAGGACACGTGTCCCTGCGAGCGGCATCTTGCTGCCGCTTCGGGTAGCCTCATCGGCATCGCGCGGCACGCGTAGCCCAGCTGCATTCCGGTCGCGCCGCACATTGCTCAGCCCGAAGGGTGGACCGGGAACCTTGATTGTGCGCCCGGCTATCGCGAGCGGCCGATAGAAGCCACGGTGCGCCAGCTGCGCCGAACTGAGCTGTTCCGCTGGCTCTCGCAACGGAAAGCTTGGGACGTGCGCCGCTTGGGCCATGTCCGCGATCGATTGCTTGTCGTACTTTCCGCTCCACTCCGACATAGCGGCGTAGAGTAAATCCCAGCTAGCCACCCGGCCAGCTTTGGTGGTGAACCGCGGATTCTTTGCCCAGGCCGGGGAGCCCATCACGTTGATCCACGCGACCCATTGATGATCATCGCGCGGCGAGATCGCGGTATAGCCGTCCCGCGCAGGCAGGATGCAAACAGTGGCTCCGTTGCCATCGGTCAGCCGTTTCCGGGACCAGCTTTTTCCAGATAGGCCAGCACGCGTCAGTTCGGTTATCGCCAATGTGGCGAGCGCTTCCTGCATCGATACATCGATCACGGCGCCGGGCTGCACCCGCAATACTGCATGCATGCCCGCGCATGCGGCGGCGATCCCACAAATAAAAGCAGACTGCTCGCCGACTGGGCGGATTGGCGGTTCATCGACATCATCGACCTGGCCCGTCAGCATCCGGGCGATTCCGCTAGCGAAAAATAACGTGAGATCCGTTGCAGGTTGGTCAGCTTGCGGCCCGGTCTGGCCGAACGGCGAGATCGCGACGATCGCCGCGTTTTGGTTCATGCGGCGGAGTGAGGCTGGGTCGTGTAGCCGCTCGCGAAGGTCGCGTGGCCGCCCTTCGCATACGATCAAATGGCCAGCGGCGATCGCGGCGCATGCCGCGGGGGGATCGCTCGAAATGACCCGCTTACTATTGTTCAGATGGCACGCGAGAGGCGTTGAAAAATCCGCGTCTATGCAAACGACCCCGGCGCCCACATCGGCGAAAAGGCGGCCGCAAACGGCGGCGGCTAACCCGTTTCCAATCTGTGCGACCTCAAGCTCGGCCAGCAATGACATTTCCAGCCGTTCCAAACTGCTTCTATGCGAGGTTTTCGCCGAAGCCGCCGCCGACCGCAACAGCGCACCCACGGGACCCGCCCGATCCAGATGCCAACAACGTCGCAGGATATTAGTCTAGTCCGACAGGCGTGATGAACCCGGGGAGACGCTAATGAAGGCGGCAATCTCGCGCGGCGCGGTGATATCGTCGTCAGCGTCAATCACCGGCTCAACATTTTTGGTTTCTCGCATCTCGGGATATCGGCGGCCCAGCATGGAGCAGCACAGCCAGCGGGCCCGTCACGCGCGTACGGCTCATGTGCAGGTGCCTCTCGCGCGGCCTAGACAGAATGCAGCGCCGGCGATGTAATAGGTCCAAGGCTAGCCGTCTCCGGGCGACACGTATGGATGTGGCCGAATGGCTGCGCGGTCTCGGGCTCGAACAATACGCGGCCGCATTCCGCGACAACGACGTCGACCGGAAAGTTTTGCGGCGGCTGACGGGCGAGGATCTCCGCGAACTCGGTGTCGCGTCGGTCGGGCATCGCCGCCGATTGCTCGATGCTATCGCGGCCCTGCCTAGCGGAGCGCCGTAGCCCGGCACCGAGACCGTACCCGCGGAGGCTGGTACCCCCAGCGACGCGAGCGGCGTCAGTTGACCGTGATGTTTTGCGATCTGGTCGGCTCGACCGCGCTGTCGAGGCGTTTCGACCCGGAAGATCTGCGCGAGCTGATCGGTGCCTATCACCGCTGCGTTACCGACACAGTCGGCCGGTTCGCCGGCTTTGTCGCCAATACATGCGCGATGGCGTGCTGGTTTATTTCGGCTACCCGGAGGCGCACGAGGAGGACGCGGAACGGGCGGTCCGCGCGGGGCGAGCCGTCATCGACGCGGTCAGCCGGCTTGCAAACGCCAGAAGAGTGAATGTGCGGCTCGGCATCGCCAGCGGCCTCGTCGTGGTCGGCGATCTGATCGGCGCGGGGGCGGCGCAGGAGCGCGGGGTCGTCGGCGAGACACCCAACCTCGCCGCCCGGGTGCAGGCGCTCGCGGAACCAGGCGCGCTCGTCATCGCCGATAGCACGCGACGGCAGATTGGCGCCTTGTTCAAGATCGAAGATCTTGGGCTGCGGACGCTCGCGGGGTTTGCCGAACGGCAGCGCGCTTGGCGCATCACCGGTGAGAGCGGTCTGTTGAGTCGCTTCGAAGCGCTTCGCTCCGAAGCCACCCTGCTGGTCGGGCGCGGCGAGGAGCTCGGTCTTCTATCGCGGTGCTGGGACCAGGCGAAAGGCGGTGCGGGGCGGGTGGTGCTGGTCTCGGGCGAGGCGGGGATCGGCAAATCGCGTCTCAGCGCAGCGCTGTCGCGGCGTCTCCAGGGCGAGCCGCACATAAGGCTGCGCTATTTCTGCTCGCCACACCACCAGAACAGCGCCCTCTATCCGGTCATTACACAGCTCGAACGCGCTGCCGGATTTGGACGCGACGACACAGTCGATGAGAAGCTCGGCAAATTACGAGCATTACTGGTGCGCGGCGCGCGAGATGAGACCGAGATAACGCTACTGGCCGAGCTGCTGTCGTTGCCGAATTCCGCCGGCGAGTTGAACCTCAGCCCTCAGCGCAAGCGGGAAATGCTTTTCGAGGCTGAGCTGCACCAACTCGAAGCGCTGGCGCGGCGCCGACCGGTCTTAATGGTATTCGAGGACGCGCATTGTGTCGACCCGACCTCGCGCGAATTGCTCGATCTTACATTCGATCGCGTACGCCGGCTGCCCATCTTGCTGGTCGTCACCTTCCGGCCCGAGTTTCAACATGCCTGGGATAGCCGCCCGCAGGTGCCTCTGCTGGCACTGAGCCAGCTAGGCGCGAAGGACAGCGCAATGCTTGTGGAGGGGCTTGCGGGCAATGCAGGTCTTTCCCGAGAGATCGTCGACGAGATCGTCGAGCGTGCCGACGGTGTGCCGCTTTTCGTCAAGGAGCTCACCAAGGCCGTGCTCGAAAGCGGCGATGCAGGCAATCAGGTTGCCGCGGGCCTGGCGGCAAGTCCACTGCCGGCGCTTTCGATCCCAGCCACCCTGCACGCATCGCTGATCGCGCGGCTCGATCGATTAGGGCCCATCGCCAAGGAAATCGGCCAAATCGGAGCGGTGCTCGGCCGCGAATTCGGTTACGATTTGGTTGAGCAAGTGGCGCAGCGGCCCGCCGTTGAGCTAAGGGCCGGCCTCGACCGGCTCGTGAAAGCCGGGCTATTATTTTGTCGCGAGGTTGCGCCACAGTCCTCCTATCTGTTCAAGCACGCGCTGGTGCAAGACGCGGCGTATGGTACCTTACTGCGCGCAAGACGGCAGGAATTGCACGACCGCGTCGCGGCGGTGCTAGAGCAACACTTCGCCGATCTCGTCGAGCGGCGGCCCGAACTCCTCGCTCATCATTTGACCGCCGCCGGCGACACCGAGCGGGCGACTGGCCAGTGGCTGAAGGCCGGCCATTATGCGGCGGCGCGCCTAGCCCATCTTGAGGCGATTCGCCACTTTGAACGCGGTCTAGAGACACTGGCTGCTCTGCCAGAAGGTCGGGCTCGCGACGGACGGGAGATCGAGCTGCAGCTGGCGCGCGGTCTCTCACTTTTCACGGCAAAAGGCTTTGAAGCGTCTGAGGCGCCCCGAGGCTATATGCGCGCCCGAGAATTGGCTGAGCAGCGAGGGGATGAGGGTCAGCTTTTCATCGCGGTCTATGGCCTCTGGCAAGCCAACATTGGGGCCGGTACGCTCATCGGCGCGCACATTCTGTCAGACCGGCTGTTGCAATTGACCTCAGGCGCCGCGGACAAGGGGTTGCGCCTGCAGGCGCATCACAAGCGCCTGGACGACCTGTTTGTTTGCCGGAGAACCGGGGGCTGCGCTCAAGCACTGCGAGGCCGGGCGGCGACTCTACGATCCCGAGAGGCACCGTACCCACCGTCTGCTGTATGGCGGGCACGATCCGGGCGTCTGCGCCCGCTACATGGGCGCGCAAGTCAATTGGGTGCTTGGCCATCCCGACAAGGCCTTGGCGATCGGTAGAGAAGCGTTGGCGTTAGCCGAGCTCGTCGCGCACCCGCTCAGCCTCGAATTTGTTCTGCTTTTCAACGCGATGCTTCACGTCGATCGCGGCGAGCCGGGATTGGCATTGCGACGAGTCGAGGCGGCGGAGACGCTTGTCGCCGAGCAGCGGCTCGGGTTTGTGATGGAACCGCGGTTCCTGCGCGGCGCCGCGCTCTGCGCGCAGGGTGCGTTCGATGAGTCTGTTTCGTGCCTGCGCGATGCGCTCGCTGGCCGGCAGGGCGCGATGACATTTCGCCCGTACGGATTCACCAGGCTGGCGGAGGCACTAGCGAGCCAGGGTCAATACAGCGCAGTTATCGCTGCGGTGAAGGAGGGGATGGAGGCACAGGAGAAAACGGGAGCGCTGCGGTGGGGAGCGGAGCTGCTTCGTCTGCAGGGCATCGCACTCATCGGTCTCAACCGAGTGGAAGATGGCCAAAGCGCCCTCGAAGAAGCGCTGCGCGTCGCGCGGCAGCAACAGGCCAAGGCGTACGAGTTGCGCGCCGCGACGAGCCTTGCCCGGCTGTGGGGCGAACGAGGTCGACGGGCGGAAGCACGCGGCCTGCTCGCGCCGGTCTACGGCTGGTTCACCGAGGGCTTCGACACCGCTGATCTAGAAAGGGGCGAAGGCTCTCCTCGACGAGCTCGCTTGAAGCGCCTGAGGTGTACCGCCCGCCTCCGGTTACCCACCCGCGAGACCGCCCGTACGAATTCGACATCCAAGTCTAATATAACTCACCGTTCGACCTGCGGCCCACAGCTTGGTCAGACAGCAAGGTCGATCGCTGCCAGGCCGAGATGGTCCGCGCCCACGTCAGTTCGGACGATTGGCTGGGTCTG
>Ga0306924_10004661_pt1 | contig 13411 bp, 15 predicted proteins | sample sta12Can44000111_FD_203756 | JGI IMG/M metagenome (GOLD analysis project Ga0306924, IMG submission 203756) | Lab enrichment of tropical soil microbial communities from Luquillo Experimental Forest, Puerto Rico - statanox.12C.anox.44.000.111 (v2)... | ecosystem: Environmental > Terrestrial >... | reverse complement strand
TCGTTCGCGCGACGATGACGTCGACGCCGCGTTGGACCAGCTCAGTCGCCACCGGGCGGGCGCGCTCCTCGTGGCCGTCCATGAACCGGGCCTCGAGGGTGACCGTCTGCCCTTCCACATAGCCGAGATCATTCAGCCACTGCCGGAAGGCGTTGAGGCCGCCGAAGGACGATTCGGCCTCGGGCGCGAGATAGCCGATCACCGGGACCTTCCGGGCTGGCGCCGCATCCGCGGCGGGCGGCGAGAAATCGGGCGCGAGGCCGAGCGCACGAGCCACGAGCGTGACGGCGATGCCGAGCGCCAGGGCGATGACGACCGCGAGCCCGATCCGCCGCATTGGCGCACCTCGGTGGGGATGGCTGGCGGGAGTCTAGCAGAGGACGGCTGGTCGCATGAGCCGGACGCATTGTTCGAGCGCTGAAGATGAAGGTTACAACCGCCGGCCGCGACGTCGAAACTCGTCAAACACAGAATGCCACCACTGCTTGGCAATCCGTATCCGAATGAACCCCTGGGTCCTGTCGTCCTCCGAGCCGATTAAGCCCACCGCCCTGAGGGTGCCGAAGGCGCTGCCGAATTTTAACTCCAGCTGTCGTTCATCGTTTACGGTTGGGTGAAGCGCCTCGAAGAAGTCGTTTCGTACCAGGTGGTGTAAAGCGAAATCGTCTGGTCCGGCACAGTGAGCAGCAATCAGTTCGAGCAATAGCTGCGCGTCCTCCGTCGTCCGTGAGAGCCGTGATTGGAAGAGCGCCTCGCGCCGCAATCGGAGCGGGTGTTCCTCGAACTCCCGGCTGTTAAGCCACTTGTCCACGTCCGGCGGAATCTCATCGGGCTGGTCAAACTCGATTGGATTTACGATCGCGATCTCCATCACACCTTCACGACGGATTCCGCGCTCCGAGTAGACGCGGATTGGCAAGGATCTCTGCTCCAAAAACATCCGATACGCGAAGATCGAAATCTCCTGCTGAATCCATACCGAAGAGCGTTCGCTCGGCGGGAAACCCTCGTAGTTCACCGTTCCCCGTTTTTGGAGGATGCCGAGGAAGGCGTCGCACGTCTGAAGCGCTCTGAAGATCTCACTGTTGAGGTCGCCGGCACTGTGGACATCCTGGGCGAAGAACGCTTCCATCCCATGCTTTTGGATCACCTCTGCGACGTCTCTCCCTAACTTGACCTCTTCGGAAGTACGCTGTCCGCAGCTGACGAAGACCATCTTTGTACGCGGCATACCGTCGGGAAGTCTAGCATCGCAGCGCAGGAATGCGCTCGACGACCGGCCGCCGAGCCGCGCGGTACTCTACACAGAGGCTACTCCCGCGCTGCTACGCTAAACGTCTCCGGTTGGCGACCCGCTGATCCGCCGCTGCCAGCGGTCCTCCTCGACGGTCCAACCCTTCTGCTTCATCTTCAACCATCGGCGCGTCGGGCCGGGCTCGTACAGGCTCGCTTCTTCCTTGGCGACCAAGCCCTCGAAGTCGTGCGAAATAACCTCCGCCCACGCCTCAAAGCCATTCTTGGCGAGCCGGCGCACGGGTAGTACGAGGTCGCTGCCCACGAGAGCGTTCTCCAACCTGGCGCGCCGATCGCGCAGCGGCCGGCCCGTTAGCTCGCGGCCGTCCTGGTGAAGCAGATCGAACGCCATGAACATGGGCGGCGTGGCGACCGCGTCTGCATCTGGTTCGCGGAGCCAGTCGAACCGCGAGCGGAGCTGCTGATCGTAAATCGCCACCTCGCCGTCGAGCACCAGGGCGCGTGCCGCCAGCTTCGCGATCGCCGCCGCGATGCCGGCGAAGCGCCGCGTGTGGTCGCGGTTGCGCCTCACGAGGCGCACGCGCGCGCCGTCCTTGTGCGCGAGCATGCGCCACCCGTCGACCTTCTCCTCGTAGAGCCATCCGTCGGGGTGGAACGGCTCGCGGATGAGCGTCGGTGCCATTGGTGTGTACGAATCAAGCACGGCTAGCGCTCGTTGTACCTGGGCGCGGTTCGTGGCGGGACGCGAGTGCGCTGGTGGACGAGCACGTTCTCCCCGACTTCAAGGCGGCTGACTGTCCGGGCCTTCGAGTTGTCGCCGGAGACGGCGATAGTCGCGGGCCTTCCCATCGGGAATCTCGATTTGCGAAACGCAAGGCTACCTATAAGCTACGCTGTTGTCCGGACCGATCCACGGCAAGAGGAGGCCGCTCACATCATGCGATCCAAACGAACATTGTTATGGGCGCCGGTATTGGGTCTCATGCTGACGACCGTCGGCGCGCTCTCAACGACCGCTGACGCTCAGGGCGGCAAGCTGCGCTTCGGTGTGGGCCCGCTGCAGCCGACGCCGTCGGAGACGAAGAAGGCCTACGAGCCATTCTTCGCTTATCTGGCGAAAGAGGTCGGACGCGACTTCGATCTCACCGCCACGACCGACTGGGCCGGCATCTCGGTCGCCCTCGCCAACAAGCAGGTCGATCTCGCGTGGATGGGGCCGTGGGGCTACATCCTCGCCAACGACGACTCCGGCGTCCGCGCGATCGCGACCGCCAAGTACGACGGCAAGCCGATCTATCACGCGATCGTCGTGTGCAAGCCCGGCCTCGTGCAGAGCTGGCCGGACGGCGCCAAGGGCAAGCGGGTCTCGTTCGCTGACGTCGGCTCGACTTCGGGCTGGCTCATTCCCACCTCGTGGTTCAAGAAACGCGGCGTCGATCCCAAGCAGTTATTCAATTACTCGGACGGCGCGACGCACGCGGCGAACGAGATCGGTGTCGCCAGCGGCCAGGTCGACTGCGCCACCGACTTCGACCGCAACCGCAACGCGATGATCGAGAGCGGCAAGCTCGAGAAGAACGCGACCGAGGTCGTCTGGACCTCCGAGCCTCTGCCCAACGACGCGATCGCGGTGCCGCGCGACTTCGACCCGGCGCTCGCCGACAAGATCCAGAAGATCCTCGTGTCCATCACCGAGGCGCAGGCGAAGACCATCCTGCCGAACCACTACACCGGCTTCGTCGCGGCTACTCACGACAGCTATCGGATGATCGAGGACGCGGGGGTCCTGGTTGGGCGTCTCAAGAAGAAATAGATGGCGACGGTGGTGAAGCGGGTCGTCGAATACCCGGACCCGGTTGCGGCGTGGCGGTCGGGGCGACGGCTCCGCTTCGTGCTCGTGCTGCTGCTGCTGGCCGCGTTCTACTCCGCGAGCTGTGCGCTTACCTAAGAATGTAAGCGCGGCCGGGAGGTCGTCTCGGGCCCGGCCGGGGGCGGACGCACTGGACGTCCAAATGGGGGGCTGACGCGCGATGCGCGCGCGCCTAAAAAGGCCGCGACCGGGTTAAGCACCAGGCGCAGACCGGCGCACTGGATCTGAGAACCATAGGTGTGACCTAACCGCTCGAATGTATAGCCCTCGTCAGACCGTGTGCGGGAAGTGGGCGTGCTCCACGCGCCGCCGGCCGCGCTCGACGGGCCGCTCCGACAGCCGTTTTTGTGCCAGATTGGTCCGCAATCCGACGCGCCATCTGAGGGGATCGAAGGTCTCGGGGAGTCCCGTTCCTCCTGTGACCGCCCCGCCGCGGGGGGGGCTGCCGGGGATTCCGCGCATACCTAAAAAGAAGAGAGGCGCGCAGTCGCGTGTGGGATCTGGAAGACACCGAGCTCCGCGGTGTCTAAGTGCGCCATCTGCAAGGGATCGTGACCTCTTTGGAGTCACGTTTGCCTCGAGCCGGCTGCCGCCGGGGGGCCCCAAAAGACCCGCGAACAGGTGCAAAAATGTCAAGTCGGCACGAATTCAGCCAGGCGAACGGCTAGCACGTCCATTATTCGGGCTCGCGCCGTCCCCGGAGCCGCTCACCGGTTGTCTTGTCGCCAACCTCGTGCTTCAAGGGCAAGCCCGCTGGCGCCTGAGATAAGTGCGCTGCCGCACTGCAGCTGTAGCCCGCTTCGAGATTGGGTCCACCCGCGGGCGGCCGCGGCGTAACGTTTTATTCGTTGGGCCGCCAGTTGGGCTGCTGATGGCGACTGCACTTACGGACCGCGACTCCGTCACGGAGCCGATTTCCCGAGCCGCAGATGCGGCGGCGCTATGTTGACCCTCCCGCGCGGCCCCACGCGCTTCGCACCGAGCGTCCCAGTGCGAGCCGAGGCAACGGCGACAGGTTGGAGGGAAGTCGGCGCCGTTCATCAGGCAGCTCGAACGGGTGAACGCGGCGGCGCCCGCAAATACAGGCGTCCCGGTCTCGGCGGCGCTACGGCCGCATTCGCGGCAGGTGGTGTTGGTCAATGTGGAGCTCCTTGATGAGGTGGGAGTTTCAGGATGGCGGGAGACGGTTTCTGGAAGCGATCGCGAGGTCGGGCGGTGCTTAGGCGGCGGCCGGCTGGGGCTGACGCCGGGCCGCACGCGGCTCCTGGCGCTCGAGCCAGACGAGCAGGCGCTCGCGGGGGAAGCGGACGACGCGGCCGCGGCGCAGGACCGGCATTGAGGCGTCCTGCAGCGACCAGCGCAGGACGGTCTTCTCATCGACCTGGAGCAGGTCGGCTACCTGCGGGGCGGTGAGGTACACGGGCTCGGTCGGCTCGCGAGCCGGCTCGGGGGCAGTTTCGGGCATGGAGTCTCCTTGGGGGTTGATGATTTACGGAAGTTGCCGGGCGATCGGCCGGTCCGGGTGGAGGCTGATGGAGGCTATTCCTCAACTATCTCTATACGCGCGTATGGAGGAGGTTGAGGATTAGGCTCCACCAGCCTCCACCGGATAGTGGCGGGTAGCGGGCTACGACTTCGAGACGAGCCCCTTCCAGACGTTGCCGACCTTGGTCTTCACCAGCGCCAGCTTCATGACGCTCCGGAGGAACGGGACGACCTTGCGCTGGTAGTCGTACGGCACCTCGCCGTGGGCGGCGCACCAGCCGCTGTAGTCCTGCTGGACGGTCGACGCCGTGACCAGGCCCATCTGGTCGAGGCCGTAGCAGTCGCGGAAGAACACGGGCAGGTGGTTCTGTTCATCGACGTACTCGCGCGTGGCGTATTCCACCTCAGGCGGCAGGGCGAGCCCGTCCTTGTTCCAGGCGACCGCGCCGGCGACGATCCAGGCGAGGATGCCGGCCACCTCGGCCCGCAACTTCTTGGGCAGCTTCCGGTCCTTGCGATCGGGCGGGACGCGCCAGTCGAACGGGATGACACGGGGGCGGCGCGCGATGCCATCGTCCACGCCGTTAAACTTGGGCAGGGTGTTCAGGTCGAACCAGAGCTTGACCGTGTTATCGAATGGGGTGTTGCTCTGGTAGAGGTCCCGCGCGTTGGTCTTCGCGCTGCCGGTCAGCGCCTTGATGCGCCCCTCGTCGAGCACGCGGTCGGCGTCATTCTCGGAGATGTGCCCGAGGCGCTTGCCACGGAGCTGCATGAGCTCGGGCGCCGCGCCGCGGCCCTTGTTCTTGTCGGCAGCCAATACCGCCTCCTTGTCGACCGGGGTCGTGTAGTCCTCGCCGAGCACGCCGGTGATCGCCTCGATGAAAGTGCTCTTGCCGTTGTCCCCGGCGCCATGCTCGAAGAAGAGCGCCTGCTCGGCGTTCGAGCCCGTGACCGAGTACCCGATGGCGCGCTGGACATAGGCGATCACGGCCTCGTTGCCCATGAAGATGTCGTTGAGGAATGACCGCCACGTGGGTGCCTTCGCCTCCGGACCGAACGCCACGGGCACCAGCTGAGTGATGTAGTCCTCGGGCTCGTGCGGGCGGATGGCCCCGCTCTCCAGGTCGATCGTGCCGTTAAGGACGTTGAGCAACATCGGATGCTGGTCGAGCGCCTTGTCCTCGATGGCGACGCCGTCCAGGATCCTTGCGAGTGACACCGCGGCGTCGATGCGCCGGCGATCCTCGCTGCGGATCGCGTGCATCAGGATGTCCTGCTTCGTGTTGCCCTGGCGCGGCTGATTCGGGTCCAACCGCACACCCGCCGCCTGCGTCTGGCGGATCGCATCGAGCGCGAGGGCGCGGACCCGATCCTCGCTGCCTTCTGCCCAGCGCCGGCCGTCCCAGGCCAACCATGACTCCCGATCAACGGCCCACCGGAAGCGGTCGCCATGCAGGTAGACGAGGCGCTCCGCATTCCCGACATCCGTCAGCGGCAGGTCCAGCAGCCCCTGGTCCATCGCCTTGAAGAGGCGGTCGACCTTCTCCAGCACGACGCTCTCGTCGAAGGGCGGCTCACAGGACGCCGCCCAGACCAACATGAAGCGCTCGATCTCGGCGCGCGACAGCGGCGGGCGCATCTGGGAGTACCGGCCAATCAGACGAGTGGCGGTGTCGTCGCGCGAGCCCTCGCCCACTCCACCGATGAGGGCATCCGCCCAGGCCGGCGCGTTCTTCCGCCTGCCGACAGCACCGGCCTTCTTCTCGCCCTCCGGTGAGTACGGGCCGCCGCGTGCGCGTTCGACGAGCCAGTCCGGCATCGGCGCAAGCGGCGTCGTGAATGGGTCGGCATTCCAGGTGTAGGTGCCCTCGCGGTTGCCCTCAACAACATGGCTCGGCGGCACCGCGATGTACCCGCCATCGTTCCGTCCATCGACGAAGGCGCCGTACGAGTGCGCGCTGTTCACGGCCTCGGGGTTGTAGGCGAAGATGGTCTGCTTGCCGCCGCTCCAGGTCGTCTGCGAGAGCGTCTCGGGCAGCGGGCGGTAGATTGTGGTAAGCGACTCCATCGTCTGGCTGCCGGTCGCGCCCTTCCACGGCTTGTTGTCCTCGTCGACGACGGACCGCCGGGTCACGAGCCCGGTCGGCATGCCGATGTTGGCGTCCGGCGTCGAGGTCCACCACGCCGTGATCTTTGCCTCATCGATCGTGGCGTCTTTGAAGCCGTGCGCGGTGAGCGGTGTCTTGCCGTTCGGCAACAACGGAAACACCGGGATGCCGTGGCGAGCGTATTCAAGAGCCGCCTCGAGCATGGCGCTCACGACCGTACCTCGGGCGCCTGTTCTACCAGCTGGTCGATGCGGTCCTTGGCGCGGATGAACTCGAGCAGCGTCTCCTCGGCTTCAGGGCCAAAGCAGATAGTCGCGCTGCCGTTGCGCTTGATGATGCGGGTGATCTGATGGCCTGCCACGACGAGCGCGGCGGCGCTGGGGATACTACGGGTGCGAGTCTCCATGTGGTGGTGTCGTCCTTTGGTTCGAGGTTGGGGGTTGGTGCGCTCGGGCCGCGAGCGCGGTGCTACGCAGCCTTCGACATCGCGACGCAGCGCCGGTGTAGCAGGATCAGTCGGCGCCGGGACGCGTACTGGCCGACGCCGTGCGCGAACGCGAAGAGCTCGGCGTCAGTCCGACCGATAACGCTGTTGTGCGAGGGGCAGAGAACGCCGCGCAGGTCGAGTGTCTCCCACTCATGATCCAGCGCGTCCGAGTGGTCGACGCGCTTTCCGCAGAAGCACTTCCCGTCCTGGTTGTTGATCAGGCGCTGGACGTCAACAGCTGATGCGCCGTACTTGCGCCGACGTGCGCCCAATGCGTCGGTGACCTTCAGCGCCTGCGCGCAGACCGCGCACTTCGTTTTGCTGGTTCTGGCACGGCGACGCCGGCACCGGACGCAGATGCCGTCACGCCGGAGCCGCCGATAGCGCGCCGAACTAGTTACTACGCTCGATCTCGACGATTACTGCTTCGACGGCCGTTGCGAAGTCTCCGCCGTACCTTTTGACGCGCGCCATGAACTCGTCGAGCGATACGCCGTGCTCGGCCAGGATGTTCAGCACGGGCTTCTTGCCCGCCAGGCGCCGCGCGACGCCAACGCCGTAGCCCTCGGCGTAGCCGGCCGACTCCGTGAGCTGCGTGCGCGTGATGCCCTTCGCCTTCACGTACTCCTGCGTGCGCCGCTGATAGCCGCGAACCAGATCCTCGGCGCTCATGCCGCCACCTCGCTCTCGACCACGACGTACTGGCGCGACTCGTCGATCTCAGCGAGGAGCTCGGCAACGCCGCTCGGCCGGCCGCACACCGCGATGGCGGTGGCCCACTTGCCATCTCGCCGCTCCTGACGGCGAACGTGGACCGCGACCTTGCCATCCTCGACGCACTCGAGTTCCTCCAGCCGGTCCCAGGTGTAGTGCGTCGCCTCGCCCTCGCAGTACGGGTCGTGGCAGTAATAGGGCCGACTGAGGCCGCGCATCAGGCGCTCGTACCCACTGCGGTCGACGACGTGCGTGATGCCTTTGGTCACGCGCAGCGTGCCGAGCGCGCCCTTCGAGCGCAGCACGTCGAGTACGTGATCGGCGTTGTCGCGACCGCCGAGGTTGAATGCTAGCCGGTACTTCTCGTCCAGCGTTTCGGGCTCGGCGCCACGGCGCGCCAGCACCTCGGCAGTGACACGGCGGATGTGGTTCAGGAACTTAACTATGTCGATGCTGCCGTCACCCTCAGCCGTGGTGTTGACGACCCACGACTCGGGTGGCTCAGGATCGGACCAGCACGTTTCGACCGCGTCCAGGACCTCTTCGAGCTTCTCCCGCGTCGCGTCCATCGTCTCGGCATTGTCGTCGATGACCATCGAGGCGGCGAACGTCGCGGCCAGGAGGAGCGGCGAGTACATCTTCCCGACCTTAAGGCGCTTCGACAGCTCAGCGACGGCTTCGCGGGCGTGCGGACTCAGGTCAAGGTCGGCCTCTTTCACGACCTGCGCGGCGATGGTGTAGCCCTCGTGCGAGGTCACCCAGCCGAGGGGCGCGTCCGAGTCCGGCTTCTGCCAATTGATATAGGCCTCGCGCTCGCGCGTGGTGAACGCATGCGTCGGGCGGATCGTCGACGGTACTTTCGTGCGTGTGCGCGTCTTCATTCGTCCACCTCCTCGTCGTGGTTCTCCCAGCCGAACTTCTCCGCCACGACCGGGTCGGTTGTCGTGAGCCAGAACTCATAGCCGTTGCGCTTGTCGTACCCGATGTCCACGATCTCGACACCGGGCGTAGTCAGCATCTCGCGCGCCTCGGCGATCTCCTTCGCCATCTGGTCGAGGATCGTGATTAGGTCCACCGGCTTCTTCACCGCCTCGAAGTCGTCCGCGAAGGCGTACGTGTAACCCGTACACCAGACGCCCGTGTACGTCGGCTCGTCCACCTCGAAGCCGTACTGCTTGGCGACCCCGGGATCGGTCGTCTGGAAGCGGTAGACGCGGCTGGGGCTGTCCATGAACGAGGACTCCCAGATCTCGACGCGGTCGTCTTCGACCAGCTCGACCACGCGCCGCTCGTCGCGGTCGAGGGTGTCCGTGTCGACGTGCTCCAGGACGTCGGCGTCGTCCAGAGCGAGCTTGCCGCCTCCGATGCGGATCTCCAGGTTGTAGTGCGTGTTGGTCTCCATTTCGATCTCCTTCGTGCGCGGCTGTCGTGCGCGCAGACGTGTAGCGAGGGTGAGCTGCACTTGAACACGAACGCCCCACCGGGATGGCGGGGAGTAGAACGTGAGGGGGTGCTGCGGGCGGGTCGCGCTACTTCGTGGCCGCGGCCTTCGGCACGCGGACCCAGGCCTCTTCGGGCGAGAGCGCGACGGCTGCGGCTTGATCGGCGACTTCAACCGCACCGAGCACGGCGTCCACGGCGCCTGGCTTGAACATCGGCCGGCCCGCGACGAGGCGCACGCCCTCGCGCAGACCGCCGAGGTCCTGCACGGCCCCGCCGCGCGTCTAGATGTTCAACTGGCATCCTCTAGTACGTGCCCGAGCCGTGCCCGCCGCCGCCCTCATCAGCGTCGGCGAGCATGACGTCAAGCCGCTGTTTTGCGAGAAGGAACCGCTCAAGCGCCTCTCGAGCGGCTGGCGAAAACCGGAACGTCTTCGTGCCGCTCGCGTGCATCACGATTCCGAGCGGCTCGAAGCCGAGGGCCAGCAGGTGTCCGGCGGTGGGCACTGATCGGGTGCGGACTTCTAGATCCGGGAGACGGGAGCATCGAAAACCTCGCTTTGCGGGCGGTGTGGCGGGCTGCGTTACCTCGTCGGCCTGGAGTTGATGACGAACACGTCGCGAAACCGCAGATCGTGGATGGTCCGCAGACGGGGATTGTTAGTGCGGGTCTCGTCGCGCAGGGTGCGGACGACCTGCGCGGCGATCACGGACTTGGACTGCGCCATTGTCATTCACCTCCTCTCTTACGTTGTCTTTGCGCACCGCCCCGCTCGTGCGCGCGGGCGGCGGACTGAGGGTTCTTCCACGTAGTGGTCCGTTTTTGGGTTTGAGGTCCGGTCGGCGCTACTGTCTATTTAGTGGTCCTTTATCTAGGACCGGAAAGGCGCGCGGAAATGGGGCGGCCAACTGCCGGACAATACCGGAACACGCTTGCCATCTGCGGCCCGCCCGAAAGCGCGCCATCCCCTGGTACTGCGGACCGAGTCTGGGAATTGACATCGCCGAGTCTCGATGTTGTGGCCGCTCGGCTCGTCGGCCTGTCGCCTGAAGAGCAGGCGGACATTGAGATGACCGCGCGACAGGCCTGGGCCGTGACGGTCGCTACCGCCCTCAGATGCGGGCTTGACCGCGCGGCATTCACTGGGAACCGGTTCTTCGCCGCCCTGGCACGTGTCTGGTCTCCGAGCTATCGCGCAGCGCTTACGCGGGGGGCCAGGTCCGTCCGCGAGATGAGCTCGGACACGATCACAATTCGAGTCTGGCCGGAACTGCTTCACCAGGGGGTCCGGGCCGCCGCGCTATGGAAGGTAGCCACGAAAGGGATTCCGAACGTGTTCCGGTCGACTCTGCAACGCCCGCAGCGCTCTGGCCGCGGGCCGCGCCACCGAGTCTATCGAATCAAGCTCGTCGACAGCGCGCGGTGTCGCGAACTCATACGCCTGCTGCGTATCTCCAGGAGCCGCCGTCTGCTCCTCGCCGAGGACCATGCACCACCCTCCGCGATCGAACGTACGGTGCTCGCCGAGCAGGCCTACGACGTCATGGAAGTCGGCGATGGTGCGAACGATGTTCGTCAGCGCCTTGAGGCGGCCCGGCTCTGGCTCGATCTCCGGGCGATCCGAGACGACGTTAGGCGGGAGCGCACCGCAATCCGGGGCCACGCCTGGAAGAAGGCCTACGCTGCCTGGAAGCGGTCAGCGCAAGTCCGCCTCGCGGCGAAGATCCAGGACCCTACCAGACGTCGTGAACGGATGAAGCGGCTCTATCTGCAATGGCTCCAAGCTGACGACCAGGCCGCGCTCCGACTCAGGAACCACTACCGTACGCGCCGCCGACGCTACCAGGCCGCGCTGGCGGTGCGTCGCGAGATCCGCGAGCGGCAGCGCGCGGGTGACCTTGCGTGGGATGTTCCCTACGTCGAAATCAAATCCATGTTCTTCGTTGGGACGAATCGTCGTTGGTACGCGCGGAACGTCTGGGTCCCCCAAACGCGGTCGAAGGACGTGTTTGCGATCGCGAGCGATTCTCCGGTCGGCGATGATATGTCGTTCCTCCGGGCGACGCAGCGCGGAGCCTGGTTCCGGGCGATGGTCCCGGAGGAGCGCTACGAGCTCGAAGAGGCTGCGGGCGAGTTCGATGACCTGGTTCCGCTTTTTGGTGTCGACGTCAGCTCCAGCATGGATCATGTGATCGCCATTCTCGCGGCGCATCGAAAGGACGAGCGACGGATCGTCGAAGACGAAGAAACGCCGAAAGAGGCGCGTGCCCGTCGCCTGTGGGAGGCGTCACGAGTGGGCGGTGTCCGTCTGGCTGGGTTCAGTGGTCCGGACGATAGCCGCCTGCGCGCCTGTATTAGCGAGCTGCAGAACATTCGCTACGGCGCTGACATCGATAACCTCGCGCGCCTGCTGAGGAACGACCCCGTGCAGTACGGCCGCGGGCTCGGGGACAGCAGAAACGTTCGCGCGGCACTCGCATCGATCGAGGAGCCGTACGACGCCCTCTGGCTGCGTGTGTGTCAGGCGCTCGGGGTCTCAGCAATTGCGCGGGATGGCTGTCTTCGTGTCGTCGACCCGCTCGACGGCACGGAATTCATCTGGAACCCTCAGCGCGCGGTGAAGCGCGTCATCTCGCACCAGGCGTTCAAGCTTATCGTGGCCGAGCCGCGCGGGCTCCAGGCGGGAAAGCTGACGAATCGAGTCAGTCCTGGGATCATTCATATGTGCGACGCTGCCTTCGCGGCCGAGGTCGTTCGCGCGCTGAACGAGCGAGGCGTTCGGCACCTCGCGATCGTTCACGACTGCTTCCTAATTCCGCAAATGGGTGGGGAAGAGGTCGAACTCTTGGAAGACGCCGTGGCCGCAGCTGGCCGCCCGTGGTTCGTGCGCCTCGAGCCCGTCTACGCGCTCTTCGAGCGTTATCTCGGCGATGACGCGGACTACGGGCCTATCGTTCGCGGCTGGCGCGAGGCTTGGCAAAGACGAAAGGAGTGCGAGGACTGGCCTAAGTTTCGCGTTAAGCGCGAGACAACATATGGGGACTCCTATGAGGATGATGAGGATGTGTAAAGTGCGCGGATAGGCTTCACGATAGTCTCGACGCGAGCCGCCGCCGCCCGCTGCGTCGCGCGCCACGGCGTGCGCTCCCACGCCGTGCCGGTCGCGCTCGTCGGCGAGTGCTCCATGCCGGTCGTGTAGAACGGGTCTTCACCAGAAACGCCTGAGGAACGCCTGCACGTGTACCTTTGTCCTCAGAAGGGTGAGCATGCCGTTCGAACGCTCGTTGGTCAGATAAGCCGCGACCGAGGCCCAGCCTCCATCGACCACGATGTCCGTCCCGGTGATGTAGGACGACTCGTCGCTGGCCAGGAAGAGAGCGGTGTAGGCGATCTCCTCTGCCTTGCCGGTCCGGCGGAGCAGGACGGTCTTGTTCATGGTGCGCTCGGCCAGCTTCCTCGTCAGAGCATTGGCCGTCATCGCCGCCGTCATGTCCGTGGCGATAAAACCGGGCTGGATGACGTTGCAGCGGATGCCCCATCGGAGTACACGTAGGCAGCGGACCGCGATAGCCCTTCGAGGGCCCACTTCGACGACGAGTAGCCCGTACTGAAGTTGCCGGAGATTCCAGCGACCGACCCGATGTTCACGATCGAGCCGCCGCCTGACTCCTTCATGAGTGGCGCACAGGTCTGGATCCCACGAACAACGGCGGTGACGTTGATCTCGAAGATCTCGTTCCACTTCCCGATGTCAATCTCGGGGAACATGACCAGTGCATTCGAGCCCACGATATTCATCAGGATGTGCAGGGCGCCGACCTCCTGGCGAATGCGGGCGACAGCGGCATCCCACTGGTCCTGGTGGGTAACGTCCAGCTCGACGAAGTGCGCTTTGCCGCCAGCGCCGTGGATCTCCTGCGCCAGCACTGTGCCGCGCTCTCTGTCGCGACCTGCGACGAAGACCACCGCTCCCTCCTTCGCGAACAGTCGCGCGGAGGCACGCCCCATGCCCCCATAGCCCCCGGTGATCAGGGCGACTTTGTTCTCGAGTC
>Ga0306924_10004655_pt1 | contig 13428 bp, 15 predicted proteins | sample sta12Can44000111_FD_203756 | JGI IMG/M metagenome (GOLD analysis project Ga0306924, IMG submission 203756) | Lab enrichment of tropical soil microbial communities from Luquillo Experimental Forest, Puerto Rico - statanox.12C.anox.44.000.111 (v2)... | ecosystem: Environmental > Terrestrial >... | reverse complement strand
AAGCCACTTTTTTCGTCGTCGGCAAATTCGTCCGCGAGTGCCCCGGCCTTGTCAAAGAGACCGTCGCACGCGGCCATATCATTGGAAATCACACCGAAACGCACCCCAATCTTTTCTTCTGCGGGCCCGGCGAGACCCGCTCCGAATTACTTCGCTGTACCGAGGCGATCTCTCATGTGATCCACGAGGAGCCGCGCCTGTTTCGTCCCCCTTTCGGCTACCGGAGCCCCTGGCTCGGCGAAATTGTGTCGCGCAACGGGATGCAATCCGTGATTTGGACCCTGATTCCGGGGGACTGGCGCGCTCGGCCGGTCGACTGGCTCACCGCCCGGATGCGGCCCATCGCCGACCACGCCCAACAAAATCTCTCAACCGGCAGCCCGCCCCGGCCCCGCGCCCACGGAGACGTTCTCTGCCTCCACGACGGCGACTACAAACATCTCGATGGAGACCGTTCTCGAACCCTCGCCGCCCTCGAACACTGGCTCCCTCGATGGGACGACCTCGGCCTGGAATTTGTTACAATCACTCGAGCAAGCGGTAGCGTCGAGGCGTGAGATGGACGAGCGAACCTTCTATTTCGAAAAAGAGGAGACCCGCAAGGTCAAGCTGGTTTGTCCGAGTTGCCACGGCGAATTCGAAGCACCGGTGCGTTGGAAGGTCTGCCGCAAGAAAAAGGAATTGCCGCGCGGCGCAAGTGAAGAAGACCGGCGCAAGTTCGCCAAAGCCACCTCCTTCATGGTTCGTCTCGACGATCTTGTTGCTTGCTACAAGTGCCGCAAGCGTTTCGAACTCACCGGCCAGTCCACCGTTCTCATCAACGACAATCTCGGGGATCCCAACCTGGACCCCGAAAACTTCGGCAATCGCTGAGGTACCCTGTGATCCAGCCAACTTGTCAGGCCGAAGAGCGCTTCCGCCCTAACGGATCTCAGCCGATGACGCTCTCTGCTTGCCGGTAGCTTCCTGGTCGCCGATGACTGGCGCCCGCACTCAAGCCCACTAAATCTCCGGATACATCTCAAAAAACGCATCAATCGATTCCCGGAATGTCTTCTCAATCTCTTCTTTGCTGCCCTCAATCAAGTGCATCGCCACATGTGCCGTGCGCCCATTCGTCAGCACCACGGTAGCTTCCTTCACTTCGCCCAGGTCTTCGACCGGTAGCAGCCTCATTCCATACACCAACGCCAGCTTCGCCATACGAACCTCCCACCGCCATCCGCGCCTATAAGATGAGCCAAATCCCCGTCGCGGTCATCTGGTCCTTCGCCGGTTCTTCAACTATCATCCATTCAGGCATCCCTCGCCCTGGCCCGGGGCATCCGAACTGGCAAAGGAGGGCAGTGTGAATTTTCAAAGCGTAGCACGCACCACCTTCGCGGCATTCGCAGGTCTCACCATCTGCGCTGTCGCTCTTTTTGCGCAGGCGCCCGACGGCCCGCAAAACGAAGGCCCTCCCCCGGCGGCAACGCCCCGGCCGGCCGCTGCTCCCCGCCCGGCCAGCAACAGTCAAACCATCCTCGTCCCTGCTGGCACGCGCCTCGGCGTCACACTTGAAAACGGTATCTCGACCGCAACCGCCAAGCCCGGCGATTCCGTCTATATGCGCACTTCCTTTCCGATCACCATCAACAACAAAGTCGTGGTTCCCGTCGGCTCCTATTTGCGCGGTGAAATCACCGATTCGAAGCGCCCAGGCCACGTCAAGGGCAAAGGCGAACTACGGCTTCGCTTGAACACTCTGGTCTTGCCGAACGGCTATACGGTGGACCTCAATGCCGAGCCGCACAGCACGGACGCGGGGGAGGTCAAGACCGATCAGGAAGGCAATATGACAGGGCCCGGCGGCAAAGGTAAGGATGCGGCGACGATCGCAACCACCACGGCGACCGGTGCGGGCATCGGCGCGATCGCAGGCGGTGGCAAGGGTGCGGGAATTGGTGCCGGAATCGGTGGCGTGGCCGGACTCGCAGCGGTGCTCCTGTCTCGAGGCCCTGACGCCCAGCTTTCCCGCGGTTCTTCGATGGATCTGGTGCTCGAGCGCGATCTGCACCTTGACGCCGACCAGATCCACTATGCCGACGTCGGCCAATCCAATACGGTAATCATCCCGCCGCCCGCCCCACAGAACCGTTAGCGATGGTAGCTCCCTTGGGCGGCCGAACTACAAACGGCCTCTCTCACGCATCCCGCCGGCGACTGGCTTCCATGAAACGCATCGGGCTGAAGCGCTCCCAATCGAGACTCACTCTTTGTTTCATTACCCACTCGCCGATCAAGCGCGCGGTTATGGGCGCTAGCAAGATCCCGCTGCGGAAATGGCCGGTCGCCACCAGCAACCCGTCGATGTCCGTGGGCCCGATGATTGGCAAATGATCCGGTGAATCGGGCCGTAGTCCGGCCCAGGTCTCTTCAATTCGCGCTTTTTCCAACGCCGGAACCAGTAGCAGGGCGCCGCCCAGAATCTTTTGGATACCTCCCGCGGTCACGTCATGATCAAAACCGGTCCGTTCAATCGTCGATCCGGCGATGATCCGACCGTCGCTTCGCGGCACGAGGTAGGTGTGGTCGACCCACAGCACATGCCGCAGGCTCACCGATTCGCATCGCAGCGCAACCATCTGCCCCTTCGCGGGAAACACCGGCGCGTAGGGCGCCGCTCCTTCGATCCGCGCCGAAAAGCACCCCGCCGCAATAATGGTCCATTTCGCCTCAACCCGTCCTTGCTCGAGGATCAATCCTTTCGCTCGCTGGCGCTCTCTCCAAACTGCCGACGCGCCGTTGCCCGCAAAAATCTTCGCGCCTTTGATTCGGGCTGCTTCGAGCACAGCGTCGGTAAAAACGCGATTATCGAGCGAAGCTTCATCTGGCCGGAAGATCGCTGCCTCAATTTCTTCGGTGAGCGCAGGCTCCAACTCTCGTGCCTGCTCTGCGCTCAACGCTTCGGCACGCAGTCCCACGCCGTGCTGAAGGGCGATAATCGTGCTCAGTTCTTCCTGGACATTCCCCGCAAGGATCGCATCGAGCGCCCCGCTCTTCCGGTACCCTACGTTTTTTCCCGTGACTTCTTCCACGCGTTTGATGAATTCCGGATAGAGCGCAACGCTTCCCAAACTTATCGGCATGTACGGGATCATCGCCGGGCTTTCCGGAGCCGGCGAAATCATTCCCGCGCTCGCCCACGATGCCTCGCGTCCCGGTTCGCGAGCATCGTAGAGGCCTACTTTCATCCCCCCCTCAGCCAGTTCGAGCGCGATCGAACCGCCAATCACCCCTCCGCCCGCAATCACAACATCGAAGGAATTCATGCCGACATTCTAGCGCAACACCCGCGCGCCGGCTCCGACGCGCCTTCCTACTGCTCACTCACCAGTTGTTCAGAGAGTACTTCGGCTTTCTTCGCAACGGCGGCGGCGCGCTCCCAATCGCTGTTTTTCATCGCCTCCCGCGCCGCATCCATGAACCCGCGCACCTTCGATGCAATATCGGCCTGAGCCGCGTTCAACGGTTTGCCCAAAGCCGCATCCAGATTTCGTTGCGCAACAATCATGCTCTTGTTGGCCTCGACTTTCGAGGTCACCACTTCTTCGAGGCTCAACTCCGGAGCCAGCACCGGTGCAGACTTCTTCTCTACCACCGTGGGCTCGTTCGTGGGCGCCGCCGCTACGTGCGGTTTTGCTGGTCCGCTCGGCAAAGGCGCCAGGTGGGGTGGCAAAGGCTGCTCCTCAACCGAAATCTCCGGTGGCCTTTCCATCTCCGTACTTGCTGTTGCTGACGGCACCAATGGATGAGCTAGCGTGACCTGTCCCAGTTGGGGTGCCGCTGGCCTCCGCGTGAAGCATCCGCCGCTCCAAACGACCCATGCGCACAGCGGTAGGAGCCATATCTTCGAGGTATGGCTTTGCGCCTCGTTCACTCGAACGTTCCCCACTTTCCTCATGTCTAGGCGGCGAGCGGTAGTTCGATGCGGAACGTCGTCCCTCGCCCGACCTCCGATGTAAAGTTGATCGATCCGTTGTGCAACTGCACAATCCGGAAGGTACTCGCCAGTCCGATGCCGCTTCCTCCCGGCCGCGTTGTAAAGAACAATTGAAACACTTTTTGCCGCAGCTCTGGGGGGATCCCTCTCCCGGTATCCCCGACCGTGATCTCGGCCACCTCCCCGGCATCGCGTCCACCGCATTCAACACCAGATTCAATACGGCTTGTTTCAGCAAATCGCGATCCACGAACACTTCCGGAATCCCGATCGGCAGCAGTTGCGCCACTTCCACCTTCGCCCGCTGCAGTTGTGGTTGTGCTACTTCCAGCACTTCCCGGAGCAGTTCCGCCAGTTGTGTGGGCTCGAGCCTCACGTCCATGGGCCTCGAAAAATCCAAAAATCGCTTCACCACTGCGTCCAGCCGATCGATTTCCGCATCCAGCACGTTCACCGCCTGCTGCGTTGCTCCATCCCGGTCCGGCGGCAGCGATTCCTTCAGGTTTTCCAGCCACAGCCTCATCGAATTCAGCGGATTCTTCACCTCGTGCGCCACTCCCGCCGTGATCCGTCCGACCGCGGCAAGTCTTTCGCTCACTTGTAACTGCGTGTTGATGCTCTCGAGCGAATCCAGGTCCCGCAAAGTGAGCAAGGCGCCCATCCGCTCCCCCGCACCTTGAATCTCCTGGACGCTCACACTCACGCGCTTCCGACCCTCCAGCGTTTCCAAGTCGGTCTCCGAAGCGATCTCCCGCAGCTCGTCTCCCTGCAGTCGTAGCGCCTCGAACAGCGGATGTCCCACCGGAAAAATCTCCGTCACCCGTCGGCCCAGAAATTCGGATGCAGGCGCTCCCAGAAACTTTTCAGCGGCAGGGCTCACCATCACCGCACGCGCATCACGCGTAAACAGGAGCAAGCCATCTTCCAGTCCCGCCATTACCGAATTCATGTTTTCGCGCAGCGAACTGAAGATTTCGTGCACGCCGCGCAGGTGTTGGCCCATCTGCTTGATCTTTCGTCGAACCTGCCCCAGCTCATCCGTGCTCTCCGTGGGATCCTTTGCCGTCGTCGAAACGGTGTCGTACTCTCCTGCCGATATCCGGTCCAGCTGCTCGCTGATGTCGCGGATGGGCCCAAGCGCGACTCCGCTGACCACCGCGGCCAGAAACGTAGACATCACCAGCGCCAGCACCGCAATCGATCCCCAACGCTTCAGTCTCGGCTTGACATCGTTCAGCAGCAGGGCCGTCGAAACCGCTACTCGTACCTCGCCGAACGGCTTGCCTCTCAGCGTGAACGGGTAACTCACTTCATAGATCTCCTCCGGTCCCGCCAGAATCCGCACCTGTCGCACAAACGAGCTTTGCACCAGTTGGTTAAACAGCAGGCGCTTCGGCACCAGTTTCCCCGACAGCGCGGGATCGCTTGAAGCCATCACGGTTCCGTCGCGGTCCACGATTGTAGCCTCGCGAATCGTCTGAAGCTCTTGCGCCGCACGCAATTGCAGGGCCAGCGCCTCGTTGATCTCAAAGGCGCGTTTTACATAATCGTGCGTTTCCTGTGGATCGTCCGACGCCGGCGTCATTCCTTTCGCCCTGGCGTCCTCTAGCGCAAGTCTTGCCGATTCGAAGGTCTCATGCGCCAGGTCTTTGGCGCGTTTGTCCGCATCGTGCAACACCTGCTGCAACAAAAGCTCGAAGAATACCAGCGAAAGCACTGCCGTCGACAGCAGCACCAGTCCGGTCATTACCATGGTCAGCTTGGCTCGCAGACCCAGCCGCACTCTTCTACGCCTCCGCTTCGGCCCTCTCGCTCCCGTATTCCTTCAATTTGTTGTGCAACGTTTTCAGGCTCACTCCCAGCAGCTCCGCAGCCCTCGTTTTGTTATTGCCGGTGGCCTGCAGCGTTTGAAGAATCAGTTCGCGTTCCATCGCGTCCACCGTCGTTCCAATCGGAAATCTGATCGTTGACAGGTCTCCCGGGCTCTTGGCCGCCACCTTCCCGAATTCGCCCGGCAAACTCGAGCGCGAGACGAGCTCCTTCTCGCTCATGATCGCCGCTCTTTCCAGCACATTCCGTAACTCGCGGATATTTCCCGGCCATGTATGGCTCATGAAAATGTCCAGCACTTCCGCGCCGATTCCGCGCACATTCTTTCCGTGCTTGGCGTTGACATCCTTCAGAATATGTTCGGCCAGCAGCGGAATATCTTCCTTGTGCTCCCGCAGCGGCGGCAGGTGAATATGGAATACATTCAACCGGAAAAACAGGTCCTGGCGCAACCCCCCGCTGGCCACCGCCTGCTCGGGATCCTTGTTCGTTGCGGCGAGCACGCGCACGTCAACGGGCGTTTCCGTTTTGCTTCCGAGGCGTCGCACCTTGCGGTCCTCGAGCACGCGCAGGAGTTTCGCCTGAGTCGGCGCCGGCATTTCGCCAATTTCGTCAAGCAGTAACGTCCCGCCATCGGCCAGCTCGAAGCACCCCACGCGGCGTTCCGCGGCGCCGGTGAAAGCCCCGCGTTCGTGCCCGAATATTTCGCTCTCCATCAAGGTTTCGGGAATTGCCGAGCAGTTGATCGCCACAAACGGCCCCGCGGCACGCGGCGAGAGCTTGTGGATCGTCCGCGCAACGATCTCTTTTCCCGATCCTGTCTCGCCCGTAATCAGCACAGAAGCGGAACTCGGCGCGGCCATCTCAATGGTCCGCATGACTTCCTGCATGGCCTTCGACCCGCCCACCAGTTCGCCCAGACGTCCGGCGTCGCGCAGTTGTCTTTGCAGCAGCAAAAGGTTTTGTGCGTCACGGGCCTTGCTCAGCGCGCGGTCCAATAACGCTCGAAGTACCGGGCCCTTCAGCGGCTTTTCGATGTACCAGAAGGCACCGGCCTCGATCGCCGCCACAGCCCGTTCCTCGCTGCCTTTTCCGGTGATGATAATGGCCGGTACATCCCGCAGCTCATCGCCCAACTGCTTGAGTAGATCCAGGCCATTCATTCCCGGCAGCTCCACGTCCGCGATGACGGAATCAGGTTGGAAGCTTGAGAATTTCGCCAGCGCTTCTTCCGCGCTGGCTACCCCCACCACATCGTAGCCCCACCGCTGAAGCAGCTGCTCGTACCCCTTGCGTGCGTTGTCTTCGTCTTCAACGATTAGGACCCGGTCCTTCCGCTCGCCGGTATCCACCATGCGTACGGCTCGTGTTTCCTCTGGCATGTCCTTTGGCCTCGTCCGAACAGCTTGTAGCGATTGGGGACTCAAGGGGTGGGTGCTACGACTCTAACAAGCGTTTCGCCCCTTTGCCAAGCTCCATGGAAGATTTTACACGCTTCCAAATCGGCGGGATGGTAGGCGCTTCAGAGAGTCGTTCCCACGTCGTTCCGAACCCCGTGGTTTGTGCGAAGCGACTAGCCAGCGTTGCCCGTGTGGAGAACCAAGTCCCAAACGGCTTTGGATCGTGAGCCGGTGTGCCTCCCTTGGGATTGGTCATCACGCGAGGCCACGCATCGGCCATGGAAGTCCTGAGCCTCGGACCGAGCCTTCCGCCGTTAACCGCGGTGCAGCAATGCTGCGGTTGACTGAGAAGCCCCGGGCTTCGGCCAGCGGAGTACGTTCCTGTATTTATATGTACCTTTTGATATAATACAGCGGGTAGGCGGTGGCCGCAGGCTCACCGCAGGTGGTTCCGCCTTTCCGGTTGAGCCGCGCTGTTTTCGAGTTCAGATCAGGGGCGGCGCCTCCAGATCTGTCGCGCGCTAATCCTTCCAGAATCAGGCCTCACTATTCTTTCACCAGATACAACGCCCGCTCCAATTCCAGCTCCAGCTTCGCGCCCTTCGGTAGGTCCAGCTCCTGTCCTCGACCCGTTTCCTCGAAGTACGCTTCTAGCGCTCCGAGCGCAGCGCTTTCGGCCGCCTCTTTCTTATTCTTGTCCCTCACGCCCTTGAGCGCCCCCAACGCAGCTCCACCGGCCGCTGCTTGTGCGGCGTCCTTCTGAGTACTGCTGCGCCCCTCGATCACTCCGTCTTGCAGCGGTCCAGACTTAATGTGGTGGTCGCCCGGCACGGAGGCTACCTCCGCGACAATCGGCAAGCTCCCAAATCGCGTGTGAATCGCATCAAACGTCAACCCGATCCTCGCTTTACCCGCTATGCCTGCGGCATCCACTCGGCTGACATGGCCTCGAATCACGGCTCCAGCCGGCAGGTAATTCCCCTGGCCTGCTTCGAGAGGCTCAAGCGTCCGCACGCGGAACTCTTCATTGCGTTTGACATCCTTGGTGTTCAGATTCTTCTCGAGGCTGACCAGGAACCGCGTCCCCGGCACGACGGCGTACGTCTCGACGGGCAAGCCGTGCCGTTGCCCATCGGCAGCATGTGGTTCGTAGACTTGATTTGCTGTTTCTCGTCGCACTTCCGGGTTGGCGTCCTTTCCCGGTTCCTGTGTGGTTACAACACCCGTCAGTAGCGGTACGCCTGCAACAACGCCAAATGTGCTCACACGTATAAGCGCCGAGAGATTCGCTCGAATGCTCTTCATGGTGTCCCTGAAGCCTCCGCTTTCCACCCAAGCGATAAGCAGCTTCCGGGCCAACGAAGACGGCTTTTCGAAACACCGGCGTGGCTTAAAAGAAAGCACTTAGCCGTAGCTTCACAACGCTAAAGCGCAGCTGTGTCTGCCTCGCCCTCCACCTCTGCTGTCTCGACCCGACAGCCGCTGGCCTACCCGACACCTCGAACGTTTCCTGCGCACTGTCCCTTCGACCAAAAGGGACAGTGCCCGCGCGAACTATTCGTCTTCTCCAGCCGGCATTGCTATACTCCGCCGCTAGCCCACCCATCCCCTGCGATCCGGCCTTGCGCGAAAAGCTATCGCCTTCGTTTGTTTTGTTCCGAGGAGGTCTACAGCCCATGTCCTCTCCCTCTTCCCGTGTGGCTTTTCCAAATATCGTCGCGGGCGTCTGTACTCTGCTTGCCTTAAGCGCGTTAGCCTTTGTTCAGCCCGCTCACGCGCAGACCACCGTCACCGTCTCTCCCGCTAGCGCAACCGTCCACGCGCCCGGAGGCACGCAACAGTTCATCGCCACGGTCATGACCACCCGCCGAAATCACACGGTTCGCTGGTCGCTCAGCGGCGGCGGGTGCACCGGCACTACCTGTGGCGTGCTTTCCGCCACCTCCAGCACTTCCGGCACTCCGATCACCTATACCGCGCCGCGGCGGTTCCCAATCCTGCCACCGTCATGCTCACCGCTACCGTCTCCAACACCTCCTGACGCGCTTCCGCTACCATCACTCTGACTGGCACGGCCGCTCCGCTTCAGATCGCAACGGCATCCCTTCCGAACGGCCAGGTTGGCACAGCGTATAGCGCTCCGCTGACAGCGACTGGCGGAAAGACCCCATATTCCTGGTCGCTCACGAGCGGTACTCTGCCCGCCGGGCTAGCTCTTAACACCGCGACCGGCGCCATCACGGGCACGCCGACTGCCGCCGTTAATTCGGCCCCCCTCGCATTCACCGTCACTGACTCCAGCAGTCCGGTTCAGACCAAGTCTGTTAGCCTGACGCTCACCATCACCGCCGTCAGTGTCAGTGTTTCGGTATCTCCCAAGCGCGGAGCCATCCCTGTCAGCCAGACTTTGACGGTAACCGCCACCACCACAGACGCGAACGGAGTCAACTGGTCCGCTAGCGGCTCTGGCTGCTCCGCCTGTGGCACATTCTCGGTCGCGAAGACGAATTCGGGCGTGCCGGTCAGCTACACGGCCCCGTCCGTCGCCGGTGTTTACACCATCGCGGCCACGAGCGTCAGCAACGGCACCACTTCCGCTTCGCTTGTTATCGGAGTTACCGATCTCGCCGGCGTCCTGACATATCACAACAATCTCTCCCGTGACGGGACAAACACTCACGAATTTGCTCTCACCACTTCGACCGTCAATCCCTCCACCTTCGGCAAGCTTTTTTCCTGCACTGCCGACGGTGCCATTTACACCCAGCCACTTTGGATCCCGAACCTCACGGTTGCTGGCGCCAGGCACAACCTCATCGTTGTCGCGACCCAGCATGACAGCCTCTACGCTTACGACGCCGACACCAGTCCATGCCTCACGCTTTGGCACGCAAATCTCCTCGATTCCGCTCACGGCGGCACCACCGGTGAGACGCCCGTCCCGTCTTCTGGGACCGGCGCGCTCGTCGGCAGCGGTTATGGCGACATTGCCCCCGAAGTCGGCGTTACCGGTACACCCGTCATTGACCCAGCCGCGAACACTCTCTACGTCGTAAGCAAGTCCGTCAACGCCAGCACGCAATTCTTCCAGCGGTTGCACGCCATCGATCTCACCACCGGTAACGAGCGGATCACCCCGCAAAGCATCTCCTCCGCCATCTCTGTTCCAGGCACGGGCGCCGGTTCCGTCAACGGGCAAGTTGCTTTTGATCCGCGCAATGAAAATCAACGCCCTGGTCTGGTCCTTTCGAACGGAGTCGTTTACGTGGCTTGGGCTTCGCACGAAGATCGCGACCCTTATCACGGCTGGGTTATTGCGTTCAGCGCTTCGACCCTTGCGCCCGTCACAAACGGCGTCTTCAATTCCACCCCGAATCAGGTCGGCACTCTCAGTTATTCCCGTGGTGGCATCTGGATGGGTGGCGGCGCTCCTGCGGTCGATTCCTCCGGCTACATCTATCTCATCACTGGCAACGGCACCTTTGACGCCAACACCGGCGGCTCAAACTATGGCGACTCCGTCGTCAAGCTGAGCACGACGAATGGTCTTTCCGAAACGGACTACTTCACGCCGCTCGACCTCGATGCCAACGACACGGACTTTGGTTCCGGTGCGGCAACGGTTCTCGTCGATGAAACGACCGGGCCCGTCGCTCATCTCGTAATTGGCGGTGGCAAGGAAGGCAATCTGTTCATGCTGAATCGCGACAATCTCGGGAAATTTAACGCCGCAACGAATAAAGTCGTGGAAACGGTAAACCTCGGAAACTCCATCTTTGCTACGCCCGTTTTTTGGCAGAACAGTCTGTACGTGGCGGGTGTTGGAAACCTCAAGCAATTTGCCTTTACTCCGTCTACGGGTCAATTCGGCGGCGCGCCTTTCTCGCAATCCTCTACCAGCTACGGTTTCCCCGGCGCAACCCCATCGCTTTCCTCCAACGGAACCACCAGCGGCATCATCTGGGCCTTGGAGAACACGCTCTATTGCACGCCTCAGTCTCCCGGCTGTGGCGTGACCGTTCTCCATGCCTATGACGCCACGAATCTGGCAACCGAATTGTGGAATAGTTCCCAGGCGGCCGGGGGTCGTGACAAAGCGGGAAACGCCGTCAAATTCACCGTGCCAACCGTTGCAAACGGCAAGGTCTACGTCGGCACCCGCGGCAACAACACGGGAGGCGCCGATTCTTCGACCAGCGTCCCCGGCGAACTGGAGGTCTACGGGCTCCTGGCCAACTAGCTTTCGCGTTCTTGCTGCGATTCCTGCAACACCTTTCGGATGCGCCGAAAGACCGTGGCGTACATTTCTTCTGTTAGCTTGCCCGTTTGTGTGTTTTGCTGGCTTGGGTGATATACCCCAAACAGGCGCGGCAAATCGCCGGCCATCGTGACTTCAGCTCCGTGCATAAAGGGAAACGCGGCTCGCGAGGTAATCCTTCCGTCTTGCTTCAGGATTTCGAGATATCCATCCCATGCAATTCTCCCGAGCGCGAGAATTACCTTCGGTCGCAAGATCGCCAGTTCGCGCCTGAGGTAGTCGCGGCAATTCAAGAGTTCTTTGGGCAATGGTTTGTTTGCCGGCGGCGCACAACGCACCGCCGCCGCTAGGTAGGCGTTCTGCAAGCGCAAGCCATCATCACGGTCGAGGGAAGTGGGCTGATTGGCAAACCCCGCCTGATATAAAGCTGCATACAAGAAATCGCCCGAGCGATCGCCTGTAAATACGCGACCGGTTCGATTTCCGCCATGCGCCGCCGGCGCCAATCCCAGAATAAAAAGCTTCGCCGACGCATCGCCAAACCCGGGCACTCCGCGTCCCCAGTAGATCCACTCGCGATACGCCCGCCTTTTTTCACGGGCTACTTTTTCCCGATACCTGACGAGCCGCGCACATTTCCGGCATTCACACACTTCCTGTGCGATGACCTGCAATTCCTTGCTCTTCTCCACGGCTATCCCTTGAGCATGCTCGCGATGACGACGGCCTGGTTTTGCTTCTCGTCTCTCCTTCCAAACAGCAGCGTCACCTTTGCATGTTCCGTTTCGAGTCGCTTTACTTCCGTGAACAGCTCTTGCTTCTTTCTCAATTCGGCGCGATATCGCTTCTCGAATTCAGGCCACTTCTCCGGCTCATGCCCGAACCATTTTCGTAATGCGTCGCTCGGCGCGATCTCTTTCATCCATAAGTCGACGTGGGCTTTTTCCTTGGTCAGGCCGCGTGGCCATAAACGGTCTACTAATATTCGGTAACCATCGTCCTTCGACGCCTCTTCATATACGCGCTTCACCCGGATCATGCTTCACCTCATCGCAGAAAGCTCAGTACCTCTTCGTGCAGCAGTCCGTTCGTGCTTACGAACCGTCCTTTATAGATCGTCCTCTGGCCATCCGCAGTCGTGGATCTGCCGCCGGCCTCTTCTACGATCAAACCGAGCGGCGCCAGGTCCCAGGGTTTGGACATCCAATCAATGGCCACTTCTGTTGCCCCCTCCGCTACCAGCATGTGCTGCCAGAAGCCGCCCATCGCGCGGCTGCTCCGCGCCGAATCCGCTAATCTCCGCAGCCGCACTCGCGCCTCCGGGTCCTTGCGCGGGCCCGTGCCGGTAATGAACACCATTGCTTCGGCAAGGCTTTTTCGGCTCGAGACGTGCATTCGCTTCCCGGAGCGATAGGCTCCTTCGCCGCGATAGGCGTACCAGCGCGTGCCCACGGACAGCGCTGGAGCGCTTACGATGCCCGCAACGATTTCTCCATTTTCTTCAATGCCGACGAGCGTTCCGAAGGTCGGTATTCCGCGCGAAAACTCTTCGGTCCCGTCGATCGGATCAATGATCATCCGCACGCGACCGTCCCGCCCCGGCTCTTTCGGTATTTCCTTGTTCGTTTCTTCTCCGACAAAATCCATTGGAAGTCCGCTCGCGGCCACTTTCTTGAGCGCCATTGACTCGATCTCTTTGTCGGCCGCCGTCACGACCGTGCCGTCAGCCTTCCGCTCGGCACCGAGATCTCCGGTGCGGAAGTGCTTCATCGCGATAGCATCTGCTTGTTCCGCGATTGCGTCGAGCAACCTCCCATATTTTTCGCGATAACTCATTTCTTCTCCCAATCACGACTCCCGATTGCCGCTCAACAGCCAAGCCATTTGACACTTTCGATTCCTCTCCCTAGCATACAGGTTCCGTGTTCATGAGCGCTTCTTCCAACACCCGGACCGTT
>Ga0306924_10004654_pt1 | contig 13428 bp, 12 predicted proteins | sample sta12Can44000111_FD_203756 | JGI IMG/M metagenome (GOLD analysis project Ga0306924, IMG submission 203756) | Lab enrichment of tropical soil microbial communities from Luquillo Experimental Forest, Puerto Rico - statanox.12C.anox.44.000.111 (v2)... | ecosystem: Environmental > Terrestrial >... | reverse complement strand
TCGGCTTGATGGCGCTAGTGTCTTTCCGATCCTCAATCTTCAATGGCACGATGATGCCTACAGCAAGGGTCTGGCCGGCCTCGTCCGGGATTTTATTGGTCGTAAGAAAGATATTTCATTTGAATCCGTCAAAGACTGGTACGACGAGTTTGCATGGCTCAGTGAAGCCGGGCGGTATTTTTTCAGCAGTAATCGCTTTATATTTCGAGCATCAAGACCGGTTGGTTGAAAAGGCACTTGCTGCACCTGCTCACAGCCGGTTATGGCACTTCTCCGACATCCCCTCATACGGCGGGATGTCCGCTGCTGGCGGAAGCTGACATGAGCCCCAAAGAGCCTTGACCCGCTGCGCTCATTAACGGGGACCGAAATCCCGCATCGCAACAGTCTCCTGGCGTTTCGAGCTGTGCTATCGTTTCTAGTGCAAGCACAGGAGGCACTACACAGTGAAGCGCGTGAGCTCATCACGCTTCTCGGCGGCCTAGCAGCGGCATGACCGATCGCGGCCGGTGCGCAGCAGGGATTGGTGCGCCTCTTGTAGGCAACGCGGATGTCGCCTCCTTTCGAAGGGAATTGCGCACAGCTAGCTGTGTTAAGGATGATTGTCGCCCTACGACCGTTGATCCATGGGTGCCGTCGGTATGAGGGAGACCTCAAACCTTGGCGGCCGTTTTGGTAAGAAACAGATGAATTCCGCAGCAAACCGCAAGATGATCGCCGCCAGCATGATCGGAAACGTGATTGAGTGGTATGATTTTGCGATTTACGGCAATTTTGCCGCCTCGCTTGGCCGCGATTTCTTTCCCCGTCAAAATACCGTCGCCCAATTGATTGCCGTCTTTGGCGTGTTTGCGATCGGATATCTGGTCAGGCCCATCGGCGGTGCGGTGATTGGTTATATTGGCGACTATTACTCACGCCGCGCTGCTCTCAACGTCTCCGTTACGGCTATGGCGGTGCCGACTGTCCTGATCGGACTTCTTCCTGGCTACGAGATGCTTGGCCTGATTGCCCCGGTCGCGCTCATTCTATTGCGCACGATTCAGGGTCTTTCGGTCGGCGGTGAATATATCAGTTCAATGGTTTTTATGGTGGAGCATGCGCCGTTCGATCGTCGCGGATTGATGGGTGCCATCGCCTGCTGCGGGACAACCCTTGGCTTTTTAATAGGTTCAGCAGTTGCAGTCACCATCACCGCGACGATGACGACGGAGACGCTCAACACGTGGGGTTGGCGCATTCCTTTTCTACTCGGCATCGTCGTCGGCACCGTTGGTGTAATTCTGCGACGTAGCCTCGGTTACGTGGCTCCAATGGAGCACGACGAACGCACTTCAATCCTTGAAATCCTGCGGAATCACTGGCAGCTGGTCGTACGGGCCGCCCAACTTTCTGTGTTCAACGCGGTTATGTTCTTAGTGATGTTCGTCTATATAGCGAGCTGGCTCCAAACCGCTGACGGAATTTCTCCGGCTCACACGCTTGAGATCAACACGATCGCCATGATGGTCCTGCTTCCGGCGCAGCTAGTTTCAGGATGGCTCTCAGATCGCTTCGGCCGCAAGCCAGTTCTGATGCTTTCCACCGTACTCGGGTTCATTGCCGCCTTGCCGTTATTCTGGGTCATGTATCATCCTTCCACCCTAATGGTCCTGCTTGGACAGATGGGCTTCAGTGTCATTATTGGTCTGTTTAGCGGAACACAGTCTACGATGATGATTGAATCCACGCCGTCTCGAATTCGCTGTACTGCGGTGGGACTTGGCCACAATACATGCCTCGGCGTGGTAGGTGGGCTGACGCCGCTCGTGGCTGTGTGGCTGGTGGAGCGTACCGCTGACGAGCTTGCCCCAGCCTATCTAATCATGGTTGCGGCGGCAGTCTCGTTCTTAGGCGCTTGCCGAATGAAGGAAACACGGCGGACGTCGCTTCCTGATTGAACGGTTTGCCGTTTCTGGCTGTGTTCCCGAAAGTTCCATCCGGCTGCTTGCCGACAAGGTAAATCGAATTTGTTGCGATTGCTCACAGCACTTCTCGTACATAGCTTCGCGGAACGGTAGGTCCGCAGCTGGCCAGAGCCGACATAAAAAGGCGGCTTCTTGTTTTGGGCCCGCTGCGGAAGCTCAAATCCCGCCGTGCAGCGAGCTCCTGACTTGACCCTCGCCAATCAACTATGCTGCCTTGTACTGGTAATCTTGGGGGCTGTTCGTGGCAAAAGAGAGCGCAAATCGGAAGTACGACCGAGATTTTCTACTCAGCCCGGAGAAGCGAAATCAGCTTGTCGAGCTATGGGAAGTGGAGAAGTACGGACGCGACTGCTTCAATGACCCCAACCACGTGCATCTATACGGCATGCCGCCGAAGGAGTGGTACGCGCGTGGTGTCCGCATCGCCCCGATCAGTGCAAATTAGATAACGTACGCAAGCACTGTGCGCAGGGCTCCAAGACCAGCTGACCTTTGCTACGAGCTTTGCGATTCTTGGAGGCTTATCTCCATCAGCACTGAATTCAGCTACGCTACTGCCAACGTAGCTGCTAACTTCAAGCTTCTGCTTTTCGTGGGGCATGGTCAAAAATGGCTACATCTTCTAAAGTAGATTGAAAGTAGAGAGTCTATGGGAAATGCATTGCAACTGGGAAGGCCCAGCGGCCGTCGCAAGGGCACACCCAACTAAAGGACCGTCAAAAATCGGGGCCGTCTTGCCGTCCGACCAGCCTTCGTAAGCCAGGTTGAGCACCACCGCGAGGTGGCGGCCACCGGGCCAGCGAAACGCGCGGTCGAGGCGCACGACCCGCGCACCGCGCGCCACATCATCCAAGTCGCCTTGCATCTGCTGTCACTCCCCCTTGATATTCGCGGCCTTGATGATGGGCCACCACCGCGCAATTTCAGCCCGATGGAAGGCGCCAAGATATTCCGGCGTCTGCTCCTCACGGGGCCCAATCGCGTAGCTCTGCTCGGCGAGCCGCGTGCGCAGCGCCGGATCGGCGAGCGCGGCAACAACCGCGCTATTGAGCCTGGCGATAATGTCCGTGGGCGTGCCATTCGGTGCCCACATCGCCTGCCAGGGTGAGATATGCAAGCCAGGTACGCCCGCCTCGTCCACCGTCGGAACCTCGGGCGCAGTCGCCGTGCGGCTTTTCGCAGTGACTGCAAATACCTTGATGTGGCCGGCACGGAACTGCGGCAGAGCAGTGACCGGGTCTAGAATTGCCATATCGATTGTGCCGGACACCAAGTCCGGGATCACCGGCGCGGTGCCACGATAGGGGATGAGTTGGAAGCGCGTGCTGGTGATGTTCTGGAATAGGATGCCCCCAATGTGGGACGGGCTGCCCGGGCCTGCGGTGCCTGACGAAGCCTTGTCCGGATTGGCCCTCAGCCACGCTACGAGCCCGCTCAGATCGTTGGCGGGCAGGTCTTTCTTCGCGCAGATCAGCCAAGGAGTGGCTGCGATCAGCGCGAGCGGCTCGAAATCCGCAAGCACGTCGTAGGGAAGCTGATATACCGCTGCGTTGACGACGTGCGTAACCAGCGCCCCATAGATGATCATGTAGCCGTCCGGCGTCGCGCGCGCGACCCGGCCAACGCCGATCGATCCCGACGCGCCGGTCACGTTCTCGATCACGACCGGATGGCCCAGCGACGCCCGCATGCCTTCGGCGACGATGCGCGCGACGGTATCCATTGCGCCACCTGCTGGCACCGGCACCACCATGGTGATGGGGTGCGACGGGAAGGCTTGTGCATACGTGGTGCGCGGCAATGTCGCCAACATTGTTGCGCCACCCGCCAGATGCAGGAATTGTCTGCGGGGAAGTTCCATTGCGTTCGCCTGTGAAATTGAAATAGACCCCAGTCGACTTTGGCCCGCCTCGGGGCGAAGCTACAGTACCTTGCCGTGCGGTCGATAGAGGCCATTGATGTCTCTTCCTGGCACATACGAGGCATCACTCAACCTAGCGGCCAATGTCTGTTGATTGCGGAGCATCGAACTCAACGCGGACCAAGTTTTTCGACTGTCAATGCTCGTAGCGAAGGTCACGCCTAACATAGCGACTGTTCTCAATCATTGCCCTTTGCTATAGACGACAGGGCATCATCATTAAGCTGTTGGAGGGCAAATCGGAGGTCGGCCTCCTATGTCGACCGCATTCTAAAGGGAGCCAAGCTAGCTGACTTGCCAGTTCAAATGCGAGCTGGTCATTAACCTCAAAACCGCCAATACGCTTGGCCTCACGCTGCCGCCGATCATGCAGATGACCGCGGACGAGGTAATCGAGTGAGCTGCGGTTGCTCACAGCCGCTTATGGCACGAGGCCGCCAAAAGGGGATGTCCGCGTTTACGGAGAGTATTGGAGGACAACCAGACGATATCGGGAGGAGACAACCTATGTCATCACGTGCTCACTTTGGTTTTCTTGCCATTCTCGCCACAACCGTCGTCGTGGCGCCGGCTTGTGCCGATATACTGGTGAAGGAGATCGGCAGCTTTCACATTGGCGGGCACGAGGTCGTGATATCAGGGCAGCCGACCAAGGAGGTCAGCTTCACGGCAGGCATGGCGCCGCTCCAAATCGATCCGAACGGCGCGTTCGAGATCGAGCAGATGTACGTACAGTATGTGAAGCTCGCGGCGCCAAAGTTCAAGTATCCGCTACTGCTTTGGCATGGCGGCGGCCTCACCGGCGTTACCTGGGAGACGAAGCCCGACGGCAAGCCCGGGTGGCAGATGTTCTTCCTCAATCGTGGCTATGACGTGTACGTGTCCGATGCGGTCGAGCGCGGCCGCGCATCATGGGCGCGCTACCCGGAATTCTTTACGAGCGAGCCGATGTTCCGTCCTAAGAAGGAAGCCTGGGAGCTGTTCCGGTTCGGCCCGCCGGGGTCATACGATTCGAGCGCGGCGAACCGCCGGTCGTTCCCCGACACCCAGTTTCCGACCGAGGCACTCGATCAGTTCGCCAAGCAGGGAGTGCCGCGCTGGGTTACCAATGACGCGCCGACCCAGACGGCCTACGATCAACTCGTAGCGAGAGTTTGTCCCTGCGTTATTGTTGTCCACAGTCAGGGCGGCAATTTCGGCTTCAACGCGGCGCTGCGCGCACCCGACAAGATCAAGGCGTTGGTTGCGCTTGAGCCCTCGGGTGCCCCCGACCCGGACAAGGTCGACGTGGGCAAGCTCCAGGCCGTCCCCCACTTGTTCGTCTACGGCGATCACCTGCAGGATTCCCCACCCTGGCCCACTCTCGTCAAGGCCCCGCAACGGTATCGAATCGCGCTCGCGGGCGCGGGTGTTAAGACCGAATGGATCGACTTGCCGGAATGGGGCATGAAGGGCAACAGTCACATGATGATGATGGATCGCAACTCTGATCAGATCGCCGACCTGGTTGCGAAGTGGCTTGAGCAGTCAGCAGATTGATTTTGATCCAGATCAAACCGGGGCAGTGGCCTCGAATTCCGCCCGCGTTACTCGCCCGCGCCGATGCGGTTCGAGTCGCCGCGAATTCATCACGCACATCGACGGCGGCGATTTGGCCGCTCGCACCGCGGACAGGAGGAACGGGCGCTTCGAAGGCTGCTCGTAACACAAAAGGGAGGAACGCATGAATAGTCTCGCCGTCGTCATAGCATTGGGCCTCTCGGCCTTCACCGCAGACGCCACCGCGCAAAGCTGGCACCCGCCCTCGCCCGATCAACGCTGTCCCTCGAAATGGGGCGCCGCCGACGAGCGCGGCTCGGGCAATCACATGACCCCTGCTAACGTGCTGCGGGCCGCGAGACCGGAGAGACCTTCGAGCTCAGCCACGTACTGGGACGGGACATGCCGCTCAACTCCGGCCGGCAGTACGACCTGCACACCAAGCGCAGCACCGGTCCGTTCGCCGCCAACCAGCGCTACAGCAACGAGGAGCTGGTCATTTCAGAGATTGGCCAGGTCGGCACCCAGTTCGACGGCTTCACCCATCAGGCGCTCGATCGGCTGCTGTACAATTGCATCAAGATGGACGAGATCGCGACCCGCAACGGCTTCACCAAGATGGGCCTAGAGAAGGTCGGCACGCTGATGACGCGCGGCGTGCTGATCGACATCGCGGGTCTCAAGGGCGTCGACACCCTGCCGATCGACTATGAGATCACCGTTGCCGATCTGGAACAGGCGCTGCAGAAGCAGGGCGTGAGCGTGCAGCCGGGGGATGCCGTCCTTATCTACACGGGCTGGAGCAAGCACTGGGGCGTCGACAATAAGCTCTACACGAGCGGCTGTCCGGGCATTGGCGTGGCTGCGGCCGAGTGGTTGATCAAGCAAGATCCGATGCTGCTTGGCAGCGACAACTGGCCGGTCGAGGTCGCTCCCAATCCGGATAAGGCGGTCAGTCTGCCAGTCCACAACATCGCACTCACTGTCAATGGAGTTCATCTGCTCGAGAACCTCGTGCTGCAGGACCTCGCCATGGCGCAGGCCTACGAGTTCGCGTTCATCATGCAGCCGCTGAAGCTGCAAGGCGCGACCGGCTCGACTGTAGCACCGACGGCAATCCGCTGAATGCCGCTCGCCCCGCGCCGATGCAGTGATTAATTATAAGTCGTTTTGCTGCGGTGGCCGTTCGCGGAGATGGACCAATGGGTTGGATTTAGGTCCGGTTTCGGATCAATCCGGCGGTAGGGGCAGGTGCGCCGAGGCTTATGCGAAACTGTTGACCCAAACTGGGCCTAGCCGGGGCGCAATCCCGCAGCGCAGCGAGCCCGTGACCAATGCTCGCCGATCCACTATGCGCGGTTTGCCGTTGCGACTTACCTACCAACCGGCATACAAAACCGGAGGCGTGCCATTCTTCCGGGATCAGTATGGGAATTCAGAGTTTAGGGTTCAGTTATGCAACCAGAGGAAAGGCACCATGTCTTCGAAGTTTACCTGCAGTTTCAGATGCATCGATGTAGTCACTGTAGTTGGTCTGCTGATGCTGACCGTCACAATAGGGCAGGCCGCCGAGCTAAATCCAGCGGCAGTCATCTACAAACTGCCTGATCAGATCGAGTGGAAGGGTACCGGCGGTAACCGCAGCGCGGTGCTCGTCGGCGACCCAGAAAAGCCTGGCCTTTATGTCGTGATCAACAAATGGCTCGCAGGTAACAACTTCAGTCGCCCGCATTTTCATCCCAATGACCGTTTTATTACCCTGCTCAAGGGCACGTGGTGGGTCGGTACCGGCAATAAGTTCGATCCTGCCAATACAGTGCCCATGCCCGCAGGTACCTTCGTCACCCATTTCGGCAAGCAGGTGCATTGGGATGGCGCCAAAGACGAGGATGCGATTATCCTTATTGTAGGCGAGGGCCCCGCCACAATCACCCGGGTGGAAGAGGCGAAGTAACCGTTTCTGCCAACGCTCGGCCGCGCCGACGAGGTCATGGGCGATTGTGTTTATCTCGCTCATCCTACTTGTACCTTATCGACGCCGGCGTACCCGGCGTGAGCGGGCGGGGGTCTACCTCGACGAGCCCATGCGCAATACGAAGGCGATAAGTGGCGAGCTTCTCGTTGAAAGGTGGCGGCGCGCAGCCATCCGCTAAGCGGTATTGGTAGCCGTGCCACGGGCAGGTCACGCAGCCATCGATGATGTGCCCCTCGCCGATCGGCCCGTTCTGATGGGCGCAAAGATTGGAGAGCGCCCCGATCTGTGTCCCGTCGCGGAAGACCGCGATTCGCTCGCCATTCGGCGGCGCGATGATGCGTGCGCCCTTGTCCGGAATCGAGAGCGGAGGGCCGACCAGGAGCCAGTCTCCGCCGCCGCAAGCGCCGGCGCGATCGCTGGCCCGCTCACGCCACCCCGCCACGAGATGGAGCAGCGTCACGCAGGCGAAGCCAATTACCAACAGCGCTGCGAGGAATCGGTCGCTGCCGTCCTGCAGAGAGCCGAGCGCCACATGCATTACGACGAGCCCATAGGCGGCGTAAATCGCCATGTGCAGTCCCTTCCAGACGCGTGGAGTGAGGAAGACGAGCCAATAGTCGTGACTAGTCGCCGCCATTAGGAACAGAATGAGAAGTGTAGCGATGCCCAAAGATTTAAAGGGAAAACCAATGAACTTGCCGTAGTCGGAAACTTTAGTCAGCTCGTCATAGAGGTTAGGCAAGGCGTGTTGAACTAAGTACCATTCGACCAGGAAGGACGCGTGCAGGAGCGCGACGAAGAAAATAAACACGCCGAAATGACGCCGGTTGTAAAGCAGCGGTAGGAAACGACGATCGAGCCGCGTCAGAGGTCCGATCGAAAGAATGATCGTCAACATTAAAAAGGCGCAGGTGCCGAAGGCCCTGATCCGCAGATCGATTGCGGCCGGCAGATCCTTGGGTGGATCAAGCCAATACGACAAGGTCAAATAGGTGCCGATGTAGAGCGCCACGCCAGCGAGCATGATGCCGTCATAGAACAGCTTCGCGCGATTCCACTGTACGGCGCGAAACGTGGAACTCATGGTCTGAGCTCTGCCGCGGCCTCTGGAGCCTCCGCGTTGGGCGGTGGCCGCAATGTCAGTGCCATCGCCAATCCGAGTGCGACCGCGGAGGCCAGAACGGGCCAGAGTATGCGATGAACTGAGCGCTGCGACCGTGTCATCGGAAAGATTTCAGCCAACGGATGAGTACGTACGGCCAGAGCGCGACGGCTCCAGGAAAGAGTACAATCCGCGCGCCTAGCGTCATTGTACTACGCGTGGGCAGCACGCGTGTGACGCCGAACGCGAGGAAACATGCCGCGATTGCAATGCCCGCTACGGCGTAAAGCGCAATAGCTTGCAACACGATCATGACTACCACTTTCTTTCGATTGTAATGGGCGATGATCCGTCGTCGAAGCGATCCGGTCGGCTCGGAAGCTGTTGGCCGCTAAGCGGGGTCGCGCAGGTATTCAGAACCGGATCCACCGTGTCCATGCCGCCGACCCTCTATCGGGCGATTCTGATGTTAGTCCGACCCGACTGGCGTTCGCCGGCCTCGGTCGAGCGGTCTGGTGTCAACCGCACGTCCTTGATGAGAATCTCATGCATTACATCGAACACGCGCACACCCACCTCTTTTGGCATCGGTGCGAGCCAGGGCGATGCGAACAGCGTAGTACGTGCATCCGAGTAGCCCTGAGCCCAGCGAGCATTCATGGTCGCGCGGCCAAACTCGTAGTCCTTTGACGAGCCCTGTGGATCGCGTGGGCGATAGATAAGCTGCACAATGTCCATCGTTGTGACGCATCCGAAATTGTAGAGCCACTTAGCTTCCGGTGTATCCTTGAGGTCCTGCGGCAACATTTCGTGAAGAGCATTGATGTTGTGACGCACGTCGTGCTTTAGCCGCAGCGCGTCTGTGCCCGCGCGTGTGCGACTGGAATAGCGGATGTCCTTTTCCCGCTCACTGACTTCCTCCAAACTGGTAGGGATGCGGCCGTGTGCGTGAAACAGATCAACCTGGAAGCTGAGACGGCTGCGGCGAGGAAGGTAATCGAGCACGTATTGCAGCGGAGTGTTGGAGATAAGTCCGCCGTCCCAGTATTGCTCGCCATCGATCTCAACTGCTGGAAAACCCGGTGGCAGAGCTCCGCTTGCCATCACGTGCTCGGGACGGATGGGTATAGAATCGTTATCAAAAAAAGTGAGGCTGCCGGTGCGCACATTCACCGCGCCTACGCTGAAACGCATTACTTTGGCATTGATGCGATCGAAGTCGACCAAGCGTTCGAGCGTGCTCTTAAGCGAGCCTGTGTTGTAGTAACTAATTAGATTTGGAAACGAGAGCCAGTCCAGCATCGATCGTGGCGCGAAGAAGCCGGGTTGACCAAACATCAGCGCGGCGAGTGAGCTTAATCGGCGCTCGCCTTCAGCAAACGGCCCACCGAGGGCCGAGGGCCACATTTGATGGCGAGGCGTAACTTCTTCCCAGAAGGTGCGCAGCTGTGCCACGCGGTTTTCGGGAGCGTTACCAGCAATGATGGCGGCGTTGATGGCGCCGATAGAAACGCCCGCTACCCAATCGGGTGCATATTCGGAGGAAGCGAGCGCTTCATAGACACCGGCCTGATAGCTACCGAGGGCGCCTCCACCTTGCAGCACAAGCGCAACTTTCTTGTCATAATAGGCCGGCCGAGCCGGCGAGGTGGCGTCGGGCATGTGGGTGTATTCCTCTGTGACATGAAAGCATAAGCGGCGAAGAGGTCGTGCTAGCCACTTCTCGTGCGGTTGCACACGAGTCAGCTCGTCAACTAGGACGTAGGATCAGGCGAGCAGACGTTTTATTCCCGTGGGAAGAATTGCATGGTCCCCATATTTTTTTGACGGGCAAGCACCAATCACGAATAGTTGAACCGTGGAATACCGTTTGCTGAGTGCGAGTCCGGATCATGTGCCGACATGAGCTCGTCCCTGATGATGGCTCGAAGCGACGTACAAAGCAAAAGGGAGAAATGAGATGAGTATGTTTTCAAGAAGATCTGTTGGCTATCTAGTGCTGGCTACCAGCTTGCTGTTAAGTCTGGTCCCGCCGTCCTTGGCGCAACAGGAGCAGGTGGACACGATCGGCACCCCCGAAAAGCTGCTCCAATCGCTACGCGCGGGGGGATACGTTATTGTTGTCCGGCATGGCGCGACCTTCTCGGATCAAGCCGATACCGACCCCTTCAATTTCGATAACATCGCCAAGCAGCGGAACCTCAACGAGAAGGGTAAGCAGCTGGCCAAAGAGTTTGGCGATGCAATCCACCAGCTTGGTATCCCCGTTGGTAAAGTCTACACAAGCAACTTCAATCGAGCTTATGAGACCGCGGTCCTGGCGGGATTTAAAGACATTGAGAAGACTATCGATCTGACGGAGGGCGGTCTCGTTGTGTCGCCGGACGAAAATAGCCGGCGAGCCGCGGCACTTCGCAAGATGCTGGCGCATGCGCCCGAACAGGGCAAAAACAGCATCCTTATCACGCACAAGCCCAACATTATCGACGCCCTGGGGAGGGAGTGGTTCGATGTGAAGGAAGGCGAAGCGTCGATCTTCAAACCTGAGGGTGGCAAGTATCAGCTGGTGGCGCGTGTGCAAATGGAGGATTGGCCGAAGCTCGCCGTTGCCATCAAGTAGGGGACGCACTTATAGTAGCGTGCGCTTCGGAGGTGGATCCCAGGGGCGCCCTGCATAAGCGTCGCTGGTGCTGTGCCATTGCCCAAAGGGTCTGGCGAAGTCGCCAAGCGCAATGCACAGCGCTTCACAGCAAGCTTGGGCGATGTCGAGATCATGGGCGCCTCCGGCAAGTCCGTGTCGCAACCGCGCTGGCCGCTGCCCGCGCGGCTCAGAGTCGATGGCTTTGGCGTCCAAATCTGCGACCAGTCTCGTCCTATGACGACGTGCCGAAGCTCATCGGGATTCTCCTCGGGCTGGATGCGGAGGATGTAGTACGCGGCTTCGTAATGCCGATCGCGCAGGTTGCCGGTGCCGGTGGCGAGTCTCGTCCACTTCCTGGGCCAGCTCTTCAGGTGTATGGAAGTTCGCGTCCGCTGGGGCGCGGTCCCTCAGTTCATCGCCGAGCGGCGTGTCGGTTATGAATGAGTCGTGCTAGCGCTGCGTGAAGTTTTCATGCATCGCGCCCAAACGAAGTGGTGGAACGAACAAGTAATATCGGCGGCACCATAGAGACACGCCTCCGGCAGGTGAGCGCAGGCGAAGCGTCGCAGCAAAAGCGATGACGTACACTAAGCGGCGCCGAGCTCGAAAAAGAAACACCAATATTGGGAGAACGCCATGACCGATAAAGAGGAATGGATCGACATCGGCAGCACCGAGGAAGTCGCGAGCATCCCGTTGAAGAGCTGCAAGGCTGGAACCACCGCTCTTGCGATCTCGTTCAAGGATGGACAGTTTGGCGCGGTGTCGAACATCTGCAACCACGTCGGTGGGCCGCTCGGCGACGGCCGTCTCGACGGCGATTACATCATTTGTCCTTGGCACGGTTGGAAGTTCCATCGTCGCACCGGCGTCGGGGAGCCTGGATTCGAACAGGATCGTGTGCCGGCCTTCCCGGTGAAGGTCGAAAGCGGCCGCGTACTCATCAACGTCGCGGCGCCGTCGCGGCGTGTCAAAGCACCGCACCGACCTCATCCACTCTCGCGCAAGCCTGAACGTGCGCCAGGGTCACTGCGTCTTGTCGGCATCTCGACGACCGTAATGGACACAGCCAATCCACGCTTCTCGGGCTCCGACTATCTGCTCGACCATTCGCTCAAAGCGGCGAGTGAGCTGGGCGCCGACACGCGGCTCATACGGCTCAACGATCTCAAGTTTCGGGCCTGCGAGGGTTACTATTCGAAGGCGGCGCAAGCCTGCACCTGGCCTTGCTCGATCACGCAGATGGACGCGAGCGACGAGTTGGACCGCGTCTATGATGCCTTCGTGCATTGGGCGGACGCAGTCATCGTCGCATCGCCGATTCGCTGGGGCACGGCGTCATCACTTTATTTCAAGATGGTCGAACGGATGAACTGCGTCCAGAACCAAATCACGATCGCCAACCGTATCCTAATTCGCAACAAGGTTGCGGGCTTCATCATCGTTGGCGGTCAGGACAACATCCAGATGGTTGCCGGCCAGATGCTCGGCTTTTTCGCTGAGCTCGGCTTCATCTTCCCGCAATTCCCGTTTATCGCTCATTCGCGCGGTTGGTCGCACGAAGACATGGAGAATAACGTCGCGATGGTGCGAAACTCGAAGGAGCTCGCTGAGGGCGCAGGCATGCTCGCGAAGCGGCTACTCGATCTTGCAACGCGCTTAATCGCGCAGGACGAGGCACCAGCCTCGATCGAGCGTGGCGGCCGCAAGGCCCATAGGGTGTAGATCGGATTTATGCGCTGGCCCGCAAATGCCCGGGAATGCACGGTGAGTGCGGGACATCCTGGGATCGAGCCCTTCGAAAGTGCCAGTACTCGAACCGGAGCAGGGGGCTTATGAAATCAGGCATGAACAGGGCTGGTAGAGGCCCACCTGATCTCAGAGCGCAATCGATTTGGAGGCGAGGTAAGTACCCCACCACCGCGCTCAGAAAATTTTCAGAACGCCTGTCCGGTGATCCCGAGCCGCTGCAGGGCCAACTTGGCGGCGTCCCACCGCGCGCGGGAAAACCAGGGTAGGCAGACCCAATGAACCCAGGCGCCATCGACCCGAATTGGGGCGGCATTCACTGAACTCAATGGCACGTCGAGAACCTTGCCGCAGTGGGCGCACAGTCCGGGCCGCTGCGCGGGCGGGTTGATTAAGAGCCACAGCGCCGTGCATTCGGCGAGAGCCGCTCCATGCTTTTCGGCCGGTCCGCCCTCTGCGGAATGGAACGTCCGCCGGTAGAACACCTGCCAGTCGTGCTCGGTCCACTCGGCCGCGCGTTCGCGGTCGCCAGCC
>Ga0306924_10004652_pt1 | contig 13430 bp, 11 predicted proteins | sample sta12Can44000111_FD_203756 | JGI IMG/M metagenome (GOLD analysis project Ga0306924, IMG submission 203756) | Lab enrichment of tropical soil microbial communities from Luquillo Experimental Forest, Puerto Rico - statanox.12C.anox.44.000.111 (v2)... | ecosystem: Environmental > Terrestrial >... | reverse complement strand
CCGTGTGCGGCGGTGGGATGGGGCTGTTCCAGCAGCCCAACGCTCGCGCGATCGTCATGGCCGCGCCGCGCGAGCGCAGCGGCGGCGCCGGCGCGATCCAAGGCAGTGCGCGGCTGCTCGGGCAGTCCATCGGCGCGGCGATGGTTGCCCTCGTCTTCGGCGTCAGCGTGGGCGGTCATGGCGCCGTCACCGCGCTCGTACTCGCGGCTTGCTTCGCCGCGGTCGCCACCGTCGTAAGCCTGACGCGCCAGTTCGATTTCGTGCGCGCCCGCCGGCCGGAGCGTGAGCCCGGCGCGACCGAGCGGGCCGACGCGCCCGGTTCGGCGGCATTCGTAGGCTCCCGACGCGGGCGGCATCCCCTGGGTGGATGACCGGCCCTGACGGTGGTCGAAATGGGTGAGCCCTGACCTTACCTCCGGTAGGGTAGTCGTAGGAGAGGCTAGAGCATTGGATGAGGCTAAGCGCTCGCTGAATTGCTCCGCACGCGACTTTCTCGCTGCCTGGTGGCGTGGCAAGGCTGGCCCGGTCCCGTGCGCCGGCTGCTCGGCCTGCTGCTACTATGCAGGCGTCCCTGTCGACAAAAAGCGCGATCGGAGCCGCCTTCCCCGCCTGCTGACGGAACGCAACCACGAAGGCGAATTGGTGCTTCAACGGCGCTCGGATGGCGCCTGCGCTCACCTGGGCGAGCGGGGCTGCACGGTCTACGAGCACCGGCCATCGGCGTGTCGCAGCTTCGACTGCCGCGCCTTCTCAGCCATGGGCTTAGTCGAACTGCGATCCCGATCATCGGACACCGGATTGGGAGTTTGCCGCGCCCGAGCGAGCCCCGCCATAGCCGCGGGATGCCGAGCGCTCCGCCCAACTGCCCATAAGGCACCGCTTCCTGCCCCGTGCCTAGTCCGCCAGGCGATCGGCTGAGGCAACCGCTCAGCTAAGGCGCAAAGCGAAATCTCGGAACCAAACCCTTATCGCGCGCGGCACCGGCAGCCCCAGATAATCGACGAAGGCATGCAGCCGAAGCCGGTGATTTTCGCCTTAAGCCGGGCTTGCATCGCACGCGGAACCGGAAGTTCGAATCCATCTCCCTCCAGCAGACAGTCCGTCTCTCTCCGGATTTCACCTTGGTTCCTGGAAAAGCCCGGATTTTCCGCCAGTGTCGGGAGGATGCTAGACGGCGCGGTCGGCAGAGACGCGCAGGTCCAGCAGCATCGCGCTGAGGGCGCGATAGTGTCTCTGTCGGGCGATATTCCAGTACCGCAATCCCGGCTAGGCGCTTTGCAAGCTGATGCGCAAATCGAGGTCGGGCTAGCGATGTGACCAGGCTCTGAGTTCGGTCCGGCTCAGACAAAGCCAAGCACCGTCCGCTGCTCGTGCCAGCCAAGTGGCAGACGTGACTGCGCCAGCAGCTTGTCTGCGGTCAGATCGCGCGGCTGACGACCATCGAGGATGGCTTCGGTGATGTCGGGAGCGAGATAGCTGAGGCGGACGCGCCGCGTGAAATAGGACGGGCTCACCCCTTGCCGCTTGGCCAGTGCGGCAAACGGCACGCCATCGCTGTCGAGGAGGGTGGCATGGAACCGGCGCGCCCTGATCAGCAGCTTGACGAGGCGGGCATCGGGTTTGGTTGTGGCAAACGGGTCGGTCCCCTCGATCCGCATCGTGATCGCCCGCCCAGAGCGCTGTAACCGCACCAGGATGGACAAGATATGAATTTCGTCGTCGCTCGCGCTCGGCGGGGGTGTCGCTGCGATATCGAGGAGTGCGGCGAGCCGGGTCGGGCGCAAATGGATAGCGATCTGATCGGCCCCGACATCGACGCGGTCGATCAGGGTGGTCAGGAAGGCACGCTGTCGTGTTCCGGGCAACTCGGTCCAGGTCTTGCCGATTTCCCCGACGCGCCCGATGAGCCGTCGCTGCGCTGACGGATCGGCAAGCCGTATCGACTGGTAGAGGCCGCCGGGGTCGAGAAGCCACTGGCGCACTCGGGTCGTCACGAGATGCTCGATCTCCCCGGCTGGAATGCGCAAGGCGATGGCGCTTTCGCGCTGATCTTGGGCGATAAGCGAGCGGGAGACATAGTAGCGGTAGCGCGTGCCCTGTTTGACCGCATAGCTCGGCGTCATCCGGTGGCCCGAGGCATCGAACAGCATCCCGGTGAGCAGGCTCGGTTGGTGAGTGCGGGTGGCGGGGTTGCGCCCGGCGGTATTGCCGGTGAGCCGCCTCTGAACCGCATCCCACAGCAGCTGGTCGACGATTGGCGCGTGTTCGCCGGGATGGGATTGTCCGTTGTGAACGATCTCGCCGCGATAGCTGCGGTTCCGCAACACCAAGTAGAGCGCCCCGCGCGAGAACGGCTTGCCGCCGATCACGCGACCCGAGGCACTCGTCCACGACTTGCTGTTCCGTCCCTGGGCTTGGAGCTCCGCCTTTAACAACCGCACCGAGCCGAGTTCGGCATAGCGGCGAAAGATCGAGCGCACGAGTTCCGCTTCGCTGTCGACGATGACCAGCTTGCGGTCCTGCACCCGATAGCCGAGCGGCGGCACCCCGCCCATCCACATTCCCTTCTTCTTTGAGGCGGCGATCTTGTCGCGGATGCGCTCGCCGATGACCTCGCGCTCGAACTGGGCAAAGGACAACAGAACATTGAGGGTCAGGCGCCCCATCGAGGTCGTCGTGTTGAACTGCTGTGTCACCGAAACAAACGACGCGCCCCTCGCGTCGAGGATCTCGACGATCTTGGCAAAATCGGCGAGCGAGCGGGTCAGCCGGTCGATCTTGTAGACGACCACGATGTCGACCCGCCCTGCCGTGATGTCGGCGAGCAGCCGTTGCAGAGCCGGCCGAGCCATCGTCGCGCCGGAGAACCCGCCGTCATCATAACACGCGCGCAGGCACACCCAGCCTTCGTCGCGCTGGCTGGTGATGAAGGCCTCGCAGGCCTCGCGCTGCGCCAGCAGCGAATTGAATTGCTGTTCGAGCCCCTCCTCGGAGGATTTGCGGGTGTAGATGGCGCAGCGAACCCTTGCGTTCCGCCGTGTGTCGCTGCGGGTTGATCGCGTCATCGGCCGGCCTTGGCGCCAGCTAAAGCACGCACCCGTTTGGTCAGGCCAAAGAACCGCGGACCCGACCAATGCGCTCCGGTAATCCGCTCAGCGATCAGGCTCAGCGAGCGATAACGCTGGCCCTCGTGCTCGAACCCGTATTTGTGGACGAGGACAGTGTGGGTGTGTCCGCGCCACTGGCGCACCAGGGTCGTGCCGGTTTTGAGCACGAGACCGGGATCGACAGTCATCGTGGCTTTGTCTGACGCTGCGGCCAGGCTCTGCAGGCGGCGCCGTAGCACCCGGCTCACCCCGCCATAGCTTTGCTCTTGCAGCTGATTGGCGAGGGCGCGGATCAACAGATCGCGACTGAGCCCGAGCGGCGGGCCAGTCCGATGCAACTGGCGCCAGGCAACCCGTAGCTCCTGCGTCGACCGATTGGCCAGACCGGTAATTTGGCGCTCGACCTCAGTGACGTCAGGACGGCGCGGCCGATCGTGCCTATTGCCGTTCCGGCGGCGAAGCGGCCATGGCTCGCCAGCACGCTGGCGAGCCGAAGCGTCGTTGAATGCCGGTTTCATACGCTGGCCGGTGGGTCGACGCGGTAGACGCGGCCGCGTTTCTCTTTGGCAGAGGCAAGCGTGAGCCCGAGCTTCTTCTTCAAGGTGCCCGAGAAGACGCCGCGAACCGTATGGCGCTGCCAACCGGTGGCGCTGGCCACCTCATCCACGGTTGCACCCTCCGGTCGCCGCAGCATGGCAATCACCTCGTCCTGCTTTGATGGCCGTTTTGCGTCGGGCTCCAATTCCGGGTCCGGCAAGGCTTCGATTGCCGGCCACAGCCGATCGATCAGTGCTTTGCGATCGCCGACCGTCCTGCGCTTCTCGACGCCGGGCAGAGCATTCCACAGCGCCAGCAGCCGCTTGCCGCTGAGCGGTGCCGCGTGTAATTCCTCTTTTGACGCGACCGCAACCTCGCCGTTATTGATAGTGGCCGGGGCCTCGCGGCACAGCGAGATTCCGTCATTGCCGATGATGTAGATGCGCATGGGTGGGTTCTCCTGATTAACCCGGCGGCGGCTGCCGCCGGTGACCCACACTGACGCTCTCTTCGCGAGCCAAAGCCAGTCTATTCTGCATGATCTAATGGCATTGTTGGGCCAAAGCCAACCCGGAATGGCCCGGACTCAGAACGCCGTGATCCGCGATACCAGCGGGTTCTCTAAATGACCAAACGCGCTCCTGACAATGTCCGCTAACAGGGGCAATTCGGAGAACATATACTCACTCGGAGTTTTACCGCCCGTGACCCATAGCAGACCTGACGAAGCCCGGTGCGCATCGTCGGAGCCAAACGGCGGAATGAGCCAGCTTTCCCGACGAAAGGCCGAGCGCATCCAAGCAAACTCCTGCATCAGCAGTTCCACAATCAGCGCCGAGGTCCGCGATCGGGTCAAACGCGTTGGCCGCTGCAGCGTGAGCGGAACGAGGTCCGGTCCGCGTTATTCATTCGTCACACTGACACGTGACCATGAGAGGTCCGGATCGAATGTCGTCATTGCCCTGGCGATGCGGTCCGTTTCAGATCCGAGGTCTTTCTGGTACACATCGCCGTCGGGGCCGACGATGAACGTCATGATGCCGGTCGACCCGAACACAGCCGGCCAAGCGATCAATGCGAAACCGCCGGTCATCCGGCCTGAGTGAAGGTAACTCATGGCGCCGCCATCCCCGTTTTGACCCTGTTTGCTCAGAATCCGGAAATAGTAGCCCTCATACGCGATCGGTTTGCCGCCAACCAGTTCGCCTGGATAACCCGCGTCCAGTGCAGCGTCCACCAACGGTCCCAGCGGACTTTCGCTCTCGCCCTCGCCGACGGGCCAATAAAGGCCGTCATGGTGCCCCTGCGTGCTGACCAGGCGTGTGGCGTAGACGCCCGTCCGGTTTGCTTGCTTGGTGCGATCGAAATAATCGCGCTCAGCGTCGACGCAGGCGAGCAGCGTGCGGATAGCGGACAGCTCGTTGCGGCCGATCCGCCGGTCGACGATGGTCTGCGCCCCCGACTTCGTATCGAAGGTCCAGCGCCCATCGGTCTCGACGAGCGGGATCGGTAGCGGCCAGTCGTTCGCGCCGACATCGAGCTCTGCACGTCCGGGCCCTTTCGGGTCGATCGCGTGCTTCTCGTCGTAGAGAGCAACGAAACGTTGACGGAGTTCCTGGTCGGCGTATCGGTCGCCGGAATCGATGACACGGTCGCCCTCCGGCCCCAGGATAGCGCGCAAGTCAGCTTCCTTGCCGTCGCGCAAGGCGGTGACGAAGGCTGTCACGGCTTCCTCGGGAGATGCGAAGCCGCGCTGTTGTTCGGGCGCGTTCGCGGGCTCTGCTTGCGCGGCGCCGAGCCAGAGCATCGCAGCCGCGATCGAGCAAATCCGAATGTTCGGCATTATCATCGCAGATCTCCTAACGCCGACCGCCGCCACGGCCGCCGCCGGCGCGACCGCCGCCAAAACCGCCGCCTCCGCGTCCGCCCGCGAAGCCGCCGCCACCACGCGCGCCGCTGAAGCCACCGCCGCCGCGTGCGCCGCCGAACGACCGTTGTTGAGCGAACGACCGGCTCTGCGCGCCGCGCTGCGCGAACTGTCCAGCCTGGCGCCCACTGCCCATATCACCAAAGGCGCCGGCTGGGCGCTGGCTGGCGAAACGCTGGCCGCCACCGGCCGGCCGCTGGGCCGGCCGACCCGCACCACCGATGCCTCCTCCCACCCCGCCGGGCCGACCGGCGCGTGCTCCGGCCACCCCGCCAGCTCCGCCGGGCCGGCCTGCGCCGCCGATACCCCCTACGCCGCCAGCTCCACCGGGTCGGCCCGGGCCGCCGACACCTCCAACACCGCCAGGTCGGCCTGCACCGCCGATACCCCCTACGCCGCCAGCTCCCCCGGGCCGGCCCGGGCCGCCGACACCTCCAACACCCCCAGGCCGGACTGCACCGCCGACACCCCCAGCCCCGCCCGGCCGGCCGACGCCGCCGACACCTCCTACCCCGCCCGGCCGGCCTACCCCGCCAACACCCCCAGCCCCGCCGGCGCGGGTCGGAGGCTTCACGGCGCTACCCGGCACCGACACCTGTGAACGGCCGGGCAATCCGACGGGGCCGTTGGGTGCACGTGGGAAGTTTGCAGGCCGGTTGCCCGCCAAGTTTGCCTGGAATCGGTTCGACGAGATCTGCCCGCGGTTTACGTTGATGTTGTTCCAACGGTTGACGTTTATGTTGGCATAACCCCCGCCCCACGCGGGTCTCGCCCAGCCCCAGAGGCCGCCGATCACCGCGGCACCGGCCGCGAAAGCAAGCCCGGTGGCCAATGCGGTACCAAAATAATAGCCGGTAGGTGGAGTAGCGTAGTAAGGCGGATACGAAGGATAGGGCCAGTCACCATAGACCGTCGCGGGATTGTAGCCCGGCACATAGACGGTATCGGCCTGGGCCGGCTCGATGACGATCACCTGCTGCTGCGTCCCGGCCTCGCCGGCGCCCGCTGGGGCTCCACCGCCGGCAGGCTCGACCGTCACTGTCTCCGTGCGGACGACTTGCTGCGCCGACGATTCCAGGTGGCCGCTGGCCTGCGCCCGCTGACGAAGGCGTTGGATCGAGGCGAACACATCGGCCTGTTGTGTCGCAAACGCGTAGCCGAGCTGCTGCAGCCACGGCAGGTTGTTGTTTAATGTCGCCAGCACCACAGGAAATGGCACCAGCGACTTCACGCTCGGGTCCCACGGCTCGGCGTCGAGTGCCTTCACCAACGCGTCTCCCGTCAGCGACTTGTGAGCCGGATCTTCCACCCATCGCGCGGCGGCGACGACCTCGAGCGGGAACGTGGAGGCCATCAAAAGCTGGGTCAGGAGTTCGTCAGGGTACAGCGCAATCGAGGCCAGCAACGCGTCGAGCTGTTCGGCGTTGAAGGGTTGGGCCGGCACTGGCGCGGCGACACTGACCGGGTTCGGCGCGGGCAGCGCGTCTAGCGGAAACGTCGCGTTGAATATCAGTCCGCTCGCCAGGAGGCGCATAAGCCGACTTGCCATGCTTCCCTCACCTTAACCTCTCATTCCGCCTGAATAGCCGAGGCCTGGGCTAGCCGCCCACGGGGCCGTTCCACACTTTCACGGCGGGTATGTCGCGATAATAGCGAGAGCGCGGCTGAACCAGAGGCGGCGCCCCGCAGACTGCTAGAGTGGTGTGCATCTCGCCGCCGATCCAACGTCACCGATTGACCGTATCTGCCACGCTCGCATTGGGTAGGGGTTCCTTTTTAATATGGCGCTCCTCTTTTTGTGCACGCTTGAGTAGGAGGCCCAAAGAACGCGACTATGGCTCGGATGTCGGGGCCGAAACGATGTTTGGCAGTGGCGCGGTCCCAGTGCGGCGAGCCGAATCGCGCCATTGCGAGACGCTGTAGCCAAAGCGATGGTGGAACCAGCGCGAGAACGCGCTCAAAGCGGAAAAGCCCAGCAATTCTGCGACCGATGCAAGCGGGCGGTCCCCGGTGCTGATGTAGCGGACCGCCAGTTCGGCTCGCACGGAATCGAGCAGAGAGGAGAAAGTTTCCCCTTCCCGGGCAAGATGCCGATGCAACGTGCGACGGTCGACACCGAGGTGGCGGGCCACGCGATCGGCCGAACAGAGACCGGACGGCAAGGTCCCGTAGATGCATACGCGCGCATTGTCGCGCATCGTGGCATCCGGCTGCGGCGCGACGGTGTCGAGATACCGCTGGATATGGTGCGCCATTGCCGGGTCCGAGGCCGGCACTGGCGCATCGAGATCGCGCGCGAGACAGACGATCGCGTTGAACTCCTGACCAAATTCGACAGTCGACCCGAAGAACCGGCGATGCGCGTCCTTGCGGGCGGGTGCTGGGTGGGTAAAGCAAATCGTTTGCGACCGCCAACTGCGGCCGAGCAGTTGTTGCAGGCTTTTGTGAATGAAGCCCAGCCCGAGTTCGACGCCCTGACGGATCGGCACCAGGCGTCCGGGATCGACCGCGAGGCCGATCGTCACCAGATTGCCGTCCTCTTGGATCAGCAGACGCAGCCCGTCGCTGTGCAGATGCATGTACTTGGCGAGGGCTTCGAGCGCCTTGCGGATCGTTGGCTGCTCGCGAACCAGCAGGGCGAGGACCCCGATGTTGGACAAGCTGCGCCGCTCGGCCAGCATCAGCGCGAAGTCGGGCCGCCCCGAGCGAGCCGCCGAGTCCTCTAAGAGGCGCGCGACCGAAGTCATCGGGATTCTGAGTTCGGGATCGGTCAGGCATGCGGGCGGCAGTCCGTGGTCCGCGACGATGCGGTAAGGGTCGAGGCCGACCGACTGAGCGACCTCCACATAACCGCTGAGAGTTGCGCTGCGGACGAGGCGAGGCATGTATCGCCGTCACAATGTCCCAAAATGTTAAACCTGGTGTCCCGGATGGTCAACCGCGGCCGGCGGCGGCCGAATAGATTCCCCGTCGAGACCGGCTCCGAGGGAGGAACCCGTAATGTGCACCGCCACCCGCACGACAGCCGCCGCCAAGAACTTCGCGCCGAAGGCGAAGCCGCTGACCTGCGCGATCGGCGCCGAAGTAACAAACGTGCACCTTGGCGTCGCCGCGCGCGATCCCGGCCTGATGGCCGAGATCAGGTCGCTGCTGTTGCAGTACAAGGTGCTGTTTTTCCGCGACCAGGACATCACCCGCGCCGAGCACGTCGCCTTCGCCCGCCATTTCGGCGAACTCGAGGATCATCCGGTCGCCGGCAGCGATCCTGATCATCCGGGCCTCGTGCGCATCTACAAGTCGCCCGATAAGCCCAACGACCGTTACGAGAACGCGTGGCACACGGATGCGACGTGGCGCGAGAAGCCGCCCTTCGGCTGCGTGCTGCGCTGCGTCGAATGCCCGCCGGTCGGCGGCGATACGATGTGGGCCAACATGGCGCTCGCCTACGAGCGGCTGCCCGAGCACATCAAGACCCAGATCGCCGGTCTGCGAGCCCGCCACAGCATCGAGGCGACGTTCGGGGCGGCCATGCCGATCGAGAAACGCCTGGCCCTCAAGGCGCAGTTTCCCGACGCCGAGCATCCGGTCGTGCGCACCCATCCCGAGACCGGCGAGAAAATTCTCTTCGTCAACGGGTTTACGACCCACTTCACCAATTTCCACATCGCCGCGAATGTGCGCTACGGACAGGATTTTGCGCCCGGTGCCGCGCAGCTGCTGCAATACCTGATCGCCCAGGTGCAGATCCCCGAATACCAGGTGCGCTTCCGCTGGCGGTCCAACAGTGTCGCATTCTGGGACAATCGTTCCACGCAGCACTACGCGGTCATGGATTACGCGCCCTGCCACCGCAAGATGGAGCGCGCCGGCATCTCCGGCGACACACCCTTCTGAAGCCCAAGGACCGGCGCAGGCCGGCAATTTGCCCCCTCCACTGAAACCCAATCGAACGAAAGGACCTGTCATGAACTTCCTCGATGGTGCGCTCTTTCCAGAAAACCAGGAAAAGCTTGTCATTACCGCTGCGCCCTATGGCCCCGAGTGGCTGCCTTCGGATTTTCCCGAGGACATCGCCGTCAGCATGGACGAGCAGGTGCAGAAGGCGGTCGATTGCTACAACGCCGGCGCCACCGTGCTGCACGTGCATGTCCGCGAAGCCGACGGCAAGGGCTCCAAGCGCCTGTCCCAGTTCAACGAGCTGCTAGCTCGCCTGCGGGTCGCGGTGCCCGACATGGTATTGCAGGTCGGCGGTTCTATTTCCTTCGCGCCGGAGAGCGAGGGCGAGGCCGCCAAATGGCTCTCGGACGACACCCGTCACATGCTCGCGGAGCTGATGCCCAAGCCAGACCAAGTCACGGTGACGGTCAACACGGTTCAGATGAACATCGTCGAGCAGATGGAGCCCGCCGACTACGCCGGCACCTCCTTAGCCGAGCCCACGACCTGGACGGCCTACCGCGAGATGGTGGTCCCGGCCGGGCCCGGCTGGGTCGAGGAGCACGTCCGGCGCTTGACCGCAGCGAGCATTCAGAGCGCCTTCCAGTTCTACAACATCAACAGTTTCGAGACCGTCGAGCGCATGATGCGCCGAGGCGTCTACCAGGGTCCGCTCGTTATGAACTGGGTCGCGATCGGCGGCGGCATGGACGCGCCCAACATCTATAACCTCGCCAATTTCGTGCGGGCCACGCCTGACGGCGCGGTGCTGACCTTGGAAAGCTCAATGCGCAACGTGCTGCCGATCAACATGATGGCGATCGCGATGGGACTGCACGTGCGCTGCGGCATCGAGGACAATCTCTGGACCCAGGACCGCAAGAGCAAGATGAGCACGGTCCGCCAGATCGAGCAGCTCGTGCGCATCTCACGCGAATTGGGGCGCGAGGTTGCGAGCGGCAAGGAGGCGCGCCGCATCTGCAAAATCGGCGTTTTTTACGACAGCGTCGAAGAAACGCTGGCGCAGAACGGCTTCGCGCCGAACCGTGCGTCTGGACGCGACAGCGTCGAGCGCCGGAAGGCAGCCTGACTGCCGGCGACCCGGTCTAGTGGGTTAGGGCGGCGGGCTACAAACCCTCTCATCAACGCAGGATAAACCAGGAGAGCCAACGATGGCGCGTGCCATTCGCTTTCACGAGACCGGCGGACCGGAAGTCCTGCGGGTCGAGACGGTTGCCGTCGGCGAGCCCGGCCCCGGACAGGCGCGGGTGTTGCACCACTGCGTCGCGGTCAACTTCATCGACGTCTATTTCCGTACCGGGCATTATCCGCTGCCGTTGCCGAACGGGCTCGGCTCGGACGCGGTCGGCGTCGTCGAGGCCGTCGGCCCCGGTGTGACCGACATTCGCGTCGGCGACCGCGTCGGCTACCTGCTCGGCCCGCAAGGGGCTTATTCGGACGTGCGGGTCATGCCGGCCGACGTGCTGATCCCGCTGCCCGACGGGATTTCCGAGCGCACTGCCGCGACCCTGATGATGAAGGGCATGACCGCGCAGTACCTGTTCCGGCAGGTCTATCCGCTGCACGGCGGCGAGACGATCCTGTTCCACGCCGCCGCCGGCGGAGTCGGGCTGATCGCCTGCCAATGGGCGCGGGCGCTCGGTGTGACGATGATCGGCACCGTCAGCACAGACGAGAAGGCGGCGGTCGCGCGCGCCGCCGGCTGCACCCATACAATTGTTACCTCGCGCGAAGACATCGCCGCCCGGGTGCGCGAAATCACCGGGGGCAAAGGGGTCCCGGTCGTCTACGATTCGGTCGGCAAGGACACATTGCAGGGCTCCCTCGACAGCTTGCAGCCGCGCGGCGTGCTGGTCAGCAACGGCACCTCGTCGGGGCCGGTGGTCATCGACACGGTGCAGCTGGCGGTCAAGGGATCACTGTGGCTGACCCGGCCGGCGATGGTCCATTACGCCACGCCACGATCGCACATGCTGGAAATGGCCGAGGAGCTGTTCGGTCTGGTGCTGGCCGGCAAGATCACGAGCGAGCCGAGCCGGACCCTGCCGCTCGAAGACGCTGCGGAGGCCCACCGTCTGCTCGAAGGTCGCAAGACGACGGGGGCAACCGTGCTCGTGCCCTGACGCCGCGCAAAACGAAAGGAAAGTGCAATGGACGCGTCGATCGCAGTTCCGCGTCGCGCCGCGGTGAACGATTATCTGTTCGGTCGCGGTCCGGCTTGGTTCGCCTATCTGATGACGATCGGTCTGATGATGTTTGATTACATCGACCGGCAAATCATCGCCTCGATGTTTCCGTTTCTGAAAAGCGATTGGATGCTGACCGACGCGCAACTGGGGGCGCTTGTCTCGGTGGTCTCGGTGACTGTGGCGGTGTTCGGGATCCCGGTCGCCTGGATCGCCGACCGCTTCAGCCGCGTCAAGAGCATCATAGCGATGGCGACGACCTGGAGCATCGCGACGATCGCCTGCATGTTCAGCCAGGGTTACGGCCATCTGCTGCTCGCCCGCGCCTTTGTCGGTTTGGGCGAAGCCGGGTACGGCTCGGTCGGAGCGGCGATGGTGGCGACCCATTTTCCGCAGCGCATGCGCGGCGCGATACTGGGCGGGTTCTTCGCTTCGGCCTCCGTCGGCTCGGTGCTCGGCACCGTTCTCGGCGGCGTGATCGCCTTGCGCTTCGGCTGGAAGGCGGGCTTTGGGGTCGTCGGCATTCCGGGTCTGATCCTCGCGTTACTGTATGTTTTCGTGCGGGACTACAAGACCATCGAGGCTGCGAGCCCTGCGAACGCACCTGCTACCGGGCTGGTCGTCGCGGCGAGCCAGAGGGAAATGATCCGCTCGATACTCCGCTCCAGGACCGTAAGATGGATCTGCGTTGGCGGGGCAGCGCAACTGATCTCGCTCTCGGCTCTCTGGTCTTGGCTGCCGAGCTATCTCAACCGCACCCAACACCTGCCGCCTGACAAAGCCGCCGTTCAGGCTGCCCTCGTCGTCCTCGCCGGCGCCGTCGGCAGCGTCGTGTTAGGGGCTATTGCCGATCGGGCCGGCCTGCGTCGGCCAGCCGGCAAATTCATCGCGGTCGCGTCATTGAGCGTGTTGACCGCGATCCTCCTCGTTCTCGCCTTTGGCGCCGCTCGTTGGGGCCTGGCGTTGACCCCGGGCACCCAGCTCGGGCTGATCGTATTGGGCGGCTTCGTTGCCACCTGCACGGTCGGACCTGCTGCCGCGGTCGTCATTGGGGTCATCCATCCCGGTGTTCGGTCGACCGGAGCAGCGGTGCTGTCGCTGTTTCAGAACCTGTTCGGACTGGCCGCGGGACCGTTCATAGCGGGTGCGCTGTCGGATGCGGTCGGATTGGAAACGGCGCTCACCTTGACCCCGATGGGATGCATCGTAGCGGCGCTGTCGTTCCTCGCCGCGCGGCACACTTATGTCGACGAATACGTGGGTTAGGTAGAGTTTTTGTCAAACTCGCGAAGGGCGCGAGCGCCTCCAAATCTATGGCAACAACTGCGTGATGGGCTCATCGGGGGCATCGGAGCCCTCCAGCGCTCGGCCCGCTTGATATGTTAGATCGCTCACGCTGGACAAAGTCTAAGCCCCTGAGTGGCATCGGCACACTGTTACGGGAGCTGTACGAGGGAGAGGGCGGACGTGCCGTCCGGTTCCGATACGGGCTTCTGCTGTTCGATGTTCTGACGATCATTTTCCTGGTGGCAACCTCGTTTGTCGAAGGGGACCCCGTTCTTGAGCTCATCGACGCTACGATTGGGCTTCTCATACTGGGCGAGTTTCTCGCCCGCCTGTCGGTAAGCCGCCACCGCTTGCACGATCTGTTTCACCCACTGGGCCTCGCTGACATAGCGGTGATCATCTCGTTCATAGCGCCGATCAGTGGGCATG
>Ga0306924_10004651_pt1 | contig 13430 bp, 12 predicted proteins | sample sta12Can44000111_FD_203756 | JGI IMG/M metagenome (GOLD analysis project Ga0306924, IMG submission 203756) | Lab enrichment of tropical soil microbial communities from Luquillo Experimental Forest, Puerto Rico - statanox.12C.anox.44.000.111 (v2)... | ecosystem: Environmental > Terrestrial >... | reverse complement strand
GGCGCGGCGATGGGCGCCGCTGCTGCGAGTTTGCCACCGCTGTCCTGCGCATCTGCACAGTCCAAAGCCACCTTCAAGGCCGCCGACGTGCAGCCGGCCGGCTACCCAACGGTGGCGGCAACCGAAAGCCTCGGCAAAAAACTCGAGGCTGCAACCGGCGGGCGCCTGTCGGTCCAGATGTATCCGTCGGCGCAACTTGGCGGCGAGAAGGAGACCATCGAGCAGACCCAGATCGGCGCAATCCAGCTCCTGCGCGTCAGCGCCGGCGCGCTGGGCCCGATCGTCGACGACGTCAACGTCGTCAACATGCCGTTCCTGTTCAAGAACACGGCGCATGCCGAAAAGATGATGGACGGCCCGATCGGCCAGGACCTGCTCGACAGGATCTCCGCCAACGCCAATGCCGGCCTCATCGCATTGTGCTGGATGAACTCCGGCGCGCGCAGCATCTACAACACCAAAAGGGCGGTCAAATCGATCGAGGATCTCAAGGGATTGAAGATCCGCGTGATCGGCAACCCGATCTTCATCGACATGATGAATGCGCTCGGCGGCAACGGCGTTGCGATGGGTTACGATCAGGTTTTCAGCGCGTTGCAGACCGGCGTGATCGACGGCGCCGAGAACAATCCGCCGAGCTACGTCTTCAGCAACCACTACACCGCGGCGAAACACTACTCATTGACCGAACACCTCGTCATTCCGGAGGTGCTGGCGTTCTCCAAGAAGTCGTGGACTACCCTCTCGCCGGACGACCAGAACCTGATCAGGAAGTTTGCGCGCGAAGCGCAAATGGAAGAACGCGAGCTCTGGAAACAATACGAACAGCAGGCGATGGAAAAGGCAAAGGCCGCCGGTTGCGAGATCATAGAGATCCCCGACAAGACGCAGTTCCAGAACGCGGTGAAGCCCGTTTGGGACAAATATGGCCCGAAATACCAGGACATGATCCAGCGCATCCAGGGCATCGCTTAAGCGACGCACGCACGTTCAGGTCGGAGCGTCCCGGAAATGGCCGCATTGTTTCGCCGAACCATGGACTATCTCTACCTCGTCTGCGTCGTGGTCGGCTGCGTCGCCCTGGTCTTGATCTCCGCGATCATCCCTTACGCGGTCTTCACGCGCTACGTGCTCAACAGCGCCGCGTCATGGCCCGAGCCGATGGCGATCCTGCTGACGATCGTGCTGACCTTCATTGGTGCCGCGGCCGGATACCGGCTGAACCTGCACATGAACGTCTCCTACTTCGCCGATCACCTTCCCTCGCAATGGCGGAGGCTGCTCGATCTCGTGGTCCAGCTTTTGATGGCGCTGATAGCGGTCTTCATGATCGTCTGGGGCGAGAGACTCGTCGAGGTGACCTGGCACAACACCATCGCCGACTTCCCGTTCCTTTCGGTCGGCGTCACCTATCTGCCGATCCCGGTCGGCGGCGTTTGCCTGCTGCTCTTCATCGTCGAACGGATCTTTCTCGGCATTCCACCCGATCCGATCACCCATCATCCGGAAGCTGCGCCGTTCGATTGAACGGGCAAGAGGCAAATCATGGATATTTTCGTCCTGCTCGCAACGATGGTGATCTGCTTCGTGATCGGCATGCCCATCGCCTATTCGCTGGCACTCGCCGCGATCGCAGGCGCGCTATCGATCGGAATCCCGCTCGAAGCGTTGATGCTGAAGATCTCGGATGGTGTCAGCAAGGTGGCGATGCTGACGATTCCGTTCTTCGTGCTGGCGGGTGCGATCATGGCCGAAGGCGGAATGGCGCGGCGCCTGGTCGCTTTTGCCGACGTCCTCGTCGGCTTTACCAGGGTGCGCGGCGGTCTTTCCATCGTCAACGTGCTCGCGACCACGTTCCTCAGCGGCATCTCCGGCTCTGCCGTAGCCGACACATCGGCGATCGGCTCGGTGATGATCCCGCAAATGGAGAAAACCGGCTTCCCGCGGGTATTCGCGACCAACCTGACCATCACCTCTTCGGTTCAGGCACTTCTGGTGCCGCCGAGCCACAATGCTGTGCTGTACTCGCTTGCGACCGGCGGGACCATCTCGATCAGCGCGCTGTTCATGGCCGGCGTCTTCCCGGGTCTCCTGCTGGGCTTCTCCCTGATCGTTCTCTGCCTCGTGATCGCCTATCGCGACGGCCACCCGCAGGGCCAGACGGTCGCCGCCAAGGACGCCATCAGGATCACGATCGACGCCGCCTGGGGACTGGTGACGCTCGTCATCATTCTCGGCGGGATTTTGGGCGGCATCTTCACCGCCATCGAAGCCGGCGCGGTCGCCTGCCTCTGGGCGTTCTTCGTCACCATGTTCATCTACCGCGACTATCGCTGGCGCGATCTGCCCGTGCTCCTGCATCGAACCCTCCGGACGGTTGCGATGGTGATGACGCTGATCGCCTGCGCGTCGGCCGTCGGCTACATCATGGCGCTCACGCAGATGCCTGCCAAGATGACGGCGTTCTTCCTGTCGATCTCGAGCAACAAATACGTAATCCTGTTCCTGATCAACATCCTCCTGCTGTTGCTCGGCACGCTCGTCGACATGGCGCCTTCGATCCTGATCGCGACGCCGATCCTTCTGCCGGTGATGCAGAATTTCGGCGTCAACCCCGTGCACTTCGGCATGATCATGCTGCTCAATCTCGGCATCGGGCTTTGCCATCCGCCAGTCGGAGCGATCCTGTTCGTCGGCTGCGCGGTCGGCAAAGTGACTATCGAAGAGGTGATGCGAAAGATCTGGCCGTTTTACGCGGTCATGTTCGCAGTGCTGATGTTCGTGACCTATATCCCCGAGATATCGCTCTGGCTGCCGAGGCAGGTGCTGCGCTAAGCTGAAGCGCGACCCTCCCTCAAAAGGCGCTTTTCATGAAGATCGTCGACCTCAGCCGCGAACTCTATCACCGCACTCCGACCTATCCGGGACATCCCCCTGTGATCCACGGCGTCTGGAAGAGCCATGAGGACGCATACGCCGATTCCGGCAACGTGTACGGGCTTGCGTCGATGTTCATCTCGATGCCCGACCATGCCGGCACGCACATCGACGCGCCCCGGCATTTCGGACAGCGCGGCATCCCGATCAATGAGTATCCGCTCGAGAAATGCATCGTTCCGGGCGTCTGCCTTGATCTCCGCCATATTCCCCCTCGCGCGGAGATCACGCCATCCGACCTCGAGGCCGCCGTGGCAAAGGCCGGCGTCGGTGTGCCCAAGGGCGGCACGGTCCTGCTCTGCACCGGCCATCACGAACGCACCTTCCCACGCAAGGAATACGCGACCGACAATTCCGGCGTGAACGTTGCTGCGACCGAATGGCTTGCGAAACGAGGCATCGTGCACTTCGGCATCGATTCGATGCGGCCGGGGCCAATGAGCGACGTCAACCTGATGGTGCACAAGGCCTGCCTCGACCTCGACATCACCCACATCGAGAGCCTGTGCAATCTGGAAGCGCTGTTGGGCCAGGGCCAGTTCACATTCATCGGGCTACCGATGAAAATGCGCGAGGGCACGGCTTCGCCGATCCGCGCGGTGGCCGTGTTCGGGCTGTGAGGGAATTGTCCAACGTGGGAGCGACAATGATCGACAAGCAGCGGTCACTCCAATCGCGCCGGGATGTTCTGCGAAGCGCCGCCGCGTTCGTCGGTGCATCCGCGGTCTCGGCCATTGCAAACGATCGCGCAGATGCCGCCACCTATCCCGACCGTCCCATCAAGATCGTCGTTCCCTTTGCGCCGGCCGGGCCGACCGACATCATGGCCCGGATCGTCGCCACCCATCTGGGCGCAGCGCTGTCGGGCTCCATGGTTGTCGAGAACCGGCCCGGCGCAGGCGGCAATATCGGAATCGGTCTCGTGGCGCACGCCGAACCGGACGGCTACACGCTTTTGATCACGTCGAGCGCTTACGTCGTCAATCCCGGTCTCTACGCCAAGATTCCCTACGACCCGTATAAGGATTTTGCGCCAATCGCCGAACTCGGAACGTCACCCAACGTAATTCTGGTCGACCCCAAACTTGGCGTGAAGACGATTGCCGAACTGATCGCGCGGGCCAAGGCAAATCCCAGCGAACTGAATTATGCGAGCCCCGGGATCGGCACGACGCCACATTTGTCCGGTGAGCTGTTCAAGTTGGTCTGCGGGGTCAACCTCACGCACGTTCCGTTTTCCGGCGCGGGTCCGGCGATCCAGGCGCTTTTGAGCGGTACCACGCAGGTCGCCTTCGCAGCACTTCCACCGGCGCATCCACACATCGAAACCGGCGCACTGACGGCACTTGCGGTCACCGGTACGCAACGCTGGTTCGACCTGCCCGACGTGCCGACCATGGTCGAGCTCGGCTACAAGGATTTCATCTCCGATACATTTCAGGGCTTTCTTGCGCCGGCGAACACGCCCACAGCCATCATCGAGTTGTTGTCCGCCAAGGTGATTCAGGTACTGAGGACGCCGAAAATATCGGAGCAACTGCGCGGCGACGGCTTCGAGGTCATTGCCGGCGGGCCGGACGGCATGAAAAAGCGCATAAGCGACGAAGTGCCCAAGTGGCGCGAGATCATCGTCAAGGCGGGCATCAAACCGGTTTGATTGTGCGCCGCGAGCAACGGCCGGACGTCTTGCCGTGAACCCGCGGCATGTCATACGCTCCGTCCATAACAACAAAAGCTTTGGGAGGAAGTTGTGATGACCACACGCCGTGATTTCCTGAAAACCGGCGTCGGTGCCGCGGCCGGCATCGTCTTCTGCGGCTGCGGCCTTCTGCACCGCGCCAATGCCCAGCAACAGGCGGTACGGCAAACGCTGCCCCTGGCGATCGGCGGCAAGCAGATCAAAACGATCGACGTGCATTCCCACTGCTTCTTCCCCGCTGCCGGCGCGCTGCTAGGCGGCGATCCGCTGGCGCCGCTTCCCAACAACAACGGCGCAAGTGAGGCCGTCATCGCCATCGACAAGCGCCTTGCCGCCATGGATTCGCAGGCGATCGATTTGGAGGTACTGTCGATCAATCCGTTCTGGTACAATCGCGAGCGGGACCTCGCCGGGCAGATCGTGAAGGTCAATAATGAGAAGCTCGCCGAGCTCTGCGCCTCAAAGCCGGATCGGTTCGCGGCCTTCGCCTCTCTCACGCTGCAAGCGCCCGATCTCGCCGTGCAGGAGCTGGAAACAGCGGTGAAGAAGCAGGGGCTCAAGGGTGCCGCAATAGGCGCCACCATGAACGGCGAGGAATTTTCTAACCCAAAATTCCATCCCGTCTGGGCGAAGGCGGAAGAATTGGGTGTGCCCCTGTTCATTCATCCGCAAGGGCTGCCTGAGCTCAAGAAACGTCTCGCCGGCAATGGCTTCCTCGCCAACACGGTCGGCTATCCGACAGAGACGAGCATCGTGCTGTCGCACCTCATCTTCGAGGGCACGTTCGATCGATTCCCCGGGCTAAAGGTGATCGCCGCGCATGGTGGCGGCTACCTGCCCTCCTACCCGGATCGTGCAGATCACTCCTGCCTGGTCAGTCCGGCAAATTGCAATCCCGAGATCAAGCTGAAGAAGCAGCCGAGCGAATATCTCAAACAGATCTATTTCGATTCGCTCGTCTTTACGCCCGAGGCGATCCGGCATCTGGTCGCGCAGGTCGGCGCATCTCAACTTGTGATCGGGAGCGATTATCCCTATCCCTGGCAGTTGCAGCCCGTCGACCACATTTTTGCGTCGACGTCGCTGAGCGATGACGAAAAGGCCGACATCCTCGGGCGCACCGCGGCGAAACTGTTCAACGTGCAGGCCTGACAACAACCAACAAGGAGCAGGCGCAATGGCGCGAAAGCTGATCGACATCTCCGTGCCATTGCAGAATGACGTACCGGCCGATCCGCCGGGCAACCATCCGACCATCCAGTACATCGATCACCAGCAAAGCCTGGCGCGCATGCTGCCATTCTTTCCTGGCCTGAAGGCGGAGGACCTGCCTGACGGCCAGGGCTGGGCGGTGGAACAGGTCAATCTCTCGACTCACAATGGTACGCATCTCGACGCGCCGTGGCACTTCCACCCCACCATGAACCGCGGCGAGCGGTCGTGGACGATCGACGAGGTGCCGCTGGAATGGTGTTTTCAGCCGGGCGTGAAACTCGACTTCCGTCATTTGCCCGACGGTTATGTCGCAACCGCTGGGGACGTCGAGAACGAGCTCAAGAGGATCGGTCACACGCTGTCCCCGCTCGAGATCGTCGTCGTCAACACCTCGGCAGGCGCCAAATTCGGCCGGCCGGATTACGTCAATTCCGGCTGTGGCATGGGATACGAGGCGACGATGTATCTGCTCGAGCGCGGCGTGCGACTGACCGGCATCGACGGCTGGAGCTGGGACGCACCTTTCGTCTATACGGCGAAACGATATGCCGAAACCCGTGATGCGAGCATCATCTGGGAAGGCCACAAGGCCGGTCGTCACATCGGCTATTGCCACATCGAGAAGTTGCACAATCTCGAGCACCTGCCTTCGACCGGGTTCGTGGTGTCCTGTTTTCCGGTGAAGATCGAGCGGGCATCTGCCGGCTGGACCCGGGCGGTGGCGATCATCGACGCGTGACATTCCGCGTCGCAAAGCGGTTCCTACTTTAGTTTTGGTCCGGCCGGGCAATGGCGAGGCTGTTTTGCTTGCTGAGGCCGCTCGTGCCGCTACAATAGTTTTCAAGGCAGCGAAAAGAACTCAATAAGAAGGAGACAAACAACATGAGAACAACGTCCCGATTGCCTGGTTCCTGGTCACTGCAAACGCTACTCGGCGCGACCGCCCTCGGGCTGCTTGCGACGTCGACGTCCGCGTTTGCCGCGGACCCCATCAGGATCGGCGTCATCGCGGAAGCACAGGCGATCGCCGGCGCCTCGATTCCGCAAGCCGCGCAAATGGCCGCCGACGAGATCAACCAAAAGGGTGGCGTCGACGGACGCAAGATCGAAATCGTCACCTACGACAACCACTCCTCTTCCGCCGACTCCGTTCGCGCTTTCCAGCGCGCCGTCAACGAGGATAAGGTCAACATCGTCATCTCAAGCTACATCAGCGAAGTGGTTCTAGCGCTTGAGCCCTGGGCTTCGCGCCTGAAGACACCCTTCATTACGCCCGGCGCGGCCTCCAACGAGATCAGCAAGAGCGTCCATGCCGACTACGAGAAGAACAAATACACTTTCCACGGCTATCTGACTTCGGCAGCCCTTGCGCAGTCGGTCTGCGACGCTGCCAAGGAACTCCTCGTGGATCAAAAGCATATGTCGAGTGCGGTGATCATGAGCGAGGATGCCGCATGGACCAAGCCGCTCGACGTCGGCTACGAGGAGTGCTTGCCCAAGATCGGGCTCAAAGTGCTCGACCATATTCGCTTCTCGCCCGACACGACCGACTTCACGCCGATCTTCAACAAGATCGAGGCCGCGAAGCCCGACGTGATGATCACGGGCATTTCGCATGTTGGCGTGCAACCGACGGTGCAATGGAAGAACCAGCAGGTTCCCATTCCGATGTTCGGCATCAGCTCGCAGGCCACCAACTCTACTTTCGGCAAGGACACCAATGATGCGGCAAACGGCGTCATCTACCAGGGTGTCTCCGGTACGGGCGTCGCCGTAACGCCGAAATCGTTGCCCTTCGCCGAAGGATTCAACAAGAAGTACGGCAACTATCCGTCATATGCCGGCTACACCTCCTACGACGAGGTCTACTACATCGCTGACGCGGTGAAGCGCGCCGGCTCGACGGATGCGGACAAGCTGATCGATGCGCTCGAGAAGACCGACTGGGTTGGCACGATCGGCCGCGTCCAGTTCTATGGCAAGGATGACCCGTTCACTCATTCGATCAAATACGGCAAGGGCCTGATCACCGGGCTGATGTTGCAGTGGCAGGAAGGCCAGCAGGTTGCGGTCTGGCCGAACGACGTTGCGAAGGCCCAGATAAAGTTTCCAAGCTTCATCAAGGTCACCGCGAAGTGACAGACGAGCTTCGGGCTCCCGGTGCGATCCGGGAGCCCGATTGCATAATATCCCTCCCAGATTTAAGGCGGCCGTGAGACCCGCGGCCCGGATTGAATGGTTGCTCTTCAGATCCTGATCGACGGCTTTGCCGTCAGCGCGCTGTATGCTCTAGGAGCGACAGGCTTCACACTGATCTTCGGCGTTTCCGGCGTGCTCAATCTCTCGCACGGCGCCATCATGGTGCTTGCGGCAGTGGCGGCCTGGGCCGCCGCCAGCGTGTTACACACCGACACCTATACCGGCGCGCTGATCGGCGTCGCGGTCGCGCTGATCGCCTCGTTCGCGACCTATTTCGCCGTGGTGCAACCGATTCAGAAATCAAGACAGATTCCGAACGAGGAGAAGGAGATCTTCGTCCTTACCGGCACATTGTTGTGGGGGATCATGATCCAGGAACTGATCGCCTACTTCTTCACCAACAACGCGAAAACGGTGCTCCCGATTGTCGAAGGCGTGGTCGACATTCTAGGCGTGCGGACACCAAAAAACGAGATCTTTACGGCGGTAGTCTGCTGCCTTGTCATCGCGCTGCTCTGGGTTCTCGTGAATCGAACCCGAACTGGAAAGGCGGTCCTCGCGGCCTCGATGAACCCGCGCGGCGTCACGCTACTGGGACTCGAACTGACCAACATCTACGTCGTGGTCTGGGCGATCTATGGGGTGCTCGCCGGCATTGCCGGCGTCTTGCTCGGCATGTTCCTGGGCGTCAGCTCCTATAGCGTTGGGCCTTTGACGGCGAGCGCATTTTCCATCGTGGTGCTCGGCGGTCTCGGCAGCGTGTCCGGCTCCCTGATCGCAGCCTTCGTGGTTGGCTATCTCGAGACTGTCACCGCCTACTTGATTTCGCCGGCTTACCGCACGATCCCGGCGCTGCTGCTCCTGGTGGTCGTCATGTATATCCGCCCGCAGGGCCTCCTCGGGAGGAGATGATCATGACCGACTTCTTCAAATCTCGACTGTTCCTGATATCGCTCCTCGTCGTCATTATTGCGGCAACGCTGCCGCTCTACGTTTCCGGCTACGTGCTGGGCTTGTTGACCGTCGCCTATTATTTCGGCGTGTTTGCCATGGCCTGGGACCTGCTGTTCGGCTTTGCCGGTGAAGTGAATTTCGGCCCGACTTTCCTGATCGGCGTTGGCGCCTATACCGCCGGCATCGTCAATAACCAGTACGGCTTGTCGGTCTATGTATGCATCCTGCTGGGCGCGCTGGCGGCCGTGGTCGCCGGCCTTGTGCTGGCGCTGCCCGCCTTGCGCGTCCGCGGACCCTATTTCGGCCTGACGACGCTCGTCGCCGTGCTGATGCTGCAGAATTTTGTGGTCGTGTTTGCCGACCTCACCGGCGGCGAGATCGGCCTGACGATTCCCGACGTCATCACAATCAACGCCAGCGCCAACTACTGGATCGCGCTTGGCTTCATGACCATCAGCGCGGCCATTCTCTACGGCCTGTCGCAATCGCCACTCGGCCTGGTGCTGCAGGCAAGCGGGCAGGACCCGGTGCAGGCAGGAGCACTCGGCTTCAACATCGTCAAGCACAAGCTTTTTGCCTTCGTCGTCAGCGCCTTCTTCTCCGGGCTCTCCGGCGCATTGCTCGTGTTCTATTTCGGTACCGCTTCAGTCGGAACCGTCGTCGACGTCGCGGTCGGCGTCAACGTCATCGTGGCCGCAGTCCTCGGCGGCAGGCGCACCGTATTGGGCGCTGCGCTGGGTGCAATCTTCCTGATCGTCGCCGGCGAGTTCCTGAGGCCGACCGGCGAGCTCGCAACCTTCATCGTCTCCTTCGTGGCGCTGCTCGTCGTGCTGTTCCTTCCCGGTGGTTTTCTCGGCGCCGCTCTCTCGCGCGAGGCGCGATCATGATGGACGCCCGGGCCAACACCGCGCCGATCCTTCAGGTCCGCGGCCTGACCAAACGCTTCGGCGGCCTCACCGCGGTAAAAAATCTCAGCCTCGATCTGCGAGAGGGCGAAATCTTCGGCTTGATCGGGCCGAACGGCTCCGGGAAGTCGACGGCGATGAAGACAATCATGGGTATCGAGCGACCGACTGCAGGCGACGTCGTCTTCCAGGGAGAGAATGTGGCCGGCCTGCCCGCGCACAAGATCGCGCGCAAGGGTTTCGGCATGGTGTTTCAGCACTCGCGCCCGCTGAACCGGCAAACCGTGATCGAGAACATCATGGTCGCGCTGCTGCCCGACAGCCTGTTCATGCTGTTCCCGGACAAGGCGCTGACCGAACGCGCCAAATGGATCGCAGAGCGCGTCGGCCTCGGTGGCGTCATGGATCGGCGCCCGCCAACTTTGCCGTTCGCGGATCTCCGTCGGCTCGAGCTTGCAAAGGCCATCGCGCGTGATCCCAAAGTGGTTCTCGTCGATGAGCCCTTCGCCGGATTGACGCTGGCCGAAGTCGCCATTTTTTCCGAGCTGATCCGCAGCTTTCGCGACGAGGGACGCGCGGTGCTGCTGGTTGACCACAACGTCAAAAGCGTCGCCGCGCTGGTCGACCGCGTGCTGGCGATGTATCTCGGGGAGGAGATTGTCACCGGCCGCGCCGACGACGTCATGCGCAACGAGACCGTGCGCCGGGTCTATCTCGGCGGCGCCATCGAAACGCATGCCCGCCCCGAGACCAGCTTCGAGGACAAGGTGCCGGCGCTACGGGTCGAGAATCTCAGCGTGCACTATGGCAAGGCGCAGGCGCTGGAGAATGTCTCTATTCATATCCATCACGGCGAATTCGTCTCGATTGTGGGCTTGAACGGCGCAGGCAAGACCACGCTGTTCAACACGATCTCAGGCTTCTTGCCCTACTCCGGGGAGATCATCCGCGACGGCGAAAAGCTCCGCGGCGTCAGCCCGGCCCGAATTGCGCGCAGCGGTATCGTGCAGTGCCCGGAATCGCGCGAATTGTTCGGCGAAATGACGGTGCGCGAGAATCTCGACCTCGGTGGGCAGCACCTTTCGGACGCCGACAGGCAAAGTCAGCTTACCTGGCTGTTCGATCTGTTTCCGATCCTCAGGGAACGTCAGAACCAGCTTGCCCAAACCTTGTCCGGCGGCGAACAACAGATGCTCGCGATCGGCCGCGCGCTGATGATGCAGCCGAAGATCCTGATCCTCGACGAACCGACGCTGGGGCTTGCGCCGGTCATTCTCGAACAATTGTCGAAGGCGCTGGAGAGGCTGCGGCAGACGACGCCCATCACTGTTTTGCTCGGCGAACAAAACGTGACATTCGCGCTGCCACATGCCGACCGCGTCTATGTGCTGGAACACGCACGAATCGTTTGGGAAGGAGATCCCGGACGCTTCGCTGCCGAAGCCGGCGCAGGCTATCTCTGAGCGCTATGTCAGATAGTTGCCTTGCCAATCCGGCAGGCGATTAATTGCTGCTCACCGTCTGGATTGGCTCGGCTGGATGCGCGATTTGAGTAGGCGCGGCTGCAGGCGGTTGGGCGTTGACGAACTCCGACTGAACCGCTGCCGAAATCCATTCCGATGCACCCGGATAGCCCACCGCGAGGCCGACCAGCGTAAGAAAGATAATGGCGTGGACAGCGAGAATGATCGTGGTCCAATTCCACACGACATGGCGGTCGGCGACGCGAAACTTGTGCTGAGGTCGCTGCATGGCGTGCCTCCATTGAGGAATGCATGCGCTCCAATAGCGCGCCTTGCCGCACCGCAATGCGACCTGCTTCACATTTGCCGCAAAATCTTTTTGAGGGGAATGCGATACCTGTCACGAAACAGGACAAGCCGTTTCAAAGCTCGGTTGCGGGCCCGGCTTCCGCGAGTCCCCGAAGCGCTTCGGCGTCGAGCACGACGATGGCACCATGTTCGAGCCGAACCCAGCTTCGTGCAGCCCAGGCTCGCAACTGCTTGTTGATGCTTTCGCGCGTCATCCCAACCATTTCGCTGATTTCCTGCTGGGTGACGGCAATGGTTCGACTGTCGGGGTCACGTTTGCGCTTTTCGATCAGGCCGAGCAACGTGGCGGCAAGCCGGCCCGGTAGATCCTGCAGGATAACCTGCTCGACCTGGTCGCTGGTCCATCGCAACCGCGCACAGAGTATTTCGATGAATTTCATCGCCAGCGCCGGCTGGCTTCGCACGAAGGGCAGGAAGTCGCGCCGGTCGATAACATAGATCTCGCAGTTGGTGTTTGCTGTTGCATCGGCCGTGCGTGCCTGCCCGTCGAGCACCGCGATCTCGCCGAACAAATCGCCGGCGCCAATCAGATTGAGGATTGCGTTACGTCCATCCGGAGACGAAACGCTGATCTTCACTGTGCCGGATATCACTGCAAACAGGCTGTTACCGGGATCCCCTTTGGAGCAGATCGTGGCGCCCCGCTTGAACGTCGTGAGTTTCGCATAGCGGAAGAGCTGCTCGAACGCTTCCGGCTCGAGGTCCGCAAAGTACGGATGCTTGCGGAGCACCGATAATCTGTTGCTCGACAGTCGGCGAGCATCTCCGGTCTTGTCCTGAGGCACGCCAGTTCGCACTCCAAAGGCAATGGCCAGACCCCCATCCTTCCGTAGCGCCAAGTCATTTTCAACCGGAAACAGCTGGTCCGTGGCGATTTGAATCAAATTCGAGCGCCCCACCGATGGCCGGTTTTCATTCGTTGCCGATGCCCATCTCTTTTATCACGCGCGCATACTTGGCGAGCTGCTCGCGCGTCATCGCGCCGAGCTCTTCGGGGGAGGAGCCGCGTATGGCAAAGCCCAAATCCTCCAGCTTGCGCCGGACATCCGCGTCCGCGAGTGCTTTGCCGACCTCGGCATTCAGGCGCGCGACAATCTCCTTCGGCGTTCCGCCGGGCGCGAGAATGGCAAACCAGGAGTTGAAATAGAAGCCGGGCAACCCGGATTCCGATATGGTCGGCACATCAGGAAATTGCGGCAGGCGCGCCGGCGTGCTTACCCCGATCAGCCGGAGTTGGCCCCCGCGCACGAGCGCGGCGACCGTTCCGAGCCCCTGAAAGCCGACGGGGATTTGCCCCGCCGCGACGTCGGTAGCCGCCTGCGTCGCTCCCTTATAGGGAACGGCGTACGGTCCGGCAAGGCGGGGCAAGATCGGAAAAGTAGAGCTAACTTGCTGTGGCCACAATGGCATTGCCTATATCGGCTTTTCCTGCCTTCTGCTAGCTTTCTCACCTGTTCCTGACGCTCTCCGGTAACTGGACATGCCGCGCAAAGCCCGCTCCTCGCTCGAAAGCGCATCCGCGCGCCTCCGGCTCCCGTTCAAGGCAAACAAGAAGCCGTACTGGGAGAGGTTAGGCCCCGGCCTGAGCCTTGGCTACCGTCGAAACGACCATGCCGGTTCATGGTCAATCCGCGCCGCTGACGGCGCCGGCGGCGAATGGCTCAAGCGCATCGGTACCGCCGACGACTA
>Ga0306924_10004648_pt1 | contig 13433 bp, 21 predicted proteins | sample sta12Can44000111_FD_203756 | JGI IMG/M metagenome (GOLD analysis project Ga0306924, IMG submission 203756) | Lab enrichment of tropical soil microbial communities from Luquillo Experimental Forest, Puerto Rico - statanox.12C.anox.44.000.111 (v2)... | ecosystem: Environmental > Terrestrial >... | reverse complement strand
TCGTGCTCATCGGGGTGCTTCCCCGGTTTGCGCTGATTGAGTTGTATGAAAAGCGGCTGCGCGAATGGGTTCACGAGATCTTCCTCATCCCCACGCTTGGACGCACTACCGCCGATCGCATCGAGAACGCGCCGGTCAACCGCATCGAGAATGCGCCGGTCGATTTCATGGCGCGACTTGCGCCACAATTGACCCCTGCCGAGGCGGAAGCTGCCGGTCCGCTTGTGCCGCCGCGCACCTATGAGACATTATTGCGGCTTTCCATTATTACGAGCGTGCCTGAAACACTGAAAGCTGTTCCCTCAGCAGCACGGTTTTTTGACTCTGCGCAGCTTGCTGCGTACGGACCGCGATTCGCTGCGGCCCAGATGCTTGGGGACTCATTCTGCACTCACGTCAAAGCCGCGACCGCATTGGTGAGCGGGATCGCGTCACCTGCCGCTGGCGTGGCTCTGCTGACGGATCGCCTCAAAGCCGAACATCAAACGCTGAAAGGCGAAATGCGCTTTCTCTCCCTGGTGCTCGCCGGCGCTATTCTTCGCCGCACCGGTAGCGAGGACCAGATCAATCGTGCTTTGGCCGCGGTTGGGCTCGAGGCGTCGCCTTCGAATGTGGAGACTACCGCCGGAGATACGGCCATCTACGTCTCTATTTGGGTGGCAATTGCCTTTTGGGTGTGGAGCGTGGTGGTCGATGGGGCGACCGCCCTGTCGCAACCGGACGTCATCGCCAGTATTGCCGAGCAGATCATCGGAGCGACCATCGACGGGGTGGTCACGTTCTTCGTCTATGCCGCAGTGTTGCTCGCCGCGATGGCTTACCGGAGACGCAGGCGCGAGGTAGGGGATTGGGCCGATTACGGTGAGAAGGGATTCGCGCGCCCGACCAGCTATTTCAAGCTGGCGCTGATCGCGCTTGCCACAGGTTTTTGCGTAACGTTTGCCTGGCGCGCTGTTCTGTTCGGTGCGATCTCCGTTCCCAGCACCGGACCCAACTGGTTACATATCGCAAGCCTGAGTATGGCGGAATCGCTCCGGCCGCCGGTGGTGGCGGTGCTGATCGCGCTTCTCGCCGATCGCAAAGAGGCTCTAAGCGACCGCAAAGGCTCTCTTGCTGTGATCTTGGCAAGCTGCGCTTTCTTCATGTTCCTGTCCGGTTTCGTCGTGGGCGATGTGATCGAGGCCACCATAACCAATGTCTCCACCGCAAAGGGCGGAAACGAGCGTGTCGTTATGAGCCACGAGCAGTGGGTCAGCGCCTTTGAGGACGGCCTCGTCGGGCTGTGGATCACACTCGTTCTTACGTTTGCCCTGCTGCCGCAATTGCGGCAGCCGAGAAGGCCATCGCTCGCCAAGCTTCCACCCCGGTCTTGAAGAGAGTTGGCTACAGCCACACTAATCCTCGTCGGGGTGCTCTAGCTGCTTCATGTATAACTCTTTCATGTATTCGACAGCGTTGCTCCGCGCGCGGTTATGGAAGCTCTAGCCAAACATTTCGAACTTTGGCAATCCAAAACGGGAATGCATTGGCGAGAATTAGACGGCCCACCCCGCGCGCGGGGCGTGGAAAACGACTCGACTCGCCAGCGCGCATGGCCCATTGATGTGCTATGTTGTTGCGTGGCGTAGCCTTCCCCGACTTTTGCGAGCCCTGCCTGCCTAGATTTGTGGTTTGGCATGGCCGTACTGGCCACTTTGCTGACCGCCGCGCCAGCCGCTCACGCAGCATGCAGAAGTCCGAAGAACATCTGTAAACATTTTCACGACTGTCTGCAGCGAACGTCCGACTCTAATAACAAGGACGCTGACGGCATAAGAGCGGGCGTAAAGGCACGTAATGGCCAGATCAAACAGCAATGGGACAAGTGGGCGCGTGGGTGTTCTGAACTGGAGTTTGTCCAAATTGCTAAGGTGGGACTGGAACTTGGAAAAGTCCATTGCGACCGGTACTCACAATAGCGAGCCTCGATTGGGGCAGGTGATGCTGCTCACCATGCAAGCCGCTCCAGATGGTCAATGAAGCTTGACAAAACTGAAATCGCGCGGCGACAACTCGGCACCGCGCTGGCGATGTTTCTTGAGGACAGCGATCCGGTGTCCGTCAATACACTCGCATGTGCTGGCTGCGAGATCGCGGAATATCTAACCCGCAAGGCAGGCGAGGAACCGTTTAGCACGCACGCGCTGTTGACATTTCCTGATCTCAATATCGACAAAATTCGCCAATTGCAGAACCAATACTGGAATGCATTCAAACACGCACAGACGCGCGGTGGTATCGAGCGCGAAGACAGCGAACTGCTTGAGCGCTTCGGGGATGAAGTCAACGATCACACGCTGTTTGTCGGGTGGCACGATTACATGCTTGCGGTCGGCGCATTGCCCATCGAAGCACAAATATTTCAAGCATGGTATTTCGCGCTATACCCCGAGAAGTCGAACCCCGAAGTCGATACAAGGATATATCGGCAGCTCTTTCCAATGCTTCCAAGCAAGTTTCGGGCCGACCAGAAACGCGCGCTGCGCCAAGTCATCTCCTCGTTCCGAGAAGATGCCGAAGTCATGACTCACCCGAAAACCGATCCCAGACCGCTTATGCTGCGCGCTTAGGCGCTGAAGTACCTATGAACGCAGCATAAGCCGATACAGGCTAAGGATTAGGCCATGTGTCTCTTTTTCCTCATTCTGTTTGCACTGGGCGTTGGTGCTGCGCTGGGCCATTTCGGCCCTGGCTTGATGCGTGGTGCAGATGAGACCGAGTTTCGGTTTCCGGCACCGGACCCAGATCCAAAATACGTCAAGCCGCCTCGGCGGGGGGCTGGCTCGTCAGACCGTTGAGCCAACCCCCTAACGCCACCAGCATGAAAGGACAGCATCATGCCAATGGTAGCAGCTAGACGACGGTGAAACGGGCGGACCCCGACGAACGGTCATGCGCGCCGCCGGGGTCCTAACCGCCAGCATGACAAAGGAGAAGCATGCCCGCGGTTATAACTCAGGCGATCTTCTTTCGCCGCCGCCACCGTTTAGTGGCTTTAACTTCTTCTCCAGCGTCGAAACCCGCCTGCGCAATTCGTTTATGACTTTATAGAAATGACTGATTGCATCCTCGAGGCGATCAACTCGACCATGCAGGCGAATATAAGTGCGCTGACGGGCAGGCTCTGTCCGTCTATCGCGCGGCCGCAAGGCGGTGGGAAACGCCGCGCCGAGCTTCGATTTCATGGTCGTTACCCCCTGAGACAAAACCACCGCAGCCGCCACGAGCATTGGTTGTACAGCGCAACTCCGTCAATTGCTGTTTTTTGGACAACTGTAACCAGAAGTACCAGTACTAAGTACCAGTGGTGACGTAACCGCAATAAGCGCGCGTAACCTGCTGCGATCTGCGCGTTAATGAGTGAGCGGCCTAAACATTCCGACACCTTGGTGAACCTTGCGGCAGCGCTCGGAGACGAAGCATTAGGCAAACGCGGCGAAGGATGTCGGGCTTCACCGCTGCTGAGATGAGGCCGTACTGTGCAGACCCTAGCCAAAGTTTATGAAGACCGCGCCGCCGAGTGCTCCCGCACGGCTCAACAGACTGATGATCCGGTGTTTCGCAGGCTGCTGCTTATGCTTGCGTCACAGTGGAAACTCGCTGCGCAGGAAGAAGCCAAAAGCGAGGACGCGCCTACCTCGTTAGCATCAACGCGACCTCAGCCCCTCGATGAAAGTTTGCCGCAACGGTGAACCTATTCGGCACTCCGAGTGACGAACGAACATTGCAGGCACGTAATCGAAGCCAGCCGGGACCGACATCAGTGCGTCCTGGCTGGCCACTTAGTGCGTGTACTCACAAATGCTGATTGCTCGGCAATCGCTGACCGCCGGAAACAACGTATGAGCATTGCGCGGATGCTCAAGCGATCTTCTGCCGCCGTCGCCACCAGCCGAGAAGGCTAGCAGCGAAAGCGTAGGAAGATGAAAATCGCCCTCAATTATCACTGACGGGCCGCTTGCGTGGATTGCGAGTGGCCATTCGTCTTCTTGTTCGAGAAGTAGGCGAAGGCGCGTCATCGGCTGGTTTGGCTTGGTTGGATCGCCTTGCCATCATTGTACATGTCGATTTTTGGATCGTAGTGACCGCTTCGGTCCACGCGCGCGCCAGCTTGAGATATTCCTTACGGCGTCGGGGATCCTCCGTCAACTCAGCCGCCCGAACACAGTTTTCGGCATGGTACTCATAAAGCTCCTTCAGTGCCGCCAAATCCTCTGCGTGATAGCGCTCATAATGCTGCCTCAGTGCCGCTATCAGTTTCGTCTCTTTAGCTGCCTGAGGAAGCACTGATGTCGGTCGCGGCTGGCTTCGATTCCCGTGACACCGTCGCCGCCAACCCCTCTATGACGAACCACCGCGGCCGTTACGAGCATCTCTTTCACAGAACAGCCCCGTTAATTGCTGTCTTTTAAACAAACCTGCACTTTCTTGGACGCCACCATGATTCGATTAGTTCAATCATCTTTGGCTAAAGGCTTTAACTTCTTCTCCAGCGTCGAAACGCGCCTGCGCAATTCGTTTATGACATTGTAAAAATGACTGATTGTATCCTCGAGGCGATCAACTCGAGCGTACAGGCGTATATAAGTCCGGTGACCGGAAGGCTGTGTCCGGCTACCTCGCATGACTGGTTATGAGCGCGCAGGCAACAACGCCCAATCCCAAAAGCTTTTTCACGAGACGGCTCCTCGTCCAGTTTGCGATATCTCGTCCGATTATGCGATATATCGACTGTCGACAAGAGCGACTGGTGGTCTTCCAAAAAATGCGTCGTCCAAAAAATGTAGGGCGTTGTCCAAAAAATGCGACAAACTCAAACGTCTCTCGGTGTGCGATAAGTGGACACTGCCCATGAATAGATGAAACCCTGCTGGAGGCCCTTCCACCGAACCGAGCGCAAAGGTGCTGCATTGGTCAGTTTGGTCATGACGCGCCCCGTCCCCCCGCGTGCGTCGTGGCAAGCCCCGGCCCGCCTTCCCCAGCCTTGGCGGGTCGGGGCGCTTAGACGATCCGCTTACTCAGACGTTGCAAAAATATCCGGTACTTCTCGAATATGCGAACGCTTCCTTCGAGCGCATCAAGCAGCGACTCCGCCATCTCTAAGCGCTGGCCCGTTTCAAGTGCGTCCTTAACGATTACACGCTGGCGAACGATCTGGACCTTTAACTCGGCGATGTGCCGGTTGGCTTGCGCAAGATACATCTGAGCATGATTCATGGATTTGCACGCACCCCCGCGCGGTCAGTGCTGCTCAACAAAAATCCCCAACGTTCCTCATTTTTGCAGCAGCTTCACTGGATCCATGCTTGCACGCGAACGAGAAACCCTACGACGATTCTTTTGATCTCTCGCTCGCATCCGTTGTGACAAATATCACAACGGCCAAACCCGCCCTGAGAGGCGGTCTCCTGCCGCCGTCGCCACCAGCCGAGAAGGCTCCCGCAACCATTGCACAATATCGGGCATCTAACCCCCAGGGCAGCGAGCACTACGAGGAATGCATCGGAGCAAAGAAGCATCTAGTTCGAGCTTTGCCCCATACCGGTCCACCACGATCAAATCCTAGTGGAAAGATTGCAGAATCCACACAATGATGGAAACGATCATCAGGCGATGGTGTTGCCATGTCGGCGGGAATAGTTTCATCAGTCGCTGGCAGATAATAGTTACCATCCGGCAGCACTGTAGCCTCCACCGGCTTACAATCCTGTCCATTACAACATAGACGGCCATCCCGATCACGGAGATTGCTGTATATGTCATGAGCTAGGACGGTACGGGATCAAGATCGCGCAGATAAAGGTCGAGCGCCGTCCCGAGCTGACGTCTTGCAGATTCGATTTTTAGTCTGGACATCCATCACCCTCCCAACCGCCAAGTGCCTCTCTCACGAGCCGCAAGGCTGTCCCCCCGCCCGTTCACTGCTCAGGAATTACACCGTGCGCGGCGGCTGTCCTCGATCACTCGCGCGCCCTGCCGCAGCGTGATCCGCGCCTTTGGCCGGCGCACCACGGCTGCCCGGTACGTCGCTTCCGCCACCTCGAAATCGTCTATCCCTGCGACGTGCTCAACGATGCTGTCGCCTGTGTCGTCCCAGATGTCCACGCGGAAGGCGAAGTAGATCTTGGTCTTCATGGGGCAAGTCCGACTCGACTCGCCCTGGCCCGCACCCCGCGTTATTTATACCCCCTGTCGTTGTGTCGCGTAGCCTTCCCCGACTTCTGCGAGCCCCTGCCTGCCTAGCCCAGCCGCGAAGCCGCCCGCTGGGGCCTGGCTGCACGAGATCAAGCACGACGGCTTCCGCATGCTGGCGCGGACGTGATGGGCGTTTTGGCTCGGCATGGGTCGCACGGCAGGGCTCAGAGACGGCGTCACAATCTCAGGCGCGGGCGATTGATAGCATCAAAAACGGGCGCCTTTACTCGGTCATCCAGAACGCCGAATGATAGCGACGGGCACTTTTGTAGTCCAAAACAGCGGTCGGCTCGTAATTGTTTTTCTCGGTATCTCGCACCAGCAGATTGGTCAAATTGTCGAGAATGAGCCACTCTTCGTTGTAATAGACCGCGGCGACCATATGGTCAAAATGGTACTGTCGATCGTGCACGGTTACGAGCCTAACGTGGTCTGCGGAGAATCCAGCCGCCCGAGCCGCCGCATACTTAGCGATGGAATAAGACTTGCAATCGCCATCTCTCATGGTGATTGCTTCGAGCGGACCGGTCCAGTCACCAGGCGCGGCCTTGATCATAAGATTAATCGATCTATTGAGGTGCCCCAGCACAGCTTTGCCTTGATTTTGGCGTGCCTCCTCGACGATTTTCATAAGCGTGGATACTGACGCGCAATCGCTGTTGTTAGATTGGTTGTTAGATTCAATGCAAAGGTGAAAGTGGGCCCTATCGAGCAGCACTCGGTCTCTAAGGTATTCCCAGATGCCAAAGAGATAAGCCTCCTTATTCACCTCGACAGTGTAATTTCCGAATGGATCACTCGGGCGATCATTCGCGCAGGTCGGCGCCGCCAAACCAACCACAATTGCCACAACCGTTACAAATGCTGCGATATGCATATTCAGAACACTCTCGTCAGCACACGCCGAGCCCGTACTGACACGTCGGAAGCCTAGAGGGACCTTGAGTCTCTTAGACGCCCGATACTATCCCAAGGCACAAATCGCGCAAAGCGCGGATCGCGTGCGCGCCCGCCGTCTTAGGTCGGAAGAGGCTGGCCTAGCTTCTGGGAGAGGTACTCAGGACGCAACAACATGTCCGCTAAATAACCGGGCCCGCCCGGCCCATTTTGCTAGTCTCGAGAGTAGTCGCCTAGAGGCTTGGGGACACCCCTTGCGTGCTCTTGCTGATCGGCAACCGGTCCCAGTCCTCGGCCATTTCCAGCAACGCGGAACGGTCCTGCCCGGGGGAGCGCCAACTACGGGGGCGGGCAACTGTCCTTGGTCTCGGAAGTGGTCGTCCTGACCACCTGGCAGGTCTTGTCGATGCAGTATTCGGTCACTCCGTCATGGAAGATAGCGCAGAGACTGAAATTCCACCCCGACTGGATTCCGGGGGTCCCGGTCGAAGTCAGCTTATAGAGAAAGCGTTGGAAGCCCAGATTCTTGGCCAACTGGTCGAACGACTCGTTGTTAGGCGTGAACTCCAGTAGCCGCACATCGTTGAGGTCTGACGGATACACGCCAAATTTCCTGAAGAATGACTCGAATGCCGTGCAGATGCTGCCGCCTGCCTTCAGAAGGTTTTGCATCTGCGCTCGCTGTGCGGCGTCGCGGACTCTCTGAACCGCGGGAAGAAGCAGCCCGATTAAAATCGCGATGATGGCAATGACGACCAGCAGCTCGATGAGCGTGAATGCGACGGCGCGACCCTCGGCTTCGTGAGCGACGCGCGTCGGATCGACAGGGCGCGTTGCGTTCTAAAATCGCGACAATGACTCAGATGTCAAGATGACAAAACGAACCCCGGTCTGCAGAACAACGCCTCGCCCAATGGGTCATTTACGGGGTTCTTGCGGCACCGATTGTTGCGAGTCTGCTTCACGATTTAGGTGTCGGAGCGGTCGCTCCCATGGATCATTTACGCAATCATTGCAGTACCGATGATTGCAATGCTGTTTGATCGCAAAGTAGATGTTGACCCCTTGTCCGATGGGGTCCTTTTCGCACTCATTGCGTTGGCTGCGATTCTGCCTACGCGATTTTTTTAAGCCGCAGGGCATGATGAATCGCGATAATTTATTGCCTTGCTTGCAGCTCAGCTGCTCTTCTTCCGCCGTCGCCACCAGCCGAGAAGGCCACCGCTCGCCAAGATCATCAGGCCGGGGACTTTTAAAGAGCGGGGGCTGACTCACTGCTCGAGAACCAGCGAAATTCTGGAAGGACTAGCGGTTTGTGAGAACCCCCGGAGGCGGATCGCAGGGATAACTCCAGGCTCCAGGGGCCCTCTGCTGCCGCAGCGGTTCTCCCCCGATCCCCGCTGAGACTGCTAGAAAATACTCCAAACGTTCGCCGTTGACTGTGTCGTTCCGGACACAGGTTCAAACTATTCGCTGTCATTCAACGATAATCGAGGCCGTAAGTGAGGCGGACCCCGACCAACGGTCATGCGCGCCGCCGGGGTCCTAACCGCCAGCATGACAAAGGAGAAGCATGCCAGCGGTTGTCCCGGAAGCTCTCAGGCAATCTTCTGCCGCCGTCGCCACCAGCCGAGAAGGCCCCCGCCAGCCAGGATTAGGCCCGGAAGGCCAGCACCGCGATGGGGCCGGGAACTGGAGCAGCGGGAGTGGTCACCTGAATGAAGTCAATGAGGCCCGTGCCTGCCTCGGGTGCGAAGCTGACCAAATCGTCCATGAAAAAGTTGATGATGTTGCCAGGGCCTGAAAATGTTGTGCCCCATTCGTGTCCATAACGCTGAAAGCGAGATGCCCATTTACAAAAGCGCTGAAAAGACCACTAGCGTCCCGTGTCACTAGCAGGTCGGCCATCGTGCCATTTGTAAAATCATGTGCAAAACTTTTCGCTGATGCGTCGCCGGAGCCAGAGGTAGCAAATAACACCAACTGGCCGCTTACGCTGTACAGGCCCGAGTCAGATGTGCGATTCTTAAAATCGATGATCTTTTGATAATCATTAATCGAGGCATTCACCTCATCAAATAGAACCGGATGTCTATCGAATATGCATCGAATATGCCGGTACCACTGAGGCTGAGACCCTCATTGATTCCGAAATAGTATCCGTTTGCTGCAAGCGTCCCGCCATACGGAACGAGTGATGGACCGCCGTTGCTCTCGGCGTAACTGCCATTCAGTTCGTAAGTGAAGGTGTCGGCCCCTGCGATGGAGGCGGCACCTGGCAACATCATGATTGCAGAGATGCAGGCGATGACAGCCCGAGATAGCTTCGCCATGACGGCCACCCCCTTAATGAACCGTCGCAGCGGCTACGAGCGTCAGTGTTACAGCACAACCCTGTCAATCGCTCTTTTTTGGACAAACCGATGTGAGTGTGAACTAGCTCACATGAGGCGCTGGAATCCTAGATTATCGGTCCGCCCCACGTCGGCGGGATGCGGGGCAAAAATGAAAACGTTGATAGCTGGGGCTCTCGTCGTCTGCGCAACCATCGTTCTTGGTCGCGTGGGCGATCAGTCGGCATGTGAACAATAAGCAAGACGCCGAGTGGTGCCACGAGAACGGATACACGAACTACGCCACCAAAGATGGATTCTGCATCGGAGCAGGCGGAAAACTCATCAAAGTTGGGCGGCAATAACTGAGACTTCTAAGCCCGCAACGGGCCTCTTTGCGCCGGAAGGTCAGCCAGTCCTCTGCCGCCGTCGCCACCAGCCGAGAAGACCACCGCTCTCGCGCTTGCAGCCTAGGAACTCCTCAACAGCCTGCCTTGCGTCTTTTTCAAGGCGCTCCGCGTCCCCATCGAGGTTGTCGGCGTCTCCGCCAATTGCTGAACTGTGAGCACACCTTACAATCCGTTTCCGATCGGCGGAGACCTCAAACAAATATCCATAGTTCGGCGCGGTTTGCTGCTCCGCGAACACGCGCTCGCTTGCCCATTCAACCTCAAAGCCATTGATGATGCGCTTCATAATGGCTGCTCCAGACGAGGCCGCTATCACCTCAGCCGCAACATGCGGTAGCTCAAGCCGTGTGATCGCGAATGGTGTGTCGGATGGTGGCTTCGAGTGATGTGATGGCCATCACGAAATGGTCGATTCAGGCCCGTCGTCCAAGACAAAGCCCCGCCTCCTGGTACTAAGTACCAGTGGTGACGTAACGGCGATCTGCGCGTCTCGGTTTGTGATATTTATCACTTGTAGGTCACAGTACGGAGGCGACCAGCGCCGAGTGAAATCTCTCCGCATTCACCAGCTTGTTCAAAAGTTGGTATGCCCTGGAGCCGACCTCGCACTGAGGAGCGCTCGCATCGCCGCTGACGAGGAGCGCTGGAATTTCGGACGCACCGCAGAACGCGCTGCGGAGCCTTTCGATGGCGCCGACTCCGGTCAGTCCCCCTGACAATTGATAGTCGCACACGATCAGATCAGGCCGCCGTCCCGCTTCGGTTTCAGCAAGGCGTACTAAGGCGTCGTCGCAGGATTCAGCGGTGACGACGCAGCAACCCACGAACGCAGCAGCCCTCCAGTTGCCCCAAGGATTAGGGAATTGTTGTCGATCACGACGACAAGCTTGGCGACCAGTGCAGTGTGAATCGCTTTCATGGAGAAGAAAACTCTGGATCATATTGACGCGCTCGAGCCGGAAATACAGTGACCAAATGGTATCGTGCGGCAGGTGCTTTTGGCCCACCCTGAACGATAATGCCTCTGGTGCTTATGGCATTTTGTCCCAGGACTTGAAGAGCCCGCCTGGGAAACGGGTCCCAAATTGAGGGCAGACAAGCGACTCCGACGACCGTCGTGCTTGTTTTCATGCAGCCATAGGTGGCCTGAGGGCAGCCTACCAGTTTTGGAAGGCACGGCGCGATGAACCCGGCCGAAAGGGTACGCTGCAACATGCGGGCACAAATGAAGTTGTGCGCCCGTTATTGCAACCCAACCCGGGTCGCCGCCGTTGCTCAATTAGGCCACGACGCCCGCCCAGCCACCCGAGGCGTCGTAACCAAGTCCGGACCCGCCCTCGACGGCCGGGGGCTTAAAAATTTTGAGGAACGGCCGCGTATGTCATCAGAGAGGGACACTTTTCGCCGGAGGACGAGGCCAAACAGCGTGCGGCGCAAGCAAGTGAACCGTTCATGAGGAGCACATACGAAAAGGTGGCGGAACATTGGATGTTACTCGCCCGACTAGACTCTCTCATCACGACGAAACAATAACGAAGCCGCCTGGCAAGCCAGGACCGTGAGCGGATGCGTTACTTTTACCCACTTGATCCGGAATGCCCTGTCGTCGCGGAGTTCATGGAAACCTTATTCGGTGATCCAACGACCATGGCCATGGGCGCGCCAGTGGATGACATCACTGAAGAATTCGAGCGTCGGCACCGCAAGCAGTGTGAGCGGTGTCAGGAATATGGTGTCCGCCAACGTGTGACGGAATGATTGCCGAGATTGCTGGCGACACATTCAATTCCAGCAAACAAAGCTTAGGCTAGCGATCTGCCCGACCTGGTGCGAGCCGCGCGGGTCGGGACGCTTGGGCGAACGGTCGGCACGCAACCGAGCAAAAATATCCGGTGCTTCTCGAAGAGGCGAAGGCTTCCTTCGAGCGCATCAAGCAGCGACTCCGCCATATTCTAGGTCAGCTGCTGGTGTTCGGCGTCGAGCTATGTGACATGATTATGGCACGCTAAACGATCTCTTAAGCTGGGCAGGCACGCCTATCTCGAACTGGCGGACGGGGGCGCCCGCACCGAGCCAAAGTAACGGAAGTGACATCCGGCGCCCCTTTTCGCAGCCGAGCAGCAGAATTCACACTTCCTCGCGACCAATCTGATCAAGCTCAAGACACCTGTACGCATCACGTGCATGGCTCAAAGCCAGGGTCTCCCAATGACGACGAACTTTGGATCCACGTGTTGTAGTTGGAGACTTCGGCGCAAGTTCCTGGTTCATAGTTGCGGGGCACGCTGGTCGTGCAGTCGTTTGATCGGGGATACTGATTTAAATACCGCTCATTGTGCCGCAGGAGGAGCATCAATGCGCTCCTTCTCGCGCTCGACTAGGCTCCGAGTAGAGGAGATCAAATCACCTTTTTTAGACGCGGCGCCTAATGCGCGAAGAATGGTTATACGACGACCGGCGATCCAAGGTTCTTGTTTGATCCCGACACGGCGTCGATCCGCAAATTGACGCTCAACTCGATCTCGTGACCGCAATTCTCGCAAGACCAGAAATGACGTACTTCGTGGTTGCTGACGTGCGCCGATGCTCTCGGAGCAATCACTAGCTCATTACACTCAGTGCACGTGATCCCATAGGGTGAGCAAACGACGATCCCAGCGGTCGCCATGACCACCTCCCCTATTATTTGGGTTCTTATGGCGTGGGGGGATAAAAGCATTATGACAATTCGACCGTCAATCTGTATATGAATGGTGCGCTGCCACAAAACCAATTTTAGAGCCCCAGTCATTCGCCGATCGATCGAGGAATCGGTGATTTTTCATTGTATGCGGCGCGGCATCGGATGAGGTGCATTCGTCCGTTCGTCGCCCATGACTGCGACGGTTGCGATGATCACCTGCTGCCCTATTGCTGTTTCTGCACCAGCGTCGCCTGGGTTGTGGATCACGCTGTTTTTGCCTCGGCCTTTTTTGCCGCTCGGGGGCAAACCCTGGATGTGGACAGTGCTCTACGGCTACCACGAGGACCACACACCGACACACGGCTATGAGCCGCGCGGGGCTGCAATGGGGGCATTCGCCAAGAGCTGGCGACGGGAATAGGCCCGCCCTGCCATTGGCGTGGCCGCTGGCGCTCTCAGCGGGTGGGATTACCCTAGCCACCTGGGGGGCCGTGGCGTGGGCACAGCCAGGGAAATTCGGAAAACTTAAATGATTTCAGTGGACTGTCGCGGAGGGAGCGGAACTGGGATCTAACATTCTCCAGATTGAATGACGCGCAAAGTACACGAAGGAAATTTTGTGGGAAATTTTGTGGGATTGGGCGGACAAGTATGACGGAATGGCCGTGAAGCGCTCGACCAATGGCCCCGCCCACCTCGAGGAACGGCACGGTCGGACGTTCCATAAATCCCGTTCGGCGAATGGCGGGTGCCCGGCCGCACCGTCTGAATGGGCGGGCTGTTGTAGCCCCCGAACGACCGGACACGGTCAGGGTCTTGCGTGAGCTGCGATGAACTCACGGGGTGAACGATATCCGAGAGCCTTGTGCGGGTGAA
>Ga0306924_10004646_pt1 | contig 13433 bp, 10 predicted proteins | sample sta12Can44000111_FD_203756 | JGI IMG/M metagenome (GOLD analysis project Ga0306924, IMG submission 203756) | Lab enrichment of tropical soil microbial communities from Luquillo Experimental Forest, Puerto Rico - statanox.12C.anox.44.000.111 (v2)... | ecosystem: Environmental > Terrestrial >... | reverse complement strand
GAGCTGCAGGTAGAGCCGGCCGCCGGGGTCGAGGCGGAGCTCGAAGTTCTTCTGCCAGTGACCGGGCAGGTTCCGGACCTTCGACACGATCGCCTGGGGGCGGTCGATCGCTTCCGGCCGGATCCACGCGGCGATGGTGAAGCGCGGCGCGTCGATCCGGTCGCCGAGGTTCAGGTACGCGCGGAGGCCGTCGAACTGCAGCGCACCACCGCGCTGGCCGTCGTGGCCGTCGGCCGGGCGCACCGCCTGCGCGACCGGGCGCGTCCGCGTGACCACGTCGACGGCGTCCCCGTCGAGCGGGTACGCAGCGACGAGGCCGCGTTCGAGATCGTGGGCGCGCCCCTGCGCGTTCGCGCCGAGAGGCAGCGCCGCCGCGAGCAGGGCGGCGAGAGCGATGCGAGACATTCGGGTCTCCTCCAGGAAGGGAACCAACCTCGGGCAGGCTGTCAGGGCCAGCCCTGATGGGTCAACACCTCGGGTCGGAGACGTGCGCCGGTGCGGCGCCATTCAACGAAGCAACCCGGAGTGGATGTGGGCGAGCGTGCGCGGCGTCGAAGGCGGGGGATCGGTGGTCGACGTCGGGGTCGAGGTCGAGATCACCGTCCAGGCGACCGCCGGGTGGTCGTCAACCCTCCCGGTCCACTTCGCTCGCTCGCCTGTCCGCTTTCAGCCCCCCTCCTGGGCAGCGCCGGCCTCTAGACTGGCGCATAAGCATGGCGGCTCACGCCAACTCGCCGCCGGCGCTCGTGCGCCGTGCTGGAGGCTTGCCGATGAATACTCCGTCCGTCCCCGAGCTGACTCCCCCGCTCCGGCTCCTCCTCGGCCCGGGGCCGAGCCCGGTGCATCCGCGCGTGCTCCGCGCGATGTCGACCCCGCTCCTCGGCCACCTGGATCCGAAGTTCCTGGAGATCATGAGCGAGGTGCAGGCGCAGCTCCGGGCGGTGTTCCGCACCCAGAACGCCTTCACGATCGCGGTGTCGGGCACCGGGTCCGCCGGGATGGAGGCGGCGCTCGTGAACGTCGTCGAGCCGGGCGACACCGTGGTCGTCGCCGCCGCGGGCGCCTTCGGGAACCGCATGGTGGAGATCGCCGGGCGCGCGGGCGGGCGCGTCGTGAAGCTCGAGGTGCCCTGGGGCGAGACGTGCGACCTCGGGAGGATCGAGGACGCCCTGCGGAAGGAGGGCAAGGTCAAGGCGGTCGCGGTCGTACACGCGGAGACCTCGACCGGGGCCCATCAGCCGCTCGAGGGGCTCGGGAAGCTCTGCCACCAGCACGGCGCGCTCCTGGTCGTCGATACGGTCACCTCCCTCGGCGGCGTGCCGCTCGAGGTCGACGCGTGGGAGATCGACGCCTGCTACTCGGGCACGCAGAAGTGCCTCTCATGCCCCCCCGGCCTCGCGCCGCTCACGCTCTCGCAGCGCGCGCTCGACGCGGTGAAGGCGCGCAAGACCAAGGTCCAGAGCTGGTACCTCGATGCCTCCCTCGTCGCGGACTACTGGGCGGAGAACAAGCGCGTCTATCACCACACCGCGCCCATCTCGATGGTCTACGCCCTGCGCGAGGCGCTCCGGATCGTGCTGGAGGAGGGGCTCGAGGCGCGGTGGACGCGCCACCGGCGCCACTCCGCTGCGCTGATGGCTGGGCTGGCCGCCATCGGAGCGACCGCGCAGGCCCAGGAGGGTCGGCGCCTGCCCACGCTCAACTGCGTCCGCGTCCCGGCCGGCGTGGACGACGCGACCGTGCGCCGCTCCCTTCTCGAGGACCACTCGATCGAGATCGGCGGCGGGCTCGGCCCCCTCGCGGGGAAGGTCTGGCGCATCGGGCTCATGGGCGAGGGCTCACGCCAGGAGAACGTCCTCGCGGTGCTCGCTGCGCTCGAGCAGGCGCTCGCGAAGCAAGGCAAGGGACCGAGGCCCGGCGCGGCGGTGAGCGCCGCGCTCGAGGTCTACGCGCGCGGGTAGAGCCGAGCCTGTGCCCGAGCCCGAGCCGGCACGGCTCAGGGCTCGGGTGGGGCCGCCAGCCATCGGTGGTCAGTTGTCAGGCTGACGACTGACCACTGAAGGCCGACGACTGACCGCGTACCGCACGCGCTCGCGTGAACCGTGTCCCTTGCTTGCCCGACTCTTCCCCGGGCCCCTACAGGCTCGCCCCGCTGGGTTCCCTACCGCACCCCCGTTTCCCTACCTAGGTTCGCGTCGAGCAAGGGAACGGAGGCTCGGGGCACCATGGAAGGCGGGGGCATGCTGTCGGAGCTGAAGCGGCGCAAGGGGCCGTTCTGGAAGCGCGCCCTCGAGGTCGCCAGCGAGTCATGGCGGCGCCGAGCCGCCGCACGCGCCGCCGCCCGGGCGACGAAGCCGCTCCCGTTCGTGAAGGTGCCGCGCTCGCGGCTCGAGGCGGCCATCTCTGCGCGCCTCGCGGTCCGGGCGGGCGTTCGGCTCGACGACTTCCTCAGGCAGCGCTTCGCGAGGTACGCGACCCGGCTCCCCGTCTCGCTCGACGACCTCCCCGTCGTCATCGACGTCCAGAACGGCGAGCCGGTCGTCCGCGCCCGCCCCCAGCCCCACACTTTCGTCGCCTCGGCTGCGTACGCCCCCACCCCGCAGCGCGGGGACGAGGCCGCCCGCTGGATGCGCTCGCTCGTCGAGCGCGAGGGGCCGTTCGCGGCGCGCCAGATCCGCGAGGCCGAGGAGGAGCTCGCCGCGCTCGACGCGCGCGCCGCCGCCGCCCGCGAGCGCGCGGAGACGCTCGCGCACCAGCTCGCGGACGATCTCGCCGCGGGCAAGGTGCCCGCGCCGCCGCGCGTCGACGCCACCCCAGAGCAGCTCGGCCGTCCTCCCGTCCCGCCGCTCTGGCCCGTCGCCGCGCTCCGCCTGTTCGTGCTCTCGCTCGTCGTCGCGGTCGCCTGGTTCTTCTCCGGGCCGATCCTGGCGACGCAGGGGCTCGCGGACGCCGACGTCCTGCAGGCGCTGCGCGCCCGACCGCTGCCCGTGGGGATGTCGCTCGCGCTCGCGCTCGGCGCGGCCGCCGCGGTGTTCGCGTTCGCCCACGTCGCGCTCGAGCGGGCGGCTGCCCTCCTCGGCGGAGATGCGCGCCGCACCGCCCTCGTCACCCTCGCCGCAGTCGCCGCGGCCGGGCTGGCGGCGGGCGTCGCGGCCGCCGCGACGACGCCGGGCCCCCTCGCACTCCTCGCGCTCCTCGTGGTCGTTCCGTTCGCCGGCGCCGTGCTCCTCCGCGGCGCCGCGGCCCTCGACGCGGCGCGCGCCGCCGCCCTCGACGCCGCGCTCGCCTGGGATCGCGCCCTCGCCCGCGACGTCGCCGAGCGGGCGCGTCGCACCGAGATCGTCGATGAGGCGCGCGCGGCGCTCGCGCAGGCGGAGCTCGAGCGGGCCGAGGCGCGCCAGCATCTCCACCAGCTCGAGCGCCGCGCGGTCGACGCCGAGCACGCTGCCTCCGCGCGGACCCGCGCGGACGAGCGGCGGCTCGATCGGCTCGCGGAGTCGTTCGCCGCGGCTCTGGAGCTCGACCGCTACGCCTTCGTGCGAATCGCCTCGGACGCCGCGCACGAGGCGCTGATGCGCCCGATGCTGCGCCTCGAGCCGGCGGTCGCCCCGGAGCGGCTCGGCATCGCGCGCTGAGACAGGAGCTCTGCGACACGAGGGGGCGGTCGCGCCAGGTCGCGCGGCCGCCCTCGGCGTTTCGGGTGACCGCGGGCCGAGCCCGAGCCCGGGCCGTATCACCGCAGAGCCGGCTACCGTCCGGCGGTCGCGAACCACGCGTTCGCGCGAACCCTCCCCTCTTCCCCTGGCTCGCACCGCCTCGAACGCCCGAGACCGCTTTCGCGCCCCGCGGCGAGCGCCGCCGAGGAAGGTGTCGCGTCCATGATCCTCCGTCCTTCTCTCCCCTCCGCTCTGCTCGCGCTCTCGGTGGTCGCGTGCTCCGCGAGCGCCGGGAGCCCGGAGCGCGCGGTGGCGCCCGCCGCCGCGCACGCGGCGACGCAGGCGCTGCCGCGACTGGTCTTCTTCATGAACCCCAACGGCGTTCCGTGTCAGATGCAGGACCGCGTGCTTCGGACCATGGCGGCCGAGCTGAACGGTCGGGCCGCGCTCGTCTACTACAGGACGACGGAGGCGGCCGACCTCGCTGAGTTCGCCCGGTACGGCATCCGGTCGCTGCCGATGCTCCTCGTCACCGACGCCGAGGGCCGCGAGGTGCGCCGCGCGACCCCCGGCATCCACTCGGCGGAGGAGATCCGCCAGCTCCTCGCCCCGTGATGGCGCTCGAGCTCGGTCCGTCGGCGCTCGCGCTGACATTCGGCGCCGGGCTCGCGAGCGTCGCGAGCCCGTGCGTGCTCCCGGTCGTTCCGATCGTCGTGACGGGGACCGCCGAAGACCATCGCTGGCGCCCTGCGCTGGTCGTGGCCGGGATCGCGGCGAGCTTCGTCGCCATGGGGGTGGTGACGAGCCTGTTCGGCGCGATCGTCGGCCCCGCGCTCCCGTGGCTCGAGAAGGCGGTCGGCGCGCTGGTCGTGACGTTCGGGCTCCTCCTCCTGCTCGACGTGAACGTCTTCAAGCGGCTCGTGATGCTGCAGCGCATCCGCAGCCCCGGCGGCGGACGCTGGTCCGGGCTCCTCCTCGGCCTGAGCCTCGGGCTCGTCTGGATCCCATGCGTCGGGCCGATGCTGTCGAGCGTCCTCGCGACCGTCGCGGCGAAGGGGACGCTCGGGACCGGCGTGGTGCTCCTCGTCGTGTACTCGCTGGGCTTCGCGGTCCCGATGCTCGCGGTCGGCTATGGATCGCAGGCGCTGCGTCAGCGGATCCGCTCGGTCGCCGGCAGGCCCCGCGCGGTGCGCTGGGCGTCGGGGCTCCTCCTCGTCGCGTTCGGTGCCGTCATCCTTCGGAAGGGGATGCTGTTCGCAGGCATGTGAGCGGGCGCGGCCTTGCGCCCCTCACGGAGGAGACATGACCATCCGCGATCTCATCGCCCGCGGCGCAGAGGGCCGCGGCCTCACGCGCGATCAGACGGTCCAGCTCCTGCGCGGAATCCGCGCGGGCTCGGACGAGCAGTACCTCGCCATGTCCGCCGCGGCGTCGCTGAGCCGCCGCACGTTCCAGGGCGGCGAGGTGCACGCGCAGCTCGGCGTCAACTTCGGCCCGTGCAGCATGGACTGCGAGTTCTGCGTCTTCGGCGAGAAGCACGGGCTCGCCGGCGAGCCACTCGAGATGTCGCCCGACGAGGCGGCCGAGGTGGCGCGCCGCTTCGTGAACGACGGAGCCCACGCCGTCTACCTGATGGACACCGCCGACTTCCCCTTCGACCGGTTCCTGGCGGTCGGGCGGGCGGTGCGCGAGGCCATCGGCCCGGAGCTTCCGCTCGTCGCGAACACGGGTGACTTCGGCGAGGTGAGCGCCCGTCGTCTGCGCGAGACGGGGTTCACCGGCATCTATCACGTGCGTCGGCTCGGTGAGGGCGCGGTGAGCCGCATCCCGCCCGAGCACCGGCTCCGGACGATGCAGCACGCCCGTGCGGCGGGGCTCGAGGTGCTCTCCTGCCTCGAGCCCATCGGCCCGGAGCACGGCCCCGAGCAGCTGGCCGACGTCGCCTTCCAGGCGCTCGACGCCGGCGTGACGATGTACGCGACGATGCGGCGGATCCCGGTGCCGGGGACGGCGCTCGCCGCCGAGGGGATGATCCCGGAGGCTGAGCTGGCGCGGATCACCGCCGTGATCCGGCTCGCGGCGGGCGACCGGATCCGCGGCATGGGCGTCCACGAGCCCAACGTCGCCTCGCTGATGGCCGGCGCGAACGTCCTGTACGCCGAGGCCGGCCCGAACCCGCGCGACACGCGCAAGGAGACGAGCGAAGGGCGGGGGCGATCCGTCTCGACCTGCCGGACCTTCCTGTGGGACGCGGGGCATGACGTCCGCGCGCGATCTGCGCTGGCGCCGCGGGCGTGGGACCGCGAGGTCGCCTGAGCGCGTCGAGCGGCGTGATTCCGGTCAGATGGCGTTCTTGAAGCGGCGGCCGGCGCTGGGCACGGGGGCTCCATGCGGCTCGAGGCCATTCTCATCGCCCCTGGAGGTAGCAGACCACCTTCTGCTCGAAGCTGTTCGCGTTGAGCCAGAGCGTCCGCCCGTCCCCCTCGAGCGGGAAGTCCACGACGCGCACCGCGTTCGAGAGCCGCGCGTCGTCGGGCAGGAGCTGCGGGAGCCGGTTCGTCGCGCCGCGGAGCCGCGCCTCGTCGAGCGCGTGGCCCGGGTACGACGGGTAGAGCGCGAGGTAGAGCATGTTCGCCTCGACCAGGTCGTTGAAGAAGTGCGAGCCGAGCGACACGTCGGGGACGACGTCGCCGATCTTCATGACCTCGCAGAGGACCGACACCCGCTGGATCTCGGCGAAGGAGACCGGCACGCCGAGGGACGGCGTCGTCGTCCCCCAGCGGCCGGGGCCGACGAGCAGGACGCTCGGGCCGCGCTCCCTGCGCACGGCGCGACCGACGACGCGGGCCACCTCGTGGCGGTCCTGCGTGCCGAGCGTCGCGTAGACGTCCGGATCGACGTAGACGATCCGGTCGATGCGGGTGCTCGCGCTCTGCCCGACGACCGGGCCGCGGCTGGCGAGCAGGACCGCCTCCTCCGGGAGGTTCGCGGGCGGGGGCACGATGGCGCCGCCCTCGCGCACCTGCAGCGGCCGGCACTGCACGAGGTTCAGCCGGTAGTCGCCCCCGGCGAGGAAGTTCGCGGTGAACTCGACGTCGACCGGGTAGCGGTAGGCATCGCGGAGCGTCTCGAGCAGCGCCTTCATCTCGTCGACGAGCGGCGTCTGCCACAGCAACCGGTCGAAGGTGAGGAGCCACCCCCCGCGCCCGCCCGGGCGCGGGTTCGCGAACAGCTCCACGGGGACGTCGGGGCTCTCGCGCAGCACGTCCTCGACGGGCATGGCGCCGAAGCTCCGCGCCTCGAGGTCGATGACGTCGACGCGCCGCTGCGCGAACTCCCCGACCTGCTCGAGGCTGGCCTCCGGGCGCAGGTTCGGGGCGTTCAGCGCGACGATGCGCGTGTAGTCGTCGTCGGCGCGGTCGACGGCGCGCGTGCCCATCCCGAAGACGAGTCGCACCACGCCCGCCTGCGGGTCGATCGCGTGGTTCCAGACGTACGGGTTGTAGGAGAGCGCGACGCCCGCGCACTGCGGGTAGAAGAGCCGCCCGTGCACCGCGCCGGAGACGCGCTGCACGAGGATCGCCATCTGCTCGTCCCGATCGAGGAGGCCGCGGTGCTCGCGGTAGCGGAGCGCCTCCTCGCTCATCGCGCTCGCGTAGACCTCGCGGACGGCGGCGAGGAAGGCGGCGAGCCGCTCCTCCGGCGCGCCCTGGTTCGGGCAGAAGACGCTCTCGTACTTGCCCGTGAAGGCGTTGCCGAAGCCGTCCTCGAGCAGGCTCGACGACCGGACGATGATGGGCGACTGTCCGTAGAACTCGAGCATCGCCACGAGCTGCCGCTCGACGAAGGCCGGGAACTTGCCGGCGAGGATCCGCTCCCGCGCCTCGGCCGCGCCCTCGAGGAACGAGGCCGGATCGCGCTGCTTCTGCCGCGCCGACCAGACGCCGTTCCGGACGAGGTAGGTGTAGAAGACGTCCGACCCCACGAACCACGAGTCGTGAGGCTCGAGCCGCCGCGTCCAGGCCCGGTCCGCCCGGGCCAGGATCGCGCGGGCGAGGAGCATGCCCGCCGCCTTGCCGCCCACGAGCCCGGTGCCGATCATGCGTCGCCGGATCGCGAACAGGTCGTCGAGCTCGAGGTGCTGGGCGGCGAGCGCGGCCATCCGCTCGTCGCGCGTGAGCATCATCCGCGCGAGCGCCCGGAACGCCTCCGCCTCCTCCTCGGGCGGGCGGTGCCCCTTCCGCACGCCGTCGCGGACCTCGCGCGCCTGGAGGAAACGGCGGTCCCAGACGTCGAGCCCGGCGACGGGATCGAGCCGCCGCTCCGAGACGTCCGCGAGCGCCTCCGAGACGTCCGCGCTCTGCGTGAGCGGCCGGAACGCGTCGCCCTCGCGGACGTGCGGCAGGTACATCGTCGGCGAGTGGCGCCCCTGCACCTTGAGCGGGTGGACGTGGAGCGCGCCGCGGTGGTGGAAGACGTCGAGGAGGAGCTGGGTCGTCGAGCGGATCGCGTGGACCGCCTCGCGCGAGTGGCCGTCGCGGAGCAACCCGAAGTACGTCACGGTCTCGAGCTCGTAGAGGAACGGGCACGTGACCATGAAGAAGTTGCCGAGCATCAGGTCGCTGTACCAGTCGGCCGCGAGGTCCGAGAGACAGTCGAACACGTAGTACGTGCCCCGGCCGCGCGCGGCGACGACCCGGTGGATCGCGGCGGTGAAGCTCTCGAACCCCACCGCCGGGTTCAGCCGGTGGAGCTCGGCCCCGCGCCCGTCCTCCACGAGCGCCGGGTGGCGCGCGAACCGGAAGTAGACGAGCCGCCGTCCCGCGGCGACCGCGGCGTCGACGAACGGCGCGACGAGCGGCGCGTAGTCGTCGACGGACTCGACCTGCCAGACGACGTTGTCGCCCGGGGCGAGGCCGCCGAGGACGGCGTCGAGCGGGGCGAGGCCCGTGGTCGGTCCGGGAGAGGTCATCGGTCAGGCCGCGAATCCTACAACGGCGCGGCTGTCGGTCACGTTGCCACCTGCCCTGAACTTGGGCACACTGCTCGACTTTCGGGCAGAGGGATCGCGCCCAAAACCCAAGGAGCAGAGCGATGGCGAACAAGATGGATGTCCGGCTGGAGTCGATCTACCAGGACGTGCTGCGCCGCAACCCCGGCGAGGCGGAGTTCCACCAGGCAGTCCGCGAGGTGCTCGAGACGCTCGGGCCGGTCCTCGCGAAGTACCCCGAGTTCCGAGAGCGGAAGATCATCGAGCGGATCTGCGAGCCGGAGCGGCAGATCATCTTCCGGGTGCCCTGGCAGGACGACAAGGGCGAGGTGCAGATCAACCGCGGCTTCCGCGTGCAGTACTCGAGCGCGCTCGGCCCGTACAAGGGCGGCCTGCGGTTCCACCCGTCGGTCTACCTCGGCATCATCAAGTTCCTCGGCTTCGAGCAGATCTTCAAGAACGCCCTGACCGGCCTGCCCATCGGCGGCGGCAAGGGCGGCTCCGACTTCGATCCGAAGGGCAAGTCGGACAACGAGGTCATGCGCTTCTGCCAGAGCTTCATGACGGAGCTGTGGCGCTACATCGGCGAGTACACCGACGTGCCCGCCGGCGACATCGGCGTCGGCGGCCGCGAGATCGGCTACATGTTCGGTCAGTTCAAGCGGCTCACCTCGAAGTACGAGGCGGGCGTCCTCACCGGCAAGGGGCTCGACTACGGCGGCTCGCTCGTGCGCACCGAGGCGACCGGCTACGGCGCGACCTTCTTCGTCGAGGAGATGCTCAAGGTCCGCAAGGACTCGTTCGAGGGGAAGCGCTGCGTCGTCTCCGGCTCGGGGAACGTCGCGATCTACACGATCGAGAAGATCCACCAGCTCGGCGGCAGGGTCGTCGCCTGCTCCGACTCGAACGGCTACGTCCTCGACGAGAAGGGGATCGACGTGGAGCTCGTGAAGCAGCTCAAGGAGGTCGAGCGCCGCCGGATCAAGGACTACGCCGAGCGCCACAAGCACGCGCGCTACGTGGAGGGCGGCAACATCTGGGAGGTGCCTTGCCAGGTGGCGATGCCCTCCGCGACGCAGAACGAGATCAACGGCAAGGACGCCGCGCTCCTCGTGAAGAACGGCTGCGTCGCCGTCGGCGAGGGGGCGAACATGCCGACCACGCCCGAGGGCATCCAGATCTTCCTGAACGCGAAGATCGCCTACGGCCCGGGCAAGGCCGCGAACGCCGGCGGCGTCGCGACCAGCGCGCTCGAGATGCAGCAGAACGCCTGCCGCGACTCGTGGACGTTCGAGTACACGGAGAAGCGGCTCGCGAACATCATGAAGAACATCCACCAGAACTGCTACGAGACGGCCGAGGAGTTCGGCGCGCCGGGCAACTACGTGGTGGGCGCGAACGTCGCCGGGTTCATCAAGGTCGCGAAGGCGATGGTCGCTCACGGTCTCATCTAGCGATCACCGTCGGTGAAGCCCTCCGCGCCCGCGCCTCCCCTGGCGCGGGCGCGGTCGTCTCCGGACGCCTCGTCGCGCCGCGCGCGGCGGAGCTGCCGCGCCTTCACGAGGAGCGCCACGGCGAGCCAGACCGCGAGGATCGCCGGCGGCACCGCGGCGACGCGGGGCCACACCAGCGCGACGGAGCCGAGCGCGAGGAGCAGGACGGCGGCGATCGTGAGCAGCCGTGCCTCGGCCGGCCCGAGCACGCGGTATCCGCCGAGCGCGGCGCCGACCGCGTTCCCGAGCCGGAGCGCGCCGGCGGCCACGACCGCGGAGCCCTCGCGCCGGCGGTGCGGCGCGCGCGAGCGCGGCCCGCGCGGGCGCCGTCTCCGGCGGTGCGCGCCGAGCACGATCTCCGTCGCACGCGTGAGATCCTGTTCGTAGGCCGCCTCCATCTCGCGTCCGAACCGCTCGTCCTCGACCGCGACGTCGAGCTCCCAGTTCGCGAGCCACGACGACAGGTTCAGGTTCGACGACCCGACGCGCGCCCAGCGGCCGTCGGCGACGGCCGTCTTCGCGTGGAGCATCGGGCCGTTCCACTCGAAGATCCGCACGCCGGCGTCCAGGAGCGGCCGGTACCCGGCGACGGAGAGCCGCTTCACGACGCCGAGGTCGCTCTGGCCCGGCACGAGGACCCGCACGTCCACGCCGTCGAGCGCGGCGGCGCGGAGCGACTGCACGTAGGAGGCGGTCCCGACGAAGTACGCATCGGTGATCCAGAGCGTCCGGCGCGCCATCGACGCGACGAGGTGATCGATGCGGTACAGGCCGCTCGTCGCGGGCGCGCTCGCGATCACCCGCAGCGCCACGTCGCCGAGCGGCGGGACGTCGCCCGTCGCGAGCAGCGGCGCGCCCGTCTCCGCCCAGACGTCCGCGAAGGCGCGGCCGAGATCCGCGACCGCCGGTCCCCGGATCTCCACGCCCGTGTCGCGCCACGGCTCCACCCCGCGCGCCGGATCGCCGAGCCAGCGCTCGGCCACGCAGAGCCCCGTCACGAACCCGACCCGCCCGTCCACGACGAGGCTCTTCCGGTGATCGCGCACGAGCCACGCGAGCGGGCCGTCGAGCCGCGGCGGGTTGAACGTTCGCACCTCGACGCCCGCGTCCTCGAGCCGCCGCCAGAACCGGCGCGACGCCTCGCGCAGCCCGCCGAGCCAGTCGTGCACGAAACGCACGGCGACCCCCGCGCGCGCCTTCGCAGCGAGCGCATCCGCGAGCTCCCGCCCGACCGCGTCGTCGGCGAAGATGTATTGCTCGAGGAGGATGCTCCGCTCCGCGCGGACGATGGCCTCGAGAAATGCGGGGAGGTGCTCCGGCGCGTCTCGAAGCAGCCGGACCGCGTTCCCCCCGATGAGCGGCGCGCCGGCGGCGCGCGTGAACGCCCGCTCGGCGAGCAGCCGGAGCGCGTCCCTTTGCGGCGCCCGCGGTGAGGCGCCGGCGGTCGAACGCAGATCGTCGGGGCGCTTGCGCATGCGCCCGAAGATACGGTCCTAGCGCCGCGGTTCAGCGTCTCCGGCAGGGGCCACGCGGGGTCAGCGGAAGACTGCGTCGTATCCGCGCTCGAGGAGCGTCAGCGCGCCGGTGCGGATGTCCAGCTCCGCGCAGTGGACCGGCAGGTGGCGGGGGAGGAACGGCGCGCGGCGGATCGCCTCGACCGTCTCGAGCGCGGCCGCGCGGCTGTCCTTCACGAGCCCGAAGAACCCCGCCGCGTCCTCGGGCACGTCCCCGTCGGAGACGCCGCGCGCGCGCAGCACGCGGCGCAGCTCCGGCTCGGAGACCCGGGCGACGCCGCAGTCGGTGTGCGGCATCACCAGCACCTCCTGGCAGTCGTTCACGTAGATCGCGGCGCCGATCGCCCGGAGCAGGTCCGACCCGGGCGCGGCGTGCGCCCCCGGGATGCGCACCGCGACCGCGTGACCGCGCTCCACGCCGAGCACCGTCCCGAAGAAGTGCGTCAGGCGGGGGTCGACGCAGGTCACGATGCAGAGGTGTCGATGGGCGACGAAGCTACCCGGGTCCGCGCCGGGAGGGTGGGCGAGCCGGTTCGCCTCGAGCAGCTCGTCGAGCAGGGCCATCTCGATCTCCCCGGAATGCTGACGCGCCGCCGCCCGCGACGCCACAGACGCGAACGGCCGCCCGGAGCCAGGCGGCCGTCGCGGGGCAGCGGGCGCGCGAGCGCCTAGCTCTTCTTCTCCTCGGCCTTCGGCGCGGGCTTGTCGCTGTGGCACTTCGGGCAATCGCACTTCGCGCCGCACTTGCACGGCTTGCCCTCGCCGCACGGGCAGTTCTTCGCAACTTCCTTCTTCTCGGGCTTCGCGGCGGTGTCGGCCTTCTCCGCGGACGCGACCTTCGCGTGCGGGCAGTCCTTGCAGTTCTCGCAGGCGCGGGACGGCGCGGCGAACGAGAGCGCGAGCGCGGCGGCGGCCGCGAGGAGGTACCTGGACATTGCGTCTCCTTTTCGTGGACGCCGCCGGAGGGGCGGCCGATCGGTTCGAGGCTCGCAGGGTAGAAGTTGAAGAAATCGGCTGTCAAGGCGCCTGTCACGCCCGGGCTGTGACCGAAGTGCGCGGACCAGCAGGAGATCCCGGCCGCCGCCCTCCGGCCACGGCCCTCCGTCGTTCGGTGGATCGCGCCCTCACCGCCCGCTAGATTGCGCGGCGTGACGACCCTCGACGTCGATCGGCTGCTCGCGCTGCTCCGCGACCCGAACGTGGAGAGCCAGGAGATCGCCGCCGCCGCGGGGGTTCCGCGCGAGGAGGCCGGCCGGGCCTCGCGGCTCCTGCTCGGGCTCGCGCGCGCCAGGCCCGACGAGATCGCGAGCCTGCCCTCCCCGCTCGCGAGCGCGCTCTGCCGTGCCGCCGTCCAGGCCGGGCGCACCGACGTCGTCGCCGCGCTCGCGGGGCACGGCTCGAAGGAGGTCGCGAAGGAGGCGAAGCGGAACCTGCACGTGTTGCGGGCGCGCGGCGTGGCGGTCCCCGAGCCGCCCCGCGCGCCGCCGCCGAGGCGCCGCTCCCGGCGTACGCGTCGGCGATCGACGGGCGCGGCGAGCAGGCGTTCTGGATCCCGCGCGCGGTGCCGGGCAAGGGGATCGAGGTCGCGCAGGCCGTGATCTCCGACACGGGCGGGCTGCTCGACCTCCAGGTCGGGCTCCTCGGGCGCAAGGAGTGGCGCGCGTTCGCGAAGGGGCTCCTCGACCGCGGCGCGACGATGGGCGTCGGCGAGATCGACCCCGAGCGCGCGCGCTCCGCCCTGGTCGCGGCGCGCGCGCGGAACGACGCGAGCGGGCAGCGG
>Ga0306924_10004645_pt1 | contig 13433 bp, 12 predicted proteins | sample sta12Can44000111_FD_203756 | JGI IMG/M metagenome (GOLD analysis project Ga0306924, IMG submission 203756) | Lab enrichment of tropical soil microbial communities from Luquillo Experimental Forest, Puerto Rico - statanox.12C.anox.44.000.111 (v2)... | ecosystem: Environmental > Terrestrial >... | reverse complement strand
ATCCGCCATTGGCGACCAGCGCCAGCACGACCACGGTGACGAACAAAAGGGTGTATTTGAAGAACAACCGGCTGCGCACGATCGAGGCGCCGACGCCCGAAGGCGGCACGCCGGAACGATCCGTCATATCGGCTTTAAGTCCGCCGCTTTTTTGGTCAACGTCGGCTTTCATCGCATGCGGTTGTCTTCAGCGCGGGGCGGTATTCGCTGCCGCGCGCCATTTCTGCAACACGCCACGCATTGCTTAATCTAAATCGCCGCGACATTCCCAATATCTAAGAGACACCCAAGCCGGTCTAACTGGCTGGTCTTTTAGTGGGCTAGGTATATTAAGATTGTTAGGTGCTATTGGGCTATCATTCATACAGGAATGAAAATGCCCAATATCCATTGCTGATACGGGGCTTTGTAGCTCCTTAACAGACTGCTTATTGGCTGTTCTAATACTCGCAAGCGAGGCTGAGCAGAAACCGACAAGCAACCCAATCAGCAGAGCTATGGTCGCTAAAAGCGGACGTCTCATTCGATTACCTCGTCAGCGATCGAAAGTACGTCTGGCCGCACGTCGATGCCGAGCGCGCGCGCCGTTTGATGGTTGATGGCGAACAGGAACTTGGTTGACTGTACGACCGCCAGGTCGGCGGGCTTGGCGCCCTTGAGGATTCTGCCGGTATAGACGCCGACTTGACGATACGTGTCCGCGAGATCGGTTCCGTAGCTCATTAGTCCGCCCGCCGCGACAAAATCACGGTTCCAATAAGCCGCCGGAACCTTGTCACGGGCAGTCAAGGTGGCAAATTGCCCGGAGCGGCTGCTAAAAAATCCGTCGGGAACGACGAAGAGGGCGTCGGGGCGCTCGCTCGCAAATGTGGCAAAGGCCGCATCAATCTCGCCGATTGTCGTGGCGTGGAGCATTTGGACCGTTAGACCGAGGGCTGGGGCTGTTTCATTGATTGCGCGTATCGTGGCGTCTGAGACGGACCTATTGGCCGGATTGGCGAGCACAGCAAGCCGTACCGCTTTCGGTACCAGATCGTGCAAAAGCCGCAGCGCTTTGGGCACCACTTCCTGACCGAAAAAATTGACGCCAGTCGCATTGCCGCCAGGCCGGGCGAGGCTGGCGACAAGGCCGAGCCGGACCGGGTCTTCGCCAACACCGAAAACGATCGGGATCGTTCCTGTTGCAGCTTTGGCTGCAAGTGCGGCTGGGTGGCTGCCGGGCGTGGCGATTACAGCCACTTGTCGACGGACCAGATCGGCCATCAGGTCCCGCAGGCGACCGTATTGGCCCTCAAGCCAATGGTACTCCACCGTCACGTTCTGGCCTTCGACGTAGCCAGCTTCCTTTAGACCTTGACGGAACGCGACCACGTAATGCGCTGAGCTATCGGCCGACCTGCCGCTAACGAACCCGACCACCGGCAGTGCCTGCTGTTGCGCCCACACTGCGCACGGCCAAGAGGCCACCGCGCCGCCGAGTGCAACTACAACGAAGTCTCGCCGCCTCATGGAGCCTTCCCCTACGCCGAGAAAAACAATCTACCATATCGTTGATCGGGTGCGGCGGCTTTGTTGCGTCACAGCGGCGGCGAATGTCCGCTATGGGTCAGAAGCGGACATTGAATCACGTCCGCCCGATGTCCGCTTCACCCCCAAAAGCGGAGATCGGAACTCAGCCGCGCCATGTCCGCTTTGTGCCATAAGCGGACATCGTGCGATGCCCGAAATGGACCAAATGAAAATTACCGCGTGGTTTTCTGCGCCGTCCGTCTGTGGTTGGGAAAGCTGAGAGGCATCGCTCAGTGCCCCCATGGCATTAAACAACGGTTCCAAACACCTTCCCAATTCCGGCGGTCAGAGCCATCGCCAACGCGCCCCAGAACGTCACTCGGGCCGTGGCGCGGAGAACATTTGCGCCCCCCGCTCTTGCCCCGACTGCACCGAGAAGCGCAAGAAAGCCTAAAGACGCAGCAGACACTATCGGGACAATCGCACCGATCGGCGATATGACGACCATAAGCAAAGGCAACGCCGCGCCCACCGAAAATGTCAAAGCCGACGTCAATGCGGCCTGCACGGGGCGAGCGGTGGTGATTTCCGAAATCCCGAGCTCCTCTCGTGCATGAGCTGTCAAGGCATCTTTTGCCATCAGCTGCTGCGCAACCTTTCGTGCAAGAGCCGGTTCGAGGCCGCGCTTTACGTAGATCTGGGCAAGCTCTTCCTTTTCAAACTCGACATTATCGCGTAGCTCATTGCGTTCCCTCGCGAGATCCGCCTGTTCGGTGTCGGATTGTGAACTGACGGAGACATACTCGCCAGTGGCCATCGACATGGCACCCGCCACCAATCCGGCCACGCCTGCGACTAGAACAGCGTTTTTCGTTGCGGCGGCAGCGGCCACGCCGACAATCAAACTCGCAGTCGAGAGGATGCCATCATTGGCGCCGAGCACTGCGGCTCGTAGCCACCCAATACGGTCCACAAGATGATGCTCAGGGTGGAAGTGAATACGGGCCATGCGATACCCTAATCGTCCCTTTTGCCGGCTAGCAGAAAGGAGGATTCAGAACGCCAAGCATCAGCTCTTTGACATATCAGATCCAGTCCTTCCACTTGAACCAAATCAGTGGCAGGAGTGTTGTCAGCACAATCAAAACTAAGGCAAAAGGATAACCCCATACCCAATTCAATTCTGGCATGTTCTTGAAGTTCATTCCGTAAATTCCCGCAATCAAAACGGGCGGAATTCCTGCAACTGAGGCGACGGTCAGAATCTTCATTACTTCGTTCTGGGCGACATTGATGATTCCAGTCGCGGCGTCTTGAAGCAGCTGAATGCGGTTTACGAGACCCTCAGCATACTGCTCAAGCGACGCAATATCGGCCGACACCGACTGCAGTCGACTGATTTGCTCGTGCTCGACCCATTCACGACCTCTCTCGATTGTGAACTTTGCCATTCGGTCAAGGCAGACCAACGAGTAATTTATACGAGCCATTCGCTCGCTGGTTCGACCGGTCCGCACCAAAAGCTGACGTAGTAGCGAGGTCTCACGAGATAATCGCCGTAAGTTATCTCTCCGAAAGATGACGTGCGAAGCATCATCAAGAGCCTGGCTGCTCGCCTCGAGTAAATCTGCCATATGGTCAACCAATCCCTCGAGAACACAGACGTAAACCAGAGTCGGACTCCCGACGTTTAATTCCTTGCTCACGGAATCGAAAATTGCCGATTGTACGAAGCGAACGGTGAGGAAAACTGTTTTTGAGAGGACAAAGCCAGTCGGCGCCGCGATCCATGGCTCATCACCAGTCGCGAGAATAAGCGGTGCGGTCATATACAGCGCGCCACGTTCTACCTGCAGCCGACTGGTTGTCTCGATTTCGCTGACCTCTTCCTTAACCGGCACTCGAAGGCTGAACGCTTTCTCGAACGCGGCAATTTCAGTAGGGGTTGGATCGACGATATCGATCCAGGAGGCCTGGGTGAGCGAGTTGTCAGTTGTGCCGGGGAAGGCGCGTAACATGCCACCGAACCTCTCTTGCCTGCCGCACGGCTCGGAGCTGACATCGTAACGTCAAACTGTGAGACTGGAAGTGGTCAGGCGGTCGCTTGTCGACGTGCTTTGAGTCGAAAGCAGACATGACGCTCTGAAAACTCGATGTCCGCTTTACCCCCGAAAGCGGACATTGCTGAACGCAACCAGGGTGTCCGCTTTGTGCCATAAGCGGACATCCGGGCGGCGGCGCCGCCTTGTAGGGCTGATCCCTGCCGCCTATTGAACTGCCTCCAACGCCTTCGCCAATTCCTCGTGCAGCCGGCGTTGTTCGTCCTCGCTAAGCTTTTGTGGCTCGAGAACGACGGCCAGTTTCGTGAGCGTGCCGGTAAAGGGGAAAGGCATTTTGGCTTCATACTCCTCCAGCACCGGAGTTCCAGTGTCCTGCCCTACGTCGAATGTTTCATCGAGCGAGAAGCGGACTCCGATTGTCTGGGGAATGCGACCTTGCGCAACCTCCTTTTCGTCCACCAGTAGCGTCGTAGTTGCTGCTTTGCCGATGCCGCCGCCATCGTAGGCGAATTTAACGCGGATGATATGGTTGCCGGCCGCAAGAGGCTGATCAGAAGCAACGCGATACTTATGGTCCGGCTGGTTTGAAAAGGCGTAGGCGAAGAGCGGCTTATTGTCCTGCAACAGTAAAGCCCAACCGCCGTAGCGGCCTCCTATTGTCGCCAACACACCGTTTGCACCGCCCTGTGGGATCGTCACCTCGGCCGCGACCGTCCAAGATTTGTTTTTAAAGTCCGGCGCCGAGCCCTCCGGGATACGGATCATCCCTGGAAAATAGACGAACTCGTTGCGGCCTCGGGTGAGACTCGGCCGGATTGCCGGATCGGCTCGTGACGCGAAACTGGAGTCGAGCGGGAACACGTTGTACTTCTTTGCCTCAACATCAAATGCGTCTTGAAGCTCCTTGAGCTTGCCGGGATTCTTCTCAGCCAGATTGTTCGACTGACTGCAATCCTCGTTGATATTGTATAGCTCCCATTTGAAGTCATTAGGGCTCGGCTCGAACCCGATCGTGACCCACGGCAGGCGAAGCGGCGTCGTGCTCGCCATCCAGCCATCCTTGTAAATCGCTCGATTCCCCATCATCTCAAAATACTGGGTGCCGTGTCGTGTCGGTGTCGTCGCGTTGTCGAAGGTGTAAACGAGGCTAATTCCGTCCAATGGCTTCTGCTTCTCACCGTTCAAGATATCCGGTTGCGTGATTTTTGCGGCCTCATAGATGGTCGGCACGATATCAATCACATGGCAAAACTGGGATCGCAAACCCCCTTTGTCCTTGATCCGGGCCGGCCACGATATCACCATGCCGTTGCGGGTACCGCCGAAGTGAGACGCAATTTGTTTCGTCCATTGCATCGGCGTATCCATCGCGTGTGCCCAACCAACTGGATAATGGTTGTAGGTCCGCGGTCCGCCCAACTCGTCAATCATTGAGAGCAGAAACGGTATGCTTTCCTTGACGCCATTGGCGGCAGTGCCGACTTCATTTGTCGTGCCTTGCATGGTTCCTTCGGCGCTCGCACCGTTGTCGCCCATCATGAAAATGACGAGCGTATTGTCCATCTGGCCCGACTGCTCCACCGCGTCGAGCAAACGGCCAATGTTATAATCAGCGTGAGACAGAGCGCCCGCATAGACCTCCATCATCCGTGCGAACAAGCGCTTTTGGTCCGCCGACAAAGAATCCCACGCCGGAATCTGTTCCGGGCGCGCCGTCAACTTGGTATTGGCCGGAACGACCTCGAGCTTAATCTGCCGAGCGAGCGTCTCCTCGCGGACCTTGTCCCAGCCCTGGTCGAATTGCCCTTTGTACTTCGCTATCCAATCCTTAGGAACATGATGCGGCGCGTGTGCGGTGCCGGTTGCGTAGTACAGCAGCCAAGGCTTATTGGGTGCGAGCGCGTGCTGCATCCGCATCCAGGCGATTGCGTTGTCTGCGAGATCGACATCAAGAATGTAGTTGGGGTTGCCGGAATACGGCTCAATCGGTTTGGTATTCTCAAATAGCGCCGGGTGCCATTGGTCGCTGTCGCCGCCAAGGAACCCGTAGAAATACTCAAAGCCCAGCCCGTTCGGCCACAAATCAAACGGGCCTGCTTGGCTCGACATCCAGTCCGGCACATTGTGCATTTTGCCGAACCACGACGTGTTGTAGCCATTTTCCCTGAGCACTGCCCCTACGGAGCCGGCACTCGGGGGCACCAGCGAATTGTAGCCCGGAAAGCCGGTTGCGAACTCGGTGATGACGCCGCTGGCAACCGAATGGTGGTTGCGTCCAGTAATCAGCGCGGCCCTGGTGGGAGAGCACAGCGCGGTCGTGTGGTACATGTTGTAGCGAAGCCCGCTGTCGGCGAGCCGCTGGAAGTTGGGGGTTTGGATTGGCCCGCCAAATGTACTGGTGGCCCCAAAGCCCACGTCGTCCGTCAGGATCAATAAAACGTTCGGCGCTCCCGCTGGAGCTTCGATGCTCTTTGGGAAGTCGGGCGTCGAATCCTTTACGGTGCGTTCGATTTTCCCTTGAAACGGAGGTTGCGGCGGCGGCAATACGCTCGGGGTCTGGGACGCCGCAGTGTCTGGGAGAGCGGCAGACGCTACTGCCGATGCGGCAATGACGGAACTGGAACCGAGCAACCGTCGACGGCTAATTTCGACCTTGCCCACAGGAGATGGGGCATTGGACTTCTTGTCCGATTTCTCTTCGCTCATAGTTTTCTCCCGGGGGTTGGAGTGTCAGCGAAATTAGATGGTGCAGTGCCTAGGCCGAGGCCAGCGCCTGGTTCGCGGAAGGCCGTTGACGGTATTCTGTGCACGAGAATTTAGAATTTGATTCAAGTCAAAAAGGAACTTTGCCTTCGCATAGCTGCGACAAATAACCGGCTATGTCCGCTTTGGGTCATAAGCGGACATCAGAAGACGTTTAGTCCATGTCCGCTTTACCCCCAAAAGCGGACATTAGTCAGGACGATCGTGATGTCCGCTTTGTGCCAAAAGCGGACTCATGCACCGCAGCAAAAAAAGCGACTCATTCAATCAACTCGTCGGCGCGGTCGAGCAACTGCGGCGGGATAGTCAGACCAAGCGCTTTTGCGGTCTTTAGGTTGATGATCAACTCGAATTTTGTCGGCTGCTGAATTGGCAAATCCCCCGGACTGGCGCCCCCAAGAATCTTATCGACGTAGGACGGTGCCCGCCGCCACGTTTCGTTGATGTCATTTCCATAGGACAGCAATCCACCATCGGCCGCGTAGAACCGGTAGGGATAGATTGCTGGTAAACGATAGCGCGCTGCCAGCGAAATGATGAGCGCGCGATTGGCAGAGGTGAAGGCATCTGGTTCGACAATGAGGCCACCTTTCAGCTCGCCCGAAACTGTGGCGAGTGCGCGGTCAATTTCAGCAGCATCGCGAGTCGGGCTTACTATTAGGTCCACCCCGAACGAAGGTGCAGCGCGCTCAATCGAGCTCACAAATTTCTCCGCGAAAGGGGCCGCTTCCGGGTTGAAAATAAATGCAACGCGCCCAAGTTTTGGAGCGATCTCCTTAATTAGCTCCAACCACTTCGCACTGATCCCGAACTCGAAGCTGGTAAATCCTGTAATGTTGCCACCTGGGTGCGCCAAGCTGGAGACGATACCTTGGGCAATTGGATCTCCGACATTCACAAATACGATCGGTATCGTGCTGGTCTCGTTCCGGACTGCCGCCAATGACAGCGTGGTGTTGGCGATTATCACATCAGGCTTTTGGCTGACGAGTTCTGCAGCATCGGCCTTCGCTCGGGCGGCGTCTCCGCCGACCCATCGATAATCGACATGAATGTTACCCCCTTCGATCCAGCCGAGTTGGCTGAATCCCTGCCGAAGCAAGGCTACACGCGCTTGCCCTTCCAAATCGTCCGCACCTCCGAACAACACGCCGACGAGCCGAACCCGCCCGGGCTTTTGCGCGCGCGCCGTATGCGACCATGCAACGGCCACACCTCCAAAAAGTGCAATGAACTCGCGCCGCCTCATTCAATCACCTCGTCGGCGCGGGCGAGCAAGGATTGGGGCACCGACACGCCCAGCGTCTTTGCTGTCTTCAGGTTAATGGCGAGTTCGTATTTGTTTGGGGCTTGCACAGGCAGATCAGCAGGTTTCTCGCCTCGTAATATGCGATCAACGTAGCCTGCCGCGCGTCGATATTGGTCAGGAAAATTCGGCCCATAGGAGATCAATCCGCCAGCAGCAACATAAGGCCGTTGATCGTATACCGCCGGCAGCTTGTAGCGCGCGGCCGCTGTGATGATCAAATTGACGTTGGTTGCCCCTATCCCACTCGCGGCCTGGATCATTCCGCCATTTGGCGACTGCGCGAATGTCGCGATAGCGCGTTCAATCTGGTTTGGCTCATGTAGGTCGATTGGGCTTACCTCAATGCCAACTGACGGCGCTACGGCTTGAATGACGGCGAACTGGCCGATCCCCCCAGCGAAAGTGGGATCGCGAAGAACTGCCGCGTGCGTTACGCTTGGCGCAATCTCCTTGAGCAGTTCCGGCCACTTTCCACACAGGTTGTACTCAAACATCATAAAGCCGGTAGCGTTGCCGCCCGGTCGCGACAGACGTTCAACAAATCCGGAGCCTACAGGATCGGGGACGATAACAAAGACGATAGGAATGGTGCGAGTAGCTTTCAGCATCAAGTCTGCACCTACACTGCCACTGGTCAGAATTACGTCTGGGGCAAGTGCTACCAATTCCTCGGCAGATTTGCGCGCTTTGAGGTTATCGCCCCCAGCCCAGCGAACCTCGATCTGAACGTTCCGTCCGTCCGTCCAACCCAACTGCGCAAACGCTTCCAAAAAGGCTGTCTCGCGCGCCTGAGCACCGGGCGTGTCTGCTGCTGTTGGGTTCAAGATAGCGACGCGACGCAGGGGCTCACGTTGCTGCGCCCGCGCGGCGAGCGGCCATCCTGCCGCCGCACCGCCAACAAGCGCGATGAAATCGCGCCGCCTCATTCAATCACCTCGTCGGCGCGGGCGAGCAGCGTCGGCGGCACTTCAACGCCAATCGTCTTAGCCGTTTGTAGATTGATAACAAGCTCAAACTTCGTGGCCCGCAACACCGGCAGGTCGGCCGGATTCTCGCCCTTGAGTATGCGCCCGGTATAAATGCCCGTTTGCCGGAACTGATCCGCAAAGCTTGATCCGTAGCTCATCATTCCGCCGAGCTCAGCCCACTCGCGTGCAGGATAGATCGTCGGCATAGCGTAGCGCGCGGCCAGTGTGAGGATTTGGATCCGACGGTCGTAGAAGAGGGGCATGGGATTGAGCAAAAGAGCGACCAATCGCTTTTGAGCAAGACTCGCAAACACCGTATCGATGTCGCGATTCGTGCCAGCGGAAAGGACTTCGATTTGCCGCCCGATAGTTGACCCTGCAGCCTGCACGTCTGCGACAATGGCCGGAGTAAGCGGAGAGTTGGGATCGACAAGCATGGCGAAGCGAGCGGCATCCGGCAGCAGCTCATGCAGGATTCCAAGCCGCTTAGCTCCAAGCTCCACGTTCATGTAGCTGATGCCGGTAATGTTGCCGCCGGGCCGATTGAGGCTGGCGACGAGACCAACCCGGACCGGGTCTGCACCGCTACTAAAGACGATCGGAATGGTCGCAGTCGCGGCTTTGGCCGCGAGCGCCGCCGAGATGTTTCCCGGCGTGACGATGACGGCCACCCGTCTGCGGACCAGATCGGCCGCCAGTTCCGGCAGTCGAGCGGGTTCGTTTTGTCCCCAGCGATACTCGATCGCCAAGCTCCGACCCTCAACGTAACCGGTCTCGCTCAATCCTACGCGGAAAGCCGCAACGAGATTGGCACTTTCCTGTGGCGACGCGGAATCGAGAAAACCGATCACCGGTGTCGCCGCCTGCTGCGCCCGCGCGGTCAGCGGCCATGCAACTACAGTGCTGCTGAAAAGCGTGATGAATTCCCGCCGCCTCATGGGATTTACTCCCGTGGCCGAGAACCACCTGCGTGTAAGTCTAATACGATCTTCGAGCGAGAGCTATGCACCGCGTTGCAGCAAAACGGGCGGGCCGATGTCGCCTTTGGGTCATAAGCCGACATGACGGGACGAATTTGCGATGTCCGCTTTACCCCGAAAGCGGACATTGGTTGGCCCATGCAAGTCATGGCTGCCATCGCATTGGAATAATGACGGCGGGGGATGTGATTTTTTCTGGAATTTTCAGTGCGCGGACCGGCGTGATCCCCGTTTGTTATTTTTTAGACTTTTATGGATATTAGACAATACGTCAGCGCCGCTTTCCCGCAGTGTGCGGAGTGCGTGTCGAAGCATGATGGCCTGACCAGCGCCTTGACCTAAAGCCGCGACCTCGGTCCATTCTCAAATAGACGCAAAAATCAATGAACAAGCTCCCCATGACCGCCGTCGGGCACTCAGCTCTCGAAAATGAGCTGAAGCACCGCATTCGAACCGAACGACCTCGTCTAATTCAAAGGATTCAAGAAGCAATTGCCGATGATTCCAATTTGGCTGAGAATTCGGAATATCAGGCTGCAAAGGCAGAGCAAGAAATCAATGAAGCCCGCATTGTCGAGCTAGATGACAAGCTCGCGCGTGCCGAAATAATCGACTTATCGAAGCTTTCCGGCGACACCATCAAGTTTGGGGCCACCGTGACGCTGATTGAGGAGGACACGGGTAAGAAGAAGACATGGCAGATCGTTGGTGAGCCGGAAGCTGACGCGAGCAAGGGGAAGATTTCGGTAACTTCACCAATCGCGCGCGCGTTGATCGGCAAAACCAGGGGCGCCACAGTAGAGGTCGAAGCTCCGGGCGGCGCCAAAGTCTACAAAATCCAGCAAATGGAATGGGTTGAGGAAAGCCCAAAGAGCTTCAAGCCGGCGAGTTAGTTTCTCTAAATTATGGTGGAGGTTCTTCGCGGCCGGCTCCGCAAGTGGTTTTGGTTGCAGGCTGCAGCCCTTTCCAATCCTCGTCGGTTGGCGGACGTCCGGGAAAAGCTCAGATATTGTTTTCGGGAAAATCACAGCGTCCCCCTCTTCTCGACTGGGCTAATAGCCGTTTCCGTCCCTGATCTTTGTGCGTGTTCGATCAATTAATTCGGAAAACTGGAGCGCTACCCGCGCCTTGTACGTCCATCAGGCAATCACCTTGATCAGGATACCCGGAATGCAGATTCGTCGGATCCCTCGAGCACCGAGAACAGTACCGGCATCATTTCCTTCGTTGCGACTCTGCCGTTCAAGTCTTTCTCGACCACGACAAGCTGCTGAGCGACGGGCAAACCGACCGGGATCACCATCCTTCCGCCGGCCTTGAGCTGGTTGATCAGCGGAGGCGGAATAAGGTCCGGCGCCGCCGTCACCATCACTTTGTCGAACGGTGCGTGCTTCGGCCAGCCGGCATAGCCGTTGCCCACGCGAACTGCGACGTTGGTATAGCCCTGTCGTTTCAGCCGCCGCACTGCTCGTTGCGCGAGTTCGTCGATGATTTCGACGCTGTACACCCTGCCGGCCAGCTCGGCGAGCACTGCGGACTGATAACCGAGGCCAGTACCGATTTCGAGAACCATGTCGTCAGGCTCTAGCTCGAGCAGGTCTGTCATCACCGCAACCATCAACGGTTGCGAGATTGTCTTATCGAAACCAATCGGAATTGGCCGGTTCAGGTAAGCGTAAGATTGGACCTCGGCCGGCACGAACTCGTGTCGCGGCACCTTGGCCATTGCCCTGAGGACTCGCTCGTCCAACGCAGTCTTGCCAAGCTCGGCAGCGATGTGTTCGGCTATCGCCCTGATTGTCGCAACCATCTCTCGTCGTTGTTCCTCAAAAAATTTAGCGTTCATAAAACGCCAGCCTTGGCCCAACGCTCATCGGGCCCGCCTGCGCCGAGGATCGCGGCTCGTTTCGCGCGGTGGCGATGACCGGCTCCGAAGCGGCGGCAAGCCCCGCAACTCAGCTTCGAGTCGGCGCGTCAACTCCACCAAACCGTGTTGGGTGCTCTTCGGAGGTGGCTGTCGTGTCGGCGCGATCACCTGGACTGGATTGCGGACCCCCTGTCGTTTCCGCGACAGGCTGTTGGGATTCGCTATTCTTCTCGGCTAGGTCGGCGAGCCGCAGCCAGACTTCGGACATTTTAATAAGACTGACCCTCGTCTCAGGGTCCCAACTTCTTCGCGCTATCTCGGCGCAGTGCGCAGCATGTAGCCGATACGCCGCTACCTTTTCGCTGCCGGACATCCAATCCCCCATACGTCTTTCCACGCGCAGCTTAAAGCTGCGACACCGGAATTTGGTTCCGCACTGCACAAGGTTGACCGGTAAATGTTCGATATTCAAGAGGCGTGGCCCCGGACCGGGGTGTCGGGGGATAGGTATCCGGGGCCACCAGCGCTTACCGGGTGGTTGGGACCAGCCCGGTGCGCTAACCGCAGCGCTCATTTCTCTGACGAAGAATCTGATAATTCGCCATCAGCTCATTCATCGTGATCAGGAGGTTTTGAGACCGCTCGACGTTGTGGCCTTTCAATTTATTTTTCTCGATCAAATCGACTTGTGTCGCGATTAGATTGCTGAGTTCATTCATATGGCGATCCAAGCTGTCGTTGTATGAAGAAGAACTGCTCGGCTTCACCGGTGAGCTGCTCAATTCGCCAGCGCCATTTTCTAGGTGGCGGCGGAGATGCGCGACACTTGGCGTGGTTACAGGCCGGCCTACAGCGGAGCGCTCTGATTGCTCAACGCCGCTTGCCAACGGGCGTTTTTCGCCAGGGATGAAGTCGTCCATGGGCCGTCCCTCCTACGGCCCATCCCCCGAGCAGTCATGATGAGCCTACGCGCGACCCGTGACAAGATTTGTTCTGTTTGTTCGCGCGATCGTGACGACGAAATGATGAGGGTGTGACAGAAATGAAACAGACTAAAGTTTGAGGCCAACCAAAACGCGGTAGTTGTTGCACCGCATATAGCGAACATGAGGTTTTTGTCTTTCTTTCGCGGCACCGCCGCAAAACAGAAGGTCGCCAAATGGCGTGCGAGCAAATCAGCGGCTCCGTTTGATTGACGGAGCCTTTAATATCAATGTCGTCTTTTGAGTCGAAGGTTAAGCACCGGATAAATTCCCCGACGTGTTAGGTCAGGAATTAAACGGAGCCGCACGTTATTGGTGTGATTGAGTTGGTTGTGTTGTGCTTGTTCAGATCAACGAAAACTCCGCGATCCTGACGCCGTTCGGCTCGCTGGTCCGCAGTAATCCGGCCAAGGTGATGCTGGGCAAAGGGCATCTGAGCAGCGATAAGTCTCGGCGAGCAAGGCATCGCGCGCTATTTGCTTTACTCTTTCGCCGAATGTTCAGCGTTTGCCAGCGCGCCGTTTTGGACGCTCGGTCAGGAAATACTTGAGAAGAAACCGGCCTTCACGGCCGTGCAGCGATCGCGGGTGCCTTGCAGGAACAGCATCGGGATTTGCGCGTCGGCGCAGGCTGCAAGCCGGTTTGTCTTATCGCACTGCACTGTCTCTCTCTTGAACGAACCGGCCTTGGGGCGGATCATGATTGAAACCCGGGAGCTTGGCTCTGCCCGCCACGACTGGAAGGGAGGCTATCATGATCGTCAAGAACATTTTGGCCAGCAAGCGCGGCGAAGTCGTCACGATTGAGCCGACCGCGGATGTTACTGCGGCGATAAAATTGCTTGCCGAGCGACGCATTGGTGCGGTTGTCATCCTCGGCGCCGATCACCGAATCGTAGGCATCCTGTCAGAGCGCGACATTGTGCGCGCGCTCGCCGAGCGCGGGCCGACAGCACTGAACGAACGGGTCAGTCAGGTCATGACCCGCGATGTAA
>Ga0306924_10004644_pt1 | contig 13435 bp, 13 predicted proteins | sample sta12Can44000111_FD_203756 | JGI IMG/M metagenome (GOLD analysis project Ga0306924, IMG submission 203756) | Lab enrichment of tropical soil microbial communities from Luquillo Experimental Forest, Puerto Rico - statanox.12C.anox.44.000.111 (v2)... | ecosystem: Environmental > Terrestrial >... | reverse complement strand
CCTCGGTATAGGGCCGGTCGCGATAGAGCCGGCCGGCCATCGCGATGACATAGGGGGCGGCGGCGCACGCCATCTCGAACTGCCGGTCGGACAGGGTGAGTCCGGCGGCGCGGCAGGCGACCGCGACGCGCTCTCGGGTCGCCGCGTCGATGTCGGCCGTTGCCGGATCGGGGATGGGCGGCAGCGCAGTTGAGAACTCGGCATGGGGGTCAAGGCTGGGTCTGCGCTCCCGCCACGGCGTCGCCTTCTCGTAGGCGTGCCCAACCCGCAAAACCGTTGCATCGTCGAACGGCCGGCCGGCCACCTGCATCGACAGCGGCAGGCCGTTCGCCGAAAAGCCGATACACTGGGCCAATGCGGGGCCACCGGTGACGTTGAACGGGGTCGTCAGCGAGGGCCGCTTCCAGAATTCGATCGTGCGCCAGGCGTCGAGCCGTGGTGCGGGCCCGCCGGCGGTCGCGGTCACGAGCACATCGAAATCGGCGTAGACCGGCGCCATCTCGGCCAGCATGCGCCGCCGCTCGCGTTGCGCCTGCACATAATCGCGGGCGCCGATTAGCACCGCCGGGAGCACGCGGCCGAGAAAATCCTCGCCGAAATCGCCCGGCCGGGTGCGCAGTGCCCGTTCGTGCACGGCGAGGAGCTCACTTTCGGCGATCGTGACCTTGACGTCGAAATAATCCTGCGCCGGCCGCATCCGTGCCTCGCCGATTTTAGCGCCCAGCGACCGAAGCACCGTGATCGCCTCCTCCAACGCAGCACGCGTCTCCACGCTCACCGGGCAATCATCCTCGTGCAGATGGCGCACGATGCCGATGCGCAGACCTTTGATGTCGCCTGTCAGGGCCGCTCGGTAGTCAGGAACCGGGCGCGAAGCGCTGGCCGGGTCGTTGGGATCGTGGCCGGCGATTGCCTGCAGCACGATGGCACAGTCCTCGACGGTCCAGGTCATCGGGCCGGCATGGTCGAAGCTGAACGAGTTCGCGTAGACCCCACAGCGGCTCACCAGCCCGTAGGTCGGCTTCAGCCCGACGATGCCGCACAACGCCGCGGGCCCGCGGATCGAGCCGCCGGTGTCGGAGCCGAGCGCGGCAGGCACAAACCCTGCCGCGACCGCCGCGCCAGAGCCGCTCGACGAGCCGCCGGTAAAGTGCTCGCGGTTCCACGGGTTGCGGGCGGGCGGCCAGGGCAGGTCGAAGGACGGGCCGCCATGTGCGAACTCGTGTGTCGCGAGCTTGCCGGTTAAGACGGCTCCCGCCTCGTAGAGCTTGCGCACGGTCGTCGCGTCGGCGGCGGGGACCGTGTCGAGACAGATCCGCGAATGGCCGGTCGTGCGGATCCCGGCCGTTGCGTATATGTCCTTCAGCGCGAACGGGATGCCGTGCAGCGGGCCGCAGTAGTCGCCGGCCGCGATCTCCTGCTCGGCGTGCCGCGCCTGCTCGACTGCACGTTCGCCAAGGAGCAGCAGATATGTGTTGAGCTGCGGGTCGAGCGCTTCGGCGCGCCGGATCAGCGCCGTCGCTAGTTCCACCGGCGACAGCTGTTTCTGCTCGATCAGCTTTGCCGCCTGGGCGATTGTCAGAAATGCGAGGCCGTCGGTCATGCGCGGTACTCCGTTCGCTAGGCCGGAGCCGCTACCGAGAGGCGGCCGACGACTTTGTGACGTTCGATCAGACGGGCGACGAGCCCCGATTTCTTCGACTCCTCGACAAAGTCTCGCAGGAAGGCCGCGCCGGCGGTATTCGCGCGCGCCGTGCCAACCGCCTGCTGCACGGCGGTGAACTGACCGTCGAGAATGCGCGAGCCCGGCAGTTTCGCGGCGAGCTCCAGCAGTCCCGGACGCAGCCCGGCCAATGCGTCGAGCTTATCGTCGACAAAGTTCTTGAATGTCGCGTCGCCGCCCTCCGATCGCACGAGCCGAGCATTTTTGATATTGCGCTCGAGCCACAGATCGTAGGCGCTGCGTGCGGTCACTGCGATGCGCACACCGGCACGGTCCACTTCGCCGATCGTCTTCAGCGCCGACCCCGCGGGCACAAGATACGTCGCCTCGATCTCGACATAGGCGGGGGTGAAGGCGATCTTCTCGGCGCGCTGCGGCTCGGCGCCGATCAACCCGATGTCCCAGACACTCGTTCCCGCCGCATCGGCGAGCTCGCCCGGCCTGGCATAGGGGACGTATTTGAGCGGCACGCCGAGACGCGAGGCAATTTCGCGCGCCATGTCCGGCGCCACGCCTTCCGGGTCGCCCGATGGAGAGCGTCCGGTTACCAGGAGAAAATTGCCCATATTGATCGCGGCGCGTAGAACACCTGTCGGAGCGAGTTCCGAGACGACTTCTTGAGGCATGTGCGGACCCCGGCTGTAGCGCTGAACGCGTTACTTTGAATGATCGGCACCGGGCAAGCACGCAAAAACTGGCTTGTGGATAACTCTGTTGAAAAGCGGGTGAAAAGCGAGCTGTAAGCGCGCCGCAATTTTCAGCTCTCGAGAATTTTCGGAACAGGCATCCGGCCCATAAGACACTGAAATTAAGGTAATTGTCGCCAGAGAGACCGCTGACGTGGCAAGCCGAACGGGTGTCTCGGGATCGTCATATTTGGTGTGAACAAACGGCTTCCACACGGATAGCGGCAAGGTTTTGTCGTGGGGCTGGCTGGCGGCGGCGAGCTTCGCTAGGTTCTCGGCTCGTCCGGGTCAGCGGGAGCGCCTCATGGAGTTCGGCATGTTTCACGAGTTTCCGTCACTTCCGGGCCGCAGCGAAAGCGCGGCCTTCGACGAGGCGATGGAGCAGGTCGATGCAGCCGAGCGGCTAGGGCTCGATGTGATGTGGCTGGCCGAACTGCATTTCGAGCCACGGCGCTCGGTTTTGTCGGCGCCGCTCAGCATCGCCAGCGCGATTGCCACGCGCACCCGGCGGATGAAGATCGGGATCGCGGTCCAGGTCCTGCCGCTTTGCCATCCGCTGCGGCTCGCCGAGGAGGCCGCGACGGTCGACCAGCTGAGCCACGGCAGGCTGATTTTTGGGGTCGGGCGCAGCGGCGTGGCGCAGACTTACGAAGCCTACGGGGTGCCTTACGCCGAAAGCCGCGACCGTTTTCGCGAGATCCTCGATGTCCTAGAGCAGGCCTGGACAAAGCCGAGTTTCTCGTATGAGGGGCGCTATCATCGCTTCAAAGATGTCGCGATCGTTCCTAAACCATATCAGAAGCCGGCCCCGCCGATCCGCATCGCTGCCAGCACGCCTGATACTTTCCCGGCGATTGGCCGGCAGGGCGTTCCGGTTTTCGCCTCCGTCCGCCACACGACCTGGTCGGACCTCGCCAAGCAGATCCAAACCTATCATGACGCGTGGCGGGAGGCCGGCCACCCCGGTCGCGGTCAGGTCTTCGTCTCGGCTCCGACTTACCTGGCCGAGACCGAGGAGCGGGCCCACACCGAACCCAGGGAAAGCATCACGCATTTCTATCATGAGCAGGCGAACCTGCTAGAGGGCGCGGCCAGGCTCGTCGACCCGGAAACCGCCGCGCGCCGGATGCGGCGCGTCAATCAGCTGCGCAATATGCGTTACGAAGACGGCTTGGCTAACCACGCGTTGGTCGGAACCCCCGATGCGATTACGGGGCGGCTCGAGACGTTGCGCCAAGAAGTCGGTCTCAGCGGCATTTTGGCCGAACTCAATTGCGGCGGGCTCATACCTCACCAGCAGGTGGTGGCTGCAATGCGGCTGTTGTGTCAGGACGTCAAATCTCGGTTTACTGCTTGAAGCTGGGTTTCAGTTTTGCCGGTCTGCATATTCCGGCACCTTGAAATATACTCATAACAAGTTGGCTAGCAGGACAGCCGCCGCCGTCAAAAGGAATACCCAACGCAGACAGAACGCGGCGGCGACCGCGGCGCTGGTCAATGGTGCCAACGAATTGCCGAAAATGTGGCCGACGCAGTCATGCCGTATACTGCGCCGCGCTCCGCCCGCGGTACGAGGCGTCCGACCAGCGCATTGGCGGTCGCCAACTGGCCACCGATGAACAACCCGACGCCGAACCGCTGTGCCCTGAATATCCGTTAGTTCTCGGTGAAGGCTTGCGGCAGTGTCCTCAGAGTGCGGCGAAGACGCCGATTGCGATGCTCGAACGCAGCAGCATCAGCTAGCGCCCGCGCCGGTCGGCGATCCGTCCCAAAACCGGCGAAGCGAACGCCGCCACAAAGGAGGTGACGCCGTTGAGGATGCTTGCCCATAAATTGACCGCGCTCGCCGTCTCGACGCCAAGTCCGGGCAGCAACAAAGGCATGGTCGGGCTCAATACAGAGAAGGCCGCGGTTATCATAAATTTGAATAACTCGAGGTATCAAACTATCGAGCGCGACGTCATTGCGAGGAGCGCCTCGCGCAACGAAGCAATCCCGGGCCGGGCGAGTCTCAAGAGCCCTGGATTGCCTCGCTGTCGCTCGCAATGACGATCTAATTGAAAGTCCGGGCTAGTAAGCGCCGCCAAGCTTGCGGTGGTCCCAGCTGGTGACCTTCTCCGGGATTATTTTCAGCACGACGCGCTTTGGCGCGCTGTCGGCTGAGTCGCGCGGCCGCTCGCCGCGGGCCTCGGCCATGGCAGCGAATACGCCTCGCACGGCCTCCGCCCCCTCGATGATCTCGCCTTCGCCGCGGATCATGACACCGCGCAATTCCGCGTAATTCTCGCCGGTTTCCACCATCAGCGCGACCCGGGGGTTACGGCGGATGTTCAGCACCTTTTGCGCCTTGCCGTATGACGTCATGTAGTAGGCGCCGTCTTTTGCGACGAAATTCATGGCCACGACGTGTGGAAACCCATCCTTTCCAATCGTCGCCAGCGCACCTTTGCGGTGTTCGCGCAGGAAGGCAGCTTGCTCGTCGGGGGTGAATTGGATCTGCCGGCGGCGGTTCATCGGTTCCCTCTCGGCCATACTAACATCCGCCATCTAGCCGTTCAGGCCGGCGTTCTGCAACGCTTCCGCCGGCACACCGTGTCGCGCCGTCAGGCCGCTGACTGCCGGTGACGAAGCCTTAGGGTGCGCAGGCTGTCGCGCGGGCCGAAGAGCACCGAGGCGAGATAGGCAACGCCGGCGACAAGGACGATCGACGGCCCCGAGGGCAGATCGAGGTGGTACGACAGCAACAAGCCGAGGAAACCCGAAACGAGGGCCAGAGTGCTGCTTGCGGCACAGAGCGACGATAGCTCACGAACCCAAAAGCGCGCCGTTGCGGCGGGCAGCATTATAAGGCCGACCGCCATCAAGGTGCCGAGCGCCTGAAACCCGGCGACGAGGTTCAGGACGACGAGTACAAGAAAAACCGTATGCACGACCCCACCACGGCCGTCGACCGCTCGAAGAAAGCCGGGATCGAAGCATTCGATGACGAGCGGACGCCAGATAGCCGCCAGGGAGAGGACGCTGGTCGTGGCGACCGCGCCGATCAAAAGGAGCGCGGTGTCGTCGATCGCGAGGATCGAACCGAAGAGCAGGTGCAGCAAGTCGACATTGCTACCGTGGATCGATATCAGCAGCACGCCGAGCGCCAGCGAGATCAGGTAGAACGCGGCAAAGCTCGCATCCTCGCGCAACGGCGTGAGCCGCGCCACCAGCCCTGACAGCAACGCCACCATAAGCCCGGCACCCGCTCCACCGAGGCTCATTGCGGGCAACGACAAGCCGCCGAAAATGAAGCCGAGCGCGGCCCCGGGGAGAACCGCATGGGACAGCGCGTCACCCATCAGGCTCATCCGGCGGATCACCAGAAAAGTCCCGATCGGCCCGCCGCCAAGCGCAAGCGCGAGGCACCCAACGAGCGCGCGCCGCATGAACCCGAACTCGGCAAAGGGGGCCAACACCAGATCGTACAATGTCACGAGAGAGGCGGATGGCTGCCGTCACCCGCTTGCCGCGAGGGACCGTTGTTCTCCCCGTTGATCGACAGAAGGCTGGACCGAGAAGCTGGTCTGAAGGGGCCGGCCCCCGGGTCGCGCCGGTCATTCTGACGGTCGCCCGACCACGTCTCGGACATACGCCGCGCCCGTCGTAGATTCTGGGGCATCAGTACCTCGCGCGTCGGGCCCCATGCGACGCACTCGCGGGCGAGCAGCAAGGTCTCGGAGAAGTAGGCCCGAACTTGATCGAGATCGTGCAGGACGGCGGCGACGGTGCGGCCCTCTTGCTGCCAACTCACGATCAAGCTCAACAGGTCCTCACTGGTGCGCCAATCGACTGCCGCCAGCGGCTCGTCGAGCAAAATCAGCTCGGCATCCTGGGCGATCAATCGGGCGAAGAGGACCCGCTGGAATTGGCCGTCCGACAGCGTCTCGATAGGTCGCCGCTCGAAACCTTCGAGGCCGACCGCGGCGAGGGCCTGTTGCGCTCCATCGCGCAGCTTTTGGGTCGCCCCGCGCGCCCACCCCATTCGACGCCAATGGCCGAGCAAGACCGTCTGGATCACCGAAATTGGAAAGCGTCGGTCGATTTCGGCATTCTGGGGCAGATAGGCGATTCCCCCGCGGACCACACCGCGGGGTTGGATCGAACCGTCCACCGGCCGCAGCAGGCCGACCATCCCCTTCACAAGCGTGGTCTTTCCCGACCCGTTGGGACCGACAATCGCAGTCAGCGAACCGCGGGCAAACGCGCCGCTCAGATGACGGACCGCGGGATGTCGGTCATATGCGAAGGTGACGTTGTCGAGCACGAACGCGCTGTCGGACCGCCCGCTCATGACAACACCCAGTAGATCGCCAGCCACAGCATGGCAGAGGCAATCACCGCCCACGCGAGGCGCTCAGCGACGCTCTGCTCCAACAGGTCGCGATGCAGCATGGCCCGGCAACGAGCAAGCAATACCCGCCCGGCGGCATTCACCGCGCGGCCGCGCGGCAGGCCGGGCATAGCCCGCGGGCCTCGACAATTTGGCGCTCGACGGCAAAGCCCCTACGCTCGCCGAGGCGGCGCAAGCTCTGCACGATCTCTTCGTCGCGTAGCTCTTCGGTGGCGCCGCAATCGTCGCAGATCATGAACTGGCTTTCGTGAGGGTGCTCGATATCGCCGCAAGCGATGAATGCGCTGGAAGTCTCGACCTTGTGGATCAGCTTATGCACGAGTAGGAATTCGAGTGCGCGATAGACGGTCGGCGGTCCCAGCCTGCCACGCCCACGCTGCAGTTCATCGAGTAGCGCGTAGGCTCCGGCCGGCTGATCCGATGATAGAATCAGCTCGAGGACACGTCGGCGAACCGGCGTCAGTCGCGCGCCGCGCGTTTTGCAGATCAGTTGCGCACGTGATAGCGCGGTTTCGATTTGCCGAGGCGTCACGGCCGGTCTCGGAGCTACGAATGGGTCGAGGGGACCTGTTATATCATAACGTGCGTGAATGCCCACGCGTCTCGAGTCCCGCTGCTCACCCCTTGATGATTTCGGAGCTTCGCACCCAAGCGTCATGCTAATCTTATCCGATTTAATTTGACAATTATTGCTAATATGGTATCATCAATCTTCGCTTATTAACGAGGGGAATTAATGATTAGCCTCAATAATTCGACAATTTCGACAACGGCAGCGGTGGGGGCCGTGGTCGGCACTTTAGCCTTAATGGATGCGTCGCGCGCGGCTATGGATGCCAGTTTCGAGCTGTCGAAAGCGTGTGCCGGTTTTTTCGTTGTTTCGGGGTCTGATATCGTGACCGTCGCAACGCCTATCCCGCCGGGAAACTACTCTGTTAGCGTTCACGGCGTGGGCTCCAGCACCTGGTGGCAAGATAGAGCAACCTTTCAGATTACGGTGACCCCATAATCGCTGCCCTCGTGCTCCGTTCTAATCCGCATTGGTCGGGGCTTCCCCGATCGTTGCGGGCACGATCGTCGTCGAGTATCGCGCGGAGGTAACTCACTAGTGGGTGAATGCACACCGGCCCGCGGCAGTCAGTCAGACTGATTCGGATGCGCGGCCTCCGGCCGTCAAAATCCCTTTCGACAAGAATGTAGCCGGCGCGTTCCAAGGTTGCGATGTGCGTCCCGAGGTTAACCCTCGGTGGTGTGGACGATGCTTGGGAGCCGAACGAATTCCAGCCGTCGACCGCGGGGCAACCTGGTAAGCGCGGCCATGATCCTCAGTCGCACCGGTTGGTGGACCATCGGGTCGGGTTGCGGCTCCGTTAGACCTTCCTCGACCAGATGCCTGCGAACAACAACTTTCCGCCGCCTACCACCGCCATCCAAGATCGAAAGACCCCGCGAGCACTAAAACGCCGGCGGGCGTCAAAGCCGCGATTGCGTCGCCGGTAACGAGGAAGCGCAGGCGATCCATTGTAGCGATCGAGTTCCCGATCGGCTGCGATGCGATCGAGGTTGCCCGATCCGAGCGAGCTCGCGGGCGGGGTTCATCCCTTCAGCAAAGCGGCAAGCTCGATGGCCGCGCTTGCCAACGCCGATACCCGGCTCTAACAGTGCCGGGGGAACCCATGCGAATCGACCCCGCGATCCTGGCAAGAGGGGGACGCTCGGCGGCGCTCGTCTGGCGCTTGGGGCGCGATTTCATGCGTCCGCATTTGCCGCGCGTCCTCCTCGCGTTTCTGTTGATGGGGCTCGCAGCAGCCAGCACCGCCGGGCGCGCCTGGCTGATGGAGCCGGTCCTCGACCGCATCTTTGTCGCGCGCGAAGGATCGCTGTTGCTGCTGATTGCCGGCGGCGCACTCGCGCTTGCTCTCATCAAAGGGCTCGCCGATTACGGGGAAGCCGTGCTGATGACCCGGATAGGGCAGCGGGTCATCGCCGATGTTCAGATCGCGCTCTTCGCCCGGCTGATGCGCGCCGATCTCGCCTTCTTTCACGCCCATCCCAGCGGCACCCTGGTTTCGCGTTTCACCAGCGATGCGGCGCTGTTGCGCAATGCCACGGCGAGTGTCTTGGCGGGGATTGGCAAAGACGCGCTAACCGTCCTTTTCCTGATCGGCGTGATGTTCTACCAGGATTGGCTTCTCGCTCTCGTTTCGTTCTTCGTCTTCCCGCTGGCGATCCGACCGATCGTTGCGATCGGGCGGCGCATTCGCCGGGTGACCGCCAATGCCCAGGCCGAGATCGGCGAGTTCACGACCCTGCTGAGCCAAACCTTTCAAGGCGCCCGGCACGTCAAGGCCTATGGCATGGAGCAATACGAGGAACGCCGCGCCGCCGGGCTCATCGAGCGCCTCTTCGCGCTGATCGATCGAGGTACGCGCACCCGCTCGCGTGCATCCCCGTTAATGGAAGCTCTCGGTGGGACGGCTATCGCCGTCGTCATTCTTTACGGCGGTCATCAGGTCATCAGCGGCGCCCGCACGCCGGGAGCCCTGTTCTCATTCATCACGGCGCTGCTGCTCGCGTATCAGCCGCTGAAGAGCCTTGCCAACCTTAACGCCTCGCTGCAGGAGGGCCTGGCTGCCGCGCAGCGGATCTTCGAGGTGCTCGATATCGAACCCACGATCCGCGACAGGCCCGGAGCCGAGCCGTTGCGCATCACCGGCGGCGAAATCCGCTTCGACAATGTTCGCTTCGGTTATGTTCCGGGAACGATGGCGGTCGACGATCTTTCGTTGACAATTCCAGCCGGCCAGACGGTGGCTCTGGTCGGCCCGTCGGGAGCAGGGAAATCGACGATCCTCAACCTGATCCCCCGCTTCTTCGACATCGCTTCCGGGAGCATTGCGATCGACGGCCAGGATGTGCGCGCGGTGACAATCGCCTCGCTGCGCGGTGCAATCGGGCTCGTCGCTCAAGAGGTTAGCCTCTTTGACGATACGGTGCGCGCCAACATTGCGTACGGCCGCTTCGGCGCATCGGCGGGCGAGATCGAGGAGGCGGCGCGGGGGGCCGCCGCCGACACTTTTATCCGCGAGTTGCCACAGGGCTATGACACGATGGTCGGTGAGCACGGCACCCGGCTTTCGGGCGGCCAGCGGCAGCGAATCGCCATCGCGCGTGCAATGCTGAAGGACGCGCCGATCCTGCTGCTTGACGAGGCCACATCGGCCCTCGACAGCGAGTCCGAACGGCATGTACAGCGGGCGCTGAACGCACTGATTCGCGGACGCACCACGCTCGTTATTGCGCATCGGCTGTCTACAATCCAAGGGGCCGACCTGATCTGCGTCATCGATCGCGGGCAAATCCTCGAGACCGGCCGTCATTCGGAACTCCTGGCGCGAGGCGGACTTTACGCACGGCTTTATGCAATGCAGTTTGCGGAGCAGCGCGACGCTGCAGCGGTGTAGCGGCGCATGCTGACATTGGATAAACCGGCCGCCATGCGCCATCTTCTGCGCAACGCACGGTTGCGCCAGGCGGCATGCTGGGTCATTCAATGCTATATTCGGTTTGTCTACGCGACCAATCGCTGGAATGTCGAGGGTGCCGAGCGACCGCGGCGGCTAACCCGCGAGGGCCGGTCGTTCATTGTGGCGTTCTGGCATGGCCGGCTTTTGATGATGCCCCTTGCATGGCACCGCCTGACGGCCTTTCACATGCTGATCTCGGCGCATCCCGACGGGCGGATCATCGCCGGAGCGATGACTTATTTCGACATCGACACGATTGCCGGCTCGACCCGCCGCGGCGGGTCGGCCGCCTTCCGCGCCATGCTGAAGCGCCTGAAGGAGGGGGCCTGTGTTGGCATCACACCGGACGGGCCCCGCGGCCCGGCGATGAATGCGAGCCTCGGGATCATCAATATCGCCCGGCGGGCTCAGGTGCCGATCGTGCCGCTGACCTATGCGACGAGCCGAAGACGGGTGCTTGGGACCTGGGACCGTTTCCATCTGGCGCTGCCTTTTGGCCGCGGTGTTTATCTATGGGGCGAGCCGATCGAGATTGCTGCCGACCTCGACGATGCCGGGCTCGAACATGCCCGGCGTCTGGTTGAAATCCGTATGTTGGAAATGGTTCATGAGGCGGAGCGCCACGTTGGACACGTTAGCGATCCGCGGGTCGCGGTGGACGGCGGCCAGCCGGCGCCGCCCATTGTTGGCGACTGATGCGGTCCCGCGTCTATCGTGCGTTGACCCGGCCGCTGACGCCGCTGGCGCTGGTTTATCTCGCGCGGCGCCGAAAGCGCGGCAAGGAGCATCCGACCCGCCTCCGTGAGCGACGCGGATTTCCAGGCGGCCCACGACCGGACGGCCCGCTGCTGTGGTTGCATGCCGCCAGTGTAGGGGAAGCAACTGCGGTCCTTGGGCTCATCGAACGGCTCCTCGATGCTCGGCCAGGTTTCGAAATTCTGGTCACGACCGGAACCGTTACCTCGGCGTCCCTGTTGGAGACCCGGCTACCGGCGCGTGCCCGCCACCAATTCGTACCCGCTGACCTGCCGAGCTGGACTGCACGGTTCCTCAATCATTGGCGTCCCGACATGGCGCTCTGGGTCGAGTCCGAGCTGTGGCCCAACCTGGTCTTCGCAGCATATGACCGCGGAATTCCGATGGTGCTGGTCAACGGCCGGCTGTCGGCGCGATCGTATCGCCGCTGGCGACATTGGCCCGGGCTCATCGCGCCGGTTTTGAGCGCATTTGACCTGTGTCTCGTCCAGGACGAACGTCAGGCAAAACGGTTCAGCTCGCTGGGCGCCCGCAGCGTAAAAGCGGTCGGAGATCTTAAAGCCACGGCTCCGGCATTGCCCTTCGATCCCTCTGAACTGTTACGTCTGCGCGGCGCGGTCGCTTCGCGTCCGCTTTGGCTGGCCGCCAGCACACATCTCGGCGAGGAGAAAATCGCCGCACGAGTTCATCGCGATATCGCCACAAGGCACCCCGGCCTGCTGACGATCATCGTTCCCCGCCATCCGGCGCGTGGTGAGGCGATCGGTGCGATGCTGGCAGGGCAGGGGCTACGGATCGCTCGGCGTGCGCGCGGTGACGAAGTTACTCGCGATACGCAAATCTATATCGCCGACACGCTGGGCGAACTCGGACTGTTTTACCGCCTTTCCGGGATCGCTTTCGTCGGCGGCTCGCTGGCGGCGAAGGGCGGGCACAATCCGTTCGAGGCCGCCCGGCTCGGCTGCGCTGTACTGCACGGCCCGGACATGAGCAATTGCGCGGCGATGGCGGATGTGCTGGCAGCCGCGGGCGCCGCCGAAACCGTGAGCAGCGCTGTGGCACTCGCGGAAGCGGTGTCGGCGTTGCTCGCCGATCAGCGGCTGCGGGCCGAACGCGCTGCTGCCGCTGCCGGCATCGCGGCTTCCGGTCTCGGCATTCTCGACGAGGTGCTGGAACGGCTCGCCCCCTGGCTGGACCGGATCGCGCCGGTGCCGGAATCGGTGCCGCCGCGTTGGGTGCGAGCCTGATTCGCGCCGCGCCGGGCTTCTGGGCGCGGCCCCCGGGACTGCTCTCGGCGCTGCTGCTGCCGGTCAGTGCGGGGTGGGGAGCCGCCGGACGGCTGCGCCAGGCGTTAACGCACCCCTATTGCCCGCCGGTTCCTGTGATTTGCGTTGGCAATCTGGTCGCCGGCGGCGCCGGCAAAACCCCGATCGCGCTGGCGCTGGCTGCACATCTCTTCTCGCACGGCGTCGCGGTGCATATCGTGACACGCGGTTACCGCGGCCGCCTCGCCGGACCTTTGCGAGTCGACCCGCTCCGGCACGACGCCGCAGCGGTCGGGGACGAGGCGCTGCTGCTCGCGGCGCGCGCACCATGCTGGGTGGCCAGCGATCGGGCCGTGGGCGTCCGCGCTGCCGTCTCGGCGGGAGCCGAAATGGCGCTGCTCGATGATGGATTTCAAAACCCCGGGATTGCCAAGAACCTATCGCTCCTCGTCGTGGACGCCTGCTATGGTTTTGGCAACGGACGGGTGATCCCGGCAGGTCCCTTGCGTGAGAGCCTTGCGCGCGGGCTTGCCCGCGCCGCGGCCGTGGTGTTGCTCGGCGCCGAGGGGCAGGATGACGACGCGCTCGGGATGAATGCCGCTCTCCCGGTCTTGCACGCTACTTTGCGGCCGGTCGCCGGGGAGCGGCTGGCTGGCAAGCGTTTGTTGGCATTCGCCGGGATCGGCCGTCCGGAAAAGTTCTTTGCTACTCTGCAGACGCTAGGCGCCGAACTCGTCGGCACTCGCCCGTTTCCCGATCATCATCCATATGGCACTGCAGAGATCGACCGGCTGCTCCGCGCCGCCGATCAAGCGCAAGCGCACCTGATCACGACGGCGAAGGACATCGTCCGAGTGCCCGCAGCGATGCGGCCGGCAATCGACGTCCTCGAGGTCGAAATCCAATGGGCCGATCCGGACGCGCTTACTGAATTGCTCGGACCTGTCACTGGGCGTTTGTCAAGCTGATGCGCGTGCCGAGGCGCTGGCGAGCTAGTGCAGCTCACCGACTGGAGGGGTGGGGAGCGGCGCTATGTTTTGGCGCCTTCGGGTTGCTGCCGCTCGATTGGGCATCGGCGATCGGCG